>Ga0116231_10001516_pt1 | contig 47525 bp, 35 predicted proteins | sample S1TSphgellanicum_2_FD_89695 | JGI IMG/M metagenome (GOLD analysis project Ga0116231, IMG submission 89695) | Host-associated microbial communities from peat moss isolated from Minnesota, USA - S1T2_Fd - Sphagnum magellanicum MG | ecosystem: Host-associated > Plants > Peat moss > Unclassified...
CAAATCACCGGGCAGTCTCAGTGGAAGGTCAATTGGAATCAGAAGCAGCCAAGAGAGTGAGACGAGTGTGAGTTCTGGGAGCCCCAGTGGAACTGGAGCACCTTCTCCCAGTGTCAATTCTTCCCCTCTTTTGGAAATTCCGTCAGGAAGGTTGAATGAATGGAAAGGTTTTATTAATGACACCCAGCAACCGCTACCAAACCCTCGTCTGAGTTCTAGTGAGCGTCAAAGGCTCTGGAAAGAGGAGCTTGAGCAGGAGCTTAGAAAGAAGCGAGAGGAGAAACGGAAACAATTGGCTAAACAGGGCTCTCCAATGTCTCCACCCAACTCAAAGGGACCTGCCAGTCGTCTGGCTACTGCTTCCCAAATTTAGCAGCTTCATCTCATCTGAAGATTAGACCGGATACTCTATTGTGTAGTCTTCCCCCCATTCTAGTCCATGGTGATGGGCTGCCCCTGGTTATGTACTTCCCTTCTGCAGGGTGCAAGGTCCTTCTCTCCCTCTCTGTCTGTTCTGTTTCTTTCTCTGTGGCTTTTTAGATTTGTGATCTCCTGTATAGCCTGCTTAGACTCTCATTTGGTAAGCAAGATCAGTTACCAACTCCAACCTGACAGTGGGTCACCTTGGCCCCCATCTTTGGATCTTTTATCCTGTATCTTTTAGTTAATAAAATTAGGGTGTTTGTGCGCTTGTGAATGAGACAGCTTATAGTTGTTGAAGGTTTTCATTTTCCGTGGTTTGATTTTTGGCATACTACTCTATTCTGCTGAAGTCTTCTGAAAGTTGGCATTCGTGCACACATGGTGAAGTTATTATTGTCTTTCCTTTCTGCTGCCTATCTCCTCTTACACAGGTATTGATAATTGGAGAGTTCCTCATGCTCTATGCAACTTTCATGATCCATGCATAGTCCTTTGAATAATTCACAAGAATATCCTTTCAACTAGAACTTTTCTTTCTCAATGTAGCCAAACCACCAAATGTCAACAAGAGGATTTAGCTAAATTTGGCTATAGACCAGATATGACAGTAGAATCTCTTAAGAACCCATGTACGTTTTGACTCCCTCCTGAACCTGTTGTAGAAATTAGTGTTTAAAATTTTTTTTTTTCGAAACATGGAAAATTAGGGCCAAATTTTTCACAAAATATCCTTTGTATGTGTCAAAATCATGTTTTTTGAGGTAGAAAAAATATAAAAATATACCCAAAATTAGAATAATGCTTTCAACCTCTAAACCTTAACCCCTATACCCTTGGAGCCCTAAAGCTTCTAAAACCTGAAAAGTTACGAAAGCATGAACTCTTTGACCCTGAGCTTTCTTGTTTTATTAGTCTTTGACACTCGGACATTTAACCTTTAGCTTCTAGAGACCCCTCAAAGGTAAAATTGTGAACCATTATAGAACTTTACACCTTTAGTGTTTAAAGACATTGAATTATGTCCAAGAAAAATCCCAAATGGTGAAACAAAATGAAATGTGTGAAAAATGAAACTAACATGTGAAACCTTTTGACACTGAACTTAGAAATTATAAAAAATGTGACAAACATGAACACATTATTTGAAGTTTGAAAACTTGCATCAACTTATAATTTAATGTACTTGCAACATATTTATAAAGAGCGAATTGTTATTTGCATTTTAAAGATTATGAATTTTCCACATTCATGAACAATATTTCACAAATTTTTATGCATATGATGCACTAGGAAATGGTTAATGGCATATTTTAAGAAGTTTCAAAACTAGATTTCAATCTTCATAAATTTAGACAAATATGTTTTGGGTGCCTAGTTCTAACTATAATGAAAATGTACTTTTAAAAGGTTTCCCACTAGTACATTTAAGAATTCAAGTTGCAAAAGATGCACAATTTCAACAACAATGCTTAAGCTAAACAAGCAATAAATGGATGGATGAGCTATGGTGTGGGCAATTTATAAGTGCTTCAAGGTAAATTTAGAAACCCAAATTGGAATCCAAAATATAATTCCAAGTAAATGGACATAGTTTAATTGGGATGTATTGTTGATGCAATTTTTCTTGAACAACAATTAAATTTGACAACTAGCATATTTTAGTAGTATGCTTAGACACTTTAATAATTCTAATATTTTTCATTTAAAAAACTGAACCTGATAATTTTATAATTTTAAATCCAAAAATGTATAACATTGAACATTAAACCTCTAACATGCAGGACTCTCAAACTTCAATGTTAAATCCTCATTATGTTGTCAAGTCTTAAACTTTATAACATATAAATTTGTGATGTAATTTTTTATTTCAATGGCAATTGGAACTTAGTTGTCACATAATTTTGGGGATAGGGATGACTAGCTAAACTTGAATATCAAGCCATAATATGATTAAAAATCAATCATAAAAAAAAGACAATCAAACCATCAAGAAGATGTGATGAATGAATTTCAATTGCCATCTCAAAGATCAATTTTATTTTTTCAATTTTTTTTGCAATTAAAATTCAATCACCCTATGGATCAAGGTGGACTTAAGTGAAACAAGGGTGTGGACTAGGGTGTCCACAAGGACCAACTCCAAGTCCAACCTAGTTGTAATGTTATGGTGATTGGATTAACTTTTTAAAAATCTGAAATGTGATAATTAAATTTTGATTGTCATTTTGACAATCAAGATTATTGCTTTTCCAAATTTTATTTTCAAAAAACTTTTTTGACTAAAATTTAATTGTCATATGGATCAAGGTCAACTTGGGTATGACCATGGTGTCCATTGGGACCAATACCAAATCCATCCTAGTCATAATTTTGAGGCAACTAGATTCCATTCTTGGAAATAATAATAATAATAACTTTTCAAAAAGCTTGCTTGTCAAGATGCATGGCAAGCGAATTATAGTCACAACATCTCAATGATTAGGGTTTTTAAAAACATTCCAAGATTAAAATTCCATCATTTTAAGATTGCAACCAAGTTAGACCTAGCCTTGATCTCTATCGACATCCTTATCCCACCCAAATCCATCCTGATCCATATGGCAATCAATTTTCAAATGTCAAGAATTTTTTTAATTGAAAAAAAAAACTTAATTATCGAAATGATGATTGAAATTCAATTGTCACATCCTAATGGTGAATGTTTATTTTAATTGTTTTCTTTGGGATTAGAATTTAGTCACCATAAACTACAATTGGGATGGATTCAATTTAAGTTGATGTGCACACCCTAATCCATATTCTGACCAAATTTCAATTGCAATTTGTTTGAAAAATAAATTTGCAAAAACCAAAATCTTGACCACTAAAATGGTTATCAAAAATCAATCACTAAGTTCAATGGTAAAGATTATAAAAACAAATTTTGGGATTAAAGTTTAATCACTTTTGTTGACCAAAATTCAATCTCAAGACTTAATAATTAAAACATATTAAATATTTCTTAAAACTTAAATGCAAAGTTTTAAATGATTTAAAAAAAAACCTTTGGGAATGTTTGAACATCATCATTGACTTGACAAACTAACACATTTATTGTGATATTAACATCACAAACAAGCTAAAATGGCACATCACATCATCTTTAACAACCATGTCTTCAATATGTGTTTTGCACAAGTTAAGAAATTTTCTTCTCTCAATATACAGATGCAAGACCAAATTTCAAACATAAATATGTTATTGGAGACAAAACACATTCTACACCTAAAGTGTTGATGAAGGAAATGACATTATTTAATTAAATTTTTTTGATAAAGTTTGTGATGTTTTGTAAGATGATGCAAATACGCTTCTCAATTTGGAAAATTTAAAAGCAAAGATAATCCCTAATGCATAATCAACTAAAAAGTTATTACGCGTTCACATTAATAAATATGTCAATCTCAAACATGACTTTAAAATTGGTCCACTTTTACATAAATATTAAATAATATGATGCCAATATTGATAGAATATGTCTTAATGATAATTTTGAATTAGCACTCAAAAGGTTTGAGTGCATATATGTATATTAGTTTTCTAATATAATGGAATTCATTTTGTTAGTGATGAAGAATAGAATAGAACTATTAAGTTTGGTTTTTAAGATACAATTTGATCAATAATTATATTATTCATTTCAATTTATTTATTATTTATTTTTAATCAATTTAAATTGTGATTTTGAATATTCCATTTTTGCAAACCTAAGTAAACATTCCGTTATCAAAGACAACAAATGATGTAGGGTTACATTGATAGATTTAGTTGAGATCAAATAAATTGGTTAAGTTCACCAAGCTTGTTGAAATTGCCATTGTCAAGACCTTGAACAATCCAAACAATCAATATCAAATTAACCCCATTTATATTGCAACATTCATTGCCAAAAAAACCAAATGATGCCAAGTCTATGTTGATTAATTCAACTAAAATCCCAATTTGGTTAGGTTTACCATGCTTGTTGACCTTGTCATCATCGACACACTTTGAACAATCCATATATCTTATATCATATTAACCCCATTGATATTGCAACATTTGGTTGTTAAAAACAACATATAATGTATAGTCTACTTCAATGAATTCAACAAACGTTATCCCAACTTGGTCAAGTTCACTAGGCTTGTTGAATTCCTCATCATCAAAACACCTTAAACAAGCTAAACAACCTAAATATCTTATTAACCCTTTTGACATTACAACATTTGGTTGCTAAAGACAATAAACGATACATGTAAGGTCTACATTGATGGATTCAATTAACATCCCAGTTTGGCTAAGTTCATCAAGCTTGTTGAACTCACCATCATCAACACATTTCAAAACAATCCAAACAACCCCATTAACATTGTAACATTTGGTTGCCAAAAATAACATATGATACATGTAGGGTTTACTTTGGTGGATTCAATTAACATCTCAATTTGGCTATTGTTCAGAGTGCTAGTTTATTTACTTGATTAAATTTTAATTATGTTATTGCTAAGCTAAGTTAACGAAGTTAATTATGTTTTAGTTTTGAATTGGTTTGTGTGTGAATAAGATTTGAGTTATTTTATTTTTGGAACATAATCTTAAGTTGTGAGTTTTCAAATTGATTTTGATGATTTGATATTCGAGAACACAAGGTGTTTTTTGTTTGGCAATTTCTTTATGTTTTTATACAAGTTTCTTTAGGCATGTTTTTGTGTTATTGTTTTTTATTTTGTGTATTGGGTTTGAATTCTTATTTGTTTGCATGTGAGTTATATTTTAATTCATCAAAAATGATTTGAAAACTTATAATGTGAGATTATATCTAAACACTAAATAACTTAAACCTTTTTCACAAATAAATTGATTCCAAGCTAAAACATAATTAATTACACTAACCAAACTTAATATTAACATAATTAAAATATAATTAAATAACTAAATCTTCAATTCATGATTAATGTTATAATAAGAAGAATAATTTTTTAAAAAAAATTCTCAAATAATTCCAACTTGTTCAAGTATAATCATCTCTTAATTTTTATTCAATATCATAATATGATAAAGCTATTTGATTGAATATTAATTTGAATACAATATTCAACCATGGACCCAAACATAAAAATGTGATAATTTCATAATTTTAATTTTAATTTTTTAACATCAATCATAATCTTAGTTCCACCTTCAAATTCATTGTGAGATATTTCGTATACTTTCAATTTAAAAGGTGTGCAAAATACCTCACCAAGTTGGAGTTTGATTTCAACAATCCCTATCAACCCACTAATGAAGAAATTATGATAATGCTTGCACCTCAAGTTCATTTCATTGATAAAAAACAATTGCTTATGTTAATGATCACTTGGTGGTAGAAATTGTGAATTTCAAAGATGCTTTTAATGCGCTTGAGGTTTTGAAACAATTCTTGAAACAAAGGTCTAATAAAATCATACCATTAATGAAAAATGTTTGTGCACTTGAAAAAATAAATTGAAATTCGATGTTTAAGAAAATCTCATCGAATTGCCAAAAATTCATTCTTCCCGCATGCTTATTAGATGAATTTGATGATATCCATATCATTTAGTGAATTATCTCATTTGAAATCAATTATTTTTATGTATGCTAAAATTTTAAAATAAAAAATTTATATTTGTTAATTTTATAATTATTACTAACTATTGATGTCAAATTTGGTTACTGTTAGAATGTTAATATTGTGTTTGTATTACTTGTTTTCACATTGGTGGATGACTCATGAAACCCTTTCATATTAGGGTTCGAGCACTTAGGTTGGCTCTAGGGTACCTGCTTGCAGCGGTTGGGCAAGCGAGAACGCTCTACTTTGTGGCGAGAATTCTCTGCGACATCGCCGATCTTCTTCACTAGGATAGCGGACAGTAGTTGTTTCTGTTCGGAGCAAAGCAGAATTGGGGCGCCCTTTTGTTTCCTGGAAGGTTTTTGTGAGCTTTGGTTGTTTCTTTATCCGTTCGTTGTGCGTTTGTCGTGATTTTGTGGCATGGGTTCAAGTGCACATATGCGGCAGCTAGTGTCGAAGTCGGTTTTGCAGCTATGGAGAGGAGGCGCAAAAGGCTCTGGAAGAATATTAGTTCCTCATCAGCCGCATTTTTTCGCCGCGGCAGATGCGAAATCATCTGCTGTTTCTCGCAATTATGCATGGCGTGAAGTTAGGTCGCAGTCCATGGCAACGGCAGCAGCTGTGGCGGTGGTGGGAGATGACGATCGTAGTGGTGGTGGTGGCAGAGAGGGAGAGGGAGTGATGATGAAGGGCGTGCATATGGCTGGTCGGCCGCTCTATCTGGACATGCAGGCGACGTCTCCTGTGGATCCCCGTGTACTGGACGCGATGTTGCCCTACTACATGGATCAGTTTGGAAACCCTCACTCTAGAACGCACATGTATGGATGGGAGAGTGACGAGGCTGTGGAGAAAGCAAGGGAGCAAATTGCGAAATTGATTGGTGCGAATGCCAAGGAGATCATCTTTACATCAGGGGCGACGGAGGCCAACAACATCGCAATCAAGGGTGTCATGCATTTCTACAAAGACAAGAAGAAGCATGTGATTACCACACAGACGGAGCACAAGTGCGTCCTGGATTCCTGCCGTCATCTGCAGCAGGAAGGGTTTGAGGTCACATATCTGCCCGTTAGGAAAGACGGACTGATTGACATGGAGGAGCTCAAGGCTGCCATTCGGCCTGACACAGGAATTGTGTCAATTATGACGGTTAACAACGAGATTGGAGTCATTCAACCCATGGCTGAGATTGGGGAGCTCTGCCGCAAGAACAAAATATTTCTCCACACGGATGCTGCTCAAGCTGCAGGGAAGATCCCTATCAGTGTTGATGACATGAAAGTGGATTTGATGTCCTTGAGTGCACATAAGATCTATGGGCCCAAAGGAGTTGGTGCTTTGTACATGAGGAGACGGCCTCGTGTCCGTGTTGAAGCTCAGATGAGTGGAGGTGGACAAGAGAGAGGCATCCGGAGTGGCACTGTACCCACTCCTTTGGTTGTAGGGATGGGAGCTGCATGTGAAATTGCCATGGAGGAGATGGAGCATGATGAGAAATACATCAAAGAGCTGACAGACAGGTTATACAAGGGCATCACTTCTCAATTGGATGGAGTGATTGTGAATGGAAGCCTTGAGCATCGCTATGTAGGGAACCTTAACCTCTCTTTTGCTTACGTTGAAGGGGAGAGTTTGTTGATGGGGCTCAAAGAGGTTGCAGTCTCCAGTGGAAGTGCCTGCACAAGTGCCAGTCTTGAGCCGTCTTATGTGCTGAGAGCCTTGGGTGTTGAAGAGGATATGGCACACACTTCAATCAGATTTGGAATTGGGAGATTTACCACCAAAGAAGAAATTGATAGAGCAATTGAGCTGACTGTAGATCAGGTGCAGAAGCTGCGGAATATGAGTCCTCTTTGGGAAATGGTGCAGGAAGGTATTGACTTGAAGAGCATTCAGTGGGCACAACATTGATAGAACTTTCTGGCTTCTGAAACTGAATGCCTTGTATAAGTAAATAGATACCACTTTCTAGGTCTCCTTTAAGCACCCCTCTTTCCATTTGTCCAAGGGCATTTTCCCACTGTAATCTATCCTGAGAACTCAGGTTCGTTTTAGCTTAGGTCTTGTAGAGCTGACATATTCGTAAAGTTTCCAAGTAACAATGTGAAATTCCCAACTTCCAGTTGTAGAGATGATATGTCAACAGTACTCAGAAGGGCAAGCCGACGTTTGCTGCACAGAAATGGTGGGATCTCACTGTGTAAAGCATAGCCATTTTTTGGTCTTGTAATCTGCTGTTGGTTTTTAGAACATGTTTTTACTACTTAGTTGTGGTGAATTTGTTTTAAGTTCCTTCTGTTGTATCTCTTCTATGTGGCCTTTCATCCAAATATTCATGAGTTGAGGCATGTGTCACACTCTGTGGGTTCTGAAGCAGGTTCTAGACTCCTCTCTGATATTGGTTGATGTATGCAAGGTTTGTTGGCCTGTCAGAAAAGGATTGCTTGGTTTGAGGAGGCAGGAAATCTGCTGTTTGGCTATTAGGCAGTCAAGTCATCTTGGGTGTGCTTTGGGTGTCTTTCTCTTATAAGTTTGTTGTGGACATAGCTCTTGAATTTTAGAGCTGACATTTGTTTTTGATAGGCATCTAGTGTAGGCAAGAAACTAAAGTTGCCTAAGACGGCTTTGGATGACTGCTTCATACATTCTGCCCCCATATGGTGCTGTCACAGATACTGTAGTCACAATTGGATCTTCAATGTGAATGCAGGGCATGTGGTGTTGTGCACTTGCTCTTATTCCATCAAAGATTGCATTACATGTCTGATCTGTATGGTGTAAGTTTGGTGTTGGTGTTAGAGGAAAACCTTGATTGCGGTTTTATTCTTCCTTGCAAGGTGATCAACTACTTCAACACAAACTCATCCCATTTTGCTAGCACACCCTCAACACAAAAATCTCGATGTAGGTCTACAATAAGTTTGGATCAGCAGAAAGAGATACAGTTTGCGGTCTTAATTGTTTGTGGATGTGAAGTGTACCTTTTCTGGAAATTTTCAGAAGTACTGGTGTCTAATTGCCATTTGGCAATTTTCAATGATGAACAGGGTCAGAGAATGTGAAGCCTCTGCACATCCATGGTGTGTTAGTGCATGGATGGGATCTCATATAAATAACACTTTTCAGATCCATTTGCCTGCCAAATAACACTGTTCTGTTGATCAGGAACAATTTGCTTGTGTCTGCAACAGAACCCTTTGCCAAAATGCTCACTATGGATGCATAGGTGGTACTTGATCTGGTTTCAAAGCATAGCAAAGAAGTCAGATTCGGTAATGGTAACCATTCCGTCCATATTTATGTTGGTGCACAGTCCACTCCTTGAAGAAGGAAAAGGGACTCTTCAATATGTGAGGCAGATTGCTTTCATTTGATAGGTGTTCTGCTGCTAATTGCTACCTAGTGGAGTATTGAGCAGTGTCCTGGATGGAATCTGTTCTTCTCTTCAGTTACCTACAGGTCATTCTCCACATTCTCAGTTGTTCTTCCTGGCAATTGGCATGACTGTCAGTGGATCACTAGCAAAATTTGGTAGTGCATAGGGTGGTGGAAGCATGGAAACATTTCAAGACCCAAAAAAGCTCTCATGCTTTTTAGTCACCAATCCATGCAGTTGGATAGCAGTGCAGACAGCCTTGCAGTACTGGGGTTGTGCAACAACAAAAGCTGGAATTATGTTGCTGGTGTTCTGTATCCCTGTATAGCAGTGGGTACAGCTCATCAAGCCTCAACAATAGAAGAAAGATGTTCTCCATTGAGAATTTCAGGTGTACCATTTCTTTCCTTTGAATCTTCTCCAGATTGGGATGAGGCAATAAGGAGCATGAGCCAGAACACAAAAGACATACTGGATGGAAGATGTCAAGCAACACCCATCCCACCACCAGTTTACCTTTGATTAGTCAGCTGAGACTGTTGTTCTCTTCCTACCTGGCTTCAGCAAGTCAGAAGTGAAGTCGTCACAGGCATGTGTGTCTCTCCTTGAGTTGTTTCAGCCTTGGTGAGATTGCATCCACATTGTGGTGGTCCTAAGAGCAAGTCTGTCCACAATTGAATAGCTGCAACATGGGTTTCAACATGGGTGTCTTTGAAGTGATCCAAAGAGAGAGCAAGCACATGTCACAGGCTCAATCCTACCAATTTTAAAAACTGTTTTGTTGTGTGCAGTGGAGAGGAGGGTCAGATCTGCTGGTGGAGGCACACAGCAAAGTGCGGCTATTCACACAGCAAGGGAAGTCTCTGGAGCCGAGTTCTGGATTTCTACTTTGCTTCAATTGGTTGAAGAAACTAACTGTGCATTAATTCATGGTGAACCATTTCAGGATTTCACCATTCTGAATCCCCATTTCAGTGACAAGCAATGTTGCAAATGACTGCCACTATGATATTTGGTTTCTCCAAGCTTGGGTTCTCCTAGCATCAAACTCAAGTGGTTGGGATCCATGACCTCCTTGCTAGTAGTTGTGGGTGCAATTCTTCACTCAGATTTGGTTTTGTGGAATCTTCAAAACCTGTGCTGTGAATTCATTGGGACCAGCAGGTGGCCCAAGGATGAGAAGGGTCAAGTTGACTTGGAATAGCTTCATGGGTGAAAAGATAGCCATAAATTTCATGTTATTCTTGTTGGCTTCTCGTCAACCGACCATCAATCCACTCCTGTTGGTGAAGAGAGGACAGAAAACCAGTCATGCTAAGTTGGTGGGAAACTGAGAAAAATCAGTCATGCTGAGTTTGTGACAAACTTCACGACATTTGGCTTTTTCTTTGTAGCTCATGTCATCCTTTTTCTCCTGCCACCCACCACCATCCACATGGTAGTGTACATTTGTACATCTGTTTGGCTGTTGTTTCAAGTGTCCTCTTCTGATCAGGCCCTTACCTTTCTCTGTTGTGTAAACATAACAAGTTTAACAATTCCCAGGTATCTCTGTTGGGTTTCCTTATTTTACTCTTCTTTCACAGTCCGTGCAACACACTGGTAATTTAGTGTACATATATGGCGGTCTTATCAAATGTGACAGGATTGTGTTTTGGTGTGCTCTTCTCTATGCACTATTGTCACTCTTTCAGAATATATATACACACCCATGTGTGTGTGTGTGTGTGTGATTTTAATATCAGTTTAAGAAAATTGTAAGAGTCTTTCCTGCAATAGACTTTTACCTGGTACTCGTCAGCCTGTTGTTTTTGTTTTAAGATGAATGAAAAGCAAATTTCGCTATTGCAATGAAGTTATTTTATGTAATCAGGAAACTTCAATGTGAAGCTATGAATTCATGTGATGTTTTCTTCATATACCCAACTATCTAAGCAGCTTTGACACTAGTTATATTATTTTCAGAAATGTTAAAAAATTTCTTTAAGAAATGGTGAGGAAAATATTGAATTTTCAAGAATATTCCATTGTCAAAAAGGAAAATCTCAAAATAAATTAGTTATTTGACGGACTTGTGTTGAAGCTGCCAAAGGTATTACAATATATGTAGATGGCAGAGTTGTGGTATTATGTATATATGATGAGTCTGTCCCTCCCAGTGAGAGAATGTCGAAAACTGCTCAGTTTTCGTCATCATCTGAAGTTTGAACTGCATCACACCATGACCTCACTTAAAGTTGATAATAATATATGTTATTGAAAAATTTATGTTTCGGTACTTCAAGGCTCATTAGCTGTGATGTCCCACAAAAATGGTAGTTGATCAAATTCTGACGAAGTTATAACTTACAACAATAATCACCATCCTTGTTCCAAATCGTTGTTGATGAAGTGCACAAATACCAAGTTTTAACTAACAACAATAACTACTTCCACTCAAATAGGGGTTGATGAAAAAAGAGAAGGAACAAGACTTAAGTATACTTAAGTTGATAAGGTGCACTTGCAAGTTGGTGTCAAGATGATGAATGTGAAGGTTGTCAAAAAAATTTGTCCAGAGTGAACCAAGAGCCACCACCAGCACATCATCCATTGGATGCCCATAACCCCAACTGAGTTGACATCAGGTTTCACCTTGGTTAACCTATCTTCCAAAGAATTAGGTCCTGGAGGTATGTAGGTAAGTAGATGGGACACATAAGTGGATACTAGGTAAGTAGATGCACTTAGATGGTTAGCACATCGGTAAGGGCTAGTGAACCAAGGTTAGGTGAACGCCTACCTAATTGATTTTAAAGTTTCACCTTGATAACCTATTTTTTTACAAAATAGGTCCTATAGGTATATAGGTAGATAGGGAAAATAGGTGGCAACTAGGTAAGTAGATGCACGGAGATGGTTAGTACCTATATGAGTAAGTAGGTAGTAAAAACAGAAACTGAGCTAACCTCAGTGGTTAGCTAGCGAACTGGAACCCAATGAAAAAGTGGCTCTTGTCCATCTACACACCATCTATCCCCTCATGGTGCGCTGGTGGCTGTTGGGTTCGCCATATTTTCCACAACAGGTTACAAGAGGTAGCCAAAATATAAAAGGATTCTTTAAAAAATTCTACTTGAAGGTCTGTTCCATCGCCAAATTTGGCTGAATCTTGTGGTGGATGATCGCCAGTTTGGCTACACCACAAAACTGAAGAAAAAGAGAACCTGCAACTTCAACTTCACTCTGGCCCTCCAAAATGTGGTGAAGAAATCTTGAAGAATTGTGGCAAAGAAAGGGCAAAAAGGATGATGATTTTGATGATGCTCTCGCGTCAAAGTAAAACTTTAGAAAGGATTAGATTATAATGTTTGTCTGAGGCAAAGTGGGGTGAAGGAATCTGGAATGCAATCTCGAAGAGGCAAGGAAACCAAAGAGGATAATGATGGTGATGATGATGACGACACACAAATGCCAGAGTTAATAAAACTTGCAGCGGATTAGATCACGATGGATGTTTGTTTCTGAGGCAAACAGTGGAGCAGCAGCAGCAGCGGTGCATCTTCTCTCTGTTGCTTACAGCAAAAGTCTTTTGTCTTTTCCCTCCGTCGTCGTTTCTCTTTCTCCTGCTTTTTTTACGCATACTACAACAGTGCTTGTGTGCATTCTTCACCCCAAGCTGCCGCTTTTATACAACGAGCAAGCCGGGGTAATGATGATGCTGCTACTGCCATTATTAATGTTGGTAACTAAATGAGAATTCCTTTTCCATTATTATTATTATTATTACTTGGTGTGTCTGATGCAATCTTCGCTCCAGTAGCTTACAGAGTTGGTTACATACAGAGTTGGAGCCCGGAGCTCGTTTTTCTACGTTTATCTCTAGCAGAGGAGATCAGCTCTTCGTTCCTGCTGAAAGTTCACGTACTCATATCGCTGCGAGAGCTTGCAGAAGCTGAGCAGCTTGGAATATTATCGTTGTAGCTCATTTTGCAAAAGTACAAGTGATCATCTCGTCTGCTTGCTGCTGATTCTTAGACGAGACCCGTGTTCTCTTGGAGAAAACAAAACGGGGAGAGATTTAAGTAGAAATCGTACTGAAATGAGTTCGTGATCAACATTGTTCTGCATCGGTTTTTCTGATGCTTCAAACTTGCGATTCCTCCATTGAACATTCATTCTTGTTGTCGTGGTGAGTCATGGGTTGCTTTTTCCTCGACTGTGGTTGCTAGCGTTCTCAAATATAACTAACTCCAAAAGAAAGACTCGGATGGATGGTATTCATGAGAAGGCTCCTATTTGCTTTTCACAACAATGTTCTTTTGTTTTGCTGGTTCAGCTTCCAGCTTTCGATGGCTGTGGTGATGACTGATTTTTGTAATTGCAGACGTTATGCCATCATCGTTAGATCAATGCTATTGAGTCTTTGTTCTTGCGAAGATTGGGTCCTCTGTCACATGCTCTTTGAATCTTCAGGAGTTGCTGCATCTTCACAGCTCATGTTCCGGTATATTTGTTTGTCTGTTGTTCTTTATCTTTCCTTGAGCTTCTAATATTGATGTAGCACTGGGGGAGGGATTCATGAGAAGAGGAAGCTGAGTGCACCTGAGCATGTTTTGGTCGGAGCTTCACTCGGAGGGGCCTGTTCTGGAGTTGTTTCGCAAAGCTGTGAGGAAGCCAAGCTATGGTTGTCTCCGATAGAGCTGTCGTAATGCAGCTTTCGGTCAGGAAACGGGTCTGAAGGGCATGTTTTTGTGAGCATTTTCATGTTCAAATCACGGTACTGAAAACGTTTTCTCCTTGTGTTATCTATTTCTTGCAGAAGAGAATCAGATCGACACTGGAAGTTGTGAAAGAATCAATGTGAACTCCATCAAAGTTCCACGAGCGCATTGGTGTTGCAGGTTGCAGAAATGGACCATCGCCGGCTCCGAGGTCTGTTTTTGAGAGTTGTTCGTTTGTGACTTATTTGGAAGTATTGTGTAAGAGCCTGCTGGTAGCTGTGAGACTGGACTCATGGGAGGAGAAACAACTGGAGTGATATCAAGAGAGGGCTTAGGTCCTATCCCTTGTTGGGACCACAAAGCAAGCACGTGAGGACATTGTACTTGATCCACTTGAGGTCAAAGCCATTTGCCACGATGCCCTCAAGGCAGATGTTGGATGTCTCAACACTTCCCTCATCACCAGAAGTTGCTCTTCCTCTTGCATCATCATCACCTTTGTTTATAGATCAGAGAAGCAGATCCCACAGGACTTTGATCTTATGCTTAGCACTAGGAGGAGGACTCTGTGCACTCCTCGCCATATTGCTTATGGCACTGATCACATACCAGCGACTAAGGGCAAGCAAAACCAGTCCTTGTGATGCAAACACATCTGTGAAGCTACGGAAATTCCCATACAAAGTACTCAAGGCAGCAACCTCAGAGTTCAGCAATGTCCAGAAGCTTGGCCAGGGAGGGTTTGGAAGTGTGTATAAGGGAGTCCTGCATGATGGAACTGAGATTGCTGTGAAGAAACTTGATGCAACATCGCTGCAAGGTGAACGGGAGTTCCAGAACGAGGTATCTCTCATTGGACATGTGAATTCCCCGCATATTGTCAAGCTACTCGGGTTTTGTGCTGATGGTAAGCATCGTCTGCTTGTGTACACATTTATGGCAAACCGCAGTTTGCAGGAAGTGCTTTTTGATGAAGATTGTTTTGATCCTCTCGACTGGGACAAGAGGTTCAAAATCATTCTTGATACTGCTCAAGGGCTCACCTTTCTGCACGTCATGTGTGACCCTCCCATCATTCATGGGGATGTGAAGCCTAGCAACATTTTGTTGGACTCCAGCTTCAGAGCAAGGATTGCAGACTTTGGTCTCTCAAGACTGAAATCTGAGTTGCAAGCTCCAGCATCTTTGAATGAGGAGGTTGTCCAAGAATCCACTGAAAAGGAGTGTATTAATAATGAGCATGTGGCACAAGGTTGGGCTCATCGTCAACACATGAGAGAAGAAGCAGAGATAAAGAAGGTGGAAAACGACGAGGTGATGGCCATAAGCAATACATCACCACAAGGACTCGAGCAGCTTCCTGAACCTCAACAAGTTGCCATGTCTTCTTCACATGTGGGATTTTCTCTCATAGCAGACAGTGGAAGTATAGGATTAGAGAATGTCCACAAGCCAGAAATTGCTGCAATAGATCTGTCCCCCATATCTGGTGAAGAGAACAGACTGGATGTGGAGTCTGAAAATTTTGAGAGTGCAGAGGATGGTGAAGAAGGTGACAAGAGCCTTGCAACATCTAGTACAGATGAAGCTTCTACAGAGTTGAGGGCAGCAGCAGCATCTGGAAACAAGGTGCACTTGTTGGCCACAAAGGCCAAAGAGAAGAAGGGACATCAGAAGTCTTGGAGTCGTGACTGGTGGTGGAAACAGGAAAGGATTGGAGAGGTCAAAAGAGACTACATCTTTGACTGGAGGCTACATGAAAACAAGAGGACTTCAAAGAGCAAGGATGGATCACTGAAGGAGCATTATGATAGGAGTAGCAAGCCCGTGCATGAGGGTTCTATTGGGATTGAGAAACGAAGTAAAGATTGTCACAGACACAGATTCTCAAAGAGCTCTGAATGGCTTGGGAACATCATTGCTGAGTTAAGTAAAGAAGACAATAAGAAGGTGACGAGGGAGAATCTGAAGGGACGAGAATGGTGGAGGGAGGAGTACTGTGACGAATTGAGTAGAAAATGCAAGGAGCTTAAGAAGAGGAAGTTGTACAAAGATGCCAATCTCAAAGAGATTGGTGTCAAGAGCAATGAGCCAATAGAAGGACATGGAAGGAACAAGTCTAATGGAGAAGCTAGTGAAGAGGTGAGCCAGAGCAAGCGACTGAAAGCTCGATTGGAGGGTGGCAGACACAGGTCTCGAAGTAGAGAGTGGTGGAGTGCAGAGTTTTTTAGCAGGGGTGTTTGTAGCACTCCTAGCATGCGAGGAACCATCTGCTATGTGGCACCAGAGTATGGTGGAGCTGGAAACTTGTCTGAGAAGAGTGATGTTTACAGTTTTGGTGTGTTGCTGCTGGTTATCATATCTGGACGACGGCCATTGCAGGTTAATGCTTCACCTTTCACTGATTTTGAGCGTGCCAACCTCATCTCATGGACAAGATCCCTTGCACAGACTGGCAACCCATTGGATTTGGTTGATCCAGCATTACAAGGAATTTTCTCTGCATATGAAGCTAGTATGTGCATTATAGTAGCTCTACTTTGCCTACAGCGACTGCCTGCAACACGACCAAGCATGGAAGAGATTGTCAAGATCTTGTCAGGAGTGTCAGATGTCCCTGCTCTTCCATTAGAGCTTTCCCCATCACCTCCTGGTGGTCTTCCTTTCAAATCCCGTCAGAAGCCATCAACAGAAATTGCTGATTTTACTGATGCACCTTTGTTGCCTTAAGCAAGCAACACCTGAGGAGAAAGATAGAGATGATAGTATCACAGGAGGAGGGAGTACACCATGGCTTTGCTCAAGTGCAACAATTGTGATACATTAGTTGGAAACACAAAGAGTCCCATGTTGCTGCAGCATGTGGGCTTTTTGGTTGGGTTAAGAATGTAATTGTGCAGTTTGAAACCTTGGTGGATGTCTCACGTCCAGACAAGGGAAACAAAGATGTCCATAAACATTGATCTTGTGCGTGCTTCTGGCCCCTTCTTCTCAGATATGTGCATACTTTTGTCTTCATTTATTAGAGTAGATATAGACATGTAAAGCACTTGGAGAAATACCCTAATGTATTTTGAGGGCACCTTATATCCATTAAAATTTCCTCCTAGAAAAGAGGAGTGATCTTATGCTTACTCCTTAAGTGGGAGGCATCTTACACCTATAAGTGTAATTATAGGTGTAAGATCCCTCCCACTCTTTAGAAGTAGGTGTAAGAATCCTCCCCCTCCTACACTTCATGATCTACATAGGTTTAGTGTTGGGTAATGCCAGAGGAGCAGGGCCTTCCCACAATTTGGGCCTGCTTCCCAAGGTGGCAGCCTGGGGCAGGCTCTGAAACTCAGGAATGCCCTGCTCCAAGTCATCACCTGGTGTAAAGAGGGACCATCAGATTTTTTTTTGTGAATGACCCAGTTTGCACAATGAGAACAGCTTGCATATAGTGGGATTTTATTGCTCATACAGAGAGCATTTCAAAAAAATGAAGTGATATGGGTGTGATATCCCACCATACTCATGCTGGGCTCATTTTTGCTTTATAATGTGCCCTCCAAATACATTAAAATGTTTCAGGGAGGACTTACAGTTCATGATAATGTTCGCCTTGAGCTTTATGATTGTTAAAGCCATGGGTGAGGAAAATTCTCAAAATGTGGGCTCTACCCTATTCAAACATAGTTGGAGAAAGATACTGCTGAGAAAAGGGAGGGTTTTTGTGGAGGAGTCTTTGGTAAGGTGAGATCAGAGATAAGTTGGGGAGGCAGAGGAAGTTTCATCTTTTATTGTTGTTCTGTTGCCATGAGCTTGGAAGACATCCAAGTAATGTGAACTTGACCTGTACACAGATTCAGAGAGGTCAATATGGAGGGGAAGTGACAACAGGGCACAAAGTTAAGCTCCATGATGAGTCTTGCCTGATTGACTTGGGAATATTTTATCCAACTGTGTTGTGGCAAGCAGTTGGTTTCTGCAGCAGAGTGAGCAGATGCTTCAGATTTGAAAAAACTACAATTAAACAATTTTAGAGTGGTAGACATGAAGGATTTCAAGAGAGTTCATAAGTTTCAATTGCAACAATTGCATTGTCTCATCTGAGGAGAGCAGAAAGACCTTGATTGACGCTTCCATGTTGTTTCGTGTTGATTTTGTAAGGAGCCTTCATCAAAATTAGTGATTGTTTAACAACTTAATAACATATGGACATCATTTAACTAATTATTAATTCACACGTTGAGTGGTTTTGAGGGATAACCGAAAGTCCTCATATATCCCTCTTGTATGGTTAAACCAAAAATGAGCCCAGCATGGCCATTTTGTCCATCTGATGATCAATTCTGACATGGATATGGTCAAAGCATGAGCAAAATTGGTTGTGGCATCGACAACAATGGTGTACTTTAGGACAGTAATACTGTCACCTGCTCCTTTTTGATGGTAGAAGACACTCTAGTTGGCATCATGAATGACACACCTTGCAGGTGTAGTGTTGAGGACGGATCCTTGTGCCAATAATAACAACATTGACCCTGAAACGTAAGAGAATATCAAGGGCTTCTGCAGAAGGAAAACAACATGACAGGACCTATCATGATGATATTCTAAATATCTATCTATTAAGGAAGGTAGTTTGTTTGTTTTGTTTGTCACATTGAGATCTCCCAAACCATGGTAATTGATTTGTAATGCTCAATTGTTGCAGAATCCAGGACTAAACTGTGTCTGAAGTATAGGAGATGAGCCTACCTTGAGAACCTTCTGTGATTGAAGGTACCTACCATGAGGCCAGTAGGCTGAGCTGAAGGTAGCGAAAAGCTCAGAATGTTCAAAGATAGGACCTATTCCTACTTAAAAACTTGCCAGATTATGAAGACCTCATGCCAGGGGCCTTAGAAGATATGTAAGGCCATCTACTGCAGTAGAAACCTTATGCTATATTACCTGTCCTTGATATACACTGAGCACTACAGAATACTGCAATCAGCAATCACAACATGTTGATTTTAAATCATAATTTGTAAAAGAGATTTGGCAATCAGAGGTTGTGATAAGCAAGAGATTTTTGAACCTGAGTCTTTGATACAGTCATATCTGTTTACAGGCTACAAAGAACTTCCTACCAAAGGTAAAGGTCAAGGAAGTACAAAAGCACCACCATACATGAGAGTGAAGAGAAACAACAATAAGCCACTGAGGAATGACATTGCCCAGCCAACAAGAGATGTGTCACACTGTGACCTTGCCATTTACATTAAAAAGTATCTTAAGGCAAAAGAAGAATTATGGAAACTCAAATATATCTCCATGCAAAAACATAATCTTCAAAAAATCCTATAAAAGAAACCAAAATCCTCAAAGATATTATAACTCTATAACTAATCTCAAGTTTCAACACAAGCCAAAATATCATCTTTCAAAAATCCTCATATAAAAATAGATCTATAATGTAGGGGCCAAAATCCCTTAAGCTACTATACTCTATAGTGAATCTAAACACAATATCCTTGCCTTGGTAGCCAAGGGCAGTAAAAAAATCAACCTGTTGATACATTTGGAACGAGTAACAGTAAAGGAAAATGTAAGTCCAAAATAATCTTTGCAACTCAGGGAGGTCACTCTTCATAGTTGTTGGGTTCCCTTGGGCCTTCACCTCCAGAGTGTTATTGAATTGTAAATGAGACTAATGTAGATTTATCCTTATCTATGGATAATTAAAGTAAGTTTTGATGCTTAATAAGTATAGAAAATTACATAAGTAACTTCAAATTGACATCGCAGTTTCAAATTCTATAAATATAATTTGCAAATATTTTCAAGGTTTTTCATTAGCTTAATTTCAAGGTCCTCTCAGAACCATCAGCTCCATTCAAAAACCTCAAAAAACCACAACTGGGTTTTCCTAAAGAAAGCGCAATTGAAGAACTGGCAGTTATTCGAACTTTTCAACTTGTTTGAGAACAGTGGTTATATATATCAGAAACCGGGTATTTCATTTATCTAGAACTGTGACTATGAACTCTAACGAATATATGAGGACTGGAAAAATGAAGAAGACATGGGACTGCAACCAGAGAAGAGTCGGGAGCTAATTTTTTCAAAAGAGTTATCACTCATCCTCTTCCTGTGTTTTCTGCATCGCTCCTTCACTTCTGACGCTGAAAGAACATTCGTTGCCCTCCTGTTTGCGCGTCCAATGACACAAAAATTGCTCAATTTGGTTAAGGGATGAGGAAAATATTAGAAAGTGTTCAGTGATAGGTGTCTCTACCCTGTCTCTCTCTGTGTCAGATGTCTCTGTCTAGGAGAAGGGCCTGTACTCAGGTCATTACGGGATTTGAGATCTGTGCCCAAGGCCGGTAAGCTGAGGGAACAGATCGAAAATTATGGAAGGGCCTGTACTCAGGTCCTTTTCCTGCATAAAGCAGAGCTGGGATTTTTTCACTTTTTAGAAATAGTGACAGGCTGGGTCGTACCTTCCGCTGGTCAGAAGATCCCAGTATAGCCTGGTACCTTCCACCGCAAAAGATCCCGCTTGCTGAAAAACAGGTTTCTTCAGGCAGGTAAGGGGCCTGAAAATACAGGCAAAGCTCAGCAACTGAGCATGCAAAGTCTGCAAATTGTCTTCAGTTGTTGGTGCCAAGGTCCCACCAGTTCTGTTTTTAGAGGAGGGGGGAGTTGTCTGATAGCAACCTCTTGAAGCTCTTGGCAGAAAACAAAATGGATTGTCGTAGACTCTCACAGCAACTAATCTTCTTCTTTCTTTTTCTCTCTATTGCATCTGACAGCAACTTCAAACAAAAAGCTAGAGCATTAATCCGGAAGCTGTACTCCCATGCTGTTACTATCTTCCCCCTATCATCTGCAGCTTCTCACTTGATCCGTGTCTGAGCCAAAAACGCAAAAAAAGAGGAAAAAAAACTCGGAATGAAAAAGAAAGGTTTGTTATGTGAATCGTGATTGACAGTGAAGAATAGTAGTAGGGAGTATAATTTTGGTGACTGAGAGATTTTGTTGTGGAGAATTGACAGGAGCAGGATCTGGTCTTTTGCAGCATTGAATGAAGTAATCGTTCTGAACTTCACCTCTTCTTTGTTCACTAGTTTAGTTCGAAGGCACGGCACTCCTTTCCCCCATCCGACAGCTACCAGTTTCAACTATAAGCAAGCGTGACGGGAGTGATCTACATTCTGCATCGGAGTAACTAGTCTTCTGTCTGATCAGTGCTGAACTGCAGAGTAAACAATTTGGGAATGGAGTTCGGCGAACTGAAGATCTGCATGGCCGTGGTGCTGGGAATCGCTCTGGTCATCCTAGCAGCTGCCAGTGAGCAACAAGTTGTTGCTGCTGATCATGACAATCCTCATACTGCTGAGTTCACGCTGCCGGGGGTTGCAGGCGATGTCGCGGCGCTACGTGGTCAGAAGTCCGGGAACTTCGAGGACACGCGAGAAAAGTCTAGCAGATTCTTCTTATTACCGATCAAAAGTCACGCACACAACGAAGCTCATCAGTGCCCAGTCGCACCATGTGCACCCGAGTTGAGTTGCTGCAAGAAACAATGCGTGAACGTGAACGACGACTGCAACAACTGCGGACGCTGTCATCACAAATGCAAACATGGTCTCCTTTGCTGCGCCGGCGATTGCGTCGACATCCTTCACAGCAAACCCAACTGCGGCGCGTGTCACAACATGTGCCCTGGTACAACGGCGTGCATTTATGGCATCTGCGGCTATGGCAACTAGATGACTCAGCTCGTGCAGATAATTGCAACAGATTCATGATGAAGCAGCTTCTACCCAATATCGTTGATGCATGGATCGTCTTGATAGCATAGTCGTCTTGCACATCACAATCCTTGATCAATTTCAGGTTTGAAGTGCCACTAATTCTAGCATGAAACTTCTAGCAACTTCTTCTGCTGATCTTCATGAAGCAGTTTCTACCCAATATTGTTGATGGATTGTCTTCTTGCACATCAAAATCCTTAATCGATTTCATGCTTGAGATTTCACTAAATCTCGCCAGAAACTTCTAGCGACTTCTCCTGCTGATTCATGAAGCAGCAGCTTCTAAACAAATTGTCGACGGATTGTCCTGATGGATCATCGTCTTGCACATCAAAGTCTTTGATCGATTTCATCTTCCAATATTAATAAATCTAGAATGAAACTTCTAGGAACTTCTTCTGCTGATTCATGAAGCAGCTTCTGCCCAGTATTGTGGATGTATGGTTCGTCTTGATGTGATCGTCGTCTTGCACATCAAAATCCTTGATCAATTTCATGCTTGAGGTATCACTAAATCGAGCTTGAAACTTCTGGCAACTTCTTGTGCTGATTCATGCGAGAGAAAGAAAGCAATACACACAACAATGAAAGTTCTAGCAACTTCTTGTGCTGATTCATGTGAGAGAAAGAAAGCTCAATACACACAACACTTGGAGACTCTAAAGAGAAATGTATTATATCAATTAATGAAATACACAAAAGAGAGAATAGAGGTATCACAAGAAAATTAGAAAAACCCTCTACCAAACCAATGAATTCACAAATCCCTTATAAGATCTTACTCAATAAGATAATGAACTGTCACCTTAAATCAATTAATTTAGGATTCAAAAAATAAAATTACACAATATCCAATATATTAATGGATATTTTCTTTTCCTATCATCCCAATACTTTAATTGTAAAAACACAGTAGTACACCATAATTGTAATATACTAAGTTGTATGAAAATTTAAAATTATCTTTGTAGTTTGTTTTCTAGACATAAACATTCTATTTTGGAACCCCAATTATGATTGAACTCTAACATGATCCTTGTGGATGATGATACATTCCAAATTTTTAAATCTTTTAATGCATAAATTGATCTTTGACCCCTTTTCTTATTTTGGGGAGTTTGAGTGAAGTCATTCTAACCTATGGGTGAAGGCCAAAATGTGCCAATTCCTTCAAGTGCAAAATTGGTTTGTTATAACACCAAAAGTTGGTTAAAATTATAAATTATATTAATTACAACCTATGTTAGATAGAAAGATGGTTGGATATGATAATTGTCCTTATGAGCCTATGATTTTGATTAGAGAATTTCTTGGATTCATGAGTGATTTAGTTAACTATTTTTGGTTAGGCATAAATAAAAATCAATTATTTGAACTTGATTAAATCCTAGGAAAGTAGAAAAGTAGATTCCAAATAAATTATTAACTCATCCATAGAAAGGAAATAATTCTCAAAAGTTAGTATGTGATAGAATATTACTAGCTTGAAGTTGATGAATGATAATGTTTAGGAAATGTAGAATCTAGATGAATGTGGTTCATAATTCATCCATTCATCCCTTTAAATATTTAAAGGGTTATGAGGATAACTTCAAATTTATTTTTTGTTTCATGATTTTAACATTGTTAGTTTGTTATTAAATCATATGTTTAGTTAATTCCAAAATTTTGAAAAGTTCAAAATTAACAATTGACCATTTGGAAGTTGAAAAATTCAAAAGAAACTTTCATTTAAGGGTCACCAAATGATGCAACAATAAATATTAATAATTTTTTACTTCACTAAATGATCCAACCAATAGATGTTAAGAATGTTTTATCTCAAACTTGATCCCAATCACTAGGTTAGAAAATTGACAATTTAGTCCATAATGAATTAAATAATTTATTTTTTTAAGCCTTGGAATAAGCCTTTTGTGTAATGAAATCATGTCACAATAAACTTTTGTGTCATTTGGATTACATTGGAAAAGTTCACAAAAAAAAACTTATGTGTCTTTGGTGAATGATCCCCACAAGGCAAGGTCTTTATGCATGTTTTGATAAATGTGCAACTTGGCAAAACTTTATTGATAAACACACCATAGATTAAGAAAATGTACAAAGGGATAAGAAAAAAGAAAAGGGAGAATTTACATGATGTCAAGTTAGCTCAAACTAGATGTCAAAACCTATCCATGTCAAAAACCAACTACTTCTAGTAGATTGGTTATATTTTTCCATATCAAAAAATAGGCACTTACAATAAATCGGTCGTGAAGATGGGAAAGGTGTCTTGAAGGGGTGGAAGTAGCAAAGTAGCTAGGCCTACAACTATTGCCCGACTTAAGATGGAGGATGCTTGTAGCCTATAGGTAAAAACACTACACCGGACCAAAATTGGTGGCTCAAAGTCCCATTTTAGAATCCAAATCTAGTTTTTTTTAAAAAAACATTTAAATGCTATTGAAATTCATGTTCTTTTCCATTTCCAAGTTCATATGACCATAATTTAAACCTTTTTATAAAAAAAACCTTTAAAAATATGGGCCTTGAAAAAATCAATTAAGATATTGAAATGGACTTTATGAATTTGAAATTTTCATTTTAAATCTTCAAAACATTTAGAGACTTTTTCTTACTTGATTTTTTCATCTTAACTGTTATGGTAATTTCATGTGTGGTGGTAAAAAGTTGTAGGCTTAATTTCCATGTCCATTAGAAGAAAAAAATCCATAATGATAAAAAAATTTGGAGTAGTCTAGACTAGGGATGTTGGATGTACCATCCTTTGTAAAATCCACCTTGGATTGAATATTTATTTTTTTGGTAAAAAACATTTTGTGTTGAAAGATTATAATGTAGGTTTCAATTTTTCTTCTCACTTTTTCCAAGTTTCTCAAATAAATTTGTATACAATGCAACAATATTTGACTCACCTAGGAAAAATTGCCATTGGGACCTCCAAAAAAATCCATCATAGCATACTTTTACCCTTTGCAATGTGATTGAAATTTTTGTTGAAGAAAAGCTACCAAGACAAAAAGAGAAGGGCCCTCTAGTCTTTTCAAACTCCAAATGGCATTGGCACACATTAGAAGAAATTTGAAAATCAACAACTAAATTTGCTACTCATTTATAGTTGTAATGGACACATGCGACTAAAAATAGCCTAGTCACTTAAAACAAGCACCAAAAGATAGTCGCAAAAGACATGACATGGCCATGAAGTTGAAAATGTAATCGCAAACCTTATAACTAGGCCATAATTTATCATACATTGCCATGGATGATCCTTAGTATGACATGGAACCCCAATTTGTGATTACATTTGCGATTACATTTGGGATAATTGCATGCTACCAAATGTGTCATTAATGGGTGGTTAAGATTTAACCACATGGTAATTTAAAAAACCAATGGTCATAAAACATGTGGCAATTTTCCATTTGTTCAAAAAGATATATTATAATTACAATATTTAAATACTATAATTTTAAAATAATTAAATATTATAATTAATTAAATTCAATATTATAATCACATTAATTTATTATTATTATTACTTAATTATAATTTGTCTTAGGCTAAATTATAGTATGCAACCTATTTTAGGTTAGGCTAGGGTAAAATAGGTTACTATTTATTTTGTTAGGGACAAGTTTTTTTGAATGGCTCATCCCAAATGGCACATGCATTATGTTTATAGTGCATACCATGAATTTAGCCAATTCTTTCACCTACTTATACATTTTATAAGTTTGAAGTTGTAAACAAAGGACATGGGATAAATTCTAATGAAAGGGAAACACTACAACACTATCACATCCTTTGTCCCATACAAAAACATTATCATATATCCACACAATAAAATATTTATTATTTTTCAAAAAAATTTACTACATATCCTACTTACTACCTACTAATTACCTAACCAACTTAATTTATTATTATTATTATTATTAAAATCATATACCCACATAATAAAATATTTACAATTTAACCTACCTACTACTTACTACTGCCTATCCTATTTATCACATACTATTTAAGGTACATACTTACTATTTACTACCTAGCCTACCTAATAAATTAATTACTTAACTTACATTTAATAAACTAATTGTTTAACATAGATAATTAATTAATCAATTAATACAAAAAATAAAATACCTATTGTTTAACTTATAACCTACCTACCTACTAGGTCTACTAGTGCCTATCTTACTTATTACATATTACCTAGCCTATCTAATTAATTAATTAAATACCTAATCTAACTAATTAATTAATATGAAAACATGATCACATATTTACACAAAAAATTAATTAACCTACCTATTACCTATCTTACTTACTACCTACTACCCTGTCTACTAATTAATGACCTAGCTTACCAACTACCTACCTAGTTTAACCTTCATAACCTAGTGACCTATTAGTTACACCTAGTAAACAAGCCTACTACTACTTATCGATAACTTAAGCCAATTAATTATGTAAGCTAGGCTAAACTACCAATGTACATAAACCTATTTAGTTTAATGTAACTTATTAAACTTATTTAGCTTAATTTACCAATTAGGTTATAATAACATTTTCTAGCAATTTATTAGCTATTAAATATTATATCATGGGAGACCCATGGATAATTGCAAAACAAGACCCACGATGGGTTCGTTGAAATGATAATAGTACAATTGAAATAACAAAGTTCACCATGTGTGGTCTATATTTCTTTGTACATGTGGTAGAATATGTTAGTGCAATTGTAAAAACTTTCATTGTAGTTGCAAACACAACTATGTTATCATCCATCGATGGATGCAATCAAAATTGGATGACATTGTTCATTTTTCATTTACATTTTCAGTGAAAATCATATTAGTCATAAGTTGTAATCACATCTATAACTAGAATTTGGTTCAACCCTTCATGTAATTACATATGCAACTACAACAAGTTACAACTACATGTACATGTAAGACTAACACATTGTTAGTCATAAAATAAGTTGGTTTGGACATTAGTCGCATAATAGTTGCAAAAATATGGTTAGAATGGACAACATTTCTTTTAATGACAATTGTGTAAAAACACATCCAGCTATTTATGTAGACATCCAAATACCTCCATGTTGCTAAGGGGAGGAATTGATTTGCAGGTTGTCAATCACAATAGCTCTATTTTTTGGCTTGAACTACATTAAAAACAACAAATCCTTGGGTGGCACAAGATTGGGGAAGTAAATCCATTCATGTTGGGTCGATAATGATAACATCAACTAAGGTGCAAATGCCATATTTGGTGAAGGTGCAATCGTGGTAACATGTACCACAACAAGTGTAACTAGTGCTTAATGTTTCATATTATTGAAAATGTATTTTAATTTCATATTAAAATTGTAGGATTTATTTATATGATAACATTCATAATATATCATGGGAACTTGGGAATAAATTTGAAATTAATCAAATGAATAAAAAAAGTGAAAAAACACTTATAAAACATTGTAACTAGTGTTTTTAAATAATAAAACGACATGTTTAATAGCTTTAATATTTTTTTCAATGACATTTTTTGACAACTTTTTAATGCAAGGCTTATCAAAATACTTAAAAAAAATTATCATGATTTTAAAATATTTTTAAAGATTTTTTTCAAGAAGATTTCTCCAAAAATAATCACGAAAGTGGTCGAAAAAAGGCAAGTGTGGCTCATGTTATCTTATTTGCACTCGTGAACATAATGTCAACTCATTGATGATAGGAGTTGAATGTGTTTGAAAGAAACATATGTAGTTGTTTTTGCCCCACATGGAAGCCAACATCTCGCACAATGGGAATAGAAATGTTGCAAACTGCATCATGGGTTCTTGTGCACTCATTGCCATGAACATAATGTAATAGGTGAATACCCATAGGGTTGATGGGATGTGTGCACACACACCAATACCTATAATTGAGGGATGGGGCAATCCAAATCATATTCAAAATGTTGTGGAAAAGACCGAGGTAGCTAGTCAAAAGTGTGGGAAAATTGATTGAACTATAAACCAAACACCCACCCCTAGGCCATAACATGATAGAATTCAAACACAATGGATTTCAAATATCCCATCGGAAAGTATGCTGGAAAGGGATGATGGTGAAGATGCTTTGAGATGGAATCTTGAAATCGAATCATTTGTTGCTTGATGAATTATTTAAATGAAAAAAGAAATGTGCAAGTTGGGGGCGATAGGAAATCACATGTTGCCTTGAGGTGTTGTTAGAAAAAGAAAATGTTATTGTCGAAATGTGCTAAGGTTTCAAAAAGGAAGGGATGTTGATCAACCATAAACCTAGTAGTTATGATTGAAGCTACAAAGGCCCAACTCCCTAAATAGGCTATTGCAGTGATGGTGGTCGTTGGTATGAGCCCGATGCCACCAAAAGTTATTGGGAGAGAAGCTTGTTTAAGTGTTAGAGGTCCTTCTAGGTTGTCAAAGGATCATGAACCCAAAAGGTGCCCAAACACTTTAAGGAAGGAATACTAAAAAAAATTGAGGGATTTTATGAAGGTGGAAGAAAAAGGTATACATCATATGAGATATGAAGGCCGTTGCACAAAATACTGAGTTGGAATTCCAAAGGCTACTTGAACATCACCCATCTAAACAAAAGATCCACATGTCGAACATCCTTCAACAAGGCATCTTGATGAAGGATGATGGGAATGATGAAGTGTCCAATGGAACTCCCAAAAATTTAATTCCTTCTAATGGGGTGGTAATTTGGGATGGGGTGTTGAAATTATGTAGTAAACTAGACCATGCTACACATTTATGAAGTTAGATATAAAAACTCAAGGCACATAGTTCAATCTAAAAATGTTCGTACGTAGATGATACAATAGAAGGGGGACCTATGATGTGAATGTCATTACAATGGATGGAAATAAATAAAAAGGGAAATGATTAGCTATAGAACACAAAGCCATAAAATGGGCTAATGCGAATAGTGCCCCTCCCAAAGGATCACCTTGGCGGATTCCCATGGCAAAAAGGATGACAATGACATCATTTTCATGATTATGATGGTTGTAAAACAAAAAGACTCAAATGCATAAAATGCACAAACAAAAGGGATGAATTACATGATGTCTCCACTTACTGCATGAAGTTCTTGAAATATGACCCCTTTTGACATTGAATTGAAGGCATTTGCCACATCTAGCTAGAGAACAACCCAATCAAGGTAAAGGTCTAGGGTGCATTTGATGCCATGGATTACTACTTCATAACTGTCCTTAGTTGCCATTTTGAATTAATTTGGGGAGAAATGTGTTGCAAAGGCATCACAAAATTGAAAACATAAGGTGTGAATTGTGTAGTCAATACAATGTTTCCCCCACTATAATGGGACGAACTCCACCTAAAAGCTTGGTCATGGTTAAGAGGTGGGCCGCTCCAAGAACATGTGCAATTTGAGGTGGAATGTGACCTTTAACAATATGAAAAAAAAGCTAAAATAATTGAGGGAATCCACTTGCTAAATCTTCTAAATGAAAACAATCTCGAAGGTGTTCAAAAACCATCCCAGAAGAACCACTTGCTGAAAGATGGGGCATGTTTGGAATGCCAATTACAACTAGAAGAAAGTTCAAAGTTTTGGTTTGGTTCGTATTTTTCTAAAAAAGGCGAGAAATAGCCATTTGAATTAGGGTGTAGTGCGGTGAGAGCTAAGGTGGTGTCAAAGGACGTGGGTGCAGGGGAGAATGGTGCTAGGGCCCGGGTTGCTTTAAAATATTTCCTTGCATGTCCAAAAATTAAACTATGAAAAAGGTGTTTATGAACTAGGGGATCATGTTGGGGAAAAGGCATTAAACTCAAACTTATTGCCAAAGTTTGGGCTCACAAAAAAAACCTCCTTTTGCAAAAAATTTCAATCACTTGCTAGAAAACATTTGAGTCGAATCTCCATTTCCCTATGCCCTGTTACCCCACCATAAAAGGCCAAAAAAAACACCATTGGGGTAATAAAAGGAGCAAGTGCCAAACTACCACATCATAAGCGTTTTACGTTAGCTTATCCAATGGAAAATGAAACTCCACTTATACATCATGTGGTAAAGCAACAAGGATGCAATTATATAATCAAAGGATGATGAAGTTTAAATGGAAACACCCAAGGACATCCAAAGATAAAACCCAAGTCCAAGCTTATGCAAACAAGGTGGAAACAAAGAAGGTATTGAGTTGAAATGGTCATGGGGGTTTGGATTAAATGAATTGGGTGTTTGACAAGAACATTAATGATGAGCTAACCCTTGATTGGTAAATTGGTGCCAATAGGTGGGGGGAAAAAAATTTAGGTGGAAATTGCAAATGTGTTGAGGAGATGAAGGTAGGTTGGGGGGTCTGATCACATGCGACTAGAGAAGCTAGTAGAGTGGAAGGGAAAAAAAATCCTACATGTCCATGATCAAAGGGGTTTGGGAAAGTGTAGGGTTAGGGCTTCACATTCACACAAAAGGTTGGGGGTTAGTAAAAGGAACTAGTGGGTGGTGTGTAGTTTGTTAAAATGGGTGGGGGAACCAATGGGAGATGCACGGTTTGCATAAGATATGGGGTGGAACTAAGTCCATGATGACATATAATAAAACAAATGGGCAATGGGAAGGACAAAATTTGATGGAACATGATGAACTAAGGGACATGGGATGTTTGTTGCCCATGAGGAAAAAGGCCTAATAGGAGCACATGCCCCACCTATTAAAAAATTATTTATTGCTATAAGGCAATCCTAAATTTACAAAACCAATAATATGTGATAACCTAATTAGTTGGAGAATTAAAAAAAACACTAAATAACGTGATTTGGGTGAATTTTTTCATTTTCGACTTGAAAAATATGATTGTGATACATTAATGGTTTTAATTTGCTAAATTAAAAAATCTAAATCTTTAATTTTTTACACAACATGCTCCAACATGTAGTCAAATATAATAAGATTTTTATTAAAAAATCATATCTAGTCTATAACCAAATTTGGTTAAACATTATTGTGGATGATAATCAATTTGGCCACATCAAAAAATATATTTTAAAAACAATAAGTAGTCATCAAATTTTTTTATCACTTATGTGAATTTTGAGACAAACCAAGAATACTTGATGAGTAATCACTTTTACTTATGTGAATTCAAAAGAAAAACCAAAAACAAATTACTTGACCACATATTTAATATTGTTTTGCATGTGTTTTATTTAAAATCCAATTTCTTTTGTCATTGTTGTGATGTGAAAAAAAAGGGGAAAAGGAAGCATGTAAAAGAACATGTACCAAACTACCAAGATATTTGATGCTTCATGTAAATATGAAAAAAACTAGAAAAATATGTGTTTGAATATTTGGCTATCATTGAGAATGACAATATATTTTTGTCACTATTTTATGTTGCAATAGTATCCTAAGATCAAGTTAGCTTAAATAACGATAACATGTTGAAGCAAAGTTAATTTTTCAAGCAAAATTGCACCATTTAGTGACCCAAAAAAACAGCCTAGAACTTTTACAAAGGGATTTTTTGGGGGGAAAAAAATCCCCCAATTTCACCACATTTCAAGGAAGAAAAAGGTTAAAGGCACCATAACTAACTAGACATACAAGTGAGAACCTACAGTCTAGTTAGTTAACTAGGTGCCATTTTTCATGAGATGTAAGCATGTTAGTGTCATCTTTAGTGTGTCAAGATGTAACTTGCCATCAAGTTGTTGTGGAAGCTTGGTTGGTTGTCCTACTAGTTGTTGGCTCATGCATGAAAATGTTGCTACTCAAAGGATCTCATTTTACCACACACAATTCACATGTTACAAGTAGGTTCATCAAGTGGTTGTTATGGCAAATGTGTGTAAATTTGTGCATTTCATAAAATTGTGCCACTAATATGAAACAAAGAGGCCAATTACAAGCCACCACAACACAATTAATTACCTACATATGTGGTTTGAGCTTGATTCCGTACCCATTCATGCAAACAAGATAATCAATAAAGAAAATCATGTCTAACCTCATGGGCATCCTATCATCAATTAAGAGATGTTGATGGAAAGTTGAAGAAGGTGACCTATTTTGATATTGGAATTTGGAATCACCTATTTGTTTAATAAGGATATGAGGTGGATAAAATGAAATATATTTAATATGCATATTGACATAGCCCTTTGGTTACATCCAAGGATATATGTCATATTCTCATATCAATAATTTCCATTTTGACGCATAGAATTAGCCCAAATTACCTTGTGAGCTAAAAATAATTATGTTCTTCAAAACACATAATTTCACAAAGATAGCTCCTCATGTGACAATCCATCCAACCTTACAACTCCAATTTATCTTTTAGTAAATTTTGGAACAAAATGGGAAAGTATTTAATTAAAATTAACCTTGTGGTTTTTAATATACTAATTTGGCATTTCTATCAAATTCATAAGTTGATTGATGGTATTGCAATTGATGTATGTTCACATTTAAAAAGTTTTCACGAACATCATACAAAAAGTGTTGGGGGTAATGCTAGAGGGTTGGGCCATTCCCAAAATAACGGGCCCTTGAGGCCGGAGGCCAAAGGGCCAATTATTTTGGCAATGCCTAGGCCCAAGGCTGTTGCACAACATTAAACGCAAAGTATTTTTTAAATTTAAAAAAAAAAGCATGGTACTTGATGGGTATTAGATGGGTGCCCATTGGTGCTTCCCTTTGACCTGCCTTTATAGATTATCTATATGAGAGTTCAACTTTGAGCAAAGCACATGACATAAAAGTGTGGTGCTATTTGGGAACATCTTGGGGAACATATTGGGAACCTAGAAAACAAAAGTCCCCTCCCCCTTCCCCCCAAGAGTCAAGAGAGAAAAAGTGGGCCCTCTTGCATATGTCTTGAGTTTTTTCATTGTTTGCATGGAAATTTTTAATTCTAAAAGAGTTTTCACCATTTTTGGCCTGGGCTAATACCCTTGCCTAAGTAGATGGGTACCTATTAATGTCATCATAGTGTGTATTCATATTAATTAATTCATGGGTGTGCTCTCAACTTCTCTTTTTTTTTTTAAAGGAGCCATATTAATTGGCCCATCATCAATTTTTTTAGGAACATTGGGCACTCCCAAATAGAAGCACCTCTTTAGTTGCAAAATAGAAACAATAATGCTCTCCCCCATGGCCCACCTTTTTAGTTTATTCACATGATCGTTGAACTTTGGGCAAACCATAAGGGAAAAATCTGAGGTGAAGTTGGGAACATCTTGGGGAACCTTGTGGAAACTCCATGAGAACACATTGAGAACAATGGAAAAAACAAAAATCCCCTTTCCCATCCCACCCCACCTCACCCCAACACAAAAAAAAATGGACTCCTCATGAGTGCTTTTTGAGCCTTTTCATTGGCTACCTCACACCAGTACATAGTGTCTTGTTTATTGGCACATGGAGAGGTGTTTTTCATTGGAGAGTTGGAACAAGCTTGGAAATATGTAATTAATCAATGTTAAGAACTTTGGGAACACGTTCTCATGAGAAAAAAGAAAGACAAATGTCGTCATTTTGCCATGAGTTACACTTTCTTGAGTCACAAATTTCAGAACTCTTGCATTTGGTTAATGTTTCGACTCTTGCATTTGGTCAATTTTGGTCATAGCTCTTGCATTTTATTCATTGCTTAATCGATAGAGCTTTGAGGTGACTTAGTATGTGAGCCCCAATAGCTGAAAAATAAATAATGGGAAGCTATTGTGCTTAATGAAAAGATGGTTTTAGAGTGTTCAATTTGTCTACATGTGACTATTGCCTACTCATGAAATCGTTGTGAACTTCTTACCAAGTTTGACCAAAATGAATTCGACCGTTAAGAAAGTCGTAACCATAGAAAGTTCAATGAAGCTTATCTACAAACATTTTCTACTTTGTCATTTGTCTAAAAAGCCATGGTTTTTTAAAAATAAATTTATTTTATTATTTTATTTTATTTTATTTTATTTAAAGTAGTTCATTCATTATAGATTGTACACACTTAAGATAAAATTTTAAGATAAAATTTAAAGTACACACTTAAGAGTTTCCTTATGTTGCCTTCACTTTTGGTGTTACGGATTCTAGCCGAAAGTCCTTCAACGTTAAGCTAACTATTTAAAAAATATATTTACTTATCATAAAATATAATGTTGAGATCTTTTTTTAAATTCCTATTCACACTAATGATATTAAAATGTTTACTACCCATTAGGTTAATATTAGATCCTAACATTTTTTTATTATTATTCACACTTATGATGATGATAAGTTTTTTTTTGCATGGTATTATTTTTATTAAATTGAGTAGGTAATAAGTAGGTTGACAAATGAGTGAATAGGTGAGTAAATAGATGGATGATAAATAGATGAATAAATAATTAAGTAATTGGATGAATACATGAATGATAAGAGGTAAATAATAAATTATAGATAATAAATAGTCTAAGTTTGTATGTAGGTGATTGGGTGGGTGGATAAGAGGAAAATATATAAATAATAAATAAGTAGATGAAAAAAAATGTGAGCCCAAAAAAAAAAATGCAAAAAAACATTTTATTAAATTATCATTGAATTCTTTTTTAAAATCTCCTACCTAACATTGAACTTTATTTCAAATTTTCATTTTTTTTCAAAAATTATTGTGAGCTAACATTTAGTTCACATTATACTATCATTCCTTTGATATTGGGTATCACTTAAGAATTCCCATTAAGTTTTGATGATAACTAACGTTCTTCAATTTGACCATAACAATTTTTCTTTACCTTTCTTAAGATCCACTTAACCCTAATTTGTTTTCGCTTCAAGTGTAGAGGCAGCATTAGAAGGGTGACTTTGAGCACCATGTTATGTGACTTCATGTGTGACCTTCATGTTCATTCAATAGCTTTGCTTTCGGGGATTGTTTCCAAAGAGTCCAAAGTGTGCTCCACTTTGACTCTTTGGCAACTCTCCCCATATTCCACAAGAGCACAACCAAATTAATTTATTAGTCCCCGGACCCACCTCCCATTCTCACAAACAGCCAATTGGCATGGCATCCAACACCCTTCGAGTCCAAAAATCATAGGAAAAAAAATTTTAAATTTAAAAATTTTTAAATATATATATATATTTTTTATATATGGTAATACCTTTGGTGGCTTTGACATAAATTATATTATTTTTTAAAATTATGAAAGAAACAAAAAATTTGTGAAAATCGCCAGATTCCTATATTTGGTTTTCATTGTATAGCCAGAAATAATGAACGATGATTAAAGATTTATATTTTATATTTTTGGTTTATAGCCAGATTTGGCTAAATCTTCTTCCTAGTGATGATTGCCATTTTGGGTTTTTTTTTTAATGCCAAAAGAAAAAGAAAAAAGAAAAAGAACAATGGTACTACTACTAACTTCTAAGGTATTTTATCCCTTCAAAAGATTGGATTTGAATTTTCTCTTGAAAGAAAAAGAAAAAGAAAAGAAAAGAAAAGAAGCAATCTACGTTCTTTCAACAGTACAAAAATGCGTATATTTCTTTTGTACATATCCGTATTCTTTCTCGTCGCAATCCCGACCCTCGTCTTGACTGCGTACGTTTCTCTCGTGTACGCGCGCAGTGTTCCTTGCGCTCCCCGCGCCCCTTGTGTTGTTGCACAGTCCGCGCGGAGAGAGTTTGGTGCGCTTCATTGCGGATGCGAGTGGTGTTTCGGTTTTGCAAAAGAGTTGATGGTGGATAAGTATCATGGCTTCTTCATCTTCTTCGCATCTGCCGCATGCTGTCATTGCGGGGCGGAATCCAGCTAGTGGAGCTTCATGGCAAAAGGGAGAGAACACGATGGGTAGTAGTAGTGTCGTTGCACATGTTTCTGGAGAAGAACAAAGGGGTGGTTTAGTGGATTTGGCCCATGTGAACTCCGTGCGGGATATCTTCGTTTTAAATGCGGCGGATATAGGCGACGCGAGATCTGAGGCCGAGGCAGTAGAGGAGGAAGAAGAAGAGAGGGAGCTTATCAGTGATACGTTTCGTTCCACGGCGTTGGTTTCTAGCAGGGAACAAGTAAATGGAAAGCCTTTTTGCTTCTCTTTTCCTTCCGCATTTGTTGTCTCCAATCCTTTTCTCATTTTTTGGTGTTTTTGTTCCCGTTTTGTGTTGCCAAAATTGGAGCTAGAATTTGTCGTTGGCCGGATCGTAGGCGGCAATGCAGGTGGTGGAGCTAGTGGGTGGAGAGAATATATGTTGCTGCTTAGGGTTCACAGAATGCAGCCATCAATTCCATCTACTAGGGTGGAGACATGGTTTTTCTTGAGCTTGGTCTTGTGGAAGGAGGAAGCTCTCTTTTCTCAAAGGAATAAGTTGATCAATTCGGTTTAGCTGAGTTTCTTTGGTCAGTGATAGACTCTGCTGAATGAAACTGGCACATCTCTTTCAAGAAACAAGCTACAGTGACTAAACTGAATATTACTGACAATAGAATCAGCAGAAAGTGTGGCTAGAAGAGAATCAGTGGATGCCTAAAACATGAATTCCATGGCAAAAAGCATCAATGAGCAATGCACATGCACACGTCTGTAAGCTCTTCGTGTGAAGCTGGTTCTGTGTGTCTCTCTATTGCTTTTTTGGTATGTAGTTGATGCAGTGCTCTTTGAACAGTGATAAGAGCATTTTGTTTGTCTCTGTTTGCAAGGACCTAGAGACAACCCAGTACAAATTGTTCCTGCAGGATCATAGTCCAGGACTTCTTGCCTATGCTGAAATTTCCAGACCTTCCCTTCCCTTGACTTGGATCTTCTCCTGAGACCCTTTCTGTTGTGTAATTCACAACCTTCAACATCACAGATCTGATTTGACCCCAATCCACACATTCAGAATGTGGCTGTGTATTTCTGGCATCTTTGGAGTTCAATTTTGATACTTATTTCTCTGGTTTGAAATGGGGTGACAGCAACTAATGCAGTCAAGAGGCTTATAAAGCAGTATTTTTTGCAGCAAGCTGTGTCACATGGTTAACTAACATGAGTGGATTGGAATGTGCAGTATGAGGCAATGTATCGCAGGTCTGTAGAAGATCCTGATGGTTTCTGGGCAGATATAGCCTCAAGTTTCTACTGGAAGACCAAATGGGAAACAAAAGATGGGAAAATACATTCTGAGAACATTGATGTTCGCAAGGGACGAGTTGCTATTGAGGTATGCATCTAGTAAGACGTGGCATTGGTCCATGCATAATATCAGTTTTGGATGCCCATTTGGCGGAATTTTTTGCTACATTCTACTGGAATAGTCAATGTTGATGGTGTGAAACAATTTGAGACATGCTTACAGACCCAATCCATTGCCCTGTTATGCTGACAGATTTCTAAAAAAGCATGGTATGACTATGTTGCAGTGGTTCAAGGGTGGACAAACCAACATTTGCTACAATGCATTAGACAGGCATGTGAAAGCAGGCTTGGGTGACAAAATTGCATTCTTCTGGGAGGGCAACGATCCTGGAGTTGATGATAAGCTTACCTACACACAGCTTTTGGAGCGGGTTTGCCAGGTATTCACATGTGCTACTTTTGAGCTGTAAACTAGCAGGGTAAGTTGATTCATATTTCATCTAGTTCACATACCAGGACACAGTGATCACAGCCTATTTTTTTCCTGCATTCTTATATATCTGTGTGCTTAAGATTGATATGTATGACTTATGTAGGAAGCACTACAGTGTCATTAGGATCCACAGACCTTACATGCTTCATTGAAATTTTTGCAGCTTGCCAATTACTTGCGAGATCAGGGAGTGAAAAAGGGTGACGCAGTGGCTATATACATGCCTATGCTTGTTGAACTGCCCATTGCTATGCTTGCTTGTGCACGTATTGGAGCTGTTCACTCAGTAAGATTGTGCTCCCTTGTTGTGTGTCATTGTTGCTTCCAGCATAGAAATATAACCCACTCTTTGTTGGCCAACATTTCAAGGGTAAAGGGTGGTATGGCTTCTGGAAGTATCATGGACAAGTACCTGTATCCTGGATCAGATTGTGTTCATGGTTAGGCACCTGTTGCATTCTTATAAGGTTTGTCATTTTTGTGAGCAGGTAGTCTTTGGTGGATTTTCTGCAGAGGCACTATCACAGCGAATCTTGGACTGCCGGCCCAATATCGTGCTGACAACCAGTGGTGTCCGTCGAGGTGCAAAAGTTATCAAACTGAAGGAAATTGTTGACGAGGCCTTGGAACGTGTGCTTAGTGAAGGATTTGCAGTTGGTATGCCCTTTTTTCAACACACCATTCTGCAAATAACTTCTCCAAATGTAATTGTGTACAAGAGTACATCTGTCACCAGCACCTCCACCACCTTTATCAATAGTCTCCCATTTTTGTTGGAGTGCTGTCTAACCATGTTGTCTAACCATCCACAAGGATGGGTTCCAGAACTGTCCTTAGAAACATCATTACCGCACAAATGCAGACACATTAAGATTTAGAAAAAATGAAACAGGGCCACATGAGCATTAATGTCTGTGATGCGCAGGTACATGTTTGACATATGCAAATGACTCAGCAATCCAGAGGGAAGACACAGCCTGGCAGAAAGGCCGAGATATCTGGTGGCAGGTTACTCTCTGGAATAGCATCTAGTCTCACCAAGTTTTTTGGGTTTGTCTGTGTGATGAGTTGTGTTTTCAAGTTCATATCTTTGGATCTATGTTTTAGCAATTGTTGCATTTTTGGATTCTTAAATCAGAGAGATCTCATCCTCTGTGTGGGTGTCCTTTCAGCAGATAGTCACGCTAGTGCAGAATTCTGTGTAACTGCTGATTGAACCATTTTGCTGAAATTATCACAATACATCTGTGCGTTTCTTTTGTGGTTTGTTTCCGAACATCAATGTCTCAAGGGAAGACTATGTCATGGACCTCTTTAGAACAGTGTATGCCTCTCACACAACCATTATTGTGAGGTGTTCTTATAAAGGCTGAAATGAATGTTGCAGGATGTGGTCCCAAAATATCCAAAGGATTGTGCAGTGGAATGGGTGGATGCCGAAGACACTCTTTTCCTGCTTTATACCAGTGGGAGCACTGGGAAGCCAAAAGTATGTTCCAACTGAACTTTTGAGACTGCATCTCCTGATGAAAAAGGGTGACGTTTAATGCTTTCATGACTAGGTTAGAACCTGTAGTTCTATCTGTCATGCTATGAAAGACGCCACAACTACTCAGTTCTCATTTTCCAGTCACAATTGGTTGGAATCATCCTACTCCACATTGCATCCCTGGTCCATGTGTTATTCCAGAGTGGAAGGATTTTATGTGATCAGGGACGAGTACTATTTCCCATGAGAACTCAAACATGTGAATTGAAAGAGAAAGTAGCTTGATGTACTGACAGATCATACAGCATGTTGGGTGATCACTTTTGTACTACTGGCCAGTTTACCTTAATTGAAACTCTTGGAATTTATACAATCTTTTCTGTGTGTCTGCCTTATGTCACAAATCTTGGCAGGGTGTGCTGCACACAACAGGAGGTTACATGGTCTACACGGCTACAACCTTTAAATATGCATTTGACTATCATGATAATGACATTTATTGGTACTTTTTCTATCACCTGTCTTGGCAATTTACTAGCTGCTAAATATCTTCAACCAATCCATTTGTGTTGCTTACACAGAGACTCATGAATGTGCAGGTGCACAGCTGACTGTGGGTGGATCACAGGACACAGCTACCTCACATATGGCCCATTACTCAATGGTGCATCTGTAGTTGTTTTCGAAGGGGTGAGAATCATACTGTTTTCAATATGCTGTGCATAGTCTAGGTACAAACTACAGGTATTACCAGTCTGGTGTGTCTTAGTTTATGTATCATCAAAAGACAGAATTCCATCCAATATTTCACTCTTATATCCACTCCATGAAGGGTGGTTAGAGATTCTCTCATGCTCAAGCCTGGAAACATCTGTGGTGATGTAAAAGGCAAGTAGCTAAGGTAATTTGAACCTACTAGATGCAATTCTGGTGAGAGATATAATCCACAACTTAGCCAGTGTTGGGTCCACACATATGATCCCTTCCAAGCTGCTCAGACTTGACATGTTTCCATCAATTCTTTCAGCTAGTTGTTTTATGTAGTTAGTGCAAAGCCTCTCTTGTACTCACGACATTAAGGAAATTGGGTGGACAGGTGCCAAACTATCCAGATGCAGGACGTTGCTGGGAGATAGTTGACAAGTACAAAGTCAGCATCTTCTACACTGCCCCTACTGCAATCCGCTCTCTCATGAGGTCTGGTGATGAGGTATGTTAATATGAAAGGATTCACACTGTCTGTGGTTTAGACTTCACCTGCACCTTTTTGAACTAAATCGTACTTTACAAGGCAGAACAAGCATATCTCAGATGTTTTGGGAGGTCACTTTGCAGTTCTCTCTCCGTGTGGGAGCCAGCTGACAAAATGCCATTCAATTTTTGTGAACAGCCTGTAAAGCAGCATTCACGTAAGTCACTACGAGTCTTAGGTAGTGTAGGAGAACCAATCAATCCAAGTGCTTGGAGGTAAGACCCATTACCACCATCTTCCTCTATTCATCTTTCAACAGAATGTGCTTTTGTACTTGGCTGTTCAATGCAAACACTACTGGCAAGATCTTACAGTTCTGCAATAATTTGTATTGACAAGGAGGCATAACCTTGTATAGATGTCTATGTATGCTTGTGCAAAGCAGTATCATCCGCAAATGAAAGTGACTGTCAAATTGTAATGCTCTTCTCAGTTTATCAAGCTGAAATTAATGTATGATCAAGCCCAATGAGGTAGTTAATGTCTCATTGACAAATCTTCACATTGTTGGGAGCAGGTGGTACTATGATGTAGTTGGTGATGGTCGTTGCCCAATATCAGATACCTGGTGGCAAACTGAGACGGGTGGCTTTATGGTATATGCCTTAGACATATGGTGAAATAATGTTTGTTGGTGAGATCCACCACTTGAAAGCTTTGAGCACAAACAACAGAATGTTCCAGGGCCAGTTGTCATTCTGGGTCTTGTTGCATAAGTCTTTGTGTATGCCTGCTAAAAGAAGTGGATGATGATTTTCCCGCCAGATCACACCACTGCCTGGTGGTTGGCCACTGAAACCCGGCTCTGCAACTCTCCCCTTTTTTGGTGTCCAGGTAAAAGGCAATTCTCTTATGATCACTTTTCAATTGATATAAACCATTTTGCATGCTGGTGAAGAATTATGTGATATCAATGGTCATTTTATGCATTCAGGTTAATAACAGTTGCTTTACTTTTTCTGCAAGAGCACCAATTTACAGATATTCTTCTTACTACCGTCTCAGCTTAGTTGACTTTAATGTGTTACATTTTCTCTGTCATTTCCATCTGGCAACTTGCCAAATTACTAACTGCATCTCCTATTTTGGCAGCCAGCAATAGTGGATGAAAATGGACATGAGATTTCTGGCAAGTGCAGTGGCTACTTATGTATCAAGGCAGCATGGCCTGGCATGATGAGAACCCTTCAGGGAGACCATGCACGCTATGAAACAACATATTTTGCACCATTTAAGGGGTTCTATTTTAGTGGTGATGGCTGCCGCAGGTCAGGCAGTAGTTCACCTACACCTTCTTTTATTCCTTTAAGTTGCCATGGTATTTGGTCAAGGTTTCACCAGGAATCTTGGTTTTGTGTCTTTTCATCACATTTGGGATGAAACTTGGCTTATGGTAGGTGAAGTGCATGAGCAGATAGCTCAACTTTGAACTCTGTTTGTGGACTTGGGTTGGCTTATCAAACAATGCACTGCCCACATGAACTTTCTTTTTCTCTGTGAGGCTGTTCAGTCACGTCCTCTCTTTCTGAAGCAAAGATTGCTTGATCCTGTTGGCAGGGATGGAGATGGCTATTATTGGCTCACTGGACGAGTTGATGATGTCATTAATGTTAGGTGTGTTGTGATTGAATTCTCATGCTAATGCCTGTTAACATGGAGGTGTGACTATTGCTCACAACTTGGCACTGTCTATAATGTTCAGTAAGCATTTTCTTTGCTTAGAGTAGACTCTAACTGGATGTTGTGGTGGGAGGTTCAGTGGGCATCGGATTGGCACAGCAGAGGTCGAGTCAGCTCTAGTGTCTCATCCACAATGTGCAGAGGCAGCTGTGGTTGGATTTGATCATGAGGTAGATCATTCCCCTGGAGTCATAGTCATTGCTGATACATCTCTTTTTCTTTTCATTGATGGTTTATCACATTGTCTATGTGCACTCTCCAAGAAATTTCTGTAGTTCGTATTAAAGGATCTCTTCCATGCCATGTTCCTTGAATTGGCATCCAGTGTCTTCATGGTCTGGTTCAATCTCCAGTCAATTTTCCTTATCAGTCTCACAACTTGTCCCTGAGCTACAATGTCTTCACATGAAGTAGCTTCCATAGTTCTCAACCTCTGCAACTTCTGCAAAAAATCTCCACGTACCTCATTTTGTGTATAACACAATAATTTGAGGGCTTGGAGCATGCACATGTAACAACATCTGACTAAAGTGTAATTTGTTCTGTTATGGAAGGTACTGCTTGTATTTAGGTCACTGTTTGTGTTCATGTCATCTGAAATTGTATGGGGAGTTTTTAATACTGAGAAGACTATTTCTGCTTACTATAGATTAAAGGGCAAGGGATATATGCCTTCATCACACTTCTTGAGGGAGTGGAGTATAGTCAGCAGCTTCGGGCAAGTCTGATTAATGCTGTTCGCATCCAGGTATGTGATTGTTTCACTTATAGCTTAGTCTAATCCCACCTACAAGGAATCTGAATTGAAAGGAGAAGAGTCAAAGTCATTGTAAAATGAAATGCAATGGTGTCTCTTTCTGGCAGTTAACACATGATACACCAGATACACCAATAGCTGCAATTGTGTAGGCTATTTGCTTTATGGGTTTCTGTGGCCTGAATATCAGCAAATTTGCCTTGTGCTAGATTGGAGCATTTGCAGCACCAGACAAGATCCATTGGGCGCCTGGCCTGCCTAAAACAAGGAGTGGGAAAATAATGAGGAGAATCTTGCGGAAAATAGCAGCCAACCAGCTGGATGAACTAGGTGACATCAGTACATTGGCAGATCCCGGTGTTGTTGATCAGCTCATTGATCTCAGGGATGTGTGATCCATCCCTTTCTGTTTTGTTTCAGCCTTGATATGTTTATTTGTTTTATTCTAGAAAATATTGGAAACGAAGGAATTAGGGTTATGTAGTCTCTACAGCAGCATTCAATTACACTAAATATGTTTCTTGTTCACACAGTGGTGACAAGTGAGCTCAGTCTGCCTCAGTGTGCAAGATCTGAGTGGTGAAGACAAGCACATCAGCTTGCTTGAGCTTTCTGAAAAGTTGAAACATAGAAATGATCCTAGTTAACTGCCAAAGGTCAGAGATTGTCTTCCAGGGTACATAATCCCTACAATTGTTATTGGTAGCATTTGCCTATAATGTATGATTATGTTATGAAATGAAGTCCGCAGTGGTAAGCTATTTGCAGGACTGACTCACCAAGGTTTTGCAGATAATCCCAAGCTGTTGTTTTATGGCGAAGAGATAATCTGAAAATTCCTGAAATCAGTTATCAATCACACTGTGACCTTGTGCTTTCATCATTGTTGTCTTTTTTGTTGTGCGGGGGTACAAGAGAAAGCAAGTCTTCTACATTTAGAAACTCACAATTTTGTTTGGCAGAGAAGAAATCACAAGACTTCCACATTTGGATACTTGCAATTTTGTCTGCAGAGAAGAAAATGCAAGACTTCCACATTTGGATACTTGCAATTTTGTTTGCCAGAGAAGAAAATGCTAGAAGACTTCCACATTTGGAAACTTGCAATTTCAGCCCTTGGTCATTTTCTCTGGCTTAGAAGAAAATGGGAAAGTGGGAAAGTGCATCATCAGTCAGCAAAGATGGGTGATTGCTTACAGTTTTGTAATCCCTTTCTCAACAAGAGCAAATCGTGTGGAAAGTACACCATCTGCAGATAGTAATATTTTATGTTCAATATCAAAGTGTGGTGCAAACAGCAGATTGAGGAAAGGACTCTGTAGGATTGGACTTGCAGATTGTGACAGGATGCAGAAGGGGATGGGATGGGCAGGCAGAACTTCTGATCATAATAAGAGAAAACAAAATCTGCAAGATTTCAAAAGCCTTTTGACATTTAGACAAGGACTACATGATAACTTCCTCTTGTTTAGATTTGTGAAGTTTCAACTTGCAGTTACTACAGTGGTCCAAACTCCAAACAATATCCAAACTCATTTAATCTACTGCACAAAATTATAGGAGGAATCTTGGGAGGTCAGACCTTCAAAATTAAAAGTTTATGAAAAAAATTACAGGTGACCAAATTTAGAGTCCAGTAATTTTTATACCTGTCTTTTAAGAGTAATTAAAAGCCTGCAATTGCAGAATACAGGAGGGTACAACAGCTGGTTTATCAGCAACATAATTCAGATCACCTTCCAATTTTACTCCTTGATTTATAAGGGGCCCGAGTTGGGGAGTGACCTGACATATATCGGGTATTGAAATCCAGATCCACACATGCCAACATTGACGCCAGGCTTGTAGCTATAGCTCTGTCTTTCAGTTTCTTGTGGCGTGGTTTAATCCTGTTTTCAAGACTGTAGCCGAAATACTGCACAGCCAACCTTCTAGATTAAAACTCTGGGAGAAAGCAATGAAAGATGCATATAGATATCAATATATAAATATATATATGGAGATATGAATTGGTTTGTGCTTACCTGAGGAAAGTCAATCACTTCATCAATGGAGCGTTGCATTTCATTGACAAGGAACTCATACTTAGGGGCAAGTGAGCCCTCAATGCTTTGGCCCAGCATGGAGGGGAAGAGGACAATCATGTTGGCAATGGCAGACTCGGTAAGGCCAATGCCCTTAAAGAAAGTAAACTTTGGGCGCAGGTTTTTCTCAATGCTGCAGCACATGATCTGGGCATTGCGCACTAGCAGCATCTCTATATCACGTTCTCTGTTCAAACCAATGCTTCGGAAGAACTCCACTACTGGTTTCAGCTTCTCCTCCACATTCAATGTAAGCACCTATCATGTCCCACTCACCCATCAGATGCTTGACAAACTCTATATCTATGAGATCACAGAGAAATCTCTAAAACATTTTGAAAATAACATGACATTTATTGCTGTCATAACCTTATGAGAGTTACTCACAAATTGTCAGACCCTCACCTTCATCATGAATAGCAGTGACAAGCTGTCATGACTACCCACTGATTTCATCAGCTGCCAAGGGTGGGCAATGATGATTACATGATAATCTGCTCAAGTTAAACACACTCTACTACCCTTCAAATTCCTTCATATGGTGTAACCTAACCTGGATGAGCTAAGGTGTAAATAGATTAAGCAACTTTGGGCATTCCACACAAAAGTTTCAACTCCATTATCCTGAACTCCAATTCTTTACAACAGGACTTTCTGCTATTAGACACATCTTGAGGGGAGCCAGGCTGGGGGGAGAGAAAGACCTGGGGGGATGTAGTGATTACTTTGCCCAACATCTGAGGTTTGACACCAAGCTCCAAAAGGTAGTCCACTGTAGGAGCCAGGCCTGGAATTGTATAACCCAACAGCTGTGGTCGCCGCAAAATTACTTTACCAAGGTCTTCTTGCTTCACACCAAGAATAAGCAGATAATTGATAATGGGGTACATTTTGCGTTGGGGGTCCAGCACCAGCACCTCCGCATAACGCTTGACCAACTTGGCCACATCATGTGTGCGCATCAAGCTCTGTAGATATTGTGCTGTAGATTTCATGCTGTCTAGATTGTAGTTTAGGATATTGGGCCGCCTTGCCACTGCCTTGCCTAAGCCTGCACCTAAGCCTGCACTCAACAAAAACTCTAGTTTGGCCTTAAGATTTTTCTGTGTCACATCTGAAAACAGTTCTGGCACTTTCTTCAGAATGCGTGCAAGGTCACCAGGTTGAACACCAGCCTGCAACAGGCACTGTACACTGTGCTGGATCCGTTCTATGGGATGACCCAGCAGCTGTGGCCGGCTTGCTAATATTCCTGGGACCTCATCTGCACTTATGCCCACTGATTGAAGATATTTGCTCAAGTTCCTGATCTGCTGTTCTGTGCAAAGCAGGAGTCCTGGCCACTGTACACACATGCATGACAATGTGTCACGATCAAGGCCTAACTGGTCTATTAAAAACTGCCAGACCTGTCTTACATTTGCAGTCTTTGCCCGCAGTACAGCAGCATCCTTGCCCACTGCTGCCACAATGTCAGAGTGCTTGATCCCAAGATGCTGCAGAGTGCTTACCCACTCTGCCATCTGCCCCTCTGTCATGCCAGCCCCCTGCTCCATGCACTTTGCCAGAGCTGAGCTACGAACTCCCATTGCTTCCAGGCTTCGACCTACATGTTCTTCCTTCACTGTCACCTCCTTCACCACCACCTTCACCTGTCTCCCTATCACATTCACTTTCTCCTTACCCAATTTTACATTGGCTGACAGAAGTGTTGCCCAGGCCCCAGATGGCTTACCCATGGCTCCTGCCTCCCATGATGCTGCTTCTTCCTCTGTTTGCTCAGACCAGCCTGCTACAAGGGTATTATTGGCAACCCCCTCTCTCGCAACCTGACACCAAATTTGGACACAGATCTTCACTCCATAAAGGGGTTTCTTCTCCAAAGAACGAAGCAACTTTCTGCTTTTTGAAAACTTAGGAGTGAAATAAGAAGCAAGACAAATCTGCTGGTGAGCTCCATGATGCTGCATAGCAATCCTAGCAAGCTCTAATCTTGTCCTTCCTCTGTTACAGCCAGTGTGCGACAGCTGCATTGCCTGCAATTCATACATAGTGATTGGCAGTGTCTGGGAACAGCCAGGCTTTTCTCCAGGAACCCAATTTTGCTCCTTATGTCTGCTTACTGAGCCAATGCCAGCAGACGCAATGGCACCTGCCATCTCTTCCTTGTGTCTACTGCATCAATGACAATCCTTCACAGCATCCATCCATCCACTTGCTCTATGTACAAACTTCAGATCACTGCATTGCAAATCAGAGCTATACACAAATCAGATGCCCATACATACAAGCATGCCAATTCTGAGCATCATCAAACCCTAACTCCTCTAGTTAAATCCAACAATACCCCAGGCAGATCATCATGTTGGCAAAATTCACTTCATGAATTGAGAGTAAAAACAGAAGACAAGGCTAAACCATTCTCCACATAATGACATTTGTGTACAGCTACTCACCTCTGCATTCACCAATGTCTGTCTCATTGGCCAGATAAACCCCCAAGAAATCTGCACAAAATTGCCCACACCCTACAAGATGAAAAAGATGCAGGGAAACAAGCAAATATATTTTCAGCAATTTCTTTTCTTTTAAAAAAAAAACAACGGAACAAAATCTAATTCAGCTAGAGAGCCGACATTTCATGCCATCTCTCTCTCTCTCTCTCTCTCTCTCTCTCTCTCTCTCTCTCTCTCTCTCTCTCTCTCTCTCTCTTTTTTGCAAAATTTGTAAACCCCC
>Ga0116231_10001518_pt1 | contig 47471 bp, 38 predicted proteins | sample S1TSphgellanicum_2_FD_89695 | JGI IMG/M metagenome (GOLD analysis project Ga0116231, IMG submission 89695) | Host-associated microbial communities from peat moss isolated from Minnesota, USA - S1T2_Fd - Sphagnum magellanicum MG | ecosystem: Host-associated > Plants > Peat moss > Unclassified...
CACGGCACCGACCTGGAAACCTACGTCGACGCCATGCCGGTGAACCAGCCCACCCACGCACATGGCCAGGGCTACACCGACCTCAACTTCATGATCCCGGAGCTGGCCGACCAGCTCAGCTACACGAAGGGGCCGTACTACGCCGCGGTGGGCGACTTCGGCGCCGTGGGCTCGGTGCGCGTGGACTACCGCGACACGATCGCCGACCAGCTCGCGGCCACGGCCGGCACGCTGGGCTACCAGCGTGTGTTCACGGCCGGCTCGGAGCCGGCCGGCAACGGCCATCTGCTGGCCGCGGCGGAGCTGCAGCACTACGACGGTCCGTTCGTGGTCCCCGACGACGCACGCAAGGAGAACCTGGTGCTGCGCTACAGCCAGGGCAGCGCGAGCGACGGATTCTCGTTGACCAGCATGTTCTACCACCAGATCTGGACCAATACCACCGACATCCCGGTGCGCGCCATCACCGAGGACCTCGTCTCCAGCCGCTACGGCAGCCTCGACCCCAGCGACGGCGGCCACGCGCTGCGCGCCAGCCTCTCTGCCCAGCTGCATGCGAGCCAGGGCGATGGGCAATGGAGCGCGAGCAGCTTCTATATCTACAACCAGCTGCACCTGTACAACGACTTCACGCATTTCCTGTTCGATCCGGTGCACGGGGACCAGGAGGACCAGTTCGAGAACCGTCACGTGCTCGGCGGCGCGGCAAGCTACGCGCTGCCCGTCACGACGGCCGGCATCCGCAGCGAACTCGCCGCGGGCACCTTGGTGCGCTACGACTGGCTCGACGTCGGGCGCCGGCCCAGCGAGGACCAGCTGCCCGTGGTGGCGCCGAACGACCCGGCCTCTTTCTCGAATTCCGACCAGGTGCACCTGCTGGCCACGGCCGTGTACGCCCAGGCGACCACGCACTGGAGCGACACGGTGCGCAGCGTGCTGGGCCTGCGCGAGGACTACCAGCACGGCGTCGACGTCGACAATCTCGCTGCCCTTCACGCCACCGCGGGGTATACCAACGGCGGCGTCGCCGCCCAGTCGCTGCTCGAGCCCAAGGGCAGCCTCATCTACACGCCCAGCGATCGCCTGGAGCTCTACCTGGCCGCCGGCAAGGGCTTTCACAGCGCGGACCTGCGCGGCGTCGACCAGGACAAGAGCGTGGACCTCGGGCTGCCGCACACGCCGCTGCTGGCGCAGCAGATCGGCGAGGAGCTCGGCATGCGCGCCAATGTCAATCATGACCTGGCGCTCACGCTGGCGGTGTACAACCTCTGGCAGCAGTCCGAGACCATCATCGACCCCGACGTGGGCGATGACACCGCCGGCCCGCCGAGCCGGCGCTATGGCGTGGAGATCAACCTCACCTACCAGATCCAGCGCTGGCTCGAGTTCTATGGCAGCTACTCCGCCAACCACACGCGCTTCACGCAGGCCTTCGACGACGGCACGGGCCACCTGGGCGAGTACATCACGGACGCGCCGATCGCCACGGGCTCGCTGGCCCTGTACCTGACGCGGCTGGGCCCCTGGAGCGGCGGCCTGCAGTTCCGTTACCTGGGCAACTATCCGCTGTCGTCCGGTCCCTGTGTCAATGCGGCCGCCGTGCACGACTTCCCCGGCGTGGCCAGCTCCTGCGCCAACGCGCCGACCGCAGCCGGCCAGGTCAACGGCAAGGGCTTCGGCCAGTTGAATGTCGACGGCCACTACGCGTTCGGCGCGGGCTGGACCGCGTCGCTGGGCGTCTACAACCTGCTCAACACCAAGGCCGACGCGGCCGAGTTCTGGTACGTCGACCGGCTCAAATCGGAGATCGGCGCCTACCCCGCCGGCCGCGCGGACGTGCACGAGCACCCGCTCGAACCGATCATGGCGCGCTTCACGATCGCCAAGCAATTTTGAGTCTCGTAAGCTCCCCTCTCCCGCGATAGCCGGCTAGGTTTCGATGCGCACCAGGGCCGCGCTGAGCGCCGGCAGGTAGCACTGGACCTGGCCCTCGCCCACCGTGAGCGTGTAATCGGGCGCCGGTGTGAAGCTGCCATCGACGCCCACGGCGGCGCCCTGGATGGCGACCCCACTGGTTGCGTCGAGCGCGGGGCCGGTCATCAGCTTCAGGCTGGCGGACTTGACGCTCTGCGGGCAGGCGATGGTGACGGCCAGGTTGGCGCTGCTGTCCTTGTTGACGAGCACCGCGTACAGCGTGCCGTCGGCCGCCGCGACGGTGTAGGCCGTGACATTCAAGCTGCCCGCCGCGACCGTGGTGGCCAGCAGCGAGCCCTGGCCCGCCAGGGTGACCAGCAGCAGGCCGTAGAACTCGGGCCGCGCCGCGACGACCACGCCGTCGTCATCGGCGATCGGGGTGTAGCCGCTGCCATCGCCACCACCGTGCAGGTTGGCCCCCACGCCTCCGGCCAGCGCGATGTGGAACAGATGGTCGATGACCCACAGCGCCGAGGCGTAGCTGTCGCTGACGCCATCGGCGCCGCCGTTGTAGAACGAGTTGGTCTCGGCCACACGAAACGGCACGCCGATCGTCATCGCCCCGGCGCCCAGCTGCGCCAGGTCGGCCGCGAGCGCCGTATCGGGCGTGATCAGCAGCGCGTCCGTGGAACTCGCGCTCTGGCCGTTGCCGCGGTAGTAATGCTGGGTCAGCAAGGCGATCTGGGCGCTGCCGACGGACTGCCCGAACGGGATGGTCCAGGTCGTGATGTTGCCGGCGTCGGCCGGACCGGTGATCACCACGCCCGGCGCAGCGGCCAGTATCGCGGTTCGAAACGAAGCCCAGCGCGCCTCGAAGTCGGCCAGGGTCCACGGGGAGAAATACTTGTCGCCGTACAGGTCGGGCTCGTTGCCGATCTCGATCGCGTAAAGATGCGCGCCCAGCGCGGACACCGCGTAGGCGACCTCCTCGGCCGCCAGCTCGGGGGTCGAGGCGGCGAGGTTCACCCCGTAGAGCACGGTCCAGCCGGTGGCGGCCAGGAATGCGGCGAGCGCATCGATATCGGACGGCGCTACCTGTCCTGCCGTCTGACCGGCACCGGTCGGGTGCCATTGCGTTTCGTCGACCGAATTGCCGCCGATGCGCAGCAGGCTCGGGCCCAGGCGCGTGAACATGCCGATCAGGCCGGCATTGGTGCCGGTGAAGCGCGGCAGCGCCATCGAGTTCTTCTCATAGCTCAGGCCGGCAAACCGGGCCGGGATCGTCGATTGCACCGTACCCGTGACGGTGACGCTGGCGCTGGTCAGGCTCCCGGCCGGCACGGGCTGCGGATTGGGAACCGGGCCCGGCGTCGGGGTCGGATTGCCGGAATTGGGCGGCGAGACTGGAGCCGGGGCGCTGGCGTCGCTGCCGCCGCAGGCGCCCAGCAGACCGCCGGCGGCCAGGCCACCCAGCGCGAGCAGCGCGCGACGGCGCGCGGCGCCGAGCCCCGCGCCAGCGGTGTCGGGGATGGAGGGCGAGCGCACGCGGTCGGCAGGCATCGGCAGATGCTAGCCAATCCCGGCCCCGCATGCCGTAACCATGGGTAAGCCGGCCGGCGGCGCACCGTCCGGCGCCCGGCGCCGGACGGTGCGATGGCCTCAGAACGAATAACCGACAGCGACCACCCAGGTCGTGGGATGGAAATCGACCGTGGTCCGGCGGTCGATACCCGAGGTGTTGGAGTCGTAGTCGCTCTTGACGGTGGCAATCGAGAAGGAGGCGATCGCCGTGATGCGCTTCGTGAAACGGTAGGAGAGCCCGGCCGTGCCCGCGGGGCCGAAGGAATCGCTCAGGTCGGTGGTGGTCGGCCCGCCGTTGGCCGCATTGCCGGCCGCCGTGGAGTTGCGCTGGTAGAAGTGCGTGTAGTTGAAGCCCGCACCGAGATACGGACGCAAGCGCGCCTGCTCATCGAAGAAGCTGTAGTCCAGCAGCACGGTCGGCGAGAACCACTTGGCGGTGGCCACTTCCTGTCCGTTGAAAGGCACCGAGCCCAGGAAGGCGGGTCCCCTGCCGATGGTGTGCGTGGTGGGCGGCACGCCGGCGGCCAGCTCCAGCTGCAGGTGGTCCGTGATGCGGCGCAGGTAGGCGAAGTACGGCGTGTCGACGTGGTTCACGCTGAAGTTGATGCCCGGCGGCGTGAACGGCCCGGACAGGTTGGCCGCGGTGGCCGAGTAATGCACGAAGTAATACCCGGCGCGCAGCGTGTTGGCGTAGGCGGGCTCGGCGGTCTCTGCCGGCGCCGCGGCCGGGTTGGCGGCAGCGGCCGGCGGCGGCGCGGCCTCATCGGCGCGAGCGGGGCTGGAGCACAACAGCGGCAGCAGCACGGCCACGCACGCCGCGCCGCATGCCGTGAAACGCTGCCCGGGCGATGCGCAGGCGCTCGCCAGCTGCGTCGTGAACGAGGGCGCGAGGCGATTTATTGACGTCATTTTCTACCTCTCAGAAATTGGCGAAGAAGGTTCGCGCGGCCAGCGTGCATGCCGGGGGAACGAGGGTGCCGTGGTAGCTCTGGATGATCGCCGTGGTGATGGCCGTGCCCACCGTCGTGGGCGAGGTCACGCCGGCGGCGAGCTCGGCCCCTGCCGTCTGCGCGGCGGTGGCGGCGATCTCCTCGACCAGGACGCCCTGCGACGAGTTGGGCTTGGCGCCCTGCGCCGTGATCGTGAAGTAGGCCGGAAAGGTTCCGATGATCGCCGTCTCGATATCGGTACCGATCCGCGTCGGGTTCGTCACCCCGCCGCCCAGGTCGGTCGCCAGGACCGTGGCCGCGATCGTCGCGACCTGGGTCGCGATCCCACCCGAGGCGAACGCGATGCCCGGATCGACGTCGATCGGCGTCACCAGGCCACCGGCGACCTGCGCGGCCCAGAACGACTCCATGGTCTGGGTGTTGATCGAATAGAAGACCGTCGGGTCGTCATGGCCACCGCAGAGCAGGATCGGCGCCGTGCCGTCGGGCGTCCAGCTGCGCAGGTCGTTCTTCTTGAGCGCCACGCGCAACGGGTATTGCGGCGCCGTGGCCAGCGGCGCACCCGTCACGCCCGCGATCGCGCCGTCCGGACTGGCCGCGGCGTCCAGCGCATAGGCCACGCGCACCGAATCGAGGATCTCGAACGGGTTGCCGAAGCCCTGCGCGAACAACGGATTGGCCGGCACGGCGAGCTCGGCGTCGAGCGTCGCATTGCCGGTGACCGGCGTCGTGCTGTCGAACAAGGCGAGCTCGGGCAGCTTGCCCTGCGCGAACAGCGTGTCGATCGGCGCGGTGCTCGGCAGCAGCGTATCGATGCCGGTGGCATAGGTGCTGCTGTAGATATCGCTCGTCGCGTTGTAGAGGTTGCCGTAGGTGTGCTGGTAGCTCTCGGTGATCAGCGGCAGGAACACCGTCGCGCCGAGATCGACGTCGCCGAACAGGATCGCATCGCCGAAGGCCTCCATGGCATACGGACCCGACATGGGCGCCGAGGCCGTCACCGTCATGCCCGCCGCCTGCATCGCCTTGTGCGTGGCCAGGGCGACGAAGCCGCCCTGCGAGTAGCCGGTGATGAACAGCTTGCCGCCATCGCTCAGGCTGCCGCCGGCCACCGAGGGGATCGCGGTCCGCGCGGCGGTGAGCGCATCGATCATGTCGGTCGACTGCTGCACGGCGTTGAGGTAGGGATGGTAGGGCAGCGTCGAGCTGTCGTAGCCGGCGTAGTTGGGCGCGACGACGATGTAGCCCTGCGCCGCGAACATCGCCGCGATCAGCGCGCTCTCGCTCCAGGCCTCGTTGGTCTGGTCGGTGATGTCGGCGATGTCGTAGCCCTTGGTCGTGGCCGTGCCGTGCGCGTAGATGACGATGGAGCGCGCGCCGGTGCAGCCGGGCCCGGTCGGCACCATCAGCGCACCGGAGGCGGTGGTCTGCTCGCCGGCGCCGCCGACGGTCTGGTACTGGATGTAGTGGAAGTCGATGCCGCACTTGGGCGTGCCGGCCAGCTGGAGCAACTGCTGGCCGGCCGTGCTGGCGTCGAACTGCGCCGTGAGCGCGGCCGCGCTCAGCGAGGCGACGCGCAGCGGGGGGTCCTCGATCAGGGTTCCCGGAGCGGTGCTGGTGTCGACCGTGGCTCCACCGTTGCCGCTGCCGCACGCCGTGAGCGCGCCAGCCAATAGCGCCGCCAGCCCCAGGGCCTTGGACATTCGCATATCGTTCTCCTTGCTTTCTGAGCCGCCGGCGCCGGGAAGCGTCGAGCGGCAGATCTTCTTCTCGTTATCTTTCTTCGCCTGCCGCGCGCATGTCGTGCGCATGCGTCGCGGCGGGTACCGGGGAACCGGGCCCACTCGCCGCGGCTGGCGCCTTCCCCAGGCATGCTCTTGCGTCATGCTCCCGGGTCATGCTTGCTGGCCACGCTGCAGCGTCATGCCATCCCAATGCGGCAGAGGCCGTTCGAACCATCCGCATTCTGACATCCCGACGACATAAGCCGCAACTCGAACGTCCCGTTCGCGCCTGCGAGCGTACGCTGCAGTGCGATTGCCGCAGCGCACCAGGGATTGCGGGGGCCGGCCTCAGGTGCCGAGCAGATCGGCGCGCGAGACGAAGGCGTCGGAAAAGAAGTTCTCCTCGCGCAGGCCGCAGCGCGCGACGAAGTCGCGGTGCGCCGCGTTCACCATCACGGGTACGCCACAGGCATACACCTGGTGACCGGAGAGGTCGGGCAGGTCCTGCATCACGGCCTCGTGGACGAAGCCGGTGCGGCCCTGCCAGGCCGACGCCGGCGCCGGCGCCGCGGGTTCCTCCGAGAGCACCGGCACGTAGCGGAAATTGGGCTGCTCGCGCTCCCAGCGCCGCGGCAGTTCATCGAGGTAGAGGTCGGGGCGCGCGCGCGCGCCCCAGTAGAGCACCACCGGCCGCGCACGCCGTCCGGTGGAGGGATCGTCGCGATTGAGCGACCGCGCGAAGATCGTCTCGGCGATCGCCTTGATCGGCGCGAAGCCGGTGCCGCTGGCGAGCAGCACGATGGGCTCGGGCGCGTCCTCGCGCAGGTAGAAGCTGCCCAGCGGCGCCTCGATGCGCAGGATGCCGCGCTCCTTGATGGCCGGCGTGGCCGCACCGAAGAGCGCGTCGGTGAACACGCCGCCGGGCAGGTGCCGGATATGGAATTCGATCGGGCCGCCGGTGCCCGGCATGGAGGCGATCGAATAGCTGCGGCGCACGCCGTTGGCCAGGAGAAAGTCGACATACTGGCCGGCGCGAAACTGCAGCGTCTCGGTGGCGGGCAGCTTGAGCGAGACGATCGCCACGTCGGGCGCGGCGCGGGCGATCTGCTCGATGCGCGCGGGCATGCGCCGCGGCAGCACGCCGTCGAGCGCCTCGGTGACGCGGGCCTCGATGACGAGGTCGGACTCCGGGTGCGCGCAGCAGAACAGCGCGAGACCATCGGCGGCCTCCTCGGCGCTGAGCGCCGCGGGCGCATGGGGGTCCAGGCGCACGCGTCCGGACCGCACGCGGCCCTTGCACGATCCGCAGGAGCCGGTGCGGCAGCCATAGGGCAGCGTGAGGCCCGCCTGCAGGGCGGCGGCCAGCACGCTCAGGTCGGCCGTGGCCGTGAACTCGCGGCCGGAGGGATGGACGAGGATCTTGTAGCTCGACATATGTGGAAAAATGCGCTTTGACTTTGACGGGAATCGGGTGCGCGCCGCGGCGCGCACCGGATCGCTGACGTGGAGCAGGGCAATGGGCCGCCGGGCCGCGGCCGGAAAAAGGGTCCAGCCCGCGGGGACGACGCAACCGATGACACCAACCAGGGCAAGCACCAGCGCGGCACCAGCGAATGCACCCGCCAAAGCACCCGCGGACGCGGCGCCGGCGGAGCTGCCGGAGCGAGCACGGCGACGGGCGCGGCGCCCCCGCCTCGGCCGGCCCCGCCTGCTGATCGTCGGCTGCGGCGACATCGGCTTGCGGATTGTCGCACGCCTGCGCGACCGCTTCCGGATCCTCGCCACGGTCACCGGCACCGCCGGCACGGCGGCGCTGCGCGCCGCCGGTGCCGTGCCGCTGCTGCTGGACCTGGACACCACGGCGCGCAAGCCGCGCTTGGGCGCGCTCGCCCCGCGCGTGCTGGCGCTGTTTCCCACCTCGCCGGCCGGCCGGCGCGACCTGCGCGCGCCGCGCCTGCTGCGCGCGCTGGGCCCACGCCCGCAGCACCCATGGCGCGAGCGCCACCGGCGTGCCGCGCACGGCGCGCTCGTCTATGTCAGCACCACCGGCGTATACGGCGACCGGCGCGGCGCCTGGACCGACGAATCCACGCCGGCGCGGCCGTCCAATGAACGGGCCCAGCGCCGCCTGGACGCCGAGACGCGCCTGCGCGCGAGCGCGCGCCGCGCGACGGTGCTGCGGGTTCCCGGCATCTACGGCCCGGACCGCCTGCCGCTCGAGCGCCTGCGCCAGGCGATCCCCGTGCCCCCTGCCGACCAGGACGTATTCACCAACCACATCCACGCCGACGACCTCGCCCGCGCCTGCATCGCCGCGCTGTTTCGCGCGGCGCCGGCGCGCGTGTACAACACCGTCGACGACAGCCAACTGCTGCTGGGCCAGTATCTCGATCGCGTCGCCGACCGGGTCGGTCTGCCGCGTCCCGCGCGCGCGCCCTGGGAAACCGTGCGTGCCGCCGCCGGGCCGCAGCGCATGTCGTTCATGAGCGAGTCGCGCCGCCTGCGCAACGCGCGCATGAAGCGCGAATTGCGCGTGAAGCTGCTGTATCCGGACGTCGATGCCGGGCTGGCGGCGCTGCTGCCGGGGCCGCGCGACTAGGCGGCGCCCATGCGGATGTCGTGCGCTCTCACGCGCGCAGCGGTGCCGCGGCCGCGGGACGGCGCAGGCGCAGGGCGACGAGTCCCACCACGGCGACGAACATCACCAGGCCGAAGCCGGTCACGGTGGGCGCGACCGCGACCCCGGCCGCGCTCACGAGCGAATAGACCTCGACGAACAACAGCATGACCAGGTTCTCGGAGAAGTTCTGCACCGCCAGCGCGCTGCCGGCGCCGACGCTCTCGTGGCCGCGCTCCTGCAGCAGCGCATTGAGCGGGACGACGAAGAAGCCGCCGAAGAGGCCGATCGCCACCATGACGGCATAGGCGCCGTACAGCGCATGGACCAGCGCCATGACCATGATGAGCGGACCCAGCACCACGCCGCCGACCAGCGCCCGGTTCACCTTGGCCAGCGAGACGAAGGCACCGGCCGCGGCCGCGCCGGCGACGATGCCCACGGAGAGCGCGCCCATCAGGTTGGCCGGCGTCTGGTTGTCGTTGAGCAGCAGCGCGGCCGGCACCCAGGCGAACAGCACCAGGCGCAGGGTCGAACCGCTGCCCCAGAAGATGCTCGTGCCCAGCAGGCTGAACCGGGCATCGGGGTTGCCGAACAAGGTGCGCAGCGCGACGCCGAAGCGGCGCAGCAGGACGAGCGGTTCGAAGCGAAAGCCGCCGCTCTCGGCCGGCAGGCGGGGGATGAGCAGGTTGGCGCCCGTGGCGATGCCGTAGCAGGCGATGACGCCGCCGAAGGCCCAGGCCATCGAATGATCCGCCAGCCAGCCGCCCAGCAGCACGCCCAGCAGGATCGCCGCGATCGTCGAGCCTTCGAGCATGCCGTTGGCCTTCACGAGGCGCTCCGCGCCGAACATCTGCGTCAGGATGCCGTACTTGGCCGGCGAATACGAGGTCGCGCCCACGCCGACCAGGAAGTAGGCCAGCAGCGGATTGAAGCCCAGCGCCATGGCCACGGCGCCGACCAGCTTGAGCAGGTTGGCGGCCAGCATGACGCGGCCCTTGGAGAAGCCGTCGGCGATCGCACCGGCGAACGGCGCCAGCAGGATGAAGGGCACGACGAATGCCTCCTGCAGCAGCGGCACCAGCCTGGGCATGCCGTTGGCCTTGGCCACCGCGATGGCCGCGATCAGGATGGCGTTGTCGGCCAGGGCGGATAGGAACTGGGCTGTCAGCACGGCGCCCATGCCCAGCGACAGCAGGGGCAGATCCAGCGCGCGGGCGTGCGGTTCGTTCTTCATCGGGTGTCCTCGCTTGCGTTGATCGCTTGGGGGGGTTCAGGCCGCCGCCAGTTCGGCGGCGCTCTTCTTCAGGCTCACGTAGTCGATCTTCCCGGTGCCCAGCAGCGGGAGCGCATCGACCGGGACGATACGGCGCGGCACGGCGATCTCGGCAATGCCCAGCCGGCGCGCCGACTCGCCCAGCCGCTCGCGCGTCAGGGTCGCGTCGGTCGTGAACAGGACGATCGCCTCGCCGCGGGCGCCGTCGACGAGCGTCGATGCACCGTGGGCGAACGAGGGGCTGGCCAGCGTCGCCGCCTTCTCCACGACCTCGAGCGACACCATCTCGCCGGCCACCTTGGCAAAGCGCTTGAGGCGGCCGAGGATGGACACGAATCCGTCGTCGTCGATGTCGACGATGTCGCCGGTCTCGTACCAGCCGGGGCCGGCGTCGGACTGCGGCGGCGCGAGCCGCCCGGGCGCGCTGCAATGGTAGTAACCCGACATGAGGTTGGGCCCGCGCACGTGCAGCATGCCGCCGCGCTCGATGCCGGGGATGGGCAGCAGGCGGTGCTCTATGCCCGGCAGCAACTGGCCGACGCTGCCGCTGCGGTAGGCCATCGGCGTGTTCACCGACAGCACCGGGGCGGTCTCGGTGGCGCCGTAGCCCTCCAGGATGCGGATGCCGAACTTCTCGAACCACAGGGCGCGCACCGATTCGGAGAGCTTCTCGGCCCCGGCCACCACGTAGCGCAGGCGGAAAAAATCATAGGGATGGGCGAAGCGCGCGTAGTTGGCCAGGAAGGTGCTCGTGCCGAACATCACGCTGCAGTTGCGGTCGTAGGCCACTTCCGGGATGACGCGGTAGTGCAGCGGCGACGGATAGAGGAAGAGGTTCATGCCCGTCAGGATCGGCAGCAGCGCGCCGCCCGTGAGGCCGAACGAATGGAAGATGGGCAGCGCGTTGAGCACCTTGTCCTCGGCGGAGAAATCGATGACCGCGCGGATCTGGGCGATGTTGGAGAGCAGCGCATGGTGCGACAGCACCACGCCCTTGGGCGTGCCCTCGGAGCCCGAGGTGAACAGCACCACGGCCGCGCGGCGCGGATCCCGGTCGGCCTCCACCAGCCCGGGGAAGCGCATCGCGCCCAGGATCCAGAGCTTGTCGAGCAGGCCCAGGCGCGGCTGCAGGTCCTCCAGGTAGAGGACGCGCACGCCGCCGCCGGCCGCACCCAGCGCCGCGACCTCGGCCTCGAGCTTGGCCTGCGCCACGAAGGCCCGGGAGGCGAAGACGGTCCGGATCGAGGCGGCCGTGCAGGCGTCGCGCATGCCGGCGGCGCCCGCCTTGTAGTTGATCATCGCCGGCACCCGCCCCAGCGCGCCGCTGCCGATCAGCAGGCAGACGGTGGCGGCCAGGTTGGGCATCAGGATGCCGATGCATTCGCCGCGCGCGCTGTCGCGGGCCACGATCCGTCCGAGCGCCAGGCTCATCTTGAGCAGGTCGGCATACGAGTACTCGATCTGCTTGAGGTCCTCGACGATGCGCCGGCCCCGGCCGTGGATGTGCATGGTGTCGAGCAGCTCGGAGAACAGTGTCTGCTTGGGACGCGCGTCGAAGATCATCCTCTGCATGATCCGGCGCATCGCCTCGCCGGCCTTGCGCCGGCGCAGCTTGGCCGACCCGTCCGCGGGCATGGCGATGCGCGTGGGCGGCAGGATGCTCAAGGTGATGCGCGGAAAGAGACGGCGCGGGTGCTTGCCCGCGATGCGGCCGAAGAACGAGCGCGCCGAGCCGTCGATGCGCACGGGCAGGATGGTCGCCCCGGTCCTGGCGGCGACGAAGGCCGGACCCTCGTAGACCTTCATCAGCGACCCGGTGTTGGTGATGCGGCCCTCGGGGAAGATCACCACCGGGCGCCCGGCCTCGATGAGCTTGATGACCTTCTTCATCGCCATCGGGCTGGTCGGATCGACGGCGAGGTAATCGACCTGGCTCAGGATGATGCGGAACAGGAAGCGCCGCGCCACGCCGGTGTGCACGACGAACACCGGATCGACCGGCAGGAACAGGCCCAGCAACAGGCCGTCGAGGAAGGATTCGTGGTTGGCGATGATGAGGAGCCGGCTGCGGTCGACCGCGTCCATCCGGCCGTCGACCCGCACGCGGAAGAACAGGGAAAAGCAGGCGCGCAGCACCGCGCGCGTCACGAACCGCCACATCGAAGGTCCCCTCGGATGGAAAAGTCCCGGCACGGGATCGCCGCCGGGGCCGCCGGCCGGCGCCGCTCCCGGCGCGGCCGCGGCCGCCGGGGCAGCATCCACGGCAGCGTCCGCGGCATCATCCGCGGCCGGCAGCAGGGCGCGGTCCAGTTCGCGGTCGAGTTCGCTGTCGCCGCCGAATTCTCGGCGCGGGCGCGGCAGGGCAAGTGCGAGGGTGGGCATGGCGGCCTCCGTGGATGGCGATGCGGCCACTGTGCCATGCAGTATCGAAATGCAAAACAATTTTCCCGCGCACGCGGTAAAATGGCGCCTATCGTATCGAAATTCGATACGCATCGCCGCGAGCGCCCATGTCCCAGACCGACGTCCTCGTCACGACGCTCAAGCGCCTGCTCAAGGCGCGCGGCACCACCTACGCCCAGGTGGCCGCCCACCTGGGCCTGAGCGAGGCCAGCGTCAAGCGCCAGTTCTCGCAGCAGAGCTTTCACCTCAGGACCCTGGAGGCGGTCTGCGACCTCATCCATGTCGAGCTGGCCGAGCTCGTCCAGGCGGCCGAGGATTCCCAGTCCGACGTGCGCCAGCTCAGCCCCGAGCAGGAGGCCGAGCTCGTCGCCGACCCGCGCCGGCTGCTGGTGGCCGTGTGCATGCTCAACCACATGACGATCGAGCAGATCATCGCCACCTACCGCCTGAGCAAGGCCGACTGCGTGGCGCAGCTGCTGCGCCTGGACCGGCTGCAGGTGATCCGCCTGCTGCCCGAGAACCGGGTGAAATGGAAGCTCTCGCGCGACTTCGGATGGATCCCGGATGGTCCGATCGAGCGCTTCTTCCGCGACAAGGTGCAGACCGACTTTCTCAATGGGAAATTCCATCAGGCCGGTGAGATCCTGCGTTTCCAGCACGCGATGCTCACGCCGGCCGCCAACGCCCGTTTCCAGCAGCGCCTGCTGCGCCTAGTGCAGGAGTTCGCCGAACTGCACAAGGACTGCGTCGGGGCGCCGGCCGGCGAGCGGTACGGCACCAGCCTGCTGCTGGCGATGCGCCCCTGGGAACTGGCGGCCTTCGAAGGCTTGCGCCGGGCGCCCGATACGCGCGCCTTTGCCGCCGGGATCACGCCGGCGCCTGCCGGATCCTGAGCCGTATCCCGAGGCTCACAGCATGGCCAGCGGCGTGGCGCGCCGCGGCGGCGGGAAATGACGCGCCAGCTCGGCGAGGTCCTCCTGGCCCAGCACCAGTTGCGCCGCGGCCAGGTTCTCGCGCAGGTGGGCGGTGCGCACGGCCTTGGGTATGGCCACCACGCCCTCCTGGGCCAGCACCCAGGCCAGCGCCACCTGGGCCGCCGTGGCACCGAGGCGCTCGCCGATGCTGCGCAGGACCGGCGCGGCGGCCAGCGCGCCCTGGTCGATGGGGCTGTAGGCCATCAGCGGAATGCGATGCTGGCGCAGCCAGGGCAGCAGGAAGAACTCCGGGCCGCGCGTGCTCAGCGAGTAATAGACCTGGTTGGTCGCGCACCCGTCCGCCGCGTCGGCCGCGCCCGCGTCGGGGAGCGCGAGCAGCTCCTGCATGTCGGCGGTATCGAAGTTGCTCACGCCCCAGGCCGCGATGCGTCCGGCCGACCGCAGGTCGCGAAAGGCGGCGACGGTCTCCGCGAGCGCGAACTGGCCGCGCCAGTGCAGCAGGTACAGGTCGATGCAATCGAGGCCCAGGCGCTTGCGGCTGCGGTCGCAGGCCGCGGCCGTGCCCTTGCGGCTGGCGTTGTGCGGGTAGACCTTGCTGACGATGAACAGGTCTTCGCGGCGCACCTCGCCGCTGCGCAGCGCCGCGCCGACCGCCGCGCCGATCACGGACTCGGCCCCGCCCTCGCCGTACATCTCAGCGGTGTCGATCAGGCGATAGCCCATGGCGATGGCCTCGCGCACGGCCGCCACTTCCGCGGCCCGGCGCCCGGCCGCCTCGCCCATGCGCCAGGTGCCCAGGCCCAGCACGGGCAGCGCCGCGCCGCCCGGCGTTTGGCAATATCGCACGTCCTTGCCCCCACGATTCGAACGTCCCGGTCCGCCATGGACCGGCGAAAACGCAATCATCGTACCCGGCCGACGCGCCGCGGGCCAGAGCTACGCGGGCGACCGGCGCGCCCGCCAGCGCCTCAGCTCACGGCTTGTCCGCTGCCTGGACCTGGGAGTAATGCACTTCGACGATCTTCCACGCGGTGCCGCGCTTGAAGAAGACGTCGGTCTCCAGGTAGTTCTCGTCGACCGGCGCCTTGCCGGGGTTCCTGGTCCGCACCGCCGCGCGATAGGTGGCCACCGCGGCATCGCCGGCCGGGGAGACCTGGATCTGCACATCCGTGTACGTGAACGCGAGTATGGCGCCACCGTCCTTGATGAACTGCGTCCACTCCTTCTTGTAGGCGGGCAGCGTCGTCGGCCCGTCGGGGTACATCGCGCGCAGGTCGTCGGCGTAGTAGGAAAAGTACTTGGGCAGGTCGTTGGCGGCATAAGCCGCATTGACCTCGGCCTCGAGGCGCCGGATCTCGTCCTCGGGCGAAGGCGCGGCGCCGGCCGTGGCCGCAGCCAGGCCCAGGCAGGCGAACAGCGCGGAACGCAGGCAGCGGTGACGCAGGGTCATGGCGGGTCCTTTCGCGCGCCGGCGAACGGCGTCCGTGCTCCGGCACGGCGCGCTGCGGCGCAGGCGCATGTTGAACCAGGCGGTGCCCGGATGCAATGACCATGCGCAGCGGCGCGAGGGACAGGACCCGGCGGGAGATATCTTCCGCCGCGCTGGCGGGTGGGGCGGCAAACCCGGGCACCAAGCCGCGGCCCGTGGTGCCGGCTCAGATCTGGAACCGCCCCAGGTCGACGTCGAACGCGCGCTCGACGAACCACACCAGCGCGATCAGCGCGACCGCCAGCGAACCGACGCGGAAGACGCCGACCCGGTAGAAGACGGTGTCGCGCGCCAGGAAGGCCAGCGGCAGGAAGACCGCGACGATGGCCAGCTGGCCCAGCTCCACGCCCAGGTTGAAGCCGAACAGGGACAGGGCGAGCGAGGAGGCGGACAGGCCCAGGTCCTTGAGCGCGGCGGCGAAGCCGAAGCCGTGGATCAGGCCGAACACGAACGCCGCGACCCAGCGCCGGTCGCGGCACACCGGCCAGAGGTTGTTGACGCTGGCCAGGATCACCGTCAGGGCGATGCCCGACTCGACCAGGCGCGACGGCAGCGACACGAGGTCGAGCACCGCCAGGGTCAGCGTGATCGAGTGCGCGACGGTGAAGGCCGTGACGATCTTGAGCACATCCACCGCGGCCACGCGCAGCGAGCCGACGCCGGCCGTGGGCTCGCGTCCCAGGCGCGTGCTGCGTGCCAGCACGGCGGGAAGCAGCAGCGAGAGCAGGAACAGGATGTGATCGAAACCCAGCCAGATGTGCCATATGCCCTCGGTGACGAACTCGCGCAGGGTCTCCAGGCGCGAGCCCGCGCCGGCGTCGAAATGGCGCTGGGGATAGTCCGGTCCGAGGACGGCGGCGACCGGGCCCCCGGCCGTGGCACCGGCCTGCGCCGGCCACTGCACGCTGACGATGCCGCGGTGCGTCGGATCGCTGGTGGCGAACAGGTGGTACTGGACGTCCAGGCTGTGGACCGGCGCGGCGCAGGCCAGCTCGAAGCGCAGCACGGCATAGGTGCCATCGCTGTGCCGATCGAGCGCGTAGCCCGCCGCGGCATCGGCGCCCGGCGCGGCGCGCGCCGGAGCCGTGACGACGCTGCAGGCCTGGTGGTCGGCCGTGACCTGCAGCTGGGGCAGCGCGAGCGCATCGATGTCGGCCTCGCGCGCGCGCACCTCGCCCCAGGTGAGCATGCCGTCGTCGTTGGCGTCGAGCCCCAGCTCGTTGTCCAGGTCGCGCAGCGCGATGTCCCAGCGCACCGAGACGCGGTCCTCGTGCGGGCGCAGGCTCAGGTAGGCATCGCTGGGCTTGTGCGCGGCGGCGTCCTGGCCCAGCAGCAGGGCGAGCGCGCCGGCGGTGGCGAAAAAAAGCCGCGCGCTCATGGCACGAACGACGCCAGGCGTGCGTCGGGCAGGCGGTTGGCGGCGATGAACCGGCGCACCGGGTCGGCATCGGCGTCGCGGCCGGCCGCGCGCGCGGCGGCCAGCAGGATGCGCGCATCGGCCGGCTCGCGCTGCACCTCCCAGTTGCGGCGCGCCAGTTCGAGCGCCCGCTGCGGCTGGCGCAGCAGTTCGAGCGCGAAGCGGGCCTCCTCGCGCCGGTGCACGGTATCGCCGCGCAGGCGCGCGGCATCGAAGCGCGCCTGCAGGGCCTCTACCGCCGCGGCGCGGCGCGCATCGCCCTGCGCCTGGTAGGCCAGCGCGAGGCGCAGCAGCAGCGGATCGGCGCGCTCGCTGCCCTGGAGCAGATCGATGACCTCGCCCGCGCGGTGCTGGTCGAGCAGGAAGTCGGCGTAGGCCGCGCGCGTGTAGGCGTCGGCGCTGCCGGCCAGGGCGGCACGAAAATGGCGCTCGGCGGCGGGCGCATCGCCGCGGCGCTCGGACAGCTCGGCCTCGATCAGGCTCAACCAGGCATCCTGGTCGGGATGGGCGGCGCGCAGCGCCTCGAGGTGCGCGTAGGCGGCAGCCGGTTCGCCGCGCAGGCCCTGCAGTTCGGCCAGGCAGGCCTGCGCATACACGGCCGCACCGAGCCCGGCCAGGCGCCCGCAGTCGGCCGCGGCCTCGTCGTAGCGGCCCTGGGCCTGGAGGATCGAGGCGCGGGTGAGCCAGGCTTGCGCGTCGTCGGGGTCCTGCGCGAGCAGCACGTCGAGCTCCCGGACCGCGGCGCCGAACTCGTGCACGCTCTGCAGCACGATGGCCTTGTAAAGCCGTACCGGTGCCGGCGCATCGCTGCGCTGCCACCAGGGCGCCAGCGCCGCTTCGGCGTAGCCGATGTAGCGCGGATCGCCGTCGCGCCGCGCCACGGCGATGCAGCGCTGCGCCACGGCCAGCGCCAGGCGCAGCTGGTCCGGTGCGCGCCGCAGCGCGGCGCGCAGGCGGCGCAGCTCGATGTCCGTGCGGTCCAGCGGCCGGTCGCGCAGCGTCTCCACGACCGCGCCGTCGTCGGCGGGCACGAACGGCTCGGCCCGCGCCGCGCCGAAGGCCAGCACGGCCATGGAAAGCGCCGCGATCACCCGGCGCCGCAGGTGCAACGAGGGACGTGGTGACATGGTTCCTCCATCGGTCATGAGCAGGGGGAGCACCCACCCGCCGTGCGCCTGCCGTCCTGCGCGGGAACACCCTGGGGCAAGCGCACGCCGCCTCGCGGACCCGCGCCCGGACCGCCCGCATCTTCCGGGCCGCCCAAACGGGCGTCTGTGCGCTGGGTGACCATGCTCAGGACCAGGGGAAATGGGTCGCACCGGCAGGCATCCCCGGCAGCCCCCGTTGCCTATACGCCAGGGCCCGTAAGCTGGATGCAAGGTGATGCCCGGACGCGCTCTCCGGCACGCGAGCCCAGGCCGGCGGCCGGCCCCGGCTCAGTGGTCGATGCGCTTTTGCAGCAGCAGTGCGTGGCCCGCGGCGGGGTCGAGCTGGTACGGGGCGTAGCCCGCGCCCGCATAGACGCGCAGCGCGCGCTGGTTGTTGGCCAGGACTTCGAGCGTCAGCTTGCAGCAGCCCCGTTCGCGCGCGCGGTCCTCGCACCAGGCCAGCAGCGCACGGCCGATTCCGCGGCCGCGGCAGTCGGCGCGCACGACGATGTCGTGGATGTTGAGCAGGGGCCGCGCCGCGAACGTGGAGAACCCGAGGAAGGTGTTGACGAGGCCGACCGCCTCGCCGTCCCGCCAGGCCAGCGCGCCGTGGAAGCCGGGCACGCGCGCCAGCTGCTCGACCAGGTGCGTGCGCGCGTAAGCGCCGAGCGCTGCGCCCCCTCCCATCGGATCGCACGCGTAGTGGTCCAGCAGCGCGAGCAGGGCGCCGGCATGGCGCGCATCGGCCAGGTCGAGGGCCAGGACCCGCACCGGCGCCGCTTCGCCGCTCAAGGCCGGACCGCGCCCCGGGCCGGGCGCTCAGGAAAGGGCATCGTCGTCATCGAGCGCGAACGCGCCGGATTCGAGCAGGGCGACGATGCACCGGGCGGCCTCGGCGTCGCGGCGCGCCACCTGCAGCCGCGTCCCGCCGACGGCGACGGCCCAGAGGGAATTCATGCAGTTGATGTTCTCGTCGGCGACATAGGCGGCGATGCCGTCGGCTGCCAGGCGCGCGCGCAGGATCTGCAGGTTCCAGGGGTCGAGCGAACGCGCCAGCGTGACGAAGGTCTCGGGTGCTGGCGCGGCGGCGGCGGGTTCGGGGCGATGGGGCACGATGGCGATGCGGGTGGCGGCGATCGGGCACAGGGGCGCGCAGGGCAGCGCGAAGCGGGCACGAGGCCTTCATAATACCGGCCTGTCGACGCCGACCAGGAAATTTTTCATGCGCCGCCGTGCTGCCATCTGCCCATTTTCCGTGGGGCTATCTCCCATGCGCGCGGTTTCCATCCGCCCGCTTGCCTTGCGCCCGCTGGCCTGGCGCGCGTTGCACCTCTGCACGCTGCTGGCCGGCCTGGCGGTCTTCGTCAGCGCAGCTCGGGCCGCGCCGCCCGATCCGCTGGCGCGCGACATCTTCCGCCAGCTGATCGAGATCGACACCACGCACTCGGCCGGCGACACGACCGCCGCCGCGCGCGCGATGGCGCAGCGCCTGCGCGACGCCGGCTTCGCCGCCGATGATGCGCAGGTGCTCGTCGGCCGCAACCCCAAGCGCGGCAACCTGGTCGCGCGCCTGCATGGCAGCGGCGCCCACCGCCCGGTGCTGATCATCGGCCACCTGGACGTCGTCGAGGCGCGGCGCGAGGACTGGGAGCTCGATCCGTTCGTGTTCACCGAGAAAGACGGATACTTCTATGGGCGCGGCACGCAGGACATGAAGGACGCCGACGCGATCGCGCTGGCGGCCTTGATCCGCCTCAAGCGCGAAGGCCTGGTGCCGGACCGGGACATCATCCTCGCGCTGACGGCCGACGAGGAGGGCGGCACGGACAACGGCGTGGCCTGGCTGCTGGCCGAGCACCGCGCGCTGGTCGATGCGGAGTTCGCGCTCAACCCGGATGCCGGCGGCGTCGATTCGATCGCCGGCAAACCGGTGGCCTTCAATCTCGAGGCCACCGAGAAGCGCTACGCCGACTTCCAGCTGCGCGTCACCAACCCGGGTGGACACAGCTCGCTGCCGGTGCCCGACAACGCCATCTACCGGCTGGCCGCTGCGCTGGGCCGGCTCGAGCGCGCACCGTTTCCGGTCGAGCTCAATCCCGTGACCCGGGCCTGGCTGCAGGACCAGGCCGACATCGAGACGGGCCCGCGCGGCAGCGACATCCGCACGGTGCTGCGTACGCCGCCGCCGGCCCCGGCCGGCGCCGCCGCGGCCGCGCGGCTGTCCGGCGATGCGCTCTACAACGCCACGCTGCGCACGACCTGCGTGGCCACGCGCCTGGAGGCCGGCCACGCCAACAACGCGCTGCCGCAGAGCGCCGCCGCGGTGGTCAACTGCCGCATCCTGCCCGGCCATTCGGCCGAGGAGGTGCGCGGCGACCTGGTGCGCGTGTTCGCCGACCCGCAGGTCGCGGTGGGCTGGATCGATCCCGACGACGACCAGGTCAAGGCGCGCGCGCCGGCCACGATGGCGATGAGCCCGCCGCCGCTGAATGCGGAGCTGATGGGCGCGCTGCGCCAGGTCGTCGGCCGGATGTGGCCCGGCATCCCCATCCTTCCGGAGATGGAGACCGGCGCATCGGACAGCGTCTACACGATGGCCGCCGGCATCCCCAGCTATGGCCTGTCCGGAACCGCGATCGACCGCGACGACATGCGCATGCACGGCAAGGACGAACGCCTGCGGATCAGCTCCTTCGACGAGGGCACGCAGTTCTACTACCAGCTGCTCAAGACGCTCACCTCGGCCCGCTAGACCCGGCCCGGATTTGTGAGCGGGACCAAAGGCCGGTATCGTCGGTGCGCTTTGCGGAACCGGTATCGCTGGGCGACCGAGCAGGCCGGGGGCGCCCCCGGCCAGGCACGCCGGCGCCCGCACCACCTGGACGCCAAGCGCCTTGCTCTCGCTGAACCGATATTCGTTCCGCCAGCTGCTGCTGGTGGCCTTCCTGCTGATCGCCGCGCTGCTGAGCGTGGCCTCGCTGCGCGAGCTCTACCTGCTCGAGGGCCTGCTCGGCCAGAGCAGCGAGGGGGCGCGCCAGGCCGTCGCGCACACCTCCGATGCGCAGGTGCTGGCCGAGCGCACGGTGGCGATGGAGCGGGCGGCACGCCAGTACCTGGTGCTGGAGGACCCATCGCTGCGCCAGCGCTTCGAGGAGGCCGCGCACGATGCCGGCGCCGCGCTGACCCTGCTCACCGATGACCGGCTGCCCACGACGCTGGCGGACCAGTGGCGCGCCAACGAGGCCTACATCGAGACGCGCCTGCGCGGTCCGGAGGAGACCGTGCGCACGCGCGAGGTCGAGGTGACCGCCGCGTTCCGCGAACTCGACGGCATCAACGCGGCGATCGCCGAGCAGGTGCGCATCGCCACGGAGTCGCGCAACCAGGTGCTGATGGGCGAGCTCGAGGCCGGGCGCACGCAGCTGGGCCACCAGATCATCGCCACCATCGGCGTGACCATCGTGCTGGCGCTGGGCTTCGGCCTGCTGCTGGCGCGGCCGCTGCAGCGCCTGGAGGAGGTCATGGTGAGCCTGGGCGAGAACCGCCTCGACCAGCCGATCGACATCCGCGGACCGACCGACGTGCGCCTGCTGGGCCGGCGCCTGGAATGGCTGCGCCTGCGCCTGGCCGAACTCGATTCCGACAAGTCGCGCTTCCTGCGCCACGTGTCGCACGAGCTCAAGACCCCGCTGGCCGCGCTGCGCGAAGGCGTGTCGCTGCTCGAGGACGGCGTCGCCGGGCCGCTCACGCCGAGCCAGCGCGAGGTGGCGCGCATCCTGCGCCAGAACACCTCCGTCCTGCAGGCCCAGATCGAGGACCTGCTGCGCTTCAACGCGGCAGCCTTCGATGCGCGCCAGCTGGTGCGGCGCAGCACCGAGCTCACCGCGCTCGTCCGGGACGTGGTCGGGCAGCAGCAGCTGCAATGGCAGGCCCGCCAGCTGCTGGTCGAGGTGCGCGGCGAACCGCTGGTGGCGGAGGTCGATGCGGACAAGATGCGCGCGGCACTGGGCAACCTGCTGTCCAACGCCATACGTTTCAGCCCGGTGGGCGCTACTATCCACTTTTCCGTGACGCGCGTGCCGGGGCGCGCCTGCATCGACATCGTGGACGAAGGTCCTGGCGTCGCCACGGCCGACCGGGCGCGCGTCTTCGAACCCTTTTATCGCGGCGAGCGCCAGCCCATCGACGCCGTGCGTGGCAGCGGCATAGGCTTGTCGATCGTGCACGAATACGTCACCGCCCACGGCGGCCAGGTCGAACTGCTGGACGATGGCCCCGGCGCCCACTTTCATATCGAACTCCCCCATGCATCCTAGCTATCATGCGTTCCAAGGCTGAGCTCGTCCGCTTCGACACCATCGTGCCGGGCGGCGCAGGAGCGGGAGGATCGGCTTCGAGGGAGGTCTGCGACCCCCCTCGAGTACCCTCCGCGGCCTTGACAACGGTCGCCACTGGCGGCCGAGCCATGTTCCTGGCCGGCGCGGTCATCGGCCTGCTGTGCGCGTGCGGCTTGCTGCCGGCCGATGCGCCACCGCCGATGGCGCCGGCCGCGCTGGTGCCGGCGCCGGCGGTCGTGGTCGAGCCCGAACCGCCGCCGGTCCCGGCGCTTGCGCCGGAGGAACTGGCCGATCCGGCCGATCGGGCGGCGCGCGCCCTGCTGGCCTACCACGAGCAGCTGTTGCAGATAGCGCCCGCGGACCTGCCGATGGAGATCGCCCGCCTGGACGCCGAGGTCGCCGTGCCCTCCCCCTCGCCGCGGGTCATGCTCGAGCTCGCCATGGCGCTGACCGAGCAGCACAATCCGGGCGACCTGGCGCGCGCCGCCGGGCTGGTCGAGCCCATCGCGAGCGGAACGGCGCCCGAATTGCAGCCCTGGCAGGCGATGGCGCGCCTGCTGGCCGACCGCATCGCCGAGCAACGGCGCCTGGAGGACCTGATCGACCGCCAGGTGGCCCAGCGCCGCGAAATCCAGCACACGATCCAGCAGCTGACCGAGAAGCTCGAGGCGCTCAAGGCCATCGAGCGCAGCATGACGGCGCCCGCCTCGCGGGCACCCTGAGCACGGCCGGCAGCCCGCGCCCACCGATCCCGGCGACCCTCGAGCGACGACCCTCCGATGGCCAACCTGCTGCTGGTGGACGACGATGCCGACCTGCTCAAGCTGCTGTCGATGCGCCTGAGCGCGGCGGGCCACCACGTCGTGTCCGTCGAATCGGCCGAGGCGGCGCTGACGCAGCTGGCCGTGGCCCGCCCCCAGCTGGTGGTCAGCGATGTGCGCCTGCCCGGCCGCGACGGACTGCAGCTGTTCGAGGAGATACGCGCCCGGCACCCGGCCCTGCCGGTGATACTGCTCACCGCGCACGGCACCATCCCGGATGCGGTCGAGGCCACGGCGCGCGGCGTCTTCAGCTACCTCACCAAGCCGTTCGACGGCAAGGCCCTGCTCGACAAGGTCAACGAGGCGCTGGCCCTGCCGGTGCTGCAGACCCCGACCAGCGACGAGCAATGGCGCGCGGCGATCATCAGCCGGTCCAACGTGATGGCCGACCTGCTCGCCGAGACCAAGATGGTCGCGGCCTCCGATGCCAGCGTGCTGATCAGCGGCGAGAGCGGCAGCGGCAAGGAGCTGCTGGCGCAGGCGATCCACCGCGCCAGTGCGCGCGCGGACAAACCCTTCGTCGCCGTCAACTGCAGCGCCATACCCGAAGCGCTGCTCGAGTCCGAGCTCTTCGGCCACATGAAGGGATCGTTCACGGGCGCGGTCAGCAACCACCGCGGCCTGTTCGTCACCACCGACGGCGGCACCCTGTTCCTGGACGAGATCGGCGACATGCCGCCGGCCTTGCAGGTCAAGCTGCTGCGCGTCCTGCAGGAGCGCTCGGTACGGCCGGTCGGGGCGACCCAATCGGTGCCGGTGGACGTGCGCATCCTCTCGGCCACCCACCGCGACCTGGACACCGCGATGGCCCAGGGTCATTTCCGCGAGGACCTGTACTACCGCCTCAACGTGGTGTCGCTGCGCCTGCCGACCCTGGGCGAACGGCGCGAGGACATCCCGCTGCTGGCCAACTACTTCCTGTCGCGCCTGAACGAGAAATACGGCAAGCGCCTCAACGGGTTCTCGCCCGATGCGATGAAGGCGCTCAGCACCGCGAGCTGGCCCGGCAACGTGCGCCAGTTGCACAACGTGGTCGAGCAGGTCTGCGCGCTGACGACCACGCCGATCATCGCGCTGGCGCTGGTGCAGCGGGCGCTGCGCGTACCGACCATGGAGGTGCTGAGCTATGCCCACGCCCGCGAGCGCTTCGAACGCGATTACCTGGTCGGATTGCTCAAGCTGACCGACGGCAACGCTGCCGACGCCGCGCGCCTGGCCGAGCGCAACCGCACCGAGTTCTACCGTCTGCTGCAAAAGCATGGGCTTACACCGGGACAATTCCGGTCGGAGCCGCCTGTCGCCTCCCAGTGACAAGAAAAAATCCATTTAATTCAATTAGCTAGCCTAAGGCGCGGGCGAGCCTGTCGCTGCTTGGCGACAAAAAACCGGTCAATTCGGGCGATCGGCCCCGATCCACCCGGAGATCCGCTGTCCGCCGACTGCAAATCATTGAAATTAAATAGTTTTTCAAGCATGGCACGGCTTATGCTCACTGGTCTTGGGCATGAACTCCACTCCTGCTGCTGCCGCGACCGCCTCCGTCCAACCCCGCCGCCTGCCCCGGCAGGCCGGTAATCCCGGCATCGCGCCGCGCCGACCGGCCGGCCCCGCGCCGGGCACCGTGCCCGGGCGCAGCACGCCGCCGATCCACCGCGCGTCGATGGTTCCCCAGCCGTGGCGCGGTTTCACGCGCAGCCTGTGGGATGCCGTGCTCGGTGCGGCCGCGGGCCTGCTGCGCGCCGGCACGGGCGCTGGCGGCGCCCGGCGCGCGCCGCTGGAGGCCTGGGAACGGGCCGCGTCGCGCCGTCGCCATGTGCTGCTCGCACTCGTGGCGCTGTCGACCACCGTGGCCACGGCGACGCTGGCCGGCATCCTTCCGGCCCACCCGAACGACACGCTGCGCACCGTGCAGATCGGCCTGTTCGCGCTGCTGTTCGCCTGGATCGGCGCGGGCTTCTTCACGGCGGCCATGGGTTTCTGGGTCCTGTTGCGCGGTGACCGGCATGCCATGTCCGCGGCCGCCGTCGGCCTCGGCCCGGTGCCGGCCGATGCGCGCACGGCGATCATCATGCCGATCTGCAACGAGCAGGTATCGACGGTCTTCGCCGGGCTGCGCGCCACCTGGGAGTCGCTGGTGAGCACCGGTGCGGCCGCGCACTTCGACGTCTTCATCCTCTCCGACACCAGCGATCCGGCCATCCGCGCGGCCGAGCTGGCGGCCTGGGCGCAACTGCGCATCGAGTCGGGCGCCGGCGCCGCCGGTGGCAACATCTATTACCGCTGGCGCCAGCGCCGCACCAAGCGCAAGGCGGGCAACGTCGCCGACTTCTGCCGGCGCTGGGGCCGCGACTACCGCTACATGATCGTGCTCGATGCCGACAGCGTGATGAGCGGCGATTGCCTGGTCCAGCTCGTGCGCCTGATGGAAGCCCATCCGCGCGCCGGCATCCTGCAGACCGCGCCGCACGCCTGCGGCCTGACCACCGTGCACGCCCGCTCGCAGCAGTTCGCGGCGCGGGTCGCCGGTCGCCTTTTCACCGCCGGCATGCAGTTCTGGCAGCTGGGCGAATCGCATTACTGGGGCCATAACGCGATCATCCGCGTGGCGCCGTTCATGCGGCACTGCGCGCTGGCGCCGATGGCCGGGCGCGGCGGGCTCAGCGGCGAGATCCTCTCGCACGATTTCGTCGAGGCGGCCCTGATGCGGCGCGCCGGCTACCAGGTCTGGCTGGTGCAGGACCTGGGCGGCAGCTTCGAGCAGCAGCCGCCCAACCTGCTCGAGGAACTGCAGCGCGACCGGCGCTGGTGCCAGGGCAACCTGCAGAATGCGCGCCTGATCGCCGAGCCGGGGCTGCATGCGGTGCATCGCGCGATGCTGTTCACCGGCGCTTTCGCCTACCTGTCGGCGCCGCTGTGGCTGGCCTTCGTGCTGCTGGGTACCGGCCTGTGGGTGTTCGCCGGCCCCGGCACCGCCGCGGCCGTGCACATGCTGCCGCTGCAGCTGGCGCCGCTCTGGGCCGCTACCACGGTCATGCTTCTGCTGCCGCGCGCGCTGGGCGTGCTGGCCATCGTGCTGCGCGCCGAACAGCGCGCCTACGGCGGCACCGCGCGCCTGGTGCGCAGCGTGATCCTCGAAACCGCGCTGTCCGTCCTGCAGGCTCCGGTGCGCATGCTGGCGCATACCGTGTTCATCATCGGCGCGCTGACCGGCATCAAGCTCGTCTGGCGCTCGCCCCCGCGGGAAGCCACGAACATCGGCTGGATCGATGCGGCGCGCCGCTTCGGGCTGGTCGGCGCCGTCGTGGCCGTGCTGTCGCTCTGGGCCTACACCGTGCAGCCGCTGGCCATCGTCTGGCTGCTGCCCATCGTGCTGCCCTTGCTGCTGGCCATACCGCTGGCGGTCGTCACCGGGCGCGCCAGCATAGGCCAGCGCCTGCTCGCCGGCGGCCTGCTGCTCACGCCGGAGGAGCAAGGCGCCCCCGGGGTGCTGCAGCGCGCCTGGGGCTATGCGTACCGGGTGGTCCCGGCGCGCGGCTGGCACGACGCGATCGACGATCCCTGGCTGTTCGAGGTGGTCCGCTCCGCGATGGGTCGGCGCAACACGAGCTGGGGCAGCCGCGGCAAGGCGCGCCGGCGCATGCTGCACGGCCTGCTGCACAACGACGACACGGCCCGCTTGAGCGCCACCGACCGCATGCGCCTGCTCAGCGAACCGCAGAGCATGGTGCGCCTGCGCGACCAGCTCGCCTCGGCCCGCAATGGCCGGCGCCAGCGTCCGCTGGCCGGGCTGGCGGTGACCCCGCCGCTGCCGATCCGCGCCGGGCACGCGCTGGGCGGGCTCGATATCGCCGCTTGAGCGGCGGCGCCGCGACCGTGGCTCAGACCACGGTCAGCGGCGCCCGGAAGATGTAGCCGACGCGCGACTTCGACTGCAGCGGCACCAGGCTCGGCGTGGCCCTTTCGATGCGCCGGCGCAGCCGGTAGATGGTGGCATTGAGCAGGTCGCCATCGTCCTTTTCGGTGTCGCGGCCCAGGCAGCGGCGCAGCGTCTCCCGGCTGACGACCTCGCCGTTGGCTTCGATGAAGCAGTCGATCACCGCCAGGTCGGTCTCGCTCAGGTCGACCCGCGCCCCATCGGGAGCCACGAGTTGCGCCGTGCGCCGGTCCAGCCGCCAGCCGGCCTGGGCCGGGCTCGAGGGCGCCACGCGCCGGTGCACGGCACGAACCGCCAGCGAGACCTGGTCGAACTGTACCGGCTTGGCCAGGTACATGTCGGCGCCGGAGCTCATCACCTGCTCGAAGACATCCGGGGCCAGGCGCCCGGAGGCCACGAGCAGGCCCACGTTGCTGCGGCGGCGTATGACCTTGATCAGATCGACACCGTCGATCCCCGGGAGCATCAGGTCGACGATGTAGAAGTCGTACGCGAAGGCGTCGGCGTGCGCCAGCAGGTCGTTGCTGTCGCTGAACACATCGACCCGCACCCCCATCGAACGCAGGTGCTGCGAGAGGAATTCCGAATACTCGTTGTCGTCGTCGACGAGAGCCAGGGATGTCGGCAGCATGATCGCGTCTCCTCTCGGGCAGGGGTCAGGTCCATATTCCGGTGTGATCGGATGATAGTCCGTTCATGGGCCGCAAATCGCGCGCCTTGTCCCTCAACTGCTCCGGGATTAGAAATGCGCGCCGCCCAGGGAAAACACGTAGCATCCGCGCCATCCTTCGTCGTGCCCGGAGTACCCATCCCATGATTTCGACCGCCCTGCGCGGCGCCGCGGCGATGCTCGCCGGCGTCGCATTCGCCGCCAGCGCATGGCCCGCCTTGGCCGCCGATGCGGTAGCGCCACCCGATGCTGCGCCCCCTGCGCTTGCGCCGCCCTACACACCGAGCCTGGACCCGAGCGCGATGGATACGGCGGTGGACCCGTGCACCGACTTCTACCAGTACGCCTGCGGCGGCTGGCAGCGGCACAACCCGATCCCGCCCGACCAGACCTCGTGGAGCGTCTACCACAAGCTGGCCGAGGACAACGCCCGCTTCCTGCGCGGCATCCTCGAGCAGGCGGCCGCCGCCAAGGACGGCGACGCCACGAGCCGGCGCGTCGGCGACTACTACGCCGCCTGCATGGACGAGGCCGCGGCCCAGCGGCGCGGCACGGCGCCGATCGCGCCGGACCTGGCGGCGATCGACGCACTGGGCTCGACGCGGGACCTGGCGCCTCTGCTGGCGCGGCTGCAGCGCGAGACGCCCGACCCGGGCATGCTGTTCGGCGCCGGTTCGCAGCAGGATCCGGACGATGCCGAGCGCGAGATCGCCAGCCTCGACCAGGGCGGCCTGGGACTGCCCGACCGCGATTATTACTTCCAGGTCGACGCCAAGTCGCGCCGGGACCGCGCGCGCTACGAACAGCACGTGGCGCGCATGCTCGAACTGCTGGGCGACGCCCCGGGCGCCGCACGCCGGCGTGCCGCCGACATCCTGGAGCTGGAGACCGTCCTGGCGGGCGCCTCGCTCACCCGCGTCGAACGGCGCGACCCCTACGCCTTGAAGCACAAGCTGCATCCGCAGGAGCTGCAGGCCCTGGCACCCGGGCTCGACTGGCCGGCCTACCTCGCGGCGCTGGGCGCGCCCGATGTCGACCCGATCAATGTCGCGGCGCCGGCCTTCTTCGCCGAGGTCTCGCGCCGGCTGCAGACCGAGCCGCTGCAGACCTGGAAGGACTACCTGCGCTATCACCTGGCCAACGCCTACGCGCCCTACCTGTCGCGCCCGTTCGTCGAGGAGAACTTCGCCTTCTACCACCAGTACCTGCAGGGCGCACGGCGGATGCAGCCGCGCTGGAAGCGCTGCGAGGCGCTGGTCGACCAGCAGCTGGGCGAAGCGCTGGGCCAGGCCTTCGTGCAGCGCCTGTTCGCGCCGGCCACCAAGGCGGCGACGCTGGAGATGGTGCGCAGGATCGAGGCGGTGATGGAACGCCGGCTGCAGACGCGCGACTGGATGAGCGCGCAGACCAAGACGGCGGCGCTGGCCAAGCTGCACGCGATCCGCAACAAGGTCGGATACCCGGATCACTGGCGCGACTACTCGGCGCTGCAGGTCCGGCGCGATGACTTCGCCGGCAACGTGCGCCGCGGGGCGGCGTTCGAGTTCGCGCGCCAGCTGGGCAAGATCGGCCGGCCGGTGGACCACGACGAATGGGCGATGACGCCGCCGACCGTCAACGCCTACTACGACCCCCAGATGAACGACATCAATTTCCCGGCCGGCGTGCTGCAACCGCCGCTGTACGACCCGAAGATGGACGCCGCCCCCAACTACGGCAACACCGGGGGCACGATCGGGCACGAGCTCACGCACGGCTTCGACGACGAGGGGCGCCAGTTCGACGCCCAGGGCCGGCTGGTGGACTGGTGGACGAAGGAGGATGCCGAGCGCTTCGCCGAGCGCGTGAAGTGCGTCTCCGACCAGTACGGCGCGTACACGGCGATCGACGACATCAAGGTGAAGAGCGCGCTGACCCTGGGCGAGGACGTGGCCGACCTGGGCGGCCAGATCCTGGCCTACGAAGCCTGGCAGGAAACCCAGGCCGGCGCGCCGGCAACGGCGCGCGATGGGCTGTCGCCCGAACAGCGCTTCTTCGTCGGCTTTGCCCAGTGGGCCTGCGAGAGCACGCGACCAGAGCGCCAGCGCGAGCTGGCCTTGACCGACCCGCACTCGCCGGCCCGCTTCCGGATCAACGGCGTGGTGGTCAACATGCCCGAATTCGCCCGTGCCTTTTCCTGCCGCCCCCACGCACCGATGACCAAGCCGCCGGGCGCGGCATGCGCGATCTGGTAGCGGTCAGGGCGACGGGCGCTCGCCCGGCTCAGGGCCCTGCTGCGCTTGCGCCTGCCCCGGGTGGCCGTGCGCAGGGCGGCAGGCCAGCGGCTTGCCCTCCGGAGCCCAGCAGCTGCCGGACACGGCGCCACGCGGCGAGGTGAAGCTGCAGGCGGCGCCGGCCTGGCTGGCGCTGCACGCGGCCAGCGCCTCGGGCGGCGGACGATGGTGGCCCTTGGCGCCGCCCTCTTCGGAGACGGGACGCTCCGAGCTGCTCGAACCGGCCGCAGGCGCTGGGCGTTCCTGGGCCGCGGCAAGGCCGGCGGCACCGACGGAGGCGGCACAGAAGGCGGCGGCGAACAGCGCCGCGGCGCGCGGCCGCGGCAGGGTGGCGCGGCGCCCGGTCGGGCGGGCAACGGTCGGACGGGGGAACAGTGTCGGACGGGGGGACATGGTCGGGCTCCTGGGGCGGTTACAGTGCGTTGAGGAAGGCCGCCAGGTCGGTGGCCTCCTGGGGTGAAAGGCCGATGTTGAAGCGGCGCTGGTAGAAGCCGATGACGGCCTTTACATCGGGGGCCGAGCCGTCGTGGAAATACGGCGGACGCGAGGCCAGCCCGCGCAGGCCGGGCACCTTCATCTTGCCCACGTCGGCCCAGGCGCCGGTCTGTAGCGCCAGTCCCGGATCGCTGGTCTGCACGGTGGCGCCGGTGGCCGCGTTGCGCAGCGTGTACAGCGGCAGGTCGGGCGTGCGCCGCACGGCGGCGGCCACGCCCGTGTTCATGAAGCGCGGCACGCCGCTGTTGCCGACGTTGGGCGTCGAATGGCAACTCGTGCAGGTACCGGTCACGCTGGGCTGGCCCAGCACGTCGTTGAATCCCGGCACATCGGTGATGGCGAAGCGCCGGCCGTTGAACAACTGCTCGCCGCGGGCGATCGACGCGCGCGCCAGCGAGGGCGGATCGGTCGCCGCGATCGATATCCAGGCGCGGAACAGCTGCATGCTGTTGGGGTTGAACGGCGCGCCGGTGGCGTAGTCGCCGCCGAACACGTCGTTGATGCCGAAATGAAATGGCGTCTGCTCCAGCGCCGCGGGACCGCCGGAGGCCCCGGCGGCCGCGAGGCTGCCGGCGGCCGTATCGCCCTGCTGCGCGTTGAACAGCGCCGCCTCGAAGCCGACGACCTGCTCCTGCTGCGCCGCCGTCAGCCCGAGGGCGTCCTGCGCGTGCGTCAGCACGGCGCTGTCGGCCTGTTGCAGGAGTCCGGCGGTGGTGGTGCCGAAACAGCGCAGCGGTTCGCTGCCCTTGATGCAGTCGGGCGAACTGGCCACGCGCACGGTTTCGCGCCCGTCCCACATGATGGCGGTGACGAACTTGAGGTTGGCGGCGGGCAGCGGCCGGCGGAACAAGGAAAGCTGCGCCGCCGAGGCGTAGCCGTAGGGATCGTCGACCGCGGCCAGCGTGAACTCGGCCGATGCCGGCATCGGCAGGCCGATGCGGATGACGCCGCGGTCGAGCAGCATGCGGTAGGCGCTGCGGCGCTGCGCCTCGGTGGCGACCGGGGCCAGCGGCGAGTTGGCGCCATCGACAGGGCGAAATACCGGATCGGTGCCGGCGCTGGCGGCAAAGCGCGCGGCCAGCACCGACGGGCTCAGGGTCCAGCCGGCGCCGGCGTCGTGACAACTGCTGCACGAACGCCCGTTGCCCAGCGGCGTGAAGAAGAGGCTGGTCGCATCGATGGACCCGGTGGCCGAGACCGTGGCATCGGTACCCGTGGCATCGTCCACCACGTGTGGCGACGTGATGGCGGGCGCGGCGGCCGCCTGCGACGGCACCGCGGCTGCGGTGCTGCCGGCCGGCGCGGCCGATCCGCCGCCACCGCAGGCGCCGACGAGCGCCGCCGCCAGCAGGGCCGGGGCAGCGCGGGTGAACGAGCGGCGCGCGGCGCCGGCGGTGGCAGTGGTCTGGGACATGGGGCGATCTCCTCGGATGAACAGCGCGGACGAACCGCGCGGATGAACCGCGCGAATGGACAGCGCCACTCTAGGCAGCGTGCATGGCGCCACGGCGCGCATCCGGATTACAGATTTGTAATGGCAGCCCCGCGCCCGCGGCGCTATGCTTGGCCGAAGGAGATCCACCGTGAAGGTCCTGCTCGTCGAGGACGAGAAGAAGATCGCCGATTTCGTCTGCGCCGGCCTGCGTGAGCAGGGATTCGTCACCGAGCACTGTGCCGACGGCAACGCCGGCCTCGCGCGCGCCGCCGATGGCGCCTTCGACGTCATCATCCTGGACATCATGCTGCCCGGCCGGGACGGGCTGTCGGTGCTCAAGGCGCTGCGCAAGGCCGGCAGCAGCACGCCGGTGATCATGCTCACGGCGCGCAACGAGCTCGACGACCGCCTCGAGGGGCTGAGCCTGGGCGCCGACGATTACCTGGCCAAGCCCTTCTTCGTCGAGGAACTCGTCGCCCGCGTCCATGCGCTCGTGCGCCGCGTGTCGGGCGAGCGCCAGAACGTGCTGGCGGTGGGCGCGCTGCGCCTGGACCGGATCACGCGCGAGGTCACCTGGTGCGACCAGAGCGTCGACCTGACCGGGCGCGAGTTCAACCTGATCGAATACCTGATGCGCTCCCCGGGCCGCGTGCTCACGCGCACGCAGATCCTCGAGCACGTCTGGGGCTACGACTTCGATCCGAGCACCAACGTGGTCGACGTCTGCATCCAGCGCATCCGCAAGAAGATCGCCGCCCTGGGTGCGGCGCCCGCCGGCGAGTCGCCGATAGAGAGCGTGCGTGGCGTCGGCTACCGGTACCGCAAGCCGCCGGCGCCCGGATGATGCGCTCCTCGTTCCGCCTGCGCCTCGCGCTGCTGCTGGCCGCCTTGACCGGGCTGGCGCTGGGGGGCTTCGGCCTCGGTGCCTGGCTACTCATCCGCGAGGCCAAGCTGCAGCGGATCGATGCCGAGTTGCGCTCGCTGGCCGAGCGCACGGCGGCGATCGATCGTCCCGACGCGCGCTGGGCGCTGATCGACGCCGAACTGGCGCGGCGCCTCTCCTCGGGCGACGGCAGCGACACGCCGATGCTGGTGCAGGACGGCGGTGGCGCCACGCTCTACGCGTCGCCGCGCTGGCCGGCCGCGCTGGACCCGGCGCGGTTGCCCTGGCCCGCGGTGCCGCGTGCGGCCGTGCGCACCGTGGCCTTCGCGCTGCCGGCACCGGCCGGGCCCTTGCGCCTTGCCCAGGCCAGCGACGGCTGGCAGCCGCCCGCGGATGACGGCCGCCGGCCTCCCCCACCGCTGCGGCCGCCGCCGCGCGCCGACGAGGACGACCCGGACGCGCCGCCGCCGCGCGGGGATCGACCGGGACCGGGGCCAGGGCCGCGGCGCGGCGAGGGGCCGCCGGGCTTCGGGCCGCCGCGCCTCGGGCCGCCGCCGCAGCGCCTGGGCAACGAGCCGCCGCAGCGCCTGCCGCCGCCGTCGACCGATCCGCTGCCGGCCGGCCCGGAGCGCGCGCCATCGGGCACCGACGCCGACCCAAGCACCGCGGCGCCCGCGCCCGCGCCAGTCCCCCCGGCCGTCGCGCTCGAGCGCATGCCCGGCGAGCGCACGTTCTGGCGCGTGGCCATGGCCACGACCGCTACCGCGCGCGTGGCCATGGCGTTCAATGAACGGGCGATCGACGCCGAGATGGCCGAGGTCCGCAACGCGTTCCTGCTGGCCATCGTGCCGGCCCTGCTGCTGATCGCGCTGGGCGCGTGGTTCGTCGCCACGCGGGCCTTGAAACCGGTGCACCAGCTGGAGGCGGCGATCCGGCGCGTCACCGCGCAAGGACTCGATCATCGCCTGGCCTCGTCGGCGGTCGACCGGGAATTCGCCCGGCTGATCGACGTGTTCAACGCGATGCTCGAGCGCCTGGAGCGCAGTTTCCGGCAGGCGTCGCGCTTCTCGGCCGACGCCGCCCACGAGCTCAAGACCCCGCTGGCGATCCTGCAGGGCGAGCTCGAGCGGCGCATCCACCAGGCCGAACCCGGTTCGGACAACCAGATCGCCCTGACCGGGATCCTCGACGAAGTGCGCCGCCTGTCGATGATCGCGCGCAAGCTGCTGATGCTCTCCCAGGCCGACGCCGGACGCCTGCCGCTGGAGCGCAAGCGCGTCGACCTGACGGCGATGCTCGAGGAGCTCGTCGAGGACACGCGCCTGCTCGCGCCGCAGCTGCGCGTCACCAGCCAGATACCGGAGCGGCTGCGCGTCGACGCCGACGCGAGCCTGATCGAGCAGGTGCTGCACAACCTCATCAGCAATGCCATCAAGTACAACACCGACCCGGGCTGGATCCATATCACGGCCGCGCGCGCCGTGAACCAGGTGGTGGTCGCGGTATCGAACGCCTCGCATGGCATCGCTCCGGGCGACGAGCAGCGCGTGTTCGAGCGCTTCTACCGCGGCGACCAGGCGCACGGCCGGGCGGTCGACGGCGTCGGGCTGGGCCTGAGCCTGGCGCGCGAGATCGCGCGCGCCCACGGCGGCGAGCTGAGCCTGCAGGCGGGGGCCGACCACCGGGTGTTCCTGCAACTGGTGTTGCCGCGCGATGGCAGTGCCGCGGACCGGCGCCGCGTGGCCGAGGGCGCCAAGCCGGCCGGCGCTGCGGGCACGCCCGCGGCGGGGCCGGCGGCGGCGGCAGCGGCGGCCCGCAGCGCCTGAGGCCGGGCGCGCGCGGACGCGATTGCCCGGGGCGCCTTTCAGAAGCCCGGCGGACGCGTCGCCGCGACCCCGGCGGCGGCCTCCAGCGCGATGCCCACGCGCGCGATCAAGCCCTCGTCGTACAGCCGCCCGATCAGCGTGACCCCGTGCGGCACGCGCCGCGGCGGGTCGAAGCGCGGCAGCGGGTGGGCCGGATCCGGCGCCCAATCGCTGCGCGCCTCGCCGACCTCCACCCAGCCCGTGCGCACCGTGAGGGACGGATGCCCGGTGTGGTTGGAGATGGTGAGCATGTCGTCGCGCAGCGAGGGCACCAGCAGCAGGTCGACCTGCTTGAAGACGCGCGCCATCTCGAGCGCGACCAGGCGGCGCAGGCGCTCGGCCTGCACGAGGTCCACGGCCGAGAGGAAGCGCGCCATGCGGAACTGGTTGGGCCAGGCGTCGGCGACCTGGACCCGCAACTGGTCGATGCGGCCGTCGAGCACCAGCTTCTCGAACGCCGCCGCGGCCTCGGCGAACAGGATCACGTCGAGCGAGTCGTAGGGCCAGTCGGGCAGCGCGACCGGCACGGGCACGAGGCCCAGGCCGCGCAGCGTCTCGAGCGCGGCACGGTCGACATCGGTGGCGGGGTCCTGGTGCATCCAGTCCGGCACGTAGCCCACGCGCAGTCCGCGCACCGGCGCCGCCGGATCGAATTCGAGCGCGCAGGGCACGCTGGCCGCATCGCCGGGATCGGGGCCGCCGATCGCGTGCAGGACGAGCATCGCGTCCTCGACCGTGCGCGTCATCGGCCCGAGCTTGTCGAGCGACCAGCACAGGGTCATCGCGCCGCTGCGCGGCACGCGCCCGAACGTGGGCCGCAGCCCGGCGACGCCGCAGCGCATCGACGGACTCACGATGCTGCCGCCGGTCTCGCTGCCGACGGAGAATCCCACCAGTGCCGCGGCGGTCGCCGCGCCCGGGCCGGCGCTGGAACCGGAGGCGCCCTCCTCCGGCAGCCAGGGGTTCATGGTCTGGCCGCCGAACCAGATGTCGTTCAGGGCCAGTGCGCCCAGGCTCAGCTTGGCCACCAGCACGGCACCCGCGGCCTCGAGCCGCGCGACGACCGCCGAATCGGCCGCGGGCACCCGGTCGCGGAACGGCTCGGCGCCGTAGGTCGTGGGGATGCCCGCGGTATCGAGCAGGTCCTTGACGCCGTACGGTATGCCGTGCAGCGGGCCGCGGTAGCGGCCGGCGGCGATCTCGCGGTCGGCGCTGCGGGCCTGCGCCAGCGCCCGCTCGCGCGTCGGCGTTATCACGCAGCGCAGGCGCGGGTCGAAGCGCTCGATGCGCTCCAGATAGATGCCGGTGAGGCGTTCGGAACTGAGCGCGCGCGACTGGACCCAGCGCGACAGGCTGCTGACCGGCGCGTAGGCGATGTCCTCGTCGCGCGCCGGCAGGTCCCGCGCGCGCGCCACGGAGGCGCGGAAGCTGCCGCGCTGCGGGATCGCCACGCCGGCGGCCTCGGCCGGGCGCCAGATCCGCGCCGGTGCGAGCTCATCGGGCAGCGTCACCGCGCGCGGGCCGGTGCGGCGCTCGAGCAGCGGCGCCATCGAGGCCGGCCAGCTGGCGGCCGCCATCTCGCGCTGGGCGGCCGTCGAGGCGGTCTGCGTGAGCTTCTGCGCCTCGGCGAAGGTCGCCGGGCTGACGGCCGGTCCAGCGGCCGGTGCGGCACCGAAGGTCGGGGGTGCCCCTGGCGTCGGGGACGTGGATCCGGGGGGATCGGCAAGGCTCAAGGCGGGGACCGCAGCCAGCCCCAGCGGAGCGGCGACGAGGAATCTACGGCGCGATGTCATGGTTGGTGGCCAGGGCACGGATGGGAGCGCGATCATACGAGACCGCGGCCAAAGCATGGCGCGGCACGACAATGTGCGCTGGCGCACGGTAATTCCCGGCGCCGGCGACCAGCATGGTGCCGGCAGCGGCGCGCCCTCGCGCTCGAGGAGCGCCGCGACGCCGCCGGTCCATCCATCGTTGCGACCGCCTCAGCGCGGGAAAGTCGAGATCTGTGTTGGCAGCCGCGTCGGACCCGAGGAAGAACCAGCTGCTCGCGGCAGTTCCGCCGGCCGAGTACCAGCAGCTGCTCCCGGCGCTGGAGCCGGTCGAGCTTGCGCTGGGCCAGGTGCTCTACGAGGCCAGCGGCCGGCTGGACCACGTCTACTTCCCGACCACGTCGATCGTCTCGCTGCTGTACGTGATGGAGGACGGGGCCTCGGCCGAGATCGGCGTGGTCGGCAACGAGGGCATCATCGGCATTTCGCTCTTCATGGGCGGCGGCTCGACGCCCAGCCGCGCGGTCGTGCAGAGCGGCGGGGGCGGCTACCGGATGCCGGCGGCGGCCATCCGCCAGGCCTTCGACGAATCCGGGCCGGTGATGCACCTGCTGCTGCGCTATACCCAGGCGCTGATCACCCAGATGACGCAGACGGCTGCCTGCAACCGGCACCATACGCTCGACCAGCAGCTGTGCCGCTGGCTGCTGATGACGCTCGATCGCCTGGACAAGCCGGAGATCTCCATGACGCAGGAGCTGATGGCCAACATGCTCGGCGTGCGCCGCGAGGGGGTGAGCGCAGGCGCACTCAAGCTGCAGCGCGCCGGCTTGATCAGCTACCTGCGCGGCAACATCGCCGTGCTGGACCGCACCGGCCTCGAGCACCGCGCCTGCGAGTGCTACGAGGTGGTGCGCAAGGAATACCAGCGACTGTTGCCGCGCAAGATCGCGACCTAGGAGCCTGCGGCGCTGGCGGCGCGGCTCAGGCGGCCGGCACCAGCGCCACCAGGAAGCCGCCGCGGACCGCATCGGCGCTGGCATGGGCATCGATCACGCGCAGCGCGCCGGTGATCGGCACCACCTGCAGGCGGCAGCTGTCGCGGCGGGCGCCGGCGCCGATCCGTTCGAGCATCGCGCGCAGCAGCCGGCCGCTGTCGGGCACGAGGAAGCCGTCGAGAGGCCGGCCTGGGCAGTCCTCGAGCGCAACGCCGAGCAGGCGCGCGCCCTCGGCGTTGATCTCCCGCAGCACGCCGGCGCCATCGGCCGCCAGGTAGCCGACCGGGGCCTGCTCGAACAGCTGCACGTGGCGGCACAGGGCCGATTCGATCTCGGCGCGCGAACGGTGGAGCTCCTCGCCCTGCAGCTCGATCTCCACCTGGTGCACCTGGAGCTCGTGCAGCAGCGCGAGCGCGTCGGCTGCGGTGGCCGGCGAGGACGCCAGCTCATAGAGGACGCCGAGCGCGGCCGAGGCATTGAAGCGCGCGTCGCCGGCGCCGCGACCGCCGGTCAAGCGGGCCAGCGCGCGGGCGCGCAGCTCGGCCGAATTTTCGTATCCGATCGCCTGTCTGTTCATGCCCCCTCCGTCGGATGCAACGGCGCCGGATGGAAGGTGCCGCGCGGATTGCGGTATGTCACGGCCATTCTAGTCCTAGCGCAGGTGGGATTCGAGCTCCTTGGCCGCGGTGATGTCCACGAAGGTGATCACCGCGCCCTGGATCACGTTGGCGAGCGTGCGGTACGGCATGATGCGCACCGAGTACCAGTGGCCGTCGGTGGTGGCGATCTGCTTCTCGGAGAAGGCCAGCGTACGCAGGGTCTCGCGCGCATCGGCGCCGAGCTGCGGATATTGCAGCGTGCTCGCCAGGTCGCTGAGCGGACGGCCGACATCGGACTCGCGCAGGTGGATGATGCGCGTAATGCGGTCGGTGAAGCGGCGCACGTTGAGTTCGTTGTCCAGGAACAGCGTCGCTATGTCGGTGCTGTTGAGCAGGTTCTGCATGTCGCTCTGGGCCAGCGCCAGTTCGTCGAGCTTGGTCTGCAGCTCCTGGTTGATGGTCTGCAGCTCCTCGTTCATCGACTGCGATTCCTCCTTGGACGTGGTCAGTTCCTCGTTGGCCGACTGCAGCTCCTCGTTGGTCGACTGCAGCTCCTCGTTGGTCGCCTGCAGCTCCTCCTGCGATGCCCCCATCTCCTGGCGCAGCGCCTGGATCTCCTCGCGCAGGCGCAGCACCTCGGCGTCGGCGGCCGGACCGGCAGCGCCGCGCCGCCGCCGCGGGCGCGCCGGCGCCGGGCCGGCGGGTTCGCGAAAGACGATCATGACCATGCCGTCGAGCACATTGGGTTCGTGGATCGAGCGGACCGTGACGTCGATCACCCCCAGCGCGCCGTCATCGAGCTGCAGGCCACGCAGCTCGACCGGCTTGCGCTCGACCAGGGCCTGGCGCATCGCACCCAGGATCTGCGCGCGGATCTCCGGGCGCAGCATCACGTGGATGTTCCAGTTCGCCTTGCCGGCCGCTGGTTCGAGGAAGCGGCCCGTGCGCCCGCTGATGTAGAGGATGTCGCCGCCGGCATTGACCAGCACGGCCGGCGGGGAGAACTCCTGGAGCAGGACCTGGTCGGCGAGCAGTTGCAGGTCGGCACGGTGTGCGGTCGTCTTGGACACGGGAGCCTCTTGCCCGAGCGGGCGTGACGGACGGGAGCTGATGGGAAAATCGACGGCGGCGGCGGACGCGGCAGCGTCCAGGCGCCGGTAGGTGCGCGAGCGCGAATCGACGAGCGTGAACAGCGACTGCCAGCGTCCGACCGTTTCCGAGCCGCCCAGGACCAGCACGCCACCGGGGCGCAGGCAGTAGTGGAAGAGCGGGATCAGGCGCCGCTGCAGCTCGGCGTTGAAGTAGATGATGAGGTTGCGGCAGGTCAGGATGTCGATCTTGGTGAACGGCGGGTCGAGGATCACGTCGTGCTGGGCGAACAGCACCATCTTGCGGATGCTCTGGTCGATCACGTAGCCATCGCCGTTGCCGCTGAAGAAGCGCTCGAGGCGCCCCGGATCCACGTCGGCGGCGATCTGCGCCGGGTATTGCCCGCGCCGCGCGGCCGTGATCGCATCGGCGCTCAGGTCGCTGGCCAGGATCTGCAGCGGGCGCTGCTCGGCCACCGGCAGCGCGTCGACCAGCTCGCGGAACACCATGGCCAGCGAGTAGGCCTCCTCGCCGGTCGAGCAGCCCACGACCCAGGCGCGCAGCGGCGCGGTGCCTGCGCCGCGCGCCATCAGGGCCGGGATCACGGCGTCCTTCAATTCGTCCCAGACCGCCTTGTCGCGGAAGAAGCTGGTGACGCCGATCAGCATCTCCTTGAAGAGCAGGTCGAGTTCCTGGGGGTTGCGGGACAGGTATTCCTCGTAGCTCGCGAGGCTGGGCAGCCCGTGCACGCCCATGCGCCGTTCGATGCGCCGGCGCAGCGTGCTCGATTTGTACAGCGAGAGGTCGTGCTTGCTGTGCGCGCGCAGGCGCTGCAGCACGCCGGATATCGATTCGGACCCGGCGACGTCCGCGCCCGTGCCCTGCCCCGCGCGGGCCGCCAGCACCTGCAGGATGCGCTCGGGCATGCGCGCCGGCGCCACGACGATATCGGCGCACTCGGCGGCGATCGCACTGCGCGGCATCGAGTCGAACTGCGCCGACGCGGGGTCCTGGACCAGCGCAAGCCCCCCCTGGCTGCGGATGGCCTGCAGGCCCAGGGTCCCGTCCGATCCCATCCCGGACAGGACGACGCCGATCGCACCGGCGCCGCGGTCGCGCGCCAGCGAGCTGAACAGCACGTCGATGGGCAGGCGCAGCCCGCGCGGCTCGAGCTGCGGGGCCAGGTGCAGCCGCCCGTCCGCGACCGTGATCTCGCGGTTGGGCGGGATCACGTAGACCGCGTCGGGCCGCACCACCATCGCCTCGGCGGCCTCGCACACCGGTATGGCGGTGATCCGCTGCAGCAGTTCAGCCAGCATCGCCTTGTGGGTCGGATCCAGGTGCTGCACCACCACGTAGGCCAGTCCGCTGGCCGCCGGCACCTGCTCGAAAAACTGCTTGAGCGCTTCGAAACCTCCGGCCGACGCGCCCAGCCCGACGATGCGGGTGGCTGCCGCGGTTTGGCCGTCGGGTGCGGAATCGGCAGGCATCAGCAACCGAGCCCGCCGGCCTCAGTTCCCGGCGTTCAGGTTGCCCCACAGCACGGCCGCGACCACGCTCCATGCGCCCGAGCTCAGGTCGAGGCGCTCGCTCACGAGTTCGGGCACGCTCGATTCGGTGATGATCCCGGCTTCGTCGTAGGCAAACCGGGCGATGGGCGTGCCGGCACAGACGCCGGCCGTGTCCATGCTGCGGCATTCGACCCGGGCGCAGGCCGGGGTGGCGGGGTCGGCCGGGATCAGCAGGAACTCGACGCGCGCGCCGGCGTGGACGACCACGAAACGATTGGCCGCCGGATCGCGGGCGACGCGCAGGCCGCGCAGCAGTGGACGCCCGTCGCCGGCCTGCTCGGCGAGCTTCTCGAAGGTGTGAAACAGGCTCTTGAGCGGCGACGGGGCGCCGCCCCGGACCTGCGTGGACTTGATGCCGGGCGCGCGTCTCATGCGGCGCTGCGCTGGTGACGATCGTGTTTCATGGCCCTCCGGGGGCGGTATCGCGGGACCGGAACGATATCCCGGATTGCCCGGCTTGCAAATGACATGCGACGAACGGCGCCGTTGCCCGGCCGGGAGCGGCGCGGCGGGCGTGCGCCGGGGCCCTGGCACGCGCCCCGCCAAATATAAGTTGCGTGCAATTTACTTGTACGCTACGATTCTTCCATGCCTGCCAAGAACGCCGCCGCCGAACCGGGCCTGCTGCTGGACGAGCAGTTGTGCTTTGCGCTGTATTCGGCGTCGCTGGCCATGACCAAGGCCTACCAGCCCCTGCTCGCCGAGCTGGGCCTGACGTATCCGCAGTACGTGGTGATGATCGTGCTCTGGGAGCGCGACGGCCTCACCGTCTCGGAGATCGGCAAGCGCCTGTTCCTCGATTCGGGCACCTTGACGCCGCTGCTCAAGCGGCTCGAGGGCGGCGGTCTCATCGCCCGCCTGCGCGACGTCCAGGACGAGCGCCAGGTCCGCATCCGTCTCACCGCCAGCGGCCGCGAGCTCCGGTCGCGGGCCGCCACCGTGCGCGAGTGCGTGTTCAAGGCCACCCGGTGCACGCGCTCCGAAGTCAACGCGCTGGCGCAGCAACTCGCGACGCTGCGCATGCGTCTGCTGTCCTGACGCCTCCCTTCACCCGCAAGCCAACACCAGGAGAACACCATGATCACCAAGCTCGATAAAATCCTCTACACGGCCAAGACCCACACCACCGGCGGCCGCGACGGCCGCTCGGTCACCGACGACGGCCTGCTCGACGTCAAGCTGGCGCTGCCCAAGTCCATGGGCGGGACCGGCAACGCCACCAATCCGGAGCAGCTGTTCGCCGCCGGGTACTCCGCCTGCTTCATGGGCGCGCTCAAGCATGTCGCCGGCCTCAAGAAGGTCGCGATCCCGGCGGAGGCCGCCATCGATGCCAGCGTCGACCTGGGTCCGACGGCGCACGGCTTCGGCATCGCCGCCAAGCTGGTCGTCAGCCTGCCGGGGCTGGACCGCGCCGTGGCCCAGGCACTGGTCGAGAGCGCGCATCAGGTCTGCCCGTACTCCAACGCGACGCGCGGCAATATCGACGTCGAACTGGTCCTGGCCTGAACGCAGCGGCGGGGGCGGCGCGGCCCGGGTCACCCGGACCATCGCCCCCCCCACCGATCACCCGATCCCCCATCCCCCGATCGCCCCGCGCGTGCAAGGACTTCGGCGATGAGCGCACCCGATATAGGCAGTTTCGAGGACTTCAGCACCCGCGCGCGCCAGGCTGGATTCGATCAGGCGCTGGTGCGCCACTGGGAACCCGACACCGTGCTCACCGAGCACGCGCACGGCTTCGATGCCGATGCGGTGGTGGTCGAGGGGACGATGTGGATCAGCTGCGACGGCCAAACCCGACACCTGGAGCGCGGCGACCGTTTCTTCCTGTCGCGCGGCACCCTGCATGCGGAGCGCTATGGTCCGACGGGCGCCACGTATTGGGTAGCGCGGCACAATCCGCGCTGAAGGGCAGGCGCGGGGCGCACGCCGCGGGCCGCGCCTGCCGTGGGATCGAGCACCGGCTTCAGTCCTGCGCAATGCCCAGGATGCCCTTGGTGGCATTGATGACGTCGCGATGGCGTGCCAGGCCGCCAGGACCCTCGCGGCGCAGCAGGGTTCGTATCGCCCCTTCGAGCTCGTTGGCGATGCAGTCGCGCAGGTAGGCGGCGCTTTCCGGCGAGTAGCGCGCGTACATGCCGAGCTTTTGCAGGTGGTGCTGCGCCAGCGCCAGGTGGTAGGGCGCGTCGTCTTCGGCAAGCGGGTGAGCGAGGGGCTCGGTTTGGTACGGGTTCATCGTGCTGCTCCTGTAGTCGCGAACCTGGTAGGCTCGCCGACCTTTACATCTCGTCCAGCTGGGCGCGGCAGGAAAAAAACTTGCGCTCGCGCCTTCAATGGCGCTCCTTGGCACCTGATTCAAAATAAAACCCCCGGTCGAACGACGGGGGTTCCGGGTCGGGTCATCGGCAGGCTGCGCGCTGGAGCGGCCGCCTGCCGATGCGCCATGGCGTAAGCGTCAGACGGCCACCCCTGCGATCAGGACGCTGGCCTTGGCGATCATGGCCGAGCACGCGATGATGGCGACGAGAGCGCGGTAGAAGTACTTGTTGTTCATGATGCCCCCTTGAGTTACGTTGGTTTACGGAAAACAAATCCAAAGTCGATGGGTGCACTATGCGACCGCAAGCCCGCGCAAGTACTTGAGCAGCTTGAGACAGGTCCTGAAATCTCCTGAAACGTTCTGAAAGCGGCTCAAGTTCACTCGTCCGTGGGGCCTACGGTCGTCCTGGGCCAGCGTATGCATGACCAGCACACCGGCGACCGATCGACCGGGCTGCACGCCGTGGGCCCGGCGTCGGAGGGTGCGGCATGCGCACGACGCTCACCGAACCCGCTGACGCGCGACGGCAAATCACTCCGGGACGCTGCGCAACGCCGGGGAACGGCCCCGGTCCAACGCAGGTCGCGGCGGGGCGCTCATCGCATCCCATCGCGCCGACTTGACTGGTATGGTTTTTGCTTTTTTGCGGGCGCCACAGTCCCTGTCGCCAACAAGCCGCAGCGGGCTTCGCGACATGCCTCTAAGATCGGCGCAATTTCCAGAATCGGCATCCCGTATTCACCCGTGTCTGCCCGGATCAGGTTTCATGGCGCACCAGCCTAGGCTTCGCATCGAGGACATCCAGCTCTCCGGACGACAGCTCGAACTGGGCGGGCGCACGGTCGACATCGGCGCGCGCGCGTTCGACGTGCTCAGCATGCTGCTGCAGAACCGCGATCGCGTGGTCACCAAGAAGGAACTGCTCGACTCGGCATGGCCCGGCGTGGTGGTGGAGGAGAACAACCTGCAGGTGCAGATCAGCGCCCTGAGGAAGGTGCTCGGTTACGACGCCATCAAGACGATCCCCGGCCAGGGGTACCAGTTCATCGCCTCGGCCAACGACGAGCGCGGCACCGAGGCGCCGGCCCCCTCCCCCGGCGATTCGGCGAGCGGCGCGGTCGGCGACGGCGGCACGACCGGCGCCGCGACCGAGACCGCAGCGGCGCCGGCCGCGCCGCGCGCGCGGCGCATCCCCGCGTGGGCCTGGCTGGCGCTGCTCCTGCTGCTGCTGGCCATCGGCGCGTTCGCCGGCTGGACGCGCCTGCAGCCGCGCAGCCTGTCCGATGCGGCCGCTCTGCCGGGCGCGAGCCCCGCGCCGCTGCTCGACCGCTCGGTGGCCGTGCTGCCGTTCCTGGACCTGAGCGAAAAGAAGGACATGGAGTACTTCTCCGACGGGCTGTGCGAGGAGGTGATGCACCTGCTCAGCCGCGCGCCCGAGATGCGGGTTGCGGCGCGCACCTCGGCCTTCGCATTCAAGGGCAAATCGGTCGACGTGCGCACCATCGCGCGCACGCTGCAGGTGGCCACCGTCCTGGAGGGAAGCGTGCGCCGCTCCGGCGACCACCTGCGCATCACCGCCGAACTGGTGCGCGCCGACAACGGTTTCGAGCTCTGGTCGCAGGCCTACGACCGCAAGCTGGGCGACATCTTCCAGATCCAGGACGAGATCGCCGCGTCGGTGGTGCAGGGGCTGCATTTCGCGCTGCTGGGCGAGACGGTGCCCAAGTCCATGAACAAGCGCAGCACGGCCGCCTACAGCCTGTACCTGCAGGCGCGCTCGCTCGAGCTGCGGGCCGACACCCAGGCCGACTGGGAGAAGGTCTCGGAATATGCGCGCTTGACGATCAGCACGGACGTGAGCTTTCCGCAGGCCTGGGCGTTCTTCGCGCACGTGCTGTCGACCCAGGCGCTGCTGGGCTACATACCCGGGAGCATGGGCTGGGGCGCGGCACGCCAGACGGCCACGCGCTCGCTCGACCTGGACCCGACGCTGCCCGACGGCCACGCCGCGCTGGCCGGCGTGCTGATCGGCTCGGACTGGAACTGGGAGGCCGCGCAGACGGAGATCGACGATGCGCTGCAGGAGGACCCGGGCAACGCCCAGGCCATGGTCTGGGGCGGCTACCTGGCGCTGGCCCTGGGCCGCAGGGACCGGGCGCTGGCCTACCTGCAGGACGCGGTCGCCGCCGATCCGCTGGACCCGCAGAAGTACGACCTGCTGGGCCAGGCCCTGATAGTGAACGGACGATCGGACGAGGCCCAGGTGGCCTTGCACAAGGCGCTGCTGCTCGATCCGGGCCGCGTGTTCGCCCACGCGTACCTGGGCAGGATCGCGCTGGCCAGCGGCGATGCGGCCAGCGCGCTGGTGGAGTTCGACCACGAACCCGACGAGCGCTCGCGCCTGGTCGGTACCGCGATCGGCGTCTTCGCGCAGGGCCGCAAAGCGGACTCGGACATACCGCTCCGGGTGCTCGAGCAGCGCTACGCCGAATCGAACCCGGCCGACATCGCGATGGTCTATGCCTACCGGGGCGAGAAGGACAAGGCCTTCGCGTGGCTCGAGCGCGCCTACCAGGAGCGCGACCCGGCCTGCGTGCTGGTGAAGGCCGAACCGCTGTTCGAGCATCTGCGCACGGACCCGCGCTACGAGCAATTCGTGCGCCGGATGAAGTTCCCGCAGAACTGAGCGGCAGCCCGCCGCGCCGGGCTAGCCCTCCAGCGCGGCGAGCGGCCGGCGCAAGAGCACGGTGAGCTGGCGGATCTCGTCCTTGCCGAGGCCACCGTAGGTGGCGTGCAGCGCATCCCACAGCGCGGGGTGCAGTTCCTCGAACAGGCGCTCCGCCTTGGGCGTGAGGCGCAGGACCACGCTGCGCCGGTCGTCGATGTGGCGCGAGCGCTCGACCAGGCGGTTCTTCACGAGTTCATCGCACAGGCGCGTGACGTTGGTGGGCTTCTCGCCGGTGGCGGCACCGAGCGCGGAGGCGGTCAGCGCCTGCTGGTCGGATTCGAAGATGGCCATGAGCACGTTGAACTCGACGTAGTTCAGGTCGAAGCGCCGCAACACCGAATTGCACAGGTCGGCCTGGCGCTTGGCCAGCTGCGTGACCATGCGCGCGAGCACCAGTTCCTCGTACGGATAGCCGGGCAGGCGCTTGCGCGAAGCCTCCAGGCGCCGCTCGATGGCGCTGAAGCGCAGGCGCTCGCGGCGCAGCGGCGGCGTGGTGTGCGGGGTGTCGAGCGGCATGAGGGTCTCCGTGGTCAACGCGGCAGGCCGATGCGGCCGACGGGCCGCGGCCGCATCGGTCCGGCCTCGGCCGTGGGGCCGCCAGCGACCGCGCGACCCTTGAAATATGGATTGTTCACAAATGGAATATATGCCCAGGCACGGTCGATGGCAAGTCCGGCCCCCAGGCGCTGCGGCACACAGCGGAATTTTTCGCGAGCGGTAACCATTCGCGCCCCGCGTGCGAATTAGCTAGGTGCCCGCCATTTGCTTACGGCACGCCGACGGAAGGCGCCGCTGGCGCCTGCGTCCCAAGCGAACGCAGCTCATTGCTCAACTGGAAAGGTATGTCATGAACAAGTCAAATCATCTTCGTTCCATCGCCGCGCGCGGCGTGCTCGCGCTGGCGGTCCTGGCCTCGTTCGCGGGCGCCGCGCGTGCCGACGACGACGCCGGCGCCGTCTACGTGCTCTCGAACCAGGTCGCCGGCGATGCCATCCTCGTGTTCGACCGCGTGCCGGACGGCGCGTTGAGCTATGCCGGGAGCGTCCCCACCGGCGGCACCGGCACCGGTCCGCTGGCCGCCTCGGGCGCGCCCTTCCTCGATCCGCTGGGCTCGCAGGATTCCCTCGTCCTGAGCGAAGGGCGGCTGTTCGCGGTCGACAGCGGCAGCAATGAAATCTCGCTGTTTCGCGCGGACGAGAAGCAACCGGTGCTGGTCGACAAGGTTTCCTCGGGCGGACAGACGCCGGTGAGCATCGCCGTCAGGGGCGAGCTCGTCTACGTACTCAATCAGGGCAATGCCAGCGTCGCCCCGAACGTCACCGGCTTCTTCATCGATCCGATCCACGATCGCCTCGTTCCGCTGGGCGTGCAGCGTTCGCTGGCCGGCGGCAAGCTCGCGAACCCGGCCGAAGTGCAGTTCAGTTCGACCGGTGATGTGCTGATCGTGACCGAGAAGGGCACGAACCTGATCGACACCTACCGGGTCGGCTATCGCGGCCAGCTTTCGGAGGCCACGTCCTTCGCCTCGTCCGGCAGCACGCCGTTCGGCTTCTCGGTGACGCAGGACGATGTGCTCGTCGTTTCCGATGCGGCTTCGGGCGCCGCGAGCTCCTACCGGATCCACGGGGATGGCACGCTGGTACCGGTGGGCGGCCCCGTATCCAACGACGGCCAGGCAGCGTCGTGCTGGCTCGTGACGACGCGCGACGGCCGCTTCGCGTACGAAGCCAATGCCGGGAGCTCCACGATCTCCAGCTACGCGGTGGCGCGCAGCGGTGCGCTCACCCTCATCAACGACGCGGCGGCAGCGGTGGGCGGCGGCCTGCTCGACATGGCGCTGAGCAAGGAGGGCCATTTCCTCTATGTGCGCGACGGCAGCGGTACGGTCAACGCGTATCGGGTCGGTACGGATGGCACGCTCACGGCCGCCGGTTCGCTCCCCACCGGCAGCCTGCCGGCCGGTGCGCAGGGAATCGTCGCACGCTAGGTCGCACGCCGGCAGCGTCCGTGCCGCGGGGCGCCCTCGGTGGAGGGCCGCTCCGCGCATCCCCGCCTATCGCGCCTATCCGGTGGGCGGAACGATGTCGATATCGACGGTCATGCGGCCCGAGACGCCGGGCGGCTCGAAGGTCCACTGCGAGAAGGCCGCCTCCATCGCGCTGTCGTAGGCTTCTGGCGGTGTCGCGCTGACCAGTTCCACGCGCTGGACCTTGCCCTGGGGATCGACGTG
>Ga0116231_10001519_pt1 | contig 47465 bp, 41 predicted proteins | sample S1TSphgellanicum_2_FD_89695 | JGI IMG/M metagenome (GOLD analysis project Ga0116231, IMG submission 89695) | Host-associated microbial communities from peat moss isolated from Minnesota, USA - S1T2_Fd - Sphagnum magellanicum MG | ecosystem: Host-associated > Plants > Peat moss > Unclassified...
CTTCGACGTCGGAGAAATGACGCTTTTCACCCAGGAACGGCGTCACCGCACGTTCGATGTCCCGGTTGCCGAGCACCGTATTACCCTCGACCAGGAACTCCAGGATGTCGAAGGCCGGATCGGGGGCCGCCCGCGCGCCCTGCGCCGCCGCCGGGACGGCAGTCACGCAGCACACGCAGCAGAGCACGGCCAATGCGTACGCCCGGAAATTGACGAGCGCAACGCGCATCGACCGCTCCAAAGGGAAAATCTCGATTGTCCGAAGCGCACTTGTCCGCTAGATGACACGTCGCGAAAAAGAAACGGCCGGCCAGGGAAACCCTGGCCGGCCGCCGGTGTTGCCTCGGCTCAGCTCCGTCTCGCGGTCACCCCAACCTCAGGCAGCCGAGAGCCGGGCACTCCGACCCGCATTCAATCGCAGGCTGTTACAGGTGCTGCCATCCCGAGCACAGCAGGCCACTGTTGCCATAAGTGGCATTCAGGTTGATGTTGGAGAAGATCCCGACGATACCATTTGCCGCGAGGCCGACGCCGTAGTTGTAGGCGGACTCGTTCACCTTGTTGGAACCCGCAGTCTGGTTCGTCAGGTCGTTGGCGAACGTCAGTTCGTCACCGGTGCTGGTCTTGTGGAAGTGCAGGTTTTCTTCGCTGACATACGAGTACTTGCCTGCAGCCGCGTTGGCCGCGCTCGGGTAGTAGCCGTCGAGCTTCAGGAAGCCCGCGCCGGCGCTCCACTTGCTCTCGTTCTCCACGCTGACCACCCCGATGGAAAAGCCGGTGCCACCGTCCAGGGTCGGGCTGATGATCTTGCCCTGGGCCGCACTCGTGGTCGCGTTGTAGGACACGTTGCCGGCCGAACCATAGGGAAGCTGCGGCGTATCGACCGGCTCCGTGCTGGAGGAGGAGCAGCCATCGTTCAGGAAGAAGGCATTGGACGAGGCTTGCGTGCCCGATCCCTGGTCGCGACGCGCCAACTCGAACGTGCCCGCGGTCGGGATGTGGCTCGTGAACAGGCCACCGGTGCCGCCGGCCGTCAGGTCGGAGTTCATCGAGCTGCCAGTGTTGTTGACGATGGAAGCGTACTGCGCTCGCGTGATGACCGGGGCGCAGATCGACGAGGGCGTGGAGATCGTTCCCGCGGTGCAGGTCGAGGGGATCACGCCGGTGGCGATCTGGTCGTACTGAAGTGCGCTGTACAGGTTCTTAGAGGCGCCGATACCCAGCACCACACCGAAAACCGGCGCCGGGAAGCCGGAAAGTTCGTTGCCGGCATTGGTCGTGAACGGCGAGAAGATCGGCTCAGGTCCGTTCGACGTCGTGGCCCAGCTGTTGTTCACCAGCGGCTGGTTGTCGGCGGTGTTCGTGAACAGCGCCGCCTCCACGTCCGTCAGGCCGAAGGAAACGACATCGGTGCCCGGAACCAGGTTGCGCACCGCGCAGTTGTAGTTGTAGTTGATCGTGAACGTGTTGCTCAGCACCGCCATCACGGCGGCCGATTGCACCGTGCAGCCGGTCAGCGAGACCGTGGCGACCGGGTTGGCGTTGAGGGTCGACTGCGAGCCCGCCGTCGTGTAGAGGGCGGAATTGACGGCCGTGAAGGCCTTCCAGGAGCCACCCGAGGTGTCGTAGCCGATGTTGATCGTGCTGGCGGTGATGCCCGAGCTGCTGCTCGTGTTGCAGGAGATCAGGAACGTCGCGCCGCCCGGCTGGCCGCCGGCGCTGATGGTAGCGGTGCCGTTGTCGTAGAAGTTGATCGTGCCGCCGGCGCAATAGTCCTTGAGGACCAGCAGCTGGACCGCGTTCTTGACGGCGGAGGCGCCGGCACCGTAGATCGTCGTCGTGGTGGCCGAGGCGGACACGGCCGCGCCGGCGAACACCGCACCGACCGCCGCGGCGATCGCGGCTTGACGAATATGCATGGACATAGTGGTTTCCTTCAGAAAATTAGGGCAAAAGGGGTCTCAGCAAGGGATTTCTTGCTTTTTCCGGATGCCAGCCGACCCGGGGTCGGCTGGCGTCTCGGGTACTACCGGTGAAGCGGAATGCCTGTCGGCAACTTAAGCGCGACGGCGGCGCACGATGGCGCCCACAGCCAGAAGGCCGGCGACCATCAGTGCGTAGGTGCCGGGTTCCGGCGTCGGCGAGCTGCTGGTGCCGATCGTGAGCACGCCGGTGGCCGCATTGAAGCTCAGCGGGTCGATTGCCGAGGACGTGCTACCCGTAGTCCTGACGGCACTAAAATAGTAAAGGCTCGTCGGGTCATTCACGTCATTCAGCGTCGGAAGTCCGAAATCCTGGTTGGTCGTGATGAAACCACCCTGCGTACCCGACGCCAGGATGGCATAGCTGGACGTGCCCAGGTACTGCGTGATGGTGCTCTCGAGCTGTGAACCAAAAAGCCCCTTCAATTGGCCGGACGTCGGCCCAGGGCTAGTCGGAGCTTCCGTGAGACCGACATCCCCCAGACCGGTTCCGACAGATCCTCCAAGTATGGTGTACTCGAAGCCGGAGGTGGGCCCGACGCCTGAGGTGGCGGTAAAGGTGCTGTAACCGGCGATGGAGTCGACGATGGCCGAGGTCGCGGCGGCGGTCTGGACCGTGGTGGGGAGGGCCGCGACGAGCGTGTCCCCCGACACCGGGTCATACACCTGGACAACCAGGTCTCCCTGAGCGAACTGGGCGGATGCGGCGGCCGAGACGGCCAGCGCGACAGCGGCGACTGCCGCCTTCAACGAATGCTTCATGACGATTTCCTCTCCAAGTTAAATTGCCATTGACCGGGCTGCCAAACAAGCCTTTCCTGCGCCGCGTCAAAGAGTTTGCTTGCGATGCCTAGGACCCAACACCATCAAGTCAGAGAGGATTGTGGAGCGGCCGTGTTACGACGGGCCGTCATGCAAGCATCTGCATCAGTCCGATCGGACTAATGGGGGGGAAGAATCTTCCGCGCCCGTCCGAGGCCCGGACCCGTGGGGCAGCGCGCGAGCCGCAGGCGGGAAAAAAATCTACCGTCGTAGTCTGAACGGATCATCGATATCTACAAAATGTCACGAAATTGACATGAAAGCTCGATCCCAAGCCGTACCCTACTCAAGACCCCCCGTCCGATCCGGCGCCCGCTCCGCTCATCGGCGCCATGCACTGCGCCAGCGCATCGGACATGGCGCGCCGGCAACTCATCACGCTGTTGCCCATCGGGAAATCGGGGCCCACGCACCGCAGGCCGGGCGCACCGAAACTCGCGTTGCACTGGGTCCGCGCCGCTGTGACGGGATCGGGCGGCGGCGGCGGGGTGCTAGGGTTGTTCGTGTTGTCGGTCCCGGGAGGCGGCGCGCTCGCCAGCGGCGCCGCGCCGCTGTAGTCGACCTGGTCCATACCCAGGAAGCGCCAGTCCGCGTAGGTCTTGGCCGAAGCGAAGCCGGCATTGGCGTTGCTGAAGCCGGCACGGCGCACCGGTACCGCGGAGCTGCTGCTGTGCAGGCCGACGATGCGCCCGCCCTCGCGTTCGAGCACCCAGTCGAGCTTGCCGGTGAATGGATCCGCATAGAGCTGGCGCAGGTGCCGGTGCAGCGCCGGCCCGCGCTCGTCGGCGAGCAGATCCTCGAGCCGCTGCGGGTATTGCTGCACACCCCCGGCCGGGTTCAGGTCGTGGTAGCTGTGCAGGGCCATCCGGTACTGGTTGCCGATCCACAGCAGCTGCGCCTCGCGTTCGCGCTGCGCGTCCTGGCGCGCCCGGTCCACCGCCACGATGGTGGCCAGGCTCACGACGACGAGCGCCAGGAGGGCGGCCATCAGGGCGAACCCCCGTTGGCGCCCGGCGTGGCCCAGGCCATGCCCGGAACGGGCGACCATCGCGCAACTCATGCCGCAGCACCCGCGGCCGCGGTGCCATCATCGGATCCGATATCCATCGCCGCGCGCCACGCCGACCACGGATAATCGCCGGCAGGAACCCTCCGCGATCCAACGCCACCGTGCCCCCTGCCCTCGCCCCCGCAGCCCTGCTCGCCCAGGCCGAGCAGTTGCGCAGCGCCGGAAAGATCGGTGAGGCGCTGCATTGCCTCGATGCCGCCGTCGCGCTGGCCCCGGCCGATGCCGTGATCCATTGCCGGCGCGGCCTGCTGCTCAAGGCGCTGCGCCGCTGGGACGAGGCGCTGGCCTGCTTCGACCGGGGCATAGCGCTGCAGCCGGACCTGGCGCCTGCCCACATGGACCGCGGCAACGTGCTGCAGGAGCAGAACCGGCTGGCCGAAGCGCTGGCCGCCTACGACCGGGCGCTGCAACTGCAGCCACGCTTTCCCGCGGCGCTGTGCAACCGCGGCACCGTGCTCCACCGGCTCAACCGCCTGGACGAAGCGATAGCCGCCTACGACGCCGCGCTGGCCATCGCGCCCGGCCTGGACGAGGCGCGCTTCAACCGCAGCACGGTGTTCAACGACGCCGGCCGCCACGCGGAGGCGCTGGCCGGCTTCGAGGCCACGCTCGCGCGCCATCCCGACCTGGCCGTCGCCCACTGGAACGAGGCGCTGTGCCGCCTGCGCCTGGGCGACTACGCGCGCGGCTGGCCGAAGTTCGAGTGGCGCTGGCGCTATGCCGACCTGGGCCTGCGCGCCAGGGACTATCGGCAGCCCAGATGGCTGGGGCAGCAGGAGATCGCCGGCCGCACGCTGCTGGTCCACGCCGAGCAGGGCCTGGGCGATACGATCCAGTTCTGCCGCTACGCACCCTTGCTCGCGGCGCGCGGAGCGCGCGTGATCCTGCAGGTGCAGCGCCCGCTGGTGCCGCTGTTGCGCACCCTCGCCGGCGGCATCGCCGTGATCGCCGAGGAGGACCCGCTGCCGCCCTTCGATTGCCATGTGCCGCTGCTGAGCCTGCCGCTGGCGCTGGGCACCACGCTGCCGACCATCCCCGCGGCCGTCCCGTACTTGCATGCCGATCCCGTCCTGTCCGAAAATTGGGCACGGCGCCTCGGGCCCGACAGACGCGAAGCACGCCGCTTGCGCGTCGGCCTGGCTTGGTCCGGCAACCCGCGCCAACCCAACGACCGCAACCGCTCGATGGCCCTGTCCACGCTCGCGCCGCTGTGCGCACGCGATGCCGATTTCATCGCGCTGCAGCCGGACATCCGCCCGGCAGACGCGGCGGCGCTGGCAGCGCAAGGGATACGCGCGTTCGGCGCGGAACTGCACGACTTCGCCGATACCGCGGCGCTCGTGGCGAACCTCGACCTGGTGATCAGCGTCTGCACCTCGTGCGCGCACCTGGCCGGCGCGCTGGGCGCTCCGGTGTGGGTGCTGCTCGGCTACGCGGCCGATTGGCGCTGGCTGCACGGTCGCGTCGACAGCCCCTGGTACCCGAGCGCGCGGCTGTTCCGCCAAACGGTACCGGGCGCCTGGGAGGATGTCGTGCATACGCTGGGCGATCATCTGCAGTCCGTGCTCGATGAGCGGAGCTAGCGGCCGGCGTTGCGGATTCTGCGGATGCTTGCTGCACGGCAGGAAGCCCGCTGCAGCCGCGCCTGCGCCCTCGCGCTAGGCCTGCGCCGTCTGGGTGTCGTGCGCTGCGCCCGCGGCGGCGGGATACCCGTGTCCTTCGTCCGGTGCACGGGCTGCCGCACCGCCACCCCCGGCAAACCCGCCCCCGAGCAGGCGCAGGCTCATGGCCTTGGACACGGCCTGCGTGCGGTTGCTGGCCTGCAGCTTCTTGAGGATGCGCTGGATGTGGTTCTTGACCGTGAGCGGGCTGATGGACAGCACCATGCCGATCTCGTGGTTGCTCTTGCCCTCGCGCACCCAGTGCAGGATCTCCACCTCGCGTTCGCTCAAGGCGCCGTCCGCAGGCGCCTCGGATACCGCGGTGGGCGTGCGGTCGCGCGAGAGCGCACGGCAGTAGGTGCTGAACAGGTGCGGCACCGCCATGCTGGCGATGGCCGACTCGCGCACGCCCGGCGGGCTGCGCAGCGAGACGAACGCGAAGAAACCGTGCGCGCCGACCGTGGACTGTTCGAACGGGATGCCGTGGGCCAGCGTCACGCCCAGGCCCAGGTCCTGCAGTTGCCCGTGCAGCGCGGAGGTCGCGCTGCTGGCGCCGTGGATCACGAGCGGATCGCCGCCCTGCTCGCGCCAGGCCTCGAGCATGCCCACGGCCACGCCGTCGCGCGGGTGGCACAGCTGGGAGAGCGACGAGGTGGGCAGCGGCAGGTTGTGGAAGTAATCGAAGAACATCCCCGTACCGGTGCCGCGCGGCAGGCCGCAGACGAGCACGCCGTGCGGCAGCAGGGTCTGCAGGTGGCCCTGCGTCCAGGAGAAGAAATGAAAGCGCCGGCGCACCGTCACCGCCTCGGTGATGGCGGAGACCAGCGCGCTGCTGTCGGCGGACGAGAGGGTGACCGGCGCGGGCGCAGGACCCGCTGGGCTGAGGGTTTCGGGGCGCATCGGCGAGGAATCAGTACGTGTTGGTCCGCTGGAAGACGGTGATGCGGGCGTTGAAATGCATCGATTGCCGCACCGAGCCGCCCTTGATGCGCGCTCGGTGCGGGTTGTCGTGCCCCAAGGCCTGCGCCTGCAGGCACAACTTCCAGGTTAGAAGCGGCATGTGACCGGCTGCTGAAATACCCTCGCCTTTTCGTGCGTCGGCCGCCGGTCAGCGGAACGCGCCAAGGGAGCGGCGGCGCCGGTCGCGCGCTGCCATCAGCACCACCGCGACCAGTCCGACCGCCAGGAGCGTGCCACGATCCACCTCCGGAACCGCCGATGGCGCGAGGCGGCAATCGGCGCAGAACTCGCGCTCGAACAACCAGCCACCGCCACGGGGTACGCGCCAGCCCTCGGCGCGCGCGAAGCTGAGAGCCGTGTCATCGACGCGCAGCTCGGCCCGCTGCGCCAGGAAGCTTGCACCCGCTTCGCCGCCATTTTCCGGCAACGACAGCTCGGCAGGCCCGGTCGGGCGCAGCGTTAGTTCCTCCAGGATGCGTTGCGGATCCACAGCGGGCGCGCCAGCAAAGCTTGCCGCGCGCTCGGCCGACAGGCTCTCAAACGATGCCATCGCGCCGAACGGCGGTTCCGTCTCGAATGCGAGGGCCGGCATCGAGCCGGCAAGGATCACTGCGGCACCGCACAGGGCGGCGATACCACGCGCGGAAGCGATCCGCTTCCGATCATTTTTCAACTTCATGAAATTTCTCCCGATGGATTCGTTCAGGTGGATGGAAGGAACCGAATGACGTACGTACCTGGTGCGCGTCCGGATGGCGATTTCCTGCGATCGTTTGCTGCAACGCGGACTGACATGGTGACGGCTCCCCGTGCGCCGAGGGGCCGGATTCGGCACTTCGATGGTCTGAAAGAATCATCCGATAACGTGTTCAGTACATGGTGGAACACGTAGCGGGATATTGACAATCACGCAACCCGCGGTGCGAGCGTAAGGTCTCGGCGACTACAATGCAATCCCCGATCACGACAGCCCGCGGCGGATCACGCTGCTGTCATCGTGTATTGAGACAATGAAGGGATTTGATCGTGTCCGGCGCGCGGCGAAAACCTTCCATTATCGCCACGCTCGCTTGACGCCATCATTACAGCCACGTGATTGCGACCGCCCTCCGTGCCTATCTGCGGGATCCGCGCCGCAGCGCCATCATCGTGCGGGCCCTGCCGTTCGGACTCTTCATCGCCGTGCTCGCCCTGCGCGGCGCGTTGCACGGCAGCAACTCCACGTCCGGCGAGGAGGACACCCGACTTCTGTATGGCGTGCAGGCGGGAGCCGCCCTGGCGGCCTTGTGCGCCTGGCATCGCCGCTATGCGGAGCTGTCGACTTCCCCGGGTTCCATCGGCGCGTGGCTGCTCGCGGTCGGGACGGGCGTCGCCGTTTTTCTGCTGTGGGTTGCGCCGCTGCCCGACTGGACGCACCTCGGGCAACCGGCGGCCACCTTCGTCCCGGTCGCCGCGGATGGATCGCTGCGCTGGGACCTGATCACCGTGCGCCTCGTGGGCGCCGTTCTGGTAGTACCGGTGATGGAGGAAATCTTCTGGCGTTCCTTCCTGATGCGCTGGATCGACCGGCGCGATTTCCTATCGCTCGCGCCAGGCGCGGTATCGTGGTTTGCCGTCGCCGCGTCGTCGGCGGTATTCGCGCTGGCGCACGATCTCTGGCTGGCCGGGCTGATCGCAGGCCTGGCCTATGCCGGGGTCTACCGGCGCTGCGGAAATCTCTGGTATGCCGTCGCCGCGCATGCCACCACCAATGGCCTGCTGGCCGTCTGGGTGCTGCACGAGCGCGCCTGGCGCTACTGGTGAGTCGACGCCGCGATCGACCTGGCCCGCCGTCCTGAAGCCCCGCGTTCCTGGCCGGGAAACACGCCGGTCATAAACGGCGAGGAAACTCTCAAAGTTCTTTGGAGTGCCCCCGCCCCATGCTGTTCAAGCAGATCCTCCTGATACTTCGCGCCAAGCATTTTCTGCTCTGGATCTGCGCCATCCTCTTCGGGGTGGTGGCCTACTTGATCTCCAGCAACCTGGAAAAACGCTATGTCGCGACCGCGCAGATCCTGGTCGACCTCAAGGAGCCCGAGCCCCTCGCGGACCATGCGCAGGCCAGCGCCGTGCTCACACCGGCCTATATGGGCACCCAGAACGACATCATCCGCAGCGACCGCGTGGTGCGCAGGGTTGTCGAGAAGCTCGGTCTCACGACCAATCCGCAGGCCATTGCGCAGTGGCAGAAGTCGGGTTCGCTGAGCCCGATCGAGCAGTACTACGGCGAGATCCTGCGCGGCTACCTGGAGATCGTGCCCAACCGCAACAGCAACGTGATCGGCCTGCGCTTCACCAACCCGGATCCGAGCTTTGCCGCCCGGGCAGCCAACCAGTTCGCCCGCACCTACATCGACACGACGGTGGAGCTCAAGGTAGATCCCGAACGCGACTTCGCTGTCTGGTTCACCCAGCAGACCAGCACCGAACGCACGCGCCTGGAGGAGGCACAGCAGGCCCTCTCCCAGTTCCAGCGCGACCACGGCTTTGCGCAGACGGACGAGCGCACCGATGCCGTCAATGCGCGCTTGAACGAGCTCAACTCGCAATTGACGTCCATCCAGGCGCTCAAGGCGGAGTCGAGCTCGCGCGCACTCGGCGCCTCCGAGAGCATCGACACCTCGCCGGACGTTCTGCAGAGCTCGGTCGTACTGTCGCTGCGCGGCGACATCGCCCGCGCCGAGGCCAAGCTCGACGAGATGGGCAAGGAGTTCGGGCCCAACCATCCCCAGGTGCAGAAATCCCGCGCGGAGCTGGCGTCGCTCAAGGACAAGCTGGAGACCGAGATGCGCCGCATATCGGACAGCATGAAGGCGTCGAACTCCATCAACATCGATCGCGAGCACCAGCTCGCGGCGGCCGTGGCCGAACAGCGCCGCAACATGCTGAGCCGCCGTGCCGAGCGCGACCAGCTCGCGGTGCTAGAACGCGACGTCGAAAGCGCCCAGCACGCCTACGATCTGGTTACCCAGCGCCTGTCGCAGACCAAGCTGGAGAGCCAGGTCGACCAGACCAACCTGATACTGCTAACTGAGGCGCTGGCGCCGTCGACGCCGGCCGGTCCGCGCGTGGGCTTGATCACGCTCGTATCGACCGGCCTGGGGATCATCACCGGCATGCTGCTGGCCCTGCTGACCGAACGCATCCGTCCGCGCATACGCACGGTGCAGGAGATCAGCGACGTGCTCATGTTGCCGGTGCTCGCCAACCTGCCGAAGGCACGGTCCTCCCCGCCGCGGCGCGCCGCGCGCCGATGGTCGTGGCGGATGCGCGGTGCCAGCGCGTGACGCCTGCAGCCGAGCGAATTGACGCGGCCCCCGCCGCGGTCGGGTACCGGCTCCTGCTGGCCCGGTGGTGGCCGCTGGCGCTGGGGGTCGTGGCGATACTGGTGCCGACCTGGGTGCGCTTCGCGCTGACGGTGTGGCCGGAGCCCGAATACTCCCATGCTCCGCTGGTCATCGCGATGGCGCTGTTCCTGGCCTGGCGCCAGCGCGCCGAACTGCTGCGTGCGGCTCCCGGCGCGTGGACAGCGCCCCGCGTGCTGGCGCTCCTGCTTCCCGGCGCACTGCTGTACGTGCTTGCCGTTTGGATCCAGTCGGGATTCCTCGAGACCGTTGCCCAGATCGCCCTGCTGGCGGGCGCCCTCGCGCAAGTCGGCGGTTCGCGCTTGCTGCGCGCGATGCTCATCCCCCTGCTCCTGCTACTGCTCTCCGCACCATTGCCCGGCAATGTGATCGACGGGGCAACGAACGCACTCAAGCAATGGGTCTCGGCCAGCGCCGAAACCCTGCTCTACTCTGCGGGCTACCCGATCGCCCGCAGCGGGGTGTTGATCACGATAGGCTCCTACCAGATGCTGGTGGCCGAGGCTTGCTCGGGGATGAACTCGCTGTTCAGCCTGTCGGCCGTCGGCTTGTTCTACCTCTTCCTGGTACCGCGCCGCTCGGCGTGGCAGACGCTCGCGATCGCCCTGGCGATCCTGCCGCTGGCCGTCGTCGCCAATATCCTGCGAGTCGTCATCCTGGTTCTCGTGACCTATTACCTGGGCGATGACGCAGGCCAGGGCTTCCTGCACGAGTTCGCCGGCTTCGTCATGTTCCTGTGCGCGCTGGGCGGGCTGTTCGTGCTCGACGGCACGCTGAGCGCCATTGGGCGCCGGCGCGCCGCGGGCAGCGCACCGTCGGCGGTGCCCGCCGGCGCGGCCAGCCATGGCTGAGCGCCGGGCCTTCCTCGGCGCCGGCCTGATGGGCGCTGCGGCCCTGCTCGGTGCGGCCAAGCCGCATCCGCACAAGGATCCGCGGCGCACGCCGCTGCACCTGGATGCCGATGTGCCGCATTCCTTCGGGTCCTGGTCCCAGGACAGCAGCACCCTGCCACTGCTGCCCACGCCGGACCTGCAGGCCAAGCTCGACCACATCTACAACCAGCAGCTCGTCCGGACCTACCGCAACGAGGCGGGCCGCGAGGTCATGCTGCTGGTGGCCTACGGCGAGGACCAGCTCGAGCTCACGACGCAGACGCACCTGCCCGAGGTCTGCTACCCGAGCCAGGGATTCGATATCCTGCGCTACCAGGCGGGACGGCTGGACCTGGGTCGCACCACGCTGCCGGTCGTGCGCATGTTCGCCCGAGCGCCCGGCCGCAGCGAACCCTTGACCTACTGGATCACGATGGGCGATGCCGTGCTGCGCGACGAGTTCGAACGCCGCTACACGCGGGTGCGCTACAACCTCACCGGGGTCATTCCCGACGGCATGCTCGTGAGGGTCTCGTGCATCGACGACGACGCCGAACGCGCGTGGCGCCTGCAGGCCGCCTTTCTACGCGAGCTCTATTCCGCCCTCGCGCTCGACGTGCGGCGCCGGATATTCGGTTCCGCCGCGTCGGCTGGCGCCTGAACCCGCAACGGTGGACCTTCCCGCGGCCCGTGGCCGGCAAGCGCCACTACGCCGGCTGTACGCCCTCCGGGAGCCTGCGCACGCGCAGGAACCAGAACAGCAGGTTCGCACCGATGCAGGCGACGAAGTTGGCCAGGTTGATCTCGACCGCGCCGGTCACCGTGTGCACGTCCACCAGGGCTATCGCCAGCACCTGGGAACCGATGCCCACCGCGATGAAGATCGGGGACGGCATGATCCACCCTCGCGCGGCGTTCAGCGACCAGGTCATGGCGTTCACCGCCCCGAGCGTCGCGGACAGGACGATCAGCAGGAACTGGCTTTCAAGCCCCTGGTACTGCGGCCCGAGGATGGCGATCACCCGGCCAGGGAAGACGGCACAGGCGAGCAGCGGCAGGAACGCCACGGCGCAGTAGGCACCGACGATCATGACGAACTTCTCGATCACCTGGTCGCGGGCGTGCATCTTGACGTAGGCGGGAATCACGATCCCTTCCAGCACCGACCCGAGCACGCCGAACACGACGGCGATTCGTCCCAGCGCGCCGAAGTGCGCAACCGCGTCGGTACTGCCGAAGGCGGCCAGCAACCAAAGGGTCAGCTGGCTGCTGAGCGCGTAATAGATCTCGTTGGGGATCTGTCGCCGCACGTTGGCGATGATCTCCGCCCGCTGCAGCGGATCGGCCGCGGCCGCGGCGATGCTGCCGCGCTCGTGGCGACCCAGAAGCAGCAGCTGGACGGCGACACCGGCGCCGTTCATCGCCACCGCAACGGGTGCCTTGAGGATGAAGGCCGCGGCGGCGCCGACGCAGGCGAACAGGCGTACGGTCGCGCCGACGAGTTCGAGCCGCTGCAGTACTGCCAGCTCACCGCGCAGGCGCAATGCCTGCACGCGCAGCGAATAGGCCGCCTGCAGCGCCGTCACCCCCAGCGCGGACAGCGTGACGAGCATCAGTGCCGCTGCGGGCACGCGCTCGCGCCACAGGGACCACGCCAGGATCGGCGCGACACAAAGCGCAGCCGCGCCGAACAAGCGCCAGCGCAGGGTGGTCGCCACGGCGATGAGGCCGCGCAATCGTGCCTCGTCGCGCCAGATTCGTCCCCCGATCGCCAGCACCGAGCCGGTGATCCCGGAACTGGACAGGTTCGCCATGACGGCCACCGCCGACGTGGCAAGGGTGTAGGCGGCATACTCGGCCTTGTCCGAACCGCGGATGATGGCCAGGCCCGCCAGGAACATGAGGCCCTGCGCGGATACCTGGACCAGCCCGAAGCGCAGCAGCCGCGGCGTCCATGTCAACAGCGTTCGCAGGTTGCGCACCGTCCCATCTCCCTAGGCGGGAACGGCCGCGGGCATCGTCGTGGGCGCCATCGACCGTTCCAGCTCCCGAAGCAGGCCGGCGACCCGGGCACGCGCCGCGGGATCGTCCCCCCCGCGGAAAAAGAGGTAGCGCTGCAGGAGCGGGTCCAGGGCGGTACCCGCGACGGCGTGCATGACCATCAAGCGCACGAGCGTCTTGAGTCCGCGCGGCCGTGCCAGGCAGCGCTTGAGTCCGAACCAGTGCTCCGGCCGCAGGTACTGGGCCTTCAAGTCGAACTCCAGGTCAAGTTGCGCACGCCGCCGGCGCAGGGGCATGGCCAGATGCGGCCGCTCGGCGACGACCCGTCGGGTGATCTGGTCGGCAGCGCGCTCGGCGATGTAATCGTTGACACGGCGCTCGTCGCCCCAGAGAAAGGCCGCGGTGCCGCGCGAGACCGAACCGACGACACGCCGATGGATGCACAGCGCTTCGTCGACGTAGCGTGGCCGTATGCCCCGCGCCAGCAGGGTCAGGCCGAAAAGCACGTCCTCCGCCGTCGTACGCGTGAGCGCCAGATCGAACCTGAGGTCCGGCTGGGCAATGTACAAGGCCCGGGACACGACCACGGCGCTTCCCATCGCCACGGGAAAGTCGTGCAGCAGGTGCCAGGCGCCGAAGTCCAGATCGTCCAGGTCGTTCAGATGCCCGATCGAACCGCTGCCGCGTGCGCGCAGCGTGCTCCCCAGGGTACGCATGAAATCGGTACGCACCAGGAATACCGGTGTGAGAGGATGCCGGCGGATCGACTCCTGGACGCGCGCGAGGTAGCCCGGCTGCCAGAGGTCGTCGAAATCCAGAAAGGCTATGAAATCGCCCCGCGCCGCATCGATTCCGGCATTGCGTGCGGCGCACACGCCGCCGTTCTCCGGCAGCACCACGATCCGGGACCGCGGTCCGAGGCGGGGGAAACCTGCCACTTCCCTTGCGAGCAACTCCGCCGTGCCGTCCTTGCTGCCATCGTCGATGAGCAGCAATTCGAAGTCGGTGCACGTCTGTGCCGCGACGCTCGCGAGGCACTGGGCGACGAGTACGCGCTGCGCACACACGCGATAGCAGGGCACCACGATGGAAAAGGCCGGTGGCATCGTTGCTGATGGAGGCAGCGACATCGCTCGTTTCTCAGGGACGCACCGTGGCCACTGCACGCAGGCGCCCAGCCGGCGACGCATCCGCCGGAGCGCGGCGACCCACCGCCCCGGCATCGACAAGCGCCGCGGTGAAGGCAGCCCGGTAGCGCGACCACGAATACTGCGCGGCGCGTCGGCTGGCCGCCATGCGCATGCGCTGGAGTGCATCGCGGTCGCGGTCCAGCCGTTCGATCACCTCGACGATCGCGGCGGTCGAACGCACGGGCACCAGGAAGCCGCTGACGCCGTCCTCGACGAGGTCCTCGACCCCCGCATTGGGCGTCGTGACGACCGCGCAGCCCTGGGACATCGCCTCCAGGACCACCAGGGCCATGCCCTCGAAGAGCGTGGGAAACACGAAGATATCGGACTCGCGCATGCGGGCGATGACGTCACGGCGCGGCATGCTCTCGATCCAGCGGCAGCGCGCGAGCGCGTCCCGCAGCGGTGCGCTCGGCGTCGTCACCCGACCCACGACCGTGGACTCGATGCGCGTACCGAAGTGATCGAGCGCGCCAAACAGGTAGGGCGCGCCCTTGCGCAGTCCCAGCGCGCCGACGTACAGGACCCGCAGCGGTCCGTACGCCGAGCGCGCGATCTGCGCCTGCGCCAGCGGCGGCGCATCCGGAGCGCCGTAGGGCGTCACCCGCACCGGTGGCAGGCGGCCGGGGTACTGTTGCAGCGTGCGCTGCACGAAGCGGCTCGGAACCTGGATGTAATCGGCCAGCGCGATCTCCTCGTCCTTGCGCAGGAACTCGTCGGACTCGAACTGGCGGCGCGACACGGGATCGGTCCACCCGGGCCACGTGTCCGACTCCTCGGCCATCATCTGCGCGTGCGCCCTCCAGTAGCCGATAGGCAACTCGTAGATGCAGGACTGGCCATTGCGCTTGGCGACCCGAAAGGAGTCCAGCGCGCCGTGGTCGTAGGCATAGATCGCACGCACGCGCCTCCCCTGGGCGGATGCGAGGTATCGGGCTACCCGGCGATCGAGGCTGGCCGCGCAGGCGTTGGGCGACAGCGGCGCGGGCTCGGCCAGCGCGGGAAGCGCCCGGCCCAGCACGAGGCGCGCAAGTTCCCGCCACGGATGCAGTCGCTGGTGGGGTCGCACCTCGGGCGGCAGGCTGCGCCGCTCGAGTTCCCGCGTGAGACGTCGCGGCAAGCGCCGCTGCAGGGGACCGTCCGGATTCCACGCCAGGCAGGTCCAGAAGCGGTCGAGCATGCCGGCCTGCGCCAGCGCCAGGCACGCCTGGCGGACATTCTCGTTGCCGTGCGGATGGGATATCGCCACGGCAGGCTCGCAGGGGCTGCCGGCGTCGACGTCGATGGTCATTGGCGCCCCCGCAACGAACGCGCTCCGAGGCGACGCGCCGGGTTGCCGGCATAGACGGTCCAGGCTTCGAGATCGCCGCTGACCACGGCCCGCGCACCGACCACGACGCCATCGCCGACGCGCGTTCCGGGCAGCACCAGTGCCTCCGCGGCTATCCACGCGGAGTCGCCGATCACGATGGGAGACCAGCACAAGGGGAAGTCCCACTGCCGATGATCGTGGGTGCCGGTGCACAGCCAGCTACCCTGTGAGATGCACGTCTGCCGGCCGATGCGAACGAACGCGAAGTTGTATACATCGACGCGCTCGGATAGGACGGAGCAGTCGCCGAGTTCGAGATTCCAGGGCATGAGCACCTTGACATGGCCGCAGACCTTGCATCCGGCACCGATGCGGGCACCGAAAAGCCGCAGCAGGGCGATCCGCAGCGGCGATAGCAGCCGCGGTCCGTAGGTGCCCAGCAGACGCCACGTCAGCATCCAGAAACCGCGCCGGATCTTTTCTCGCCATGTCCAGCGGTGCCGGCTCAGATCGAGACGGACGGTGGCAGCACCCTGCCCCACGCTCCCTGCCGGACCCCGATAGCTATCCATGGGTAACCTGGGCCATCCCCACGACCGCCGCTTCCCGGGCCGGGGCTACGGGTGGCACCGACAGCGCCAGCCGTCCCAGCGCCAGGCTGAGCCCGCTGAACACCCAGGCATAGCCGTTCACGGTTCCCTCGAAGGTCACCTGCATGGTCGCCAGCAGAACGAAGGTGAATCCACTGATGCAGAGGACGCCAGGGTCGTTGGCCCGACGGGCTGCGCGCATGCCGACGAGCAGCAGGTAGCCGGCAAGGCACAGCCGCAGAACGATGTAGACCACGCCAAAGATCGGGCCCACCTCCTCGACGATGCGTGGAAATTCGTTCTCCGACAGCGTGAAACCGCTGAGTCCGGCGAGGGCGGCACCACCGGCCGTGCCGAACCCCATGCCGTAACCGAATACCGGCACCTTACCGAACACGTCGACGGTATCGGTCAAGGTATGGATCGCTCGGTCCTCCGTGGCTCCTTCGGCATCGACCGCCGTCTCCTGGCGCTCCACCATGGCCTGGAAGGAGGTCGGAAAAACCACCGGATACAAGCCCGCCAAGACCACGGCGACACCGGCAGGGAGAACGATGCCGCGCAGGCGATCGCGCCAATCGGTACCCAGAAGCGACGCCAATAGTGCAAAGCAGCCCAGGATTGCACTCAAGATGAACGACGTGCGGCTGCCGCTCAGCATGACCATGACGGCACAGGCGATGACGGAACCAAGCAAGGCCGGCCCGCGCAGAAAGCGGTCCAGCGGCTTGCGCAGGACGTTGGCCAGCAGCATCGCGACGACGCTCGATACGAACAGCGATTGGCCCGCGACGAAGGTGAAGGTGCCATAGGGCCGCACGATGCCATGGGCCACCTCGAAGACCTTCCCTCCCGTCTCCTCGATGCCCTTGTTGATGAAGCTATCGCTGGGGGAATAGAACTGGGCCGCGACCAGGGCCGAGATCGGAATGGCCACCAGCAGCGTCTGGCGCATCAGGCGTTCCACATCGGCGCGCTCGAAGTACGTGTAGATCACCCAGGCCAGCGGAAAGTACAGGAAATAATTGTGCCAGCCGTAACCGGCAACCAGCAGGTTCGAATTGCCGAAGATGATCTGCCCGCCGGCGAGGTAGAGAAACCCCACTGCGGCCGCGCTGCCCAGTGCCAGCGCCGACCAGCCGCGCGGCATCGGACCGCGCAGGGAGAGCCAGTAGACCCAGAACAGGAACGGGTCACGGATGAAGAACAGGATGTTGGACGCCTGGGGAGCCACCCACTTGCGCAGCACGCCCTCGAAGATCAACAACCAGTAGATGACAAAGCACCAGCGGACGATCCGGCGGCGCAGCACCTCCGGCTCCTCGGCGCTGCCGAAGATGCGCATCCGCTGCGTGCTCAAATGGCCTAACATCGCGCAGGCTCCCGGAACGGGTGGTCAGGCATCGCTGCTCCGGCGCTCGTAGAGCTTGGCGTCGACCAGCATCCGGAACCAGAGCGCCTGGAAGAAGGCGAAATAGAACCCGGCACGGCCATCGAGGAAGCCCAGGCAGAAAACGTATCGGTAGAGGAAATACATCAGCGCACGCAGCGTTCCCGGCAGGCGGTAATACATGCGCTTGAGGGCGCGCCGGCGTTCGCGCGGGTCGCCATCCAGCCGCGCACTGAGGACCTGCGTCGCATCGCCAGCGGGCACCTCGCGCGAAATCTCCTGCGCCTCCAGGTCACTCCAGCGGTTGTGCCGCAGCGTCCATTCTGCCAGCCCGGCGTGGTTGCGATCATGCAGCCAGCCACCCAGGCGCCCGGTCGGTCCCATCGTGACGAAGTGCTGGTCATATAGGCGGTCCTCGCAGCGCACGGTACCCGACCGGAAGAGGCGCAGGTGCCAGGGATTGAGTCCGCTGAAGTGCAGCATGCGGCCGAGAAAATAATCGCGGCGCCGCAGCAGATAGGCATCGAAGCCGCCAACGCCGCCAGCGACACCGAGGACGACGGCGCGTATCTGCGCGACGGCATCCTCGTCCAGCACTTCGTCCGCGTCCAGGTGCAGTTGCCAGGCACAGCGGCCGTTCAACTGCGCGATCGCCCAGTTGCGCTGGTCGCTGTAGTTGCGAAACGGCCGGCTGAGCACCTCGCAGCCGTACTCCTCGAGCACGCGCAGCGTGCCGTCGGTCGAGCCCGAATCGACGGCCACCATCCGCCCCGAGACCTTGCGCGCCTGGGCGAGCGTCTCGGCGATGATGGCGGCGCAGTTGAAGGTCAGCAGCACCACGATGCAAGGGTTGTCGGCGTCGGTCGTCACGTCCACTGCCTTCAATCGACGAAGCCGACCGCGCGCGAGAAGTACTGCCCGGCTGGGTCGATCGCTCGCACGGCGCGTGCCGGTGCTCCGGCATAGAGCATCTCAGGATCGGAAAACGCGCTGCGCAGCACCGATCCCGCACCGAGGACACAGCGATCCGGCAGGACGGAACCGCCCAGGACGATGCAAGCGGTGCCGACGAAACAGTAGCTGCCGATATGCACCGGCGCGCTGGACTGGCGCCCCCGGCGCAGATCGATGCTGTGGGTCAGCAGCTGGGATCGGAATCCGGCCACCGTGCTGTAGGGGCCGATCTCCACCGCGTTGGTGCAATCGATCAGGTGGCGGTTCGTTATGGCGGCATGGTCCCCGAGGACGAGCACCGGCCGGCGGTCGGGCTCGTGCAGGAAGTGGCGCGGCGCACCGGGCGGGAAAGCGGTGATCCAGTTCGCGCGGCCGATGCTGGCCCGGACGCCGAGTTGCAGCTCGGCGAGGCCCTTGCACACGGTCAGGTGACCGATCCGGCTGCCCTCTCCCATGACAAGCCGGTCGACCTGTATCCAGGCCCATCCGATTCGCGCCGTGGGATGGATGCGATGGCCTAATAGCCGGCAAAGCAGACGCCGGCGCAGGGCCCACGGAAGCACCGTGAGTACGAACAGCAGCAGTTTACGCATTGCCGATCCCTGGCCTGGCGCCGTCGAGATGGAGGCAGCCGCCCGCCGCGAGCAGCTCGCGGTAGACCGCCATGTACCGTTCGATCATGCGCGGCGTGTCGAAGCGGCGAACGTTGGCCAAGCCGCGCTCGCGTAGATCCGGCAAGGACGCGATGCAAGCGGCAATGTGGCGCGCGGCACCGGCCGGGTCGGCCGGATCGAAGTACTCCGCCCCATCGTGGCCCAGATCGGTCATCGGCCGCCGTCGCGACGCGAACACCGCGCATGCACAGGCCTGCGCCTCGATGACCGGCCAGCCGAAGCCCTCGGACCAGGACGGATAGAGCAGCGCCTCGGCTCCGGAGTACAAGGCCCCGAGCGCCTCAGCGGAAACGGCTCCCAGCCCGACCACCCGCTCGCCCACGCCCAGCGCAGCGATCGCCGGCGCGACATCCGGCCCGAGCGGTGCGCCGACGAAGACGAGCCGATGGGGCAGGTCCGGGCGCAGCCGCAGCAATTCGGCAAAGATGGCGACTGCCCCCGCGCGGTTCTTGCGGGGCAGCGCACTGCCGACATGCAGGAAATAGCGCACCCCGTCCAGTCCCAGGTCGCGCAGCAGTGGTGCGCGGTTCGCTTCCGCGACCGGATGCAAGGGCATGTTGAGGCCGAGGTCGACAACCTGCGACCGCACATCGAGTTCGGGCGCCAGTTCCAGAAGCTGGTCACGCGTGCACGTCGAGTCGCAGACGATGCGCGCAGCCGCGCTCAGCCCGCTCAGTATTGCCGCCTGGAACAGCCGGCCCGGCGCCCCCACGCGCTCACCCGGTTCGAGGCCCCGGGCGGCGCGGATCGCGATGACGTCGTGGCAGGTGATCACGTGCGGGATGCGCCGCAAGGCGAAGGCGTACGGAGCGTTCGAATGGTCGCAGACATGGACGACATCCGCCTGGCGCGCGGCGCGCCGCAGCGCCCAGGGAAAGATGAGGAACTTGTTGACATAGCCGACCCATTTCCAGATGCCGGTGGCCCGCTGCACGCGGGAAAACAGCACTGCCCGGGGTGCGATCACCGTGACGTCCAGCCCGGCTGCGGACAGGCCCGCCTCGAGCATGCGGGCAAAGCGCTGCATGCTGACTTGACGGTCGATCGGATAATTGGCGACAAGAAGGATCTTCAAGGCGAACCGCCCCGCGGCCGGGTACGAACAGGCTGATCAAAGCGCGAAAAGGATGGCGTGCAGTTCATGGCACGGTCCACGGTCACGGCCGCTGTCATGCCAACCCGGCGATTGCCGGAGCAGCGAGAGGGATCCGGACACGTCGCCCCGCCGGAACCCGTGACACGGGATAGCTTAAGCGGGCAACATGAAACGCTCGTGTCACGATTCGCCCCATTTCCGGCCTGACGCTCGCGCCGCACGGGCCACGCGGATGGCGGCGTGGTTGCGCGGCCGAGGGCGCCGATCGGCACCGCCCTACCGGGCGGTGCTCAGCCCGGGCGCCGCGCCGCGGCGCGCCACATCGAGGTAGCTGTCCACATAGAACCCCATGGGGCGGATGAGATTCGCGACCTCGCCGAACGCATTGGCCGCCAGCGATGCGTAGTGATCGCTTGGCATGCGGGCGGCCAATTCCAGGCAGGCGCGCAGGCCAGCCACATCTCCCGGCTGGAACAGCATCGCTTCCGATCCGGCTACCTCGGGCAAGCCGCCGTCGGCCGAGACGATGCACGGCACCCCCTTGGAGCGTGCCTCCAAAGGCGTGAGACCCATGTCCTCTCGTGTGTTGGGCGGAGTGACCATCCAGCGCGCCGCGCCGATCAGTTCCTCCTTGCGCTCCTGGGAGACGAAGCCCTCGAATCGAACGCCCGGGCTGCTGGCGAATTCCTGTTCGAGTTCTGCCAACAGCGGGCCGTCACCGACCAGGCGCAGCGGCCACGCGCGCCGGTCGATGTCCGCCTGCCCATATGCCGTCAGCAGGTCGCGGGCACCCTTGTTCGGAATCATGCGCGCCACGAATACAAAGCCCAGCCGGGACTCGATCGGCGCGAAGGACCTGCGGATGCGCGATACGGTCGGAAATGCCTCGGAACGCACGGTCGGCCCGCCGGTCTCCCACGATGCACGCACGAATGCCGAGTTGTACCAGCGCCGATCGGCCAGCCGCATCGCCCGGCGCCACAGCATGACTCGGGCGCCGTTGCGGCCATGCAGGTGGTTGTGGATCGTCAGCACGAGGTGCTTGCGCAGCAGGCGTGCCAGCAGGCACACGTCGGGCGAGGCGTTCTGGCCGTGGACCAGATCCGCCCACCGGATCTCTCTCGCCAGCGCCGCGCTGGCGCGTGTCGTCACGCGGTAAGGAAGCCCAGAGCGATTCAGTTCATCGCGCAGGGCCGCGCTCAGCGAATATCCTGCGACGAGCTTGAAACAGATGCGCAGGTCGAGCTCGTCGCGCGCAGCCAGGTACTCGGCCAGCGCCAGCACGAAGGACTCTATTCCGCCCACGACCCCCTGGGACGGCGCCACCAGCAGGATCCTCAGCCGGCGGTCATGCCGGAATGCAGCTGACATGCTCGTACGACTACAAGGCCATCACGGCTTCGTACACGTTCTGGGCGAGCCGCGAGGAAAGGTAGTCGACCCCGGCGGGGGATGGATGCACGGTGTCCTCGTTGAGCAGGACCGGGATGTTGTCCAGGCTCCCCGCCGAACCGGCCGGGGCAAACGACGGCAGCGGATATTCGCCATTGGGATTGACCGGCGCGATCAGGCTCGGCGTCCCGGCGGACCCTGCGCTGATCTGGAAGGTCGGATCGATGGTGATGGTAGGCAATCCGGAACCCGCCGTATAGCCGGTACCCGGTTCGATCACATTGATCGCACTGAGGCCCCCTGCGCTGTTGATCGTCGCACAGAGCAGCACGCCCGAACCGGTGCCACCCGTGGCGACGACCTCGGGCGCCTGCGAGTACTTGCCCGCGCCGGAGACCGGCACCGAGGCGATACCACCGAACGCGCCGCCGGCGCCGCCCAGGGTGTTGCCTGGCTTGTTGGTCGCCGTGGTGCCAGGCGCCGGCGTGCCCCCGGTCAACCATTGCAGATTGCTCACGTCGCCCGTCGCGCCGGCCGAATTGAGCCAACCGCCGCCCATCAGCACGTCGATGTACACCCACGGACCGGCGATCTGCTGGATCGATGTCTTGTGCACCTGTGCCTTGAACAGGAAGTCTCCCAGGCCGCTGGTGTTGGTGGCCGCGTGCGAAACGTAGGAGGAATCCGACAGCGTCGGGTTCGGGCAGAACGGCGCCGTCACGACGATGAGGGCATTGGGCTGCGCGGTGCGCAAGCCCTGGAGGTAGCCCAGGACGGCCTGCTCGTAGACCGCGGTGGTCGGCCAAACCAGCGAGTTGGACGAGACGGCGTCGCCGTAGTCGTTGAGTCCTGCCATCACCACGTAGATGGTGGAGTTGTCCAGCACCGTGCCGGACAGGCGATCGTTCAGGTTGCCGAGGCTGTCGCCCGAATTCCAGTACCCTGTGCCACCGATCGAATCGAAGGCGACCTTGCGTATTCCCAGCCGTGCGCCCGCCTCCAGCGCGATGGCTCCTTCGTTGCCGAAGTGAACGGATCGCTGCTGGAGGTACGAATCGCCGACGAAGGTGATCTGGGGATCGGCCGCATCATCAACCGAAAGGAAACTGTCGGACTCGCCCAGCTTCAGATACGCGACCGCCAAGCCGGTCTCGATCCATATGTCGCGCACCTGGCGTGAGCCGAACGCGACGCGCACCGTCGCGGTGTTCCAGCCACCGCCCAGTCCAAGCGAACTGGACAGCGCCTTGGGGGGCACCAGCGCACCGTCCACGATCAAGGTTTGGACGGTGAAGCTGCCATCGGCCACGACGCCCGTGAGCTCGAAGACGGGGGCATCGGTCTGGAAACGCAATACGGTTGCAGAGCTTGTCGTCTGTGGAACGCCCTTGCAGATGTAGGGCCGGCTGACCAGTTCGCAGGGGTAGCCCGCGACCGTCGGACTGCCGGGCAGGTTCGCCTTGTAAAGCGTGCGCACCGGGCCGCCAAATCCCCGGCTGCTCACCGCAAAGATCTGGCCGTTGGACAAGGTAGTTGCGGGGACGCCGCCGTTGCTGAGGGAACCGGCCCAGGTGATCGAAGGAATCGCCGCGGGGGCGGCTGGAAGGCTGTAGGTCGGTGATGCGTTGGCGGTGAGAAACGCCTGCAGCGCGGTCATCTGCGAGCTGAGCGGCGCGGCCGTAGTCGGGTGCGATACCGCACTGCTGCCGCTTGCAGTCGTCGACACGGCAGCTGCGCCGCCACCGCCCCCGCAGGCGCCCAGGAGCAGCGCCCCGGTCGAGGCGCCGGTCATGCGCAGGAAATTACGTCGATCGCTATCCATCGTGTCAGCCCAATTGCGCATGCTCGTTCGCCGGTCGAACTCCCGGACGCACACCGGTAGAGACCGCCGCGTGGGAAATTCGCGTGCAGGCGCACCCCGACGCAAATCCAAGAGACCCCAGTGGAGCTTAGGATCCATTCACAACAGGGATGTGACATCGCTCGGGCGTGCCCGAGCGGGGATCGCGGGCTTCGTGCAAATATCGGGCAGCGCCTCCGGGCCGGGGCACGCCGTGCCGCGATCGGTGGCCGAGGAGACCCATGTCCCTGCAGGGAAACAGTGACGGAATCGCTTTGCACGGAATGCGCCGCTGGTGCCTGTGCACGCTGCTGGCGATCGTACCCGGGGCGAACGACGCCGCACCGGTGGCGCTGGGCGACGCGGTTCCGGGAGCCGTATTCAGCGTGATCGTCTCCGCATCGGATGGTCATGTCGTGCGCACCTTGATCGCCAACCAGCCGGTCCCGGCTGCGGGCCGACACGCGATCGTCGTCGACTGGGACCAGCGCGACGATGCCGGGAACCGCGTGCCGGCCGGCTCGTATGTCGTGACCCGGGTAGCCAACCGCATCCGGTTTTCCTGGGAAGGAACGCTGGCAAACACCTCGCGCGACGCCGCCAAGGGCGGCAATCACGTTTTCCGCTCGTACGAACCGTTGCGCCAGATCGCGGTTGACGCGCAGGGAAATGCCTTCGTCGTCGTCGGCTACAACGAGCAGCAGCCGCATTTTTTTCGCTTCTCGATGTCGGATCCCCAGGTTCCGAGCGCCTACCTGTTCGACGATTTCAGGCGTACCTTCGCCTCGGTCGCCAGCGATGGCGAACTCGTCTACTACGCGAACGTCGGAACCCCCGGCGGCTTGAATTGCAGCGGCGCCGGAAACCAGGGTACCAGGACCTTCATCGCCGCGACCGCGGTCAGCGACAACGGCCTCTACCGGTGGCAGGGCAATGCCGAGCGGATCGGCGGCAGCTCGGGCGCCGCAGGACTCTGGTACGGTGTCGACGTGGAAACCAATGCGGCCTCACCGGATTGCCACACGGCCGACAACCTGGACCATCCGGCCCGCTGGCGTCAGGCGGCCAACGGCGGCCTCGCCGTCCAGCGCCGTGGTACGGAGCTCTTCGCAGCCCACACCGACGAAGACGCCGTCCACGTTCTCGACAAGACTTCCGGTCACCTCGATGCGACGATCTCGGTACGCGCTCCGGCCAGCATTTGCAGCGCCGCAGACGATTCGCTATGGGTCCTGTCGGGTTCGGCCAACGGCCCGCGCCTGCTGCACTACACGGGCGCCGGCGCGTCCTGGAGCCGCTCGGCCTCGCTGGACCTCGCATGGGCAAGGCCGCTGGCTATCGCCTGCAACCCGGCCGACGATACGCTCGCGGTCGTCGACGGCGCGTCGATGCAGGTACACGACATCGACACGACGGGACGCTTGCGCTGGAGCCTCGGCCGCGAGGGTGGCTACCAGGCCGGGGGACCCGACGTGGCCGACGATCGATTCGCCTTCCTGGCCGGATATGCGTATATCGCCTTCCTCGCGGACGGATCGTTCTGGCTGGGCGACGCACTCGATAATCGCCATTTACACTTCAGCACGGAGGGGCGCGAGGTGAAGGACCGAATCGCCTACCTCCCCGCGACGTACCGGGTCGCCGTGGATCGCGACGAGCCGGAGCGCGTCTTTGCCCAGTTCCTCGAATATCGGGTCGATTACACGCAAGCGGCGCCGCTCTCCTGGACCCTCGTGCGCAACTGGCGCAGCGGGATGTCGCGCGATTTCCTGCCGGCCGATCCGGTGGATACCAATGCCGGCATCCAGCGCCCCTTTCTGCTGCCCAACGGCAAGACGTACGCCACCGCATTCAATTTCGCCAGGAACCTGAAGGAGGTCGTGGAGCTCGACCCGGTACGGGGACTGCGCCCGACGGGCGTCATGCTGCCGTTCGGTACACAGATGTACGCGGGCGGTGTGCTGCGCTACGAGGGGAACGGCGGCGGTGATTGCGGCGACCCCTGCGCCGTCTACGAACGCCCGCTGAACGGGTTCGATGGCGACGCGGTCCCGGTCTGGGGGCCGCCCAAGGTGATCGCCCAGGTGCCGGGTCGAGCTGGCGTCGATCCGGTGCACACGGCACTCGACGCGAACTACCTCAACGAGACCGCCCTACCGGAAACCCGGAGCCACCGCCTGATCAGCTTCAACCCGGCACGTACCGGCGGATTTCACCTCGGTGCCGCCTTGCGCGGGGGCAGCGGGTGGCTGTGGCGTTCAAGCCCCACAGGGCCCTTCACCTCGACACCGGGGCCGGACGGCACCCGCGATATCGTGGGACTCGGAGGTCACTTCCCGATCGATAATGCCGGCCTGGGCTATGCGGAGCCGATGCCGCCATTGAGCTACGCGGGTGGGAGCGTTGACGCCGTGGGGAGCCTCGTCGTCTTCTCCTATCCGGGGGAAGGCTGGAACGGCGCCGAAGCGAGCCAGTTCCTGCTGTACGACGAAGGCGGTGCCATGCTGGGCCAGTTCGGCACGCCCGGCTATCCCGCCATCAATCGACGGACGGCGGTGCCCGGCTTCGCGGGCAACCCGTACAGCATCAGCCTGGTCACCGCGGGCGGATCGACGTACCTCTATGTGAACGACGAGAGCGGAAACGGCGGGATCCAGCGCTGGCGCTTCGACGGCCTGGACACGATCGAGCGACTATCGGTGCGGATCGAGGTCCCCGCTGCCGATGCCGGCCTTGCGGACCACCGGCGCTAACGCACTGCCGTCAAGGTGCCGGGCACGTCCCCGCGCGGCACCGGCAGATCACACCGGGCGTGCGGCCAGTGCGGTTTCCATCTCGCCGTGAAAGCCCTGCAAGACGGCATCGCGCGAGAGGAACCGGACCGCACGCAGGCGCGCTTGCGTTCCCATCTCGCGGCAGCGCTCCGGTTCCTGCGACATCATCAGCAAGGCATGCGCGAGCGCTGCACCGTCACCGGGCGTGGACAGTCGACCACAGCCGTCCACCCACGCAGCCAATTCGGTGTCGGGCTCCGCAGTGGCAAGTACCGGTCGCCCGCTGGCCAGCATGCCGGTCAGCTTGGACGGCATCATGAGTTCCGCCGATACGCGCCGCTGCGGCAGCAGATGCAGATCGGCGGTGTTGAGCAGTTCGGCGAGGCGCTCGGCCGGCTGCAAGGGCAGCCAGTGCACGTTCGCCAGCGACGCGCAGGCGCTTTGCAAGGCGTCCCGGCCCACGCCCTGGCCGCAGAACACGAAGTGGATGTTCCGCCGGCGCGCGAGCAGGTGTGCCGCCTCGGCCAGCACCTCCAGGCCCTGCTTGGCGCCCATCGTTCCGGAGTAGAGAGCGACGAAAGCTTCGCCCGGGATGCCGAGCTGTTGGCGATACGAGTTGACCCGCGCACCGGGCTGGATCGATTCCGTGTCGACCCAATTGGGGAAGAACACCGCCCGCCTCGAGAGCACGCCCTTCTCCCCGAGGCGCGCCACCATGCGATGCGAGATCGAGGACACGCGATCGAACGCGCGCATCACGGCCCGCTCGGTGGACCATGCACCGGCGCGAACGTGGTGGCCCTGCAGCATTCCCATCTGGAACGCCGCGTCGACCTCGAAGTCCTGCACGTGCAGCCACGACACCGCGCCGCTCATGCGCGCGAAGAGCGCAGCGCCGGGGGCGCACGCCAGGGCGGGCGCCACGGTCCACACCAGATGCGGTCGCCACGCCACGTTCTTGATGAGCAGCGGCAGGGACGACGCCGCAAAGCTCGCCAGATGCAGCAGGCGCTTCTTGCCCCCCGGCGATTTCGGCACCCAGAGCGGCGCCCGATCGACGCGTACGCCGTTCCAGGTCTCGCGCGAGTAGCGCGCTCCGCTGTAGCCGGAACCCACGCTCCAGTCCGGGTAGTACGGGGGCGCCGTGACGATGCGAACATCGTGACCGGCATTGGCGAGCCACTGCGCCATCTCGCCGGTGTATTTGCCGATCCCGGTCTGCTCCGGGGCGAAGTTCAGGCCGTAGAGAAGTATCCGGCGCCGTTCACCGCGCGCCGCGAGCGGTGCCGCGTGCACCGGGCGGCTATCCGATCGCGGCCGCGATTCGACACCGGCACCGGTCGGCAGCGCCGCTCCAGCGTACTCCGGGATCGCGTCCCGATAGAGCGCGGTTCCCAAGGGGCCAACCGGAAGCTGCGCCGGCGTGTCCGACGGTGTCGTCGGATAGTTCGAATGCGTGTGATCGTCCAACGTCTTGTTCCGAATCCGCTGATCGGCATACCCTCGCCATGGGTGAAGCGTCCGATCCGCTCAGGTGGACGAAGCTAACGAGCTTGTGTGAAAAGCGCGTGTCATGCACGCATCTGCGTCGTGGCGCACGTGATCCGCGATGGCGCTCTTCGAGCAGGTCACGCGCATTTGAAGCAAATGCGGTATAACGCGCGGTATTAGTTCTTTCGGCCTAATTCGATGGCTTCCCTTTCGTGAAAAACACCGTGCTCCTTCCTGCGCTTCTTCGTTGTCGTCACACCAGGCCCTCGCCCGCGCTGGGCTCGGCGCTGCTCGTTCCGCTGCTGGCGCTGCTGCTGCCGATGTTCCTGGTCGCGACGCCGGTAGAGGCGCAGTCGCCGGCCGCGCAGGCATCCGCGCCGCTGCAGGACTACGTGCTCGGTCCGGGCGACATGATCAAGATATCGGTCTTCCAGAACGCCGATCTCTCTCTCGAGACACGCGTATCGGAGAACGGCACCATCACCTATCCGCTGATCGGCACGGTGCAGGTCGGTGGACTCTCCACCTCTGCCGTGGAAAAGCGCATCGCGCGCATGCTCAAGGACGGCGGCTTCCTCATCGACCCGCAAGTCACCGTGCTCATCGATCAGATACACGGCAATCAGGTCGCGGCGATCGGCCAGTTCAACCGTCCCGGGCGCTACCCACTCGAAACCACGCAGACCAAGTTGTCCGACGTGATCGCCCAGGCCGGCGGTATCGCTCCCGGCGGCTCCGACACCGTCATCTTCGCCGGCAAGCGCAGCGGCAAGCCGGAATGGCGCAAGATCGACATCGGAAATATGTTCGTCAACAACCAGATGGACAATGACTTCGTGCTCGAGGCGGGAGACGTGCTCTTTGTCGATCGCTACCCGCTCTTCTACATCTACGGCGAAGTGCAACGCCCCGGCTCGTACCGCGTCGAGCGCAACATGACCCTGGTACAGGCACTGGCCTCGGGCGGCGGCCTGACACCGCGCGGCACGCAGAAGGGTGTCCGCATCAAGCGCAAGGATGCCAGCGGCAAGGTGGTGGAGCTCAAGGCGGACCTCGACGAGCCCGTGCAGCCCGAGGACGTCATCTACGTGCGGGAAAGCATTTTCTGAGGCGCACAGCCCTCGCGCCACCCCAGGGATAAGCAGCGAAACCATGAAATTCCCCTTCTTTTCGTCCAGCCCGGCGCGTCGCAGTCCGGGCCAGAGCGGCTCCCCGGGGTTCACGCCGCTGGACATATTCTCGTTCGATCAGCCGAGCGAGGAACGTTCCGAAGAAGCGGACGATGCCTGGATGCAAGGCGATGCCGGTTCCCGCGACGGGCAGCTTGCACCGGAGCCGCCACGATCGGCCGCCGGCGGCGTTCCGGCCGGGGACGGGCGTCGAGCCGCAGCAGCCGGCAAGGTAGACCCGGCCACGCCTTCCGCGCCGCTTGCGCGCGCGGCCGCGGTTCGTTCGCTGCAAACGCCGACGAATCCCGGTGCGCCCGATGCACGGCTGGCCACGCGAGGTACCGATCGGCCGGCGCCACCGCGCGCCGCACGCATCGACCCGCCGCCGACGCAGGGTCGGCACGAGGACCTGCCGCCCGAGGGCACGATCGGAGCCATCCTGGTCGCCGCCCGGCGCATGAGTGTCGAGGATGCGCGCCGTGTCGTTGCGACCCAGCTGGAGACCTCGGCGCCGTTCGGCGAAGCGGCCAGGCGTCTGGGCGTGGCGACCGAGGCGGATATCCAGTTCGCGCTGTCGCAGCAGTTCTCTATGCCCTGGCTCGAGAACGGCGATGCCGCAGTCGATCCGGAAATCGTCGCCGCCTTCGACCCCGGACACGAACTGATCGAGCAACTGCGCGCCCTGCGCGGGCAGATCGCCGTACGCGCGCTGCATGCGACGCCCGCGTTGCGCAGCATCGCGATCATGGGCGTCGAACAAGGCGTCGGACGCAGCTACGTGACCGCCAACCTGGCAACCGTCTTCGCGCAACTCGGCGCCAGGACGCTGCTGATCGACGCGGACCTGGTCAATCCGCGCCAGCATCGGCTGTTCAAGTTGAGCAACCGCAGCGGCCTCTCCTCCATTCTCGCCGGGCGTGCCAACCTCAGCGCGGTCTGCCCGGTTCCCGGCCTTCCCGGGTTCGCGGTGCTCCCGTCCGGCCCGATACCTCCCAACCCCCATGACCTGATTTCGCGGCCCATGCTGGGCCACTTCCTGCGCCGCTGCGAACAGGATTTCGACGTCATCCTTCTGGACACGCCAGCCTGGAATGCGGGCAGCAGCGCGCGCATGACGGCGTTGGCAGCCGGTGCGGCGGTCTTGCTGGTCCACGCGGGCCACACCGATGCGTTCGATGCCCTGGAGGTCTCCAAGGAAATCACCAACCTGGGCGCAAGGCTGGTCGGGGCCGTGCTCAATCGGCGCTGATTGCCGTCTTCGGGGCGAGGCGCTCCACGATCGCGAAGATGCCGGCTGCAACCGCACGCATGTCGAAGCGTGAATCGAAGCTCGCCCGGGCGGCGGTGCGCATCGCCGCGCGGGCGGACGGCTCCAGCGCATTCCAGGTCACCAGCAGCTCGCGCGCACCCTGGGCCGTATCCGGCGCCACCAGGCCGGCCCCGTCGCTCTGGATCTCCCGCCAGATATTCACTTTGTCGGAAATGAGTACCGGCGTGCCACACGCCAGCGACTCGACCACGGCGATGCCGAAATTCTCCTGGTGCGATGGCAAGGCAAATACCTCGGCGGCATACAAGGCGCCCCATTTGCACTCGCCTGAGAGCATCCCGGTCCATGTCACGCGCTCGTCCAGGCCCAGCGCCGCGACCTGAGCACGCAAGCTGCGCTCCAGCGCGCTCGCGCACGGGCCGGCAATCACCAGGCACCAGGCCGGATCCGTTGCGGCTATTCCGGCAAACGCGTCGATGAGCAGGTCGCACCCCTTCTTTTCGTGTATCCGGCCCAGGAACAGCAGCAGGCGCCGGCCGGCCAGGTTTGGGTAACGGCGCAGGAATGCCAGCCTCGCCGGTTCCGCGTCGAACGGTGGCGGTGCGGTGCCATAGCCCGCAACGACCTCGTTGCACCGGTACAGCCAGAAGGACTGCCGCGCCAGCAGGCGCTCCTCCTCGCAGGTGAACAGCACCGCGCGCGCGTCGCGCAGCACGCGGTACTCGCCCCAGGGCCAGTACAGCCATTTCTTCAGGTGCTTGAGCGGGTAGGCCCGCTTGAAGTACGGATCGAGCATGCCGTGCGGGAAGACGAAATACGGCACGGGAGAACCGTGCAGCGCACGCCAGACCGCAAAACTGCTGTACTGCCAGATGCCGTTGACGATGACCGCGTCGAAATCCCTTGCATGGGCCTTCAACCACGGTGCCAGGCGCGGCGAGTAACCGTACTTGAGGCTGCCGGGACCCAGCGCCACGGCCTCGAACGGATTGCCCTCCAGGAAGGCCTGGCCGGGTGCATCCAGGCTCGCCACGGTCGTCTGCTGGCCCCAGGCGCGGGCGGCCCGGGCCAGTTGCCGCACGCCCTCCATGGGGCCGCCGCCGCGCGGATCGAGGCTCGCGATGACGTGCAGGATCCTCAAGCGCGCAACTACGGAACTTCGTTGATGACTGCTCCAACGACTTCCACGGTGGAGTCCGTCAGGCGCTGCGCCAGCTCGCGCTGGTCGCTCAAGCGCGCGTTGTGCCTGCGCACGACCAGCAGCGCCCCGCTGGAGCGCAAGGCCACGGTCACGGCGTCGGCACCGGCGGCGGCCGGCGGCGTATCGATGAAGATGGCGCGAAACTGCGGCGCCAGCTGTTCGAGCAGGCGGCCGAACTCGTTGCGCGCGATCAGGCGATGGGGTTGGTCGACGCGCGGGCCCGCGGTCAGCAGATGCAGGTAGGGAACCCCGGGCACGGCGCGTACCGGGGGCTGGGCCACCAAGCCCTGCAGGTAGCTCGACAGGCCCACGCTGTTGTCGGCGCCGAAGATCGTGTGCAGGCTGGGACGGCGCAGGTCGGCATCGATCAGCAGCGTGTCTTCGTCCAGGTCGGCGAACAGCCGGGCCAGGCGCGAGCACACATAACTGCGGCCGTCGCCGTGATGGGTGCTGACCACGGCCAGCGCGCGCTGCTCGGGGTCCTCGCCGAACCAGCGGTGCACGAGCTGCGAGCGCACGGCGACCAGCGCCTCGCTGCCCAGTTCGTCCGGGTCCATCAGGCCGGCGGCGCCGGCGCGTGGAAAGTCCACCAGGACATCCGCGGGCAGGCCGTCATCGTCGCGCCCGGCGCCTCCGGTGCGTCCTGGCTCATCCTGGGGATCGTGCGGTTCCATCGATTGGGGCAGCGAGGAGCTCATGGCGGGTAACGATACCGCAGCTGGGTGCCGGCGTATCGCGCGGTTCAGGCCGGCTGTCCGCCGCGCGCGCGCAGCAGCCGGCCGGCGACCACGCCGCCCGGCGCCGCGGAACGGCGCGCGTCGAGCGCTGCGGGCAAGCTGCCCAGGACGACCAATCCGGTCGCGCGCGCCAGGTCGGCGGGCCGGCGCACACGCCGGTCCAGCGCCTCGGCGACGGCCATGGCGATGATGCCCAGCAGCAGTCCGGCCGCCAGGCCGATGGCCATGCAGACGCCCAGCGCCGGCTTGGTCGAGGCATCCGGAACCGGCGCCGGGCGCAATACATGCGCCGGGAACGGGGCGCCGATGCCTTCGGCGGACAATCGTGCCATGCGGTCTTCGGCACGCTCCAGGCTCTGCTGGGCCATGCGGATCTCGTCCTCGGCCGAGGTCGGATTGGCAGAACCGGCCGTGCGGCTCGGGGCCGGCAGCTCGGCCGGATGGTCGAGCGCGCGGGTACCGACGTCGATCGGAGGTTCGGCGGGGAGCACCGATACCGGAGCACGGCTCGATTCGGCCGCCACGGCGGCGATGCTGCCCGGCGCCAGCGCCGACGGCTGCTGCTGCGCCAAGGGCTGGCTCACCAGGCGCGATAGCTGCGCGAACTGCTCATCCGCGCGCGAGCCGGCCGCCGCCAGCGCACCGTCGTCGAGGTGCCGCGCCCGCGCCTCGCCCAGGCGGGCGCGCAGCGAAGCCAGGTCCTGGTTGGCGCGCTCGATGCCGCTGCGTATCGAGGCCGCGCGCAACTCCAGCGCCACTTCGCCCCAGGCCTGTCCGTAGGCATTGGCCACCCGCGCGGCCAGCGCCGCATCGTCCAGCGTCACGGCCAGGCGCACGAGCGCCCCATCGCCACCGGCGGCCGCGTCCACGTGTTGCACCAGGTACTGGGCCAGCGCCTCCTGCGGCTGGCGGCCGGCATCGATGCTCTGCAGGTACAGCGCGCGCAGCGCCGGCTCCTGGACGAGGCGTTCGTTGTCCACCACGCGCTGGGCCACGCGCTCGCTGCGCAGCAGGTCCAGGTCGGAGTTGCGCGCCGGCGCGACGCCCGCGGCCGCATCGCCGGCCTGGAGCGGTCCCGGCTCGAAGAAGAGCGTGGCGACCGCGCGGTAATAGTCCGGGGCGAGCAGTGCGTAGCCGAGCGCCGCGGCCAGGCTCGCGGCCGTCACCGCCAGCAGCAGTACCCCCCGCGTGCGCACGATGGCGATCAACAAGTTTCCGCTCCCCATGGATCCTGCCCTGCCCGTCTTGCCGGCCGTCGCTGCACTGCGACGATCCCGTTGTTCACGCGCGCAGGTCGCCTGCCCGCGATCAATGCAGCGCGGCGATGCCCTTGTCCTGGTCGCCGGCGATCGGCTTGGCGCTCGCTGCCGCCACGGCGCTGGGCGCATCGCTGGCGTACTTGGCGAAATCGCCGACGTATTCGAGCTTGGCCGCGTCGCGCAGCCGCTTGACCTCGATGCTGGCCAACTCCTCGCGCTTGCGGTTGGTCAGGTACTGTTCTATCACCGGCGCGGCCTTCTTGTCGTCGACCGGCTGCGGCTCCGAGGCCAGCACTTCAATGGCGCTGTAGCGGTTGTTGCCGGCCGGGAAGACCAGCACGCTGCCGGTCTTGAGCGCGGCGATCTGCGGCAGGTGCGCCAGCGGCAATTGCTCGGCCGTGCGCACGCCGCTGTCGGCGGCAAACGGAATCTTCTTGTCGCGCAGGTAGTCGGCCACCTGCTTGAGCGACTTGGCGCCCTCGGCCGAGGCCTCGATGTCCTTGGCCTGTTCCGGCGTGGCCTCGATCGAGAGCTCCTGCAGGCGGTAGATCTTGCGCTCCGAGAACAGGGCGGGATTGTCCGCGTAGTACTTGCGCACCTCCTGTTCGGTCGGCTTGGCCTGCGGCGAGATCACGCGCTGCACGTAGGCCTGGGCCAGGATGTTCAAGCGCGCCCCCTCGAGGGCGCCGAGGATCTGCGGATCCCGGTCGAGCTTGCGCTCGATCGCCTGCTGGACGAGCAGCTGCTGGTTGACGAGGCTGCCCAGGATGCGGCGCGTGGCCGGCTCGAGCTGGTCCGGGTTGACGCCGGACGGCAGCCGCGCGAGCTGCTCGTTGACCTGCAGCACGGTGATCTCGTCCTTGTTCACCTTGACCGCCACCTGCGACGACTTGCCGCTGCTGCTGCCACCGCCGCAAGCGCTCAGGCTGCCAGCCACCACGACCGCCGCGGCCAGCGCCGCCGGGGAAAAATGCCGCTCCAGGTATCGCATCGCTCGAATGTCCTTTACGTGAACGTGACAGGCTACCGGCCTAGTGTGAAGTTTGTGTGTCAGGCGCCGGCGCGTCGATGACGCTTGCGCGGCGCCCGGCGCAGGGTCCGTTCGGTGAGAGGTGCCGGATCGCGCACCAGCAGCGCGGCGGCGGCCAAGCCGATCAAGACCAGGGACCAGGGCGGCAGCGGCGTATCGACGCTGCCCGGCGGCGCGACGCCGATGGCCGCGCTCGCTTCGCTGGCCTGCGGGTCTATCTGGTCGCTGGTCGCGGTGGCGCTGTCGTACACCGCACCGCTGCCGCTCCAGCGCACTGCAATGGTGAAGGCCGTGCTGGCATTGACCGCCAGTGACGACACCAGGCAGGTGACCGTGCCGCCCGAGGCCGTGCAGGCGCTCGAGCTCGAGCCCGCCACGAAGCTGCCCAGGGCCGGCAGAGCGTCCGTGACGCGCACGTCGGTGGCGATGAGCGGGCCGGTGTTCTTCACCGTCAGCGTGTACGTCGAGGTGGTGCCGGCCACGGCCGCGCTCGGACCGCTGCCGCTGAGCACGAGCTGGGCCCCGGCCTCGAAGGCAGCGTACAGGTCCAGGCGCGGGATCGCGATGCCGCCGCGCGCATCGAGGGTGCCGGTGGAGCTCATGCGCGTGGTCGCCTGGCTCAGCGGTTCCCTGGGATAGGCCGCGCGCAGCGCGGCGATCGCGCCGGACACATGTGGCGTGGCCTGCGAGGTACCGCTGTCCTCGATGCCCGCCGCGGTGACGAACACGCCCGGCGCCAGCAAGGTGAGGAAGCCGGCCATGTTCGTGAAGCAGGCGACCTGGTCGGCAGTGGAACTGCTGTCGGTGCAGGTGGGCGGCGAGCCGCCAAAGGTGACGCCGCCCACAGCGCTGTCGTACACCGCGCCCACCGAGTCGACTCCGGCGGTGCACGCAGGGAAGTTGATGCCGCCCGTGTAGGCGTTATTGCCGGAGGCCGCGACGGTCTGGACGCCCGCCTGGGCCGCCAGGCTCACCGCCGTGGTGAAGGGGTTGCTCGAACCGGAGATCGTATTGCAGGTGGCGGTGTAATCGCCGCCGTCGCCCAGGCTCATGTTGATCGCGACGATGTTGTAGGTGGACTGGTTCGCATAGCCCCAGTCGATCGCGGTCAGGATATCGCTGGTGGAGGCGCTGTCGCCGTCGAACACGTCGTGCATGGCGATGCCGGTGCCAGGCGCCACCTCGATCACGATCCCCGAGACGTTCGTGCCGTGGCTTACCTCGGTGCTCGCCCCCGGGTAGTAGATCTGGTCGTAGACCACCTTGCAGCCGGCCGCACCGGCGCTGGGGCAGGTGCCGAAGGCGGCGTTGGTGAGGTCTATGCCGCCATCGATGACCTCCACGGTGGTACCGGCCCCCGTGGCGCCGGCGGCATAGGCCTGCGGCTGCGCGATCAGCGTGAGGTCGGTCGGCGTGCCGACGGCATGCACGCGCCGGTCGTCCATCACCGCCAGCACGCCGGGCTGCGCCTGCAGCCGTGCCAGCGCGGCCGGCGAGCGCAGGTGCCACAAGGCCAGCGGCAGGTGCGGAAAATCGCGGACCACGGCGGCATCGGGGCCCGTGGCCGCCTTGGCCACGTCCGCCTTGGTCCGCGCGTAGCGCAGCGCCCGCGTCGCCACGATGCGCGCATCATCGCGCTGCAAGCCGCGGCCCTGGCGCGCCGCAAGCGCCTCGCGTTGGGCCGCGGTGCCGTCGAACTCGACGATGACGTCGACGGCCTGCCCGTGCTGGAGCGCGGCGAGGTAGCGAGGCAGCGTCGGTGCGCCGGCGGCCATCGACGGCGTGGACCATGCCAGCGCGATCGACGCCAGGGCGCCGACGATCGGGCAGGCAGACGCGATCTTCATGCGGCGATTATTGGGATCGGAATGTTACGGAGGCGTTTATTGCTCGGTGGTTGCGGCCGCTCCTGCTGCGCTCGCGCTCACCCCCGCCCCCCTCCCGCGCCGCGGGAGCGGGGAGACGAGCGGAAAGTTGAAAATATGAACCTTTCGTGACCGCCCGCCCCGGTCATATGAAGTAGAGTCGTCGGGCCAATGTCAGGACTCCCCCCGATGCAGTTTCGCGTTCTCGCCCTTCGCACCGACGGATCCGCGCGACCGCTCACCGTAGATGCGAGCGATGCCGCGGCGGTGCGGCGCATCCTGGCGCGCGACGGGCTCACCGCGCTGGAACTGAGCCCGGTGGGCGGTCTCGGCACGGGCCTGGGGGCGCTGGCGGGCAGGCGCGTGGCGGCCGGGCGCCCGGCGCGCTTCGACGTCGACCTGTTCTGCCAGGAGCTGCTGGCCCTGGTCACCGCCGGCGTCACCATCGGCGAGGCCCTCGAGACCCTGGCGAGCAAGGAGGCGCGCGGCGCCGCGGCGCCGGGGGGCATGGGCGCCTCGCTGCTGGCGCAACTGCACGGGCGCGTGCGCGAGGGCCTGCCCTTGTCCACGGCGCTGGCCGAGCACCCCGCGGTGTTCCCCAACGTTCTTTGCGAATCCTTGCGCGCGGCCGAGCGCACCAGCGACTACGGGCCGGCGCTGGAGCGCTTCGTGCGCTTTCGGCGCCTCACGCGCGAGGTACGCGAGAAACTGCTGGCCGCGTCCATCTACCCCATCATCCTGCTGGGCGTCAGTTCGCTGGTCCTGCTGTTTCTCGTCGGCTATGTCGTGCCGCGCTTTGCCGACGTATACGCCGACATGGGCGACAAGCTGCCCGCCGCCTCGCGCGTGCTGCTGTGGGTCGGCAGCCGCATCGGCGCCCAGCCGCTGCTCACGCTGGGCGGCCTGGGCCTGGTGGTCACGGCCATCGTCGTCACCGTGCGCAGCGGCCACTTCCAGCGCGGCATGATGGCCTTCCTGCACCGGGTGCCGCGGCTGCGCGATGTGCTGGCCGCGGCCGAGTTCTCGCGCCTGTACCGCACGCTGGCGCTGCTGCTACACGGCGGCATCCCGATGGTGGCGTCCTTGCACGTGGCGCGCGGCCTGCTGCCGGCGCACCTGGCGCAGCGCCTGGACCGCAGCGAACTGGCCATCAGCCAGGGCCGCAGCTTCTCCGACAGCATGCGCGAGCAGGGCCTCTCCACGCCCGTGGCCGACCGCTTCTTCCGCGTCGGCGAAGGCAGCGGCAAGCTGGCCGAGATGATCGACCGGGCCGCCGACTTCCATGAAGAGGAGGTGTCGCGCGGGGCCGATTGGCTCGGGCGCGTGATCGGGCCTTTCCTGATGCTGATCATGGGGGTCGTGATCGGCCTGGTCGTCGTGCTGATGTACATGCCCATCTTCTCGCTGGCCGACGCCATCCAATGATGCGCTCGGAGCCGCCGCTGATCCCGGCCGAGGCCGGCAAGCCCGCCGCTGCGCCCGGCGCGCTGGTCCGCGCGCGCCGGCCTCTGCCCGACCCCGGGCGCTTCGCCGCGATCGCCGCGCAGGCGCGCCAGGCCGGGGTGGAGTTCGGCGCCGCGCTGGCGCAGGAGTTCGGCTGCGACGCCTATGCGGCGCTCGATGCCTGCGCGCGCAGCCTGCACATGCGCTACTTCGACAACACCACGCTGGGCGCGCTGGCGCCGGTGTTCGAGGGCGTCAGCTACCCCGACGCGGACCGGCGCAACGTGATCGTCGGAAGGCTCGACGGGCGCCTGTGGTGCGTGCTCGAGGACCCGTTCGACCAGGCCCGCATCGACTGGGCCGAGAGCCGCATCGGCGCGCCCTTCACGTTCGCGCTGGCGGTGCTCGAGGAGATACGCGCGTACCTCAAGCGCCAGGAAGCGACCATGCGCGCGGTCGAATCCGCGCTGCCCGGCATGGGCGGCGAGGGCGGTGCGCGACAGGTGGTCGCGGAGGACCTGTCGATCCGCCGCATCTCCGAGGATGTCAGCCCGGTCGTGCGCATCGTCAACTCGCTGCTGTACGACGCGCTCAAGACCGAGGCCAGCGACATCCACCTCGAGGGCGACGCCACCGGCATGGCCATCAAGTACCGCATCGACGGCGTGCTCGACGCCGCCGGCCGCATCGACGACATCGCCAGTGCCGAGCAGGCGGTTTCGCGCATCAAGGTGCTGGCGGAACTGGACATCGCCGAGAAGCGCGTCCCGCAGGACGGGCGCTTCCAGGTGCGCATCGACGGGCGCGAGATCGACCTGCGCGTGTCCATCATGCCGGCCGTGCACGGCGAGGACGCGGTCATCCGCGTGCTCGACAAGCAGCACCTGGCCGACGAGGCACGCGCGCTCACCTTCGAATCGCTGGGCTTCGAGGCGGGCACGGTGCGGACCCTGCGCGCGCTCTCGCGCCTTCCCTACGGCCTGCTGCTGGCCACCGGGCCCACCGGCAGCGGCAAGACGACGACGCTCTATGCGGCGCTCTCGGAGGTCAACAGCGGCAAGGACAAGATCGTCACCATCGAGGATCCGGTCGAGTACCAGTTGCCCGGCGTGGTGCAGATCCCCGTCAACGAGAAGCGCGGCCTGAGCTTCTCGCGCGGGCTGCGTTCCATCCTGCGCCACGACCCGGACAAGATCATGGTCGGCGAGATCCGCGATGGCGAGACCGCGCAGATCGCCGTGCAGGCGGCCCTGACCGGCCACCTGGTCTTCACCTCGGTGCACGCCAACAGCGTGTTCGACGTCATCGGCCGCATGCTGCACATCGGCGTCGATCCGTTCAATCTCGTGGCCGCGCTCAATGGCATCGTCGCCCAGCGCCTCGTGCGCCTGAACTGCGAGCATTGCCTGGCCGACGACGCGGTCGACCTGTCCCGGCTGCCGCCGACGGAACGCCAGATCCTGGCCGGCTTTCGCCTGCGCCGCGGGCGCGGCTGCGGTCATTGCCGCGGCTCCGGCTACAAGGGGCGCCGGGCCATCGCCGAGATCCTGGTGCTCGACGACCCGCTGCGCGAGGCCATCGGCCAGCGCTCGTCCATCACGGCGGTCAAGCGCGCCGCGCGCGAGCGTGGCATGCGCTCGATCCGGCGCGTCGGGCTCGAGCTCGTCCTCGAGGGCAAGACCACCGTCGAGGAGCTCGACCGGGTCACCTTCGCCGAGACCGATCATGCGGGCTGAGCCGGGACCGCCGCGGCGCCCACCGGGGACCACCGGCAGGCGCGCGCTGGCCGGCAGCAGGCGACAGTCGGGGCGCCTGGCGCTCTTCGGTGCGGCGCCCGCGGCGCAGTTGTTCCTGGGCGCGCGCGTGCTCGCGCTGCGTCCGGCCGGGGGCCCGGCGCGCAAGCCGGTCGAGGCCGGCGAGGACCGGCGCGAGATCGGCGGCGAGGCCACGCTCGCCGATGCCGCCGACGCGCTGCGCGCGCTGCTTGCCGCGCACCCGCGCGTGCCGATCGACGTGCGCCTGGCCTGCGCCTGGAGCCGCCTGCTGCTGCTGCCCTGGGTGGCGCAATTGACGCGCGAGGAGCGCTGGAACAACTACGCACGCGCACGCTTCGAGGAGATCTTCGGCGACGGTGCGCAGGGTTGGGAGATCCGCGTGGCGCGCGACCTGCCCGGCCGCGACCGCCTGGCCGTCGGCTGGCCGGCACGCTTGCAGGCCGAGCTGGCCGCGGCCCGCCAGCTGCGCTCGGTGCGCGTCGACCTGCTGGAGTACCTCGGCGTGCTGCTGCGGGCCGAACCGGACTTCACCGGCGCGCTGGGCGAGATCGACGTCGGCGGCGCCGGTTTCATCCTGCTCGTCGGCGGGCAGCTGCGTCGCGTGCGCTGGTCGCGCTTCGACGATGCCGACGGCCTGGTGACGGCCCTGCGTGCCGAGTGGGCCAGCGTGCTGGCGGGCGCAACGGACATCCTGGAGCGCGCACCCGCGCTGGCACTGACGCCGCCCACGCCCGCGGCGGGATCCCCGCGGGCCAAGGTGGCGGCGGCCATCGCGGCCGGCCTGGGCTTCAAGAGGGCCTTCAGCCTGGCCTGAGCCTGGCCCTGAACCTTGGCCTCATGCGGGGCGGATCGCTCGCTTTTTCTGGCGCCGCCAAGCATGTAAGTCGTTGATAATGCCGCCCTGGCGGAAATTTCGCCGGATCCTGGACGCTCGCATGCGACTCCGGGACCCGCCGGATCCCAAAACCCGATGAATCGCTGATGGCCTTGCTGTCCCGGATACTAGTACCCCTGCTGCGCGTGCGTCCGCACGAGGTGGAGCTGCTCGGCCCTGCGGCGCGCGTCGTGCCGCTGGCCTGGGGGCTGCTCGCCTGCGGTGCCGCGGCGCTGGCGGCCGCGGCGTGGACCTGCCAGCCCGGCTGGGATCGCCAGGCCGAGCTCGCCCAGCAGCGCCAGCAGGTGGAAGCCGCGCTCGAGCGCGCGGGCGCGGCCCCCGGCACGGCATCGCATCGCACCGTGGGCAAGGGCGACGCGCTGGACGAGGCGCGGGCGATCGTCATCGAGCTGCACCGTCCCTGGCACGAACTGTTCGACGCGCTGGAGACCGCCGATGCCGACGGCGTCAACCTGATACAACTGAGCGTCGAGCCGCGCTTTGCCAGCCTGCAACTGGTGGCCGAGAGCCGCGACCTGGACAAGCTCGTGCGTTTCTCCCAGAAGCTGGCCGGCAGCGGCCCGATCCGCAGCATGACGATGACGCACCACGAGTGGCGCGACGCGCTCGGCGCGCACGTGGTGAGCGCGGCCATGCAGGGCGAGCTGGCGGGCGCAACGCCCGGTTCCGCGGGCTCGACGCCATGATCCGGCAGGACGCCGCCGTGATCGGCGCGCACCCGCGCGCGACTGCCGCGAACCCGGCCGCGGCACCGGCGGCGCCCGCTGCACGCCTGGGCGCGTCCTACGCGCGCTTCGTGGCACGCAGCCTGGGCGTGGTCGGCTGGATCGGGATCGCCGCGCTGCTGCTGGGCGCCGCCGGCATCGCGATCGTCGCCCCGGCGCTGGAACGCACGAATGCGGCGCAGGCGCAGGAGCTCGCTGCGCTGCAGGCGCACCTGGCGCAGCTGCGCGACCCCAAGGTGGCGCAGGCGCAGCGGGATCCGGTGGGCGCTCTCACCGACAGCCTGCCGCCGGCATCGGCAGTGCCCGATTTCGTGGCCGCGGTACAGCGCCGCGCCGACCAGGACGCGGTGCAGATCGACCGCACCGAGTACCGGGTGCAGGCCGTACTGGGCCGCACCGCTCAGCGCTACCGCCTGAGCTTTCCCGCGCACGTGGACTACCCGCACCTGCGCACCTGGCTCGAGGCGCTGCTGCACGATTACCCCAGCGTGGCGCTCGATGAGATATCGCTGCGGCGCGAGGTCGACGGTGGCGAGGAGCTCGACGCGCACGTCGGCCTGAGTTTTCTCGTGCGGGACACGCGATGAACCGCCGCAAGCTGGTGCTGGGCGCGGCGCTGCTCGTCACCGTGGCCTGGTCGGCGTGGACGCTGATCGCCCCGCAGCAGGACGAGGTCGTGCAGGCAAGCCTGCGCCCGGCCACCGGCGCGAGCACGGCCATCGCCCCCGGCACGCCCGCCGCGAGGGCCCAGCGGCCCGGCGCCGGCGCGCCGCCGCCGGCCGCGTTGGCGCTGGAGCTGTCCCAGCGGCCGCTAGCGCCGGCCAAGGAGCGCAACCTGTTCGGCGCGTATTCGTACCAAGCCCCGGCACCCCGGGTCGCGCAAGCCGCACCGCCGCCGCCGCAGGCACCGGCCCTGCCGTTCCGCTTCACCGGCCGCCTGGTGGTCGAGGGCAAGGCCACGTACCTGATGCTGCAGGGCGAGGAGCCCATAGGGGTAACGGTCGGCGCCAGCATCGGCGAGTTCCAGCTCGTCGAGGCCGATCCGCAGCAGCTCGTCTTCCTGTACGGTCCCACCGGCCAGCGCGTGCCCATGTCCATCACGCCGACGGCGATCAACTGAACGTGAATTCCCCTCTGCCGCCCACCGACGCTACCCGCCCGCACTCCGCCCTGGCTGCCCCGCATCCGTTGCGCCGGTTCATGGAACCGGCGCGCGCGCTCGCCGGCGCGCTTGCGGTCTCGTTCCTATTCGCGCTCGCCTCCTGCGCCAGCTCGCCGGTCAGCCAGAGCCAGGACCTGTGGAGCGAGGGCCGCTTCGAGGACGCCGTGGTGCTGCTCCAGCAGGCCTCGGACAAGAACCCGGAGGACCGCAGCCTGCTCGCGGTCTACCATAGACGCCGCGACCTGGCCCTCTCGCAATTGACGATCGCCGCCGACAGCGCGCTCACCGCGCGCCACCTCGACGAGGCCCAGGACCTGTACCAGCGCGCGCTGCGCCTCGATCCGAACTGGCAGCGGGCCAAGGACGGCCTGGAGCGCCTGACGCTTGCGCGCCGCCTCGATGGCTACTTCGCCGACGCCAGCAAATGGGCCGAGGAAGGCCGCAACGCCGCCGCCGAGGGACGCCTGCGCCAGATCCTGGCCGCCGAGCCCGGCAATCGCGCCGCGCGGCACCTGCTGCAGCAGCTTCGCGAGCGCCAGCAGGAGGCGGCCGAGACCTCGACCACGCTCAAGAGCGCGCTGGCCACGCCGGTGAGCATCGAGTTCCGTGAAACGCCGCTGCGCAACGTGTTCGAGGTGCTGTCGCGCTACGCCGGGCTCAATTTCGTCTTCGACCACGACGTCAAGACCGACACCAAGGTCACGATCTTCATCCGCAACAACGCGGTCGAGGACGTGCTGCGCGTGCTGCTGAGCACCAACGGGCTGGACCGCAAGGTGCTCAACGAGAACACCCTGCTCATCTATCCGAACACCGCGGTCAAGGTCAAGGAATACCAGGAGCTCGTGGTGCGCACGTTCTACCTCGTCAACGCCGACGCCAAGCAGGTCGAGACGCTGCTCAAGACCATGGCGCACGTCAAGGACATCTTCGTCGACGAGAAGCTCAACATGGTGGTCATCCGCGACACGCCCGACGCGGTGCGCCTGGCCGAGCGCATGGTCGAGTCCATCGACATCTCCGAGGCGGAGGTCATGCTCGAGCTCGAGGTCGTCGAACTGAGCCGCACGCGTGCGCAGAACCTGGGCATACAGTTGCCCAGCAGCCTCACGCGCCAGTCGAGCGCGCCGCTCAACCTGGGTTCGTCCACGACCAGCACCGGGGCGACCACGAGCGGCACGGGCGTCATCGCGCCGGGATTGTCCGGGGCGCTGATCACCACCTTCGCCAACCCGCTGCTGGTGGCCAACCTGTTCGCCCAGGACACGGATGCCAACCTGCTGGCCAATCCGCGCATCCGCGTCAAGAGCCGCGAGAAGGCCAAGGTGCTGATCGGCGAGAAGCTGCCGGTGTTCACGAGCACCGCGGTGCAAAACGCCGGGGTGGCCTCGTCGGTGACGTACATCGATGTCGGCCTCAAGCTCGAGGTCGAGCCGCAGGTCTACCTGGACGACGAGGTCGGCATCAAGATCAACCTCGAGGTCAATTCGAACCTGGGCACGGTGAGCTCGGGCGGCACGGGCTCGCTGGCGACCACCGCCTACATCGTCGGCACGCGCACCGCCACCACCAACCTGCGCCTGCACGACGGCGAGACGCAGGTGCTGGCCGGCCTGATCAACGACAACGAGAGCGAGAGCTGGAACAAGGTGCCCGGCCTGAGCGACCTGCCCGGCATCGGCCGCCTGTTCAGCAACGACAACTCGACCCACGAGAAGACGGAGATCGTCCTGCTGGTGACGCCGCGCATCGTGCGCAACCTGGCGACGCCCGACGGCGACCGGCTCCTGGTGCCGGCCGGCACCGAGACGATGATCGGCGCCAGGTCCTTGACGATCGGGCCCACCGCACCGCGCTCGATGTCGGTGCGCGGCAGCGAGACCGGCGCACGCAGGGCCGCGGCCAATGCCGCGCCCGCCGAGGCGGCGCCGGGCGATGCCCCCGTCGCTCCCGCCGAGGCCGCGACTCCGGCGCCCCCGGCGCCCCCGGCACCCTCGCCCCCGGCGGCGTCGCGGCCCGTCCCGGTGATGTCCGAGACCCAGAGCCAGCCGCTCGCGCCGGTCGCGCCGTCGGTGCCGCTCAACGGCGCGCCCGGCAGCGCACCGGGCAATTGAGGCGCTGCGCGGCATGTCACCGCTCGCGTCGTCACCGCCTCCGCTGCGCGCGCACGGCGCGGGCGGCTTCACCCTGCTGGAGCTCGTGATCGCCATCGCCATCCTCTCCATCCTGGTGGTGATGGCGGTGCCGGTCGTGCAGCTGGAGATCCAGCGCCAGAAGGAGAGCGAACTGCGCCAGGACCTGCGCGAGATGCGCAACGCGATCGACGCCTACAAGCACGCCACGGACGACGGGCGGATCCCGCGCAAGACCGATGCATCGGGCTACCCGCCGCGCCTCGAGGACCTGCTGGCCGGCGTGACCGATGCCAAGGACGCCAAGGGGCGCACGATCTATTTCCTGCGACGCATCCCGCGCGATCCGTTCAACCCGGATCCGGCACTCGACGCGGCGCAGACCTGGGGCAAGCGCAGCTACGAGAGCCCGCCCGACGCGCCGGCCGAGGGCGACGATGTCTTCGACGTCTATTCGCTGGCGCCGGGCACCGGCATCAACGGCGTGCCGTACCGGCAGTGGTGATACGGTGGTGAACAGGCCCCGGCGCGGTTTCACGCTGATCGAGCTGCTGGTCGTTCTGGCGATACTGGCGCTGCTGCTCACGATCGCCGCACCGCGCTACATCGACCACGTCGAACGCGCTCGCGAGACCACCTTGCGCTCGACGCTCAAGGTCATGCGCGAGGCGATCGACAAGTTCTCCGGCGACCAGGGCCGCTATCCGGCCAGCCTGGACGAGCTCGTCACGCGCAACTACCTCCGGGCTGTCCCGATCGATCCCATCACGGAGAAGCGCGACACCTGGGTGGTCATGACCGAGGCCGAGGTACAGGCGGCCGCCCCGGCCGCGTCGTCGCTCCCGCCGGCCAACGCCGGCGGTGGCGGTTCCGCCGGCAACGGCGCCCGGGCGGCTCCGGGCATCGCCGACGTGCACAGCGGCGCACCGGGCAACGGCGAGGACGGGACGCCGTACGGCGACTGGTAGCGCGCGCGCATCGGCGGCGGCCCCCGCCGCCAGCAGGCACCCTTTATCTGCGACCGCGCCGGTAACACGACGGCAACATTGACCTGTTGCAATGCGAAGTTATTGTCGATGTCGTGCGTGGACCGTGCTTGGCGCCCCAGCGGCGTACCCGTGCCAGTCCACCGGTAGACCATGATCCCGAAGACCTCCCCTTTGCGCTCCCCGCTGCGCCGGCCGGCCATCGCTGCATGGCCTGCCGCGCTCGCCACGGTCCTGAGCCTGATGCTGGTGGTTTGCGGGGCGCCGGCGCGCGCCGCGACGCCGGAGGAGGACGTGATGTTCGCGGCGGCTCGCGCCGGCAACGTGGAACTCTTCCGCGCGATGATCAAGGCCGGCGCGAACGTCAACGCCACCGACGACTCCGGCAACAACGTGCTGGTGTTTGCCGCCGCCAGCGACCACGACGAGATGGTGCGCGAGGCGCTCAACGACAAGGTCGACCTCGACGCGCACGGCAACCTGGGCATGACCGCGCTGGGCATCGCCACCGTGCGCAATGCCCCGCACACGGTCGAACGCCTGCTGCGCGCCGGTGCCGACCCCGATCTGCCCGACGCCAGCGGCGTGACGCCGCTGGCCGCCGCGCTGCGCCAGTCGCGCGATGCGCTCGCCACGCGCCTGCTCGACGCCGGCGCCAATCCGACCCTGGCCGACCGCGACGGCGTGACCCCGCTGCACATCGCCGCCGAGCGCGGGAACGTGGAGATGACGGTCGCGCTGCTCAAGCTTGGAGCCGATCCCAACGTGCTGGACCACGAGCGCCGCTCGCCGCTGTTCCTGGCTCTGTTCAATCACCACCCGGAAGTAGCCGAAGTATTCATCCGCCGCCGCCAGACCGACCTCGCCCTTCAGACCCAGGGCTATTCGCCGGCCTATTGGGCCCGCCAGATGGGCTACGAGCGTCTCGCCCGTTCGATCAACGCGCGCCTCAACCACGGCTGAGGCAAAGCGGCGCCGGCTTAGTCGGCGTCCACCAGGGCAAAGCTGTCGCCGCGCATCGTCCCCAGGCGGATCGGGCGCGGCGGTCCGTGCGGCGGGATGCTCGCATCGATCCACAGCGTCTCCCCGGCCACCAGGCGCGAGGGATCCGCAGCCGACTCCGGCAGGAAATACGCCAGCGCTTCGCCCAGCACCCAGCATGCGCGGTCGCCGCAGCGTGCCGGGCGGATCCATTGCCCGCCGTGATCGTCGGGCCGCGCGCGCAGCTCCGGACCCCGCGCACCCGAGCGCACCTCGAGTCGGACCTGCCGCCGCTCCGCGACCTCCCCCGGCCTGCGCGCGGCCACCGGCGCGGCTTCGTCCAGTTGTACGACCGCTGCCAGCCGTACGTAGCGACCGCGGATGGGCAGCGCGGGATCGAAGGCAACAGCCTGCAGCCACAGGTGCGGGTAGTGGCTGCGCTCCCAGGCAAAATCGGCAGCGACGGCACCGAGCAAAGCGATCTGGATCGCGGCCAGCGCCAAGCCGCGCAGCGGGGCAGCCGAGGGCCTCACGATGCGGCTCCCGCGATGCGGGTCACCAGGCGCCGGCGTAGCCGCTCCATCAGCCAGCCGCCGCCCAGCAGCAGCAGGCCCAGCCCGATCAGGCCCAGGGAACGGCCGAGCCGGTCGAAGATGCTCGAGAAATAAAAGGCCACGACCGTCAGCGCGAAACCCCACACGCCCAGGTTCACGATGCGCGTCTCGTGCTCGAGCGCGCCCCAGCCGATGACACCCAGGCCGCCGATGCCCAGCAGGCCGTAGCGCAGCGCTGCGCCGGCAGCGCCATGCCAGGGCCCGAAGGCCAGCAGCAGGCACCACGCCAAGGGCACGGCAAGCAGGCAGCCGCGCCATCCGCGCAGCGCACACGCCAGCGCCATCGGCGCGCCCACGGCGACCGCCCAGGCGAGCACCTGCGCGGGCATCGCCGCACGCGTTGCGGGCATCACGGCCCCGGCCGGCCACTCGGCGGCGGCGGCGAGCAGTGCGCACGTCGGGATCAGCAGGCCGCCGCCAAGACGCGCCAGGGCTCGGCTTGCGGCGCCGGCGGCATGTCGCCCGAGGGCGGCCAGGTAGGAGAACGCGAGCAGCACGGTCCCCACCAGCGGTACTTGCGCCTGCGGCGACGGGGATGTCGCGCCGTCGAACGCCACGCTCCACTCGCCCACGAGCCATGCTGGTACCAGCACCGCCAGCCACAGCAGGTGCGGCCAGTCGCGCAGCAGCGCCCAGCCGGCGGCGGCGCCCAGCGACCACAGCAGCAGGGCAGTCGGCCAATGCTCGGCCAGATTGAATATCTGGCCGCACAGGAAGATGCCGGCCCCCAGCGACCCGGTGCCGGCC
>Ga0116231_10001520_pt1 | contig 47448 bp, 23 predicted proteins | sample S1TSphgellanicum_2_FD_89695 | JGI IMG/M metagenome (GOLD analysis project Ga0116231, IMG submission 89695) | Host-associated microbial communities from peat moss isolated from Minnesota, USA - S1T2_Fd - Sphagnum magellanicum MG | ecosystem: Host-associated > Plants > Peat moss > Unclassified...
AATAAAAAAAAAAAATAAAAAAAAAAAAAAAAAAAAAAAAAAAAAAAAAAAAAAAAAAAAAAAAAAAAAAAAAAAAAAAAAAAAAAAAAAAAAAAAAAAAAAAAAAAAAAAAACAACAACAACAAACAACTAGTAAACAAAATAATATTTTTGTTATTAAGCATGTTAACAATTCATTCAACACTAGAACATCAATCAAATAATTACAATAAAAGTGTGTGTTTGTCATTCATTAGTTTTTTGAAAAATATCCTATCAGCTAGCATGTATTCTTTTCAATTTTTTTGCATTTACACTTTTTTTTCCCTTAAAACTCAAGTTTTAAAGAAAAAGAAAGTGTAACAAAGATAAATAAAGATAAAGAAGTGCAATGGGGAAAATTGTTAAAAACATAAGTGAAAATAAATAGCAAGAAAAGTTGAATGCCAATCCAAAACTTACACTTGATAGGAACTTCACATTAACATACTTGTCAAGTGAAGTATAACTACTAAGGAATCATGTCTAGCAAAGTTTGGAGCCATTGGCATATGTCAAGTTTGGTAATGCTTTCATGAACATGTTTGCAACTTGTCAATAGTGGAAGTTCATACTATTCTATGATGTCACCAAAAGCTTGTTTTATATAAAAAATGGAACTTAACATCAATATGCTTCATGTATTTGTGATACTTTGATTATTGTAGTAATCAAATTGAATTTTGGTTGTTAAACACAAGACGAAGAAGAATAAGTTGTGGGTATTTTAGATTTGCCATTAATTACTTCATCCATTATGATTTCCTTAATGACAATGCATGTGGTAATATACTTAGATTATATCTTTGAAACAATTGTGATTTCTTGTCAACAACTTCTTTAAGCAACTAGACCATTATTTAGAAACAAAATGAAACCAAATTGTGATTTTCTATCATGAACATTATCAATATAATTATCGGCGTAATTACAAATTGGGAGAACATTGAATGTTGACCTTGGGTTTAAAACATAGACCCTTAAATATTTGAATTTTTCTCTTCAAATTAGTAATGTGAAATGAATTGGTTTTGAAGACACATAATTGATATGTTAATTGGGAATGAAATGTTAATGTAGTGTCAAAACTAGTAAATTGCAAATTGTTTTGAGTATTTCCTTATATGAATAATTGGGATCAATATCATTTGTAATCAATGGTATTATTTTTAAATGAACATTGGGGTTTGCTAGCATGTTTGTGTTTTTTGTGTTGTCAAAAATCAAACTTTTGAATAATCCATTCAATGTATAATAAGCATGAATCCAAAAATATTTTATGATTGGGGAGGTCGCTTCCATTTTATTCCAAATGACATGCCAAAAAAAAGGTGGTTTATTGAAAATAATAATAAATAAATAATTTAATTGAATGTAAATAGCTCTAATGCTTATAGTTCATTACAATAATATATTTCTAGTATATTTTTAAATGTACCTAGCCTATACCGTTATTTTATAACATACCTTAATTTTTTCAACCAAGTTATGCATTTTTGTAAGTTAGATTGGGCAATTTTGATAAATACAAATTTCAAACCCTTTTAGAAATTTTCATCAACTAAATCATATTAATAAGCCTTAAAAAATGCCTGGCCAAAATAGCTACCCTAGAAGTTTTTTGCCAAACTTAAAATATCACAACTTATAATAGACTTTAAGGCTATAGTAATGGTATTTAAGTCAGATCCTTCATCTTTAACATAAGCAATGATTTTATTTTTTCAAATCATATTTGTCTAACAATTCAATTAAGTTTTTGGCGAATGCATGCATGCCTAGAGGTATTAGATGCTTAAAAAAGCCCAATTACAATATGTTTTGGTTGATAATAAACCTCCAAATTTTTTATAACAAGGGCAAAAATGTCATAAGCGCCTTTTGATATCCACAGATCAAAACTTGTTGTTACAAAATAACAATTTATCAAAGTAGGTAAAATATACAAATTGTTTTGTTCTTTTCCACCAACTATAGCAAAAAAATTCTTGAAAATTATTTTTTTAAAGGCAAAACAACCTTAAGACACAAAATGCAGTTAAAATTTTTTTAACCATTGACTTTCAACAACATGCATTGGCAAATGGTTTCTAACGATTAAAAGAATTAAATCTTCCAAAAATTGCTTCTCTTGCACATCATCCTTTTTATAAAAATGTTTGGCAAAAAAAAAGTTGGAATAGTGGTTCCATTTACATGAGGTCTTTTCTTTCCAAGTTGTTTCTTCGCATCTTTTAACAAATTGTTTACTCTTTCTTCAAATATTTTTGCAATCATACAATGGTCCACGTAATTTATTTTTTTAATGTAATAATTCCATTTGCATTGTTATACAATATCAAACCTTTCCTTGCTTGTGATTTGGCATTTGTTATTAAAATTGGACTGACATAACACAAAATGCATTTCATCAATTGAAAACACTTAACATCCACTAGTTTATTGTCATTTACACGATAAAATGACTAGTGCATTCCTACTATCGTGTTTCCATTTTTTTTAAGATGTATTTTTTTCAAGTTTTCCTTAATTCTTCCCCCACCCCCCAATCTACATTAATATTTATTTTGTTTGTAGACTTGGTTGAATTTGAAACTCTTCCTCCATTCTCTCCTCTTCCATTACAACATCATTTAGATATATTTCATCATTGTTATTTATTTTGTTTTCATTTTGGGATGATTTTTCCATTATCACTTGCAAGGTGAAATTATACCAAGTGAGTGGGGAAAAAAACCAAACAATAATATGCAAACATCTAGGCTACCAACAAGAAAATTTACAAAGGCATTTACAAAAATGAAATGCAATGTAAGGTTAGAATGTAGTCATTTAAAATATCAGAATTGAGTTCAAAAAAAGAATAATCTTCCAACCAAAAACTGAAAGAAAATAATGAAAAGTTGAAACAAGAAAAACTAAATTAAACTAAACTTAAAACATCAAAAAAGAAAAAAAATGCAAATCATAACAAATCAACAAAACTTTTGAATGAAATTTATTTTAAAAAAAAAAAAAAAAAACTACTTTATTTTTCTAAAACGACACATGATACCTTGCACTCCAAGTTTTAGAACCTACACATGGCAAGGTGGGGGGGAGTACATCACTTTAACAAGTAAGCAATAGTGCAAGGCAAAAAATGTCGAACCATAACAAACAACAACATCAACACAAGGGAGGGTGAGGTAAGTTCCTTGGAAAAGCATGGAGCGACAAAGTAACAATGCAAGGCAAAGAGTGACAAATCACAATGAGCAATAGTATCAAGGCAAAGGCAACACACCACGATAAGTAACAACTATCATAAATCCCAATGCCATGGGGTTCATTCATTTGAATGTTCATCCATGATTTGTAATAAATTTGCATTTAACTTTTAATTTAATTTTAGTTCATATATGGTTAGCTTCTAATTAAGTTTTAGTTCATTTCCATTTGACTCATAATTCACTTCTAATTCACTTTTAGTTAATTCATAGTTCATTTCTAGTTGACTATTAATTTGGTTTTAGTTAAGTCCTAATTCACTTTTAAGTAACTTGTAGTTCATTTAAAATTCAATTTCAATTAACTTTTAGTTCATTGTTAGTTAAGTTTAAGTTCACTCTTAGTTGAATTTTAGTTCACTCTCAAGCAAAAACATGGTAAAATATACCAAAAAAAAAAGTGTCTCCATTTTTATCCTATGTCATGGATATAGATGCAATAATGTAACATTGAAATGGATGGAAATATTATAAAATACCCTTGGTGCCCTTTATTACATTTGTAAAAATCTACTTCCAAAAGATTAAAAACAAATAAATTCTAAAAATAAGCAAAAAATATCCTCATTTATTACACAGTAAATTTATGATTGGGGAATCCTTAACACATCTAATTCAATGAAACAAATTGATACTATGTAAGGATTTAAAGATGATTTTATTTTTAAGGTCCCCATAAAAAAATATTCTACTTTTGTTTTTTTAAAACCTATTTACCACATAGTTTATAAAAGTCCACAATGCAAAAAAAAATGAAAAGCAAAATCTATTTGTATTTTTAAAAATTTGCTTTCAACCTACTTTTACAATGTGGAGTCTGAAAGTTAATGCACAATAGTGAAAAAATATATATTTTTTGATCATTCAAATGAGAATATTCGACACATAAATGGTTTATGATGGATTTTATTATAATTTTTTTTCTACTTATCAAATAAACTGCCAAGGAGATTTAATTCTCTACTTTCCATGTTTATGCCCTTTCAATTGAATATTAATTCACTCATAATTCACACATGGGTGCACATTAACACACATGGGTAAACATGAGTCACATGTAGATTGGAGCTTCTTAAGAAACTTATTTGAACTAAGTGCCCAAGGGGTATAAATAAAGGTAGAATTCCCATTACTTTTAGTTTGTTCAACACCAATCTTCGGCATGATCTTACACCATAGCCTTGTCATGTTTTTTTCATGTTCATGTTTGCATATGTTAACAATAAAGATCCATTTTCACGTTTGTGTTGCATACTTTATGTTCTTGTTCTTAGTTGTGTTTTTGTTTTTGAATCACAATATATTGTCTTGTTCCTTGTTTAAAAGTTAGACTTAAACCTTTCCTTCAATCTTTGTTCTTGTGGTTCTTCGTGTCTTTTATAATAGAAGTGCATGAAGAACGATGAACCACAACAATAATGTTAAATGAGGGTGACAAGCCACAACAAACAACAATAGTGCAAGGTGAGGAATGACACAACACAACAAGTAATAGTGCAAGGCAAGGGGAAATAAACCACACAAGCAATAGTGGAAGACAAGGGACAACGAACCACAACAAACAACAACAATAGTGTAAGGTGAGGACGATGCACCACAATAAACAACAATAACACACATTAAGGAATGATGCACCACACCAAATAACAACAATGCAACACAATAAGCAATAACAATGGCAATGGTAAAAAGCAAATGCAAAACAAAAAACAAAACACAATGAATAAAAACATTAAAAACACACATTAATCAAACAAAAAAACCTCTTGGATTTTATATTGATTTTTATATTATTCTCCTTTCGTGGTCTCCCTTTGTGGAAGCGCTACCTTAAACCCTAAAACTTCTAACCCTAAACCTAATTCCAATGTACTTCCCAAACCTTAAGAATTGGATTCAGATTTTCATTTGAAAACCCATCCAATTAGTTTCATATGAGGATTTTTATTTTTTTTGTGGAGTGTTTTTTGGTGGAAGTGCAGGTGACATCAACATTATATTGTTATTGCGCTTGGGAACTTGGTTATCACATGTTGGGAACTTGGAACCCATCAACCACATAACCCCCACTGGATCTGCCCTTCCCCTACTATACATAAGTTGATGTCCCAACTGCGAAGGATCCTTGCAAAATATGTGTCAATTTCCTCTTGTAGGGATCACTAGAACTACATTGGTGTATGTACCTATATAGAGAGGGTAAAGCTTGAGGCAATGGGCTTTACCAGACCTCAAAAGGGCCCAATTCTGGTAAAGCCCACCACATCCAAGGGTTTTATGATGCCTATGGATGCGTCAGGCCCACTTTACTAAAGACTAAAGACCTAATCCAATTTTTTTCCTTTTGATACTCAGCAGGTATCACAAGGAAAAAAAAAACATAAAAAATAAAATGTAAGGCATTTTGCAATATGGAATGTCCGTCGGAATTTGCCAGACTTCTAGAACAGGTTCTAGCAGCAAGGCAAAATATTAAAAGGATTTTTTTAATAAAAAAAATCTACTTTCATATCTCCTCTTATAGTCAAATTTGGCTAAATCTTCTTGTGGATGATTGCCAATTTGACTACATCACAAGATTGGAAAACAAGGGGTGTGTGGCACACAGTAGTGGCCTTGCCATTGACATTAAAAAAAAAAAGTATCTTTAAGGCAAAAGAAGAATTATGGAAACTCAAATATTTCACCATAGCAAAAATAATATAATCTTCAAAAAAATCCTCATAAAAAAAAACCCAAAAAAATCCTTCAAGATATTATTATAAATAACTCTATTATAACTAATCTCAAGTTTCAACAGAAGCCAAAAATATCATCATCTTTCAAAAATCCTCATTAAAAAAATAAATAGACCTATTATTATGTACATAGGGGCCCATAAAAATCCCTTAAGCTACTATACTCTATAATGAATCTAAACACAACAATATCCTTCTTTTTTTTCGCCTTGGAAGGCCAGGCCAGGCAAACAACAAAAAGACTCTGGTGCTGAGCCAACAACAACAACACTTGTCTTTGCATAGTCTAATAATGCACCACCTGAGCAATTGGGATCTTTTTATAAAACTCTCAATTCCTGACACACAATCTTGAGGATCCATTTTGTTTTCCCTCCTAAAACAGAGAACCTGTCATCTCAGCAGAGTCCTTCCTGTAGGAATGAATCCCAAAGGACAGGGGTTAGGCTTCTGTACAGTACCATGAACTCTGCCCCCCCCTCCCCTCCCCTCTCCTCTCCTCTCCTGGCCACTGTCATGTACTACTACTACTACCTGTTTGGGTGCTCCATTGCATTCTCTTTTTTGCAATGATGTTCTCTGCTTCTAGGTACCACTGATCAATTCAGGAATGGGATCTAGTCAGGCCACTTGCTCCAAGAGAGTGTTGAACATGGAGGCCAAATGCATTAAAAAAGAAAGTCATGAGACATGTCCCCTTGTCACTTCTCCACTTGATCACTTGTTGAGAGCTTAGAGTAGGTCCATCCACACCACACCACACCCCCCCTTTATTTGGGGCCTCTACTAGGGTTTATCACATCTCATATAGATTGGTAGTTGTTTCCTCAAGTCCACCCATAAACATGCAAAAATTGAACAAGATCAAGGTGAGAGAGAGAGACCATTTGATTGTTACATGTGAGCCGATCATCATTATGGCAGGTCGACTAGAGAAATCGAGTAGTTTTTACTAGGCATTGTGGAGATCACTATATTGTACCTAACAATCAACAACACAAAGTCCAAATTAATGTTGGCAGGTTCCTTGGTGGTTTGCAATGTTAAAACTCGAAGGGTTCAAGTTCTTGGAGGTGTGAATAAACAATTCTTGAACACAAGTTCGGATTCTTTAGAATAGATCCACCCATATACCATATGTGAGCCTCTCTAATAATGGTTGTCCAACATAGGGTAATAATTGTTTCCCAATCCTCACCCATAAAATTTTTAAATGAACAATATAAGGTGACAAAATTATTTAAATGAAACCCTTTGGGCAATTCATTATACCTAGCTAATCAATCAAAAGTAAACCATTTGTGTGTGTGTGTGTGTGTGTGTTTTTACATGAAACCAGACTTAGTTTTCAAACTAGGTTCATAGGTTCTCAAATTTTAAAAAAAAATCAAAATCAAAGTCAAAACCACATGAACATTGGTTTCCACTTCAATCATACAAATACAAAAGCGCATTTAAACATAAATGGTTGAATTCTTTCAAGAATTTGAAGTTCATTTACAAATTTTGGATTAAATAAACGGACCATGAGCAAAGGATGTTGCACATATTAAACGTTCACCGTAAACCTTAAAATGGTTGTATAATTTTTATTCGTAAAAAAATGGACAACCCCTACTAGGTTGGGTTCAAAACAATGTTGGGCAGTTCTCCATTGGGTGACCCGGTTCTTAGATTAGTTTTCAGTTCGGAGAACACCAATTGTTCTCATTTTGGGTGAAAATTGGGTTGAAAATCGGTTTTAAGGTTCTCACCCATGTGAGAACTGACTAAGAGAGCTGGAATTAAAAATTTATCAAAAAAAATTATCAAGATATCATAACTCTATAACTAATCTTTTATTCAGTTCTTTCCTACAAATGAGCATAAATAAATTGCTAAAGAACCACCCCCCCTGAAAGAATTGGGCAATTCCATTGCAAGAGAGAATTGATGTTTGAGAGCCACCTTACCTGAAACCCATGACCTTGCACTCTGGTTAAGTTGAATCAATCACTTTGAATTCTCAGGGCTAGGGTCTAGATTACATAGGGTTAGGGTCTAGACTTTTAGGCTATGTAGGCTTAAGGTTGTAGATTAGGGTTAATTTTTAGGACTATTGCAAAGTCGGGGGCAAAACATGTGTCTTGTTGAGGGCTTTCTTTGCTTCGTTAGCAACTCCAAACTTGTTGTTGCACATTCTACCCTATTCTATGTACCTTCCATTACTAGTCAATGAACAAACAAGGGGTGTGTCACACAGTGGCCTTGCCATTTACATTAAAAAAAAAAGTATCTTAAGGCAAAAGAAGAATTATGAAAACTCAAATATTTCACCATAGCAAAATATATCCTTTCAAAAAAATCCTCTAAAAAAACCCAAAATCCTTGAAGATATTATTACAACTCTATTATAACTAATCTCAAGTTTCAACACAAGCCAAAATATCATCTTAAAAAAATCCTCATATTAAAAAAAAAATAGACCTATTATTATTACATAGGGGCCTATAAAAATCCCTTAAGCTACTATATACTCTATAATGAATCTAAACACCATATCCTTGCCTCCAACAAACCACAAGTCAGATGAAAAAATTGTGAGTCAGAAAGGGTAAAACAAAATTGTACACAAGCTTTCATTTGTTAATAATTTATATACTTATATTATGGTGACTGTACAAGAGTCAGATCCTTTTTTCTGAATTTGTTTGGTCCCACATTAGTTTGATAGGCAAAACAAATATGAAAGAAAAGGAAAAAGGATGGGTGGTAGAAAGAACAAACTATAGCCTCAAAGAGAGAGAGAGAGAGAGAGAGAAAGAGAGAGACATGTTGCAGGCCTAGGATTTGATCCCTCTCCCACCATAATTTTTGAGTCAATTTTATCTGCCCAAAGCCTCTAGGTGCTCATTGGCTGTTGCTTTAAAAGTGTCACCTATTGCCATGAGCACCTTCAGCATGCCCTCTAGTCATAAAAATGTTGTCATTTTCTTGTTCCCTCGACCACCTTGTGCATGCACCCACAAACTCAAATGATGGGTACAATAACGAAGAGCTTGAAATACCAATCTTGAGATTTCAAGAACTCAATTCAATCGAGTTCTCTAGACATGTAGCAACACAAGCAATGTGCACCGGCCATAGATGGACACGTAGGTCTACATCTAAAACTATATCTAGGGCTATGCCTCACGGCCACACTCAAAATTTTATATTTTAACCATATATTATATATCATCCAACCCAAAAGCCTCACCATGGACTCATCTTTAACCTCCTTCAAACAAAAGTTACATATGTCACGCATTGTCATATTCCTTTATTAAATATGCATTTCATGTTGCATCCTTTTGCCTAACCACAATGTTTGGATAAATATTTGATGTTTATCATAAAACAAGTATGTCAAGTTCATATTAACACTCCCTACATTGTGACCTAGAACTCCCACACAAATATTATGGTAGAAACATACCTTCCTTTACCACCTTATGTTTTATAACACTTGGATCACAATTGGTTGTCACTCTTAATGATCAAAGTTGGTTTGGTATGGTCTACATTGGACTCTTGTCACACATGGCATTGAAATATGGCAATTTCACAACCCTCCCACAACCCATTCACATACCCATTCAATTCTACTAATGTTACATATCCTATTGGATGCCACTATTACAATACACATTCCCAGCCTCCTCCAACAATTAAATAAAAAAATAACATTGCATCCTTGCTCCCCCCCTCCTCCCAATGCAAACAATGACTTCACATCCATTAACATTTGGAAACAAAGTCCACACTTGTCCCTTTTTTTAACATGAAAAAAAACACACCATCCTTCACAATTCAAAAATATTCATACCCTCAATATTTCCTACCTCATGCAAGTTATTAATTAATGCCTTTGGCATGAAAGTTCTTTCACACGTTGTAACCTTCAAATTCAATTATTATACCTTCACAAAGCTCCTCTCCATTCTTTTATTCCACTCATTTAATGCATCTTTAGTTTTTAAAACAGTAATCGTGCAATATCCTAAAGTTTCAAATCCATGAGATTAATATATTGTAAAATAAAAGTTCATATTCATGAGTTTTAGGGTTTTGAAAATTATTATCAAAATTGTAGAATCCATTGGTTAGTGTGTATCCATGATTTTGATTTTTTTTTTGCATTCTTGAAACCTAATTATTTTAATTTTACATAAGTGAGTCCTTTTTTAATATTTCAAAAATATTATTATTATTATTTTAAAGAATATAATAAATATAATAAAGCTTGCTAGTGTAATGTCCATATAAAATCATTGTAGTGTGCTTTCACACTATAGGTCAAGAGTTTGAATTCTCACAATCACAATTTCACTAGAATATATATGAACTTAAAATATAAAGTCGTATTCAACATTTTTTTTAAAAATTTATCTCACAACAAACTTTAATGGGATTCCTATCGGAAAATATGAGGTTCACCAAAAAATAAAATCATAGTGGACTTTTGAAATAATGACATTACTTTTATCATGGATAAAATAATTTGTATGTAGACTTGAAAAGTACAACATTTTAGTGTCAAATTTTTAATAGAAAAAGGCCACCATCAAATGAGAAATTTTCAAGTAATATGCATTGAAAATTTCTAAATACAAAAAAAATAAATAAATTTTGATAATATTTGTTTCATTTTCCTATTGAAAGTCCATTTCACATTAGAAACTCCAAGCCTTCACATGCAATTTTTGACCACTTACATATTTAATGACATTTACAAGTTGGTTTGCCAACATTTTGACCAAAAGCATAAGGGAATGAATGCACATGGACAAAATAGTTTGCTAATAATCTTATTGTTGAGTTTTGAGCAAATGTTAAAATGTGGAGTTTCATATGTCACTTTGGAATGATATATCAGTGTTTTTACTAGTGTTGGACAGTTCTCAAGAATCCAATGAAAATTGTTCTAATTTTCAAGCCGATTCTCACCTTCAATCATGCTAGTTATCATTGGATCCCATACTTGGGCTAAAAATTAGGCAATTTGATTCTCATTAAATTGAGAACTAAGCATTATGAGAACCTAGCCAATTATCTTTGCTAAAAAGATGATACTTGGGTAGGGTAATGGGACCTTATCTAAATTCAATTCTTAGCCCTTAAGCACACTAATATATATATATATATATATATATATATATATATATATATGATCAAGTGATTGTTTTATCTTGAAATGGGGAGGCATGTAGGGTATCCAAGGTCCTATACCTCTTTAGAAATTTCCTAAGCAAAAAGCTTTTTTTTTTATAAGCTAGGTTTATGGTTCCCCTAAAGTAAGGGGGGTCAAAAAGTTGAAAATTAAAATTTCAGAACATTTGAAAGCCAATAACCAAACATTCCTTGGGGCATTGTTTTGTTGCCTTTATCACTAAAAGAGGATTTGTAAAGCTTAAGTTGGCGATCCCATAGCATTTTAGATTGCTTAAAATGAACAAAAGACCAAAAAAAAATTATGAACTCTGAAAGTAAAAAGGAGTCTAAGAGAAGAAAAACTCCTTTTTGTAACTAGGAAAAACTTATTTTTCTTCCTACTCTTTCTTTGTTACTCCTTTGCCTTTTGCAACACAAAAATTTGTAATCATTCTTGTTTTTCACTGAATTTTTTGCCTTAAGAAATCTTTTTTTTTATTGATTTTTTTATATGGATGGGGTTTTTTTTGAAAATGCAATCCATCTTCTTTTAAACATTTCCAATCTCCACATCCAATCCCAACACCCAACACCCAAATTAAAATTTCAAATGGAAACACCCCATCCATATACTTTTTTAACACCCAAACCCATGTATATAATCTCCAATGTACATACACATGAAGACTGTATCATGCACATGCCTATTGTGACTTTGACACAAGTATAACATTTTTAATTTATAAAACTTGTCTATCAAGATCCCCGACAACCCTATAATAAGGCTTTCAAATATAAAATTATTTCGATCCTTTCCCAGATACCATTTAAATTATCCTCCTTGCCACACTTTTTTTAACAACTCTTCCTCACATTTGCCATGCTCAATTCCTTCTTGGAACATATTAGATAATGGGGGTATTTTCGGTATGTTATGAAATGATAAAATATTTTATTTATTTTGAAAATGTTCTTTAAATTATTTTGAAAATATTTTTATCATCCATTTTTAGTCAAGCCTATTTACATTTAATTAAATTATAAAATATGTTACTTTTCAATATTTTTCACCCTTTTTTTTTTATATACATCATTTAAAAAAACAAGAAGTAATTGCCCCTAGATTATATTATCTCCCAATATGGTTTAACAAGGGTTTAACCCACTTGTATTATTCATCACTGTTGATTTGTTTTACCTACTTCACTTCATTTTAGTCATAGCACCCCCATGATGTTATGTTTGGTGCCATCAACTTTACACACAATCCAAAGGGGGACATTCTCCTTTGAATTTACAAAATACATGAATTAAAATATAGGGTCCCATATCTTTATTTTTGGGTATAAAATATAATTCAATTAGTAATATAATAGGATTATGTTTAATATAAAGTATGTGTTAACCCGCAATATTAATAAAAAAAGAGTAGAGCAAACATATTATATCACAAAAAGGAAGAAAGGGTTTTTTTAATTAATCAAATTGCAACTTGTAAGAATTTTCAACTTCTTTACAATTATAATTTTATTATTATTTTCAAAAATTCCATGTCAATTAACCACATCAAACAACTAAGTACAAAGGCTAATCACAATAGTAAGTTCGCTATTATTTTAAATATTTTATCAATTATATTGTTATTTTGTACAATCAGTCATTTGAATTTATGTTGATCTCATATTGCAATGCATGTCCCATTGTTCACATCACACATTTGCAATGATGTGGCATAATTTAGGTTGAATTGTCAACTATGTAGATGAACCTTGTTCATTAATTGGATGGATGAGATATGATTTTCATTAGTTTTGGCACAATTATGTTGGCATATTTGTTCATGTACATATTAACCACTGAGTGCAAATGGGATGACATGAGTCACACCCGCCTGCTTTTTGATTGCTTTTGTGAATGTTTTTTGGGAAACATTCTTAAAATATTTTTAGAATATTTTTGAAAATTTTTCGAAAAAATGCAACATGGGTAATTCAACTAATAACAATGTTAATGTTAAATATGTTTTTATATTTTAAGTTCATTCAAAATTTTGAAATTTGCGATTGTGATAATCCAAATGAAACACCTAACCATGTTTTTTGTAATGTATTAAGCACCATCACATTGTGAGATCGTCAATACATTAATTCTAAGTAGGTTGTTAAATGATAGTAGTAGTGGTATATGTGTTGGATGAACCTTTGTTAATAAAATATTATTATTATGTGGTCTAAAGCTTTTCATGCACTTTTTGTTGACTATGTTATGATTGAATTGTCATGGACATTAAACTATAAAATAAAAATTCTAAGAAAATCTTTGAAAAATATGCTTAGAATTTTTTGGAAAAAAAAAAAAAACTTCAAGGAATATTTTACAAACTTTCTGAAAAAATCTTTGAAAAATATGCGTAGAATTATTTCTAAAATTTTCTATAAAAATCTTTGGAAAAATGTATGTTTAAAAATTCTAGAAAATGTAATTAGCAAAAACTTTTAGAAAAACATGATTGACAAAAGTTTATGGAAGTTTAATTAGTAGAAGTTTACGGTCCCCTTGGGTGCATATTGTACAATGGATGGGACAAGGCTTTTTGCATACCCGCCTCCAATAGAAGCCTCAAAAGCCTTTTGATGGTTTCAATTTGTCACAACCTCTTGCCCACATCTTACTTTCATTATATATATTTTTTGTATTGCACCAAGATTGAACCACTACCATAAACCCTTTCATTAAACTGCACAACTAATATCCAAAACCTTATTCTACTTTTCACACAACACAATTTGTCAATGGAGTAAGAAGGGCTGACTCCAGTATCATAAGGTTAGAATTTAGGTTTACACACTCCCCCCCTCCCTACCAACCACACTCCAGTAATTCATTGAATTCACATATTGTCAGGATTGATTTTTGGAATTTACTACCATTCAAAAACTCGACAAATACAACCTTTTCTTGACCATCATCCATTCATTTGGATGATTAGTTATCCCCCCTCCCCCGCTCTCTCCCCTCTTTTCCTTTGCTAATTATCCAATCCTCACAATTGCCCTACTACAATACCTTAGATTTACATTGAAATGACTAACATAGAGCCCACCCATGACATATGGGCTAGTAGGCCTACTAAGGCCCACTTTAGACGAAGGTCTAGGGTCTAATTTCCTAGGAACCAATTTGGATTGATTTGAAGCAAATTGAATCCTTGAGTTGGAGTGTCCCTTGGTCCCTAGCCTCATTCTTGGTTCTCCAAATCAGGAGCTCTCCTTTTCTATCACCGTTTTTTTGGGGCTGAACCAATTGATTTTCCCTCCAAAAAAGGTGCCATGTAGGTTTAGCCTCAATTTGCCACTTTTTGGTCTTGGACCATTGTCTAAAGGTCCTAATTAGGACCAATTTAAAGTTTTCGACCAATTTAACGATTTCTTGTAGAAGTTATTTCCTACTTTAGAATCCCTTGTAGCATTGGGTACAACTTCAACAAATTTTCTTTTCCAATTCTATTGATCTATTGGCATCCTATTGATATCTACAATGTAGTTTTGGCAAAGGTTGTCTAATGAGATGTGGAGAAAGATTTTGATCTAGTTTTATGTGACACATCTTGTCATAAAGTACCTACTACACACATGTGAGTTATTTTGTAGATGCATTTTGGTTGAGAGGTGGCCATACACAATGATAGAGAGATGTCATGCACAACAATAATATTGTGAGCCTTAATAATATGGGGGAGGTGTGGCTATGTGATAGGGCTCCACACAAACTACAATTTAGATGGAGTAATTGTGCTCTTCCAAATGTGCTATGTACCACTAAAGATCTTCCAAGTGCACCCAATGTTTATGTATGTCTTGTTGGTATGTGTTGATGATTTATTGTGTATAGTTGATGCTATGTTGGGAGCAATGAATCATGGATTTTGAACTAGAATGCCAATCTTGAAGAGCTTTGAAGGCCTTCTTACATGTCATTTGTCCTTTTATGGCTTTTGTTTGCTTTCTCACTAGTTTTCTCTTCACTCATCATAATTCTTGAAAGGAAATGCTCACTTGATTAACCCCTTTTGTGTAAAATGGTTTTGTGGTGAATATAGAAGTCCAAAACTTTTTACCTATTTTGTGCATGAACTTTCAAAGAGGTCTTTTTATATATGGATAGGAGGTCTGACTAGTTCTAGATGGCACGATTGGCCTAAGAGGAAATAAGAATCAAAATTGGTGAAAACATGCAAACATGATTATAAAAAGAAAAGAAAAGAAAAGATGCTAAACCAATTAAAGTAAATAAAATGAAAAAGTTTGCATGTGCATTAAGTCATGCAAAAAATATAAAAATAATATTGTAATGCTTACCATAAATATTGAAAATAAATTATAATTGATCAGAATGCATTTTTTTTTAAAATAAAAAATAAAAAATTTGTCACTAATGTGTCAAATCTGTTTGGGTACTATGGTACTAAATTCTAGTTTAGGTTTATGGGTAACTTGAGTGATAGCAAATTTTTATTAGGTTGAGTATATAAGCCAACCCATGTATTGAAATGTGAACCTTGGCAACTCAGTTGTGGATGAATTGTGTGATTCATCCAGAGTTAAGTCATAACTCATAACAGGTTTCCAATGGATGATGCACTGGTGGGTGTTGAGCTGCATAATTTGATAGGATCTAGCATTTTATACCAGAGAATGGGCCGTTGGTGGTCGATTCTGCGGGTTGGGCCTGGTGAGGCACCTACCAAAATTGGGCTGTTTTGGGACCATTCCACCAGTGTTAAAGTAGGGGCACCAGTGCGGAATCCGAAGGAAGTGCTGATTCTGGTGCCTGAATATGCACTAGCCATGTCAATCTGGTCACAAAAGGGCCTTTCCAATGAGTTCCAACCTAATGGAACAAATGAGGTCTAATTAAGAAGATGGGCTTTTTTCAAGTCCTTAAATGTAACCATGGTTCTACTATTTAAGCTTGAAAAGATCCAAGAGGGTGTCCAGAGTTAGTTTGGGTTTTTAAGTTCCAAGAATATCTAAGTTGGCCCTACTACAAATTAATGTGAGAAATTATTGCCCTTGACAATTATTAGACTTCAAAAGTGAATATTTAGAGTGGTGGATTTGACCAAGGCCCAAAGTTGCTCATTGGATTTAAATATATATATTTTTCAAATATATATATATATATATATATATATATATATATATATATTTCAAATTGTAAACATTCAAAATGTTGCCATATTAGGAAGAAAAACAAGTTATAATTATCACTTTAGATAATTATCACAATAAACTCAATACCGCATCCATAAAAGACTAATCTTTTGATTTGAAGCACTTGGGATACAATACATTTAAATCCAAGAGGAGACCATTGTTCAATGTGATAGTAGTGCCACATTATATATATATAGAGATTGCAATACCTTTGATAATGTTTGATGTAATTTGTGTCATCATGCTTTTAAACCTTCTTGACAAGGATTGTCATGGCTCACTAAACATGAATTTAGTCATCCATGTTTTTTACATAAGTCAATCAACCTTTTGTTAGAAAAAAAATGGTTCTATAATCCATCTATAAGACATGAATAATGCGAGCATCCATAGGTTATGCATATATAGTCCATCATATTTTGGGAATGAACTTCAAATTATCTCATTTGCAACCTATCGATTATGTTGTCAATTTTGTATATTGAGGGGCTTTCCAATAACAATAACATATAGTCGCATCTCAACCATCCTTTTCATTGTTTGGAATAAAAGGTCTTCAAATATTCGATAATCATACAAGCTAAAATATTTGCATTGTAAAACTTGTTCCAATCTTCAAGATTTGCAATGTTCTTGTTCAATATACCTTTGAAGTCTATTAAGGAAGGTTTTTTGTTTTGTTTGTCATGTTGAAATCTCCCAAACCACCACACCCCCTTCTACACACTTGGTACCCTTGGAAAGCCCTCAATGAGGAAGGGTGCACCCATGTGGTTTTGGAATGTTTAGACCTACATTGCAAAACTATTGAGTATTGAACAATATTATCATTAAAAATTTGAGAAAATCAAAACTAAAATTTTACAAAAATTGGGGCACAATCTTGGTATTATTGGAAAATAGTCATTGAAAATTCAAGAAATCGAAACAAAAACTTTATGGAAATTGGGGCACATTTTTCATATTGTTGGAAAGTAGTCAATAAGTCAAGTTTAATGGAAGTGCTTTTGTAATTTTTAGAATTAAGGTGTGGGAGATATTGAATTTGGAATAGCTTTTGTCGTTGGAAATTCAATAAAATTTCAAATTCTAATTTTTATTGAAAATTAGATTTAAAGACTTAAATTGAAGAACATGCATCATTTTCTCTTTCAAAATTCATTCTACTGGGCCAATGGCATAGGCCACACTAGTTTGTATTGGTAAATGATGAAAGGAGATAGTCAATAAAAGCCATTCATGTTTGTACATAAGGTCATATCAATGATGCTTTTTCACCATTTATAGTCCTTTCCAATTTCTTGGTGGCCAAAGATTTCTAAATTCCAATTTGCAAAATAAACTTGCATCATCCACATTTCATACATTGGTTGGGTTGTTATTTAAATTCTTCAATGCAACCAAGTGAACTTGTGTTTCATTTGACCATTAGTAAATAGAACTTTTTCATGGCATTAGTAGGCTTGGATTCACAATATTCTTTGAACTTCCCCCTAACCACAAGATTTTTCAATTCTTTTTTTCAAATTTTCAAGTTTAAAAACTAGTTCCATTCTTAATATTTTTCCATACAAGCCATCATCATTTCATCATAAAGACATGCATTTCATTATCACCATACTTTGAAACCAATTATGAAATATAACTTCATGAACTATGGTGCATCTCGTCATGTCAAAGTTGATTTACAAAACTATTTTTTTTTCTTCAAGGGCTTGCTACCTTACAACTATGAAACCAAAAACCCAAATGTCACATTTGCCCATGCAAAAAGCTGCTCTTTTTTGCAATCTTTATATGGCAACTTTTTTTGCAGATTGTTTAGTGATCATCAATATCCTATTGTTTGTTGGATGCTTAATCAATGGTACCAAAATTTATTGAAAATTATTTGTGTGTGGTGTAATCAAAACAAATTGGCATAAATTAATATGGTTTACTATCAAGGTTTGATCTTAAGCTAACTCCCATGTTATAGCATATGTGAGTTTTTGGACAAATTCTCATTTTCCCAATTCCTTGAATTTTTAAAGCAAACAATTTGACACATTTGTTTGGCATGTTTGAGGATTCAATAATGGAAAGGAACCATGTATTAGATCAGAAATGGAGAGGCAACATGATGTGATTTTCAACCTTTTCACTTTTGAATGTAATAAGACATGAAGCATCCATCATTCACACTTAAAATAAGAAGCATGTAAATATTTTGTTTCAAGTATTGATTTACAAAATGGACAAGTAAATCAAATGAGTTTGTATTGTGTGCAAGCGGAAGGTTATTTTTATAACTTGTACAAGATGTTTTTTATATGCCAATCATTTGTCTTCGAAGCTTGTTCAATTGTGCAATTTTTCTTTAATCAACTTATCACCTTCTTTTCCTTTTAACACATTTATAATTCTTGACAATTTTTGTTCCACAAATTTTTAGCCATTTGAAAGTCGATCTATGAATGAAGGTAAGTTTGCTTGTTTGGTATGTATATCATATTTGAGATGTCCCAAATCAGGGTTCCTTTCACCACACTCTTGGTACCATTGGAAAGCCTTTTATGAGTAGGAGTGCATTAACTCGATTTCACATGTTTTAACATATGGTAAACAAGTTATTGAATATTGAACAAATTTTTCATTGAAAATTTATTTGCATCAAAACTAAAAATTATAAGGAATTTGGGCACACTCTTGGTATTGTTGAAAAACCTTCCATGTGTAAGATGTAACAAAGGTGACTTGGAAATTTTTAGACATGAAATGTGGGAGATATTGAAAATTGAATATTTTTTTATCATTTGAAATCAATTTTTAACTTAATGTAATCTTTTCACAATTGAGCTTTATTGTCCAAGTCATGTTCACACTTGGCAAATGACATATACCACATTAGTGTATTTGAAATGATGATATTATAATGACTAGTTTCATAGCTTTAATGCAACTAAAACAAATAGATACAAATTTTGGCAATTTGAGCAATTCCAAATTATTCCTTGAGTTTACTATATTGTTTACATCATGATTTTGATTATCTACATAACGACAAATTTCCAAATTTTTTTTCATACATTTAAAAATTCCGTTGAAATTATAGTTGATCATCATTTCAAAAATAACCTCAACATGATAATCTTGTTCAAGATATTAGTTTGTTGGGCACTATTGGTTTATTCCTATTCATCTAGTTAGGCAAGTCCATGCCCTAAGAGCTAGAGCAAGCTAGAGCTTACACAAGGATTGTCACCTTCAGCTTCTTGAGGAACACGGTTTCTCCAATGGGTGCTTTTGTCAAGAATTCAACAAGCTATAAAAATATCCATTGTTAAGCCACAAAAAAAGGGGGTTATTATTGGAAGGAACCAAAATAATGGAAGTTTACATTTTGAGTTGATAGGCATGTATGTTGTTGTGACATGTTTAGGTGTTGTTGTGTGTTGAAGGCATGATATGAGTAGGTTGAGAAAGGTACACATTGAGGAAGATATGAATTGAGAATAATAGAGAGATTTGATACTTGTCAATGATACCACAATCACCATGATGTTATTCTTCCCTCAACTTCCATTGGCCATAGAGCTATGGGGGTTCAAGTCTAGACTCTACATCAGCCCAATTAACAAGATTTTGTCCCACTTGAGACCCACCTCATTTATAATGTGATGGGATACCGAGCATTAAGTAAGTAGTCATAAATTGTCATAATCATTTAAATATTTTGCACCTTGATATTTAATCATTTGATATCAAAAGTTGGCTACACACACAAGATTATGAAAGTTTTTAAAAATTAAAAAATTAAAATTCCTTCTATATTTCTGGCTACCTACAAGTAGCTAATTATTTTTAAAATTTTAATCTGAAATGCAGAGATTAAAAAAACCCATTAAACCATTTTTTCACATTTTGCCAGGAAAATACAAACATGCTGCTATACAGCCCATTTCTCCAGATAAGCTCTTATTGAGCAAGCCCAACTGGGCCAACCTTGCAAAATATGTGCTATATAGAGCACCCTATTTAACAAAAACATTTTGAAATGTAAATTCACCCTCCCTATCTTCGCCCTGTCTTTGGGCCTCCTTTCACCCCCTAACCCCTCTTCTAGTGGTATCCGTAAAGTAAGGAAATTTTATCAAAACTCAGTGTGAAATGTTGAAACTCGGCATTCAATGCACAAGGTTTCGAGAGGAATTATAGTAGCTGTACGTACAGGTAGGAACAGTGAAAATATATGTAGCAGCAGTGCAGGCGCTCTGGATAAAAGAAATCCATGGTGAAATGAAACTCAGAAAACCATCATGTTGAGCTACAGAAATTTACTCTACCGAATTAAAAAAAGAAAGAAAGAAAGAAAAAAACCTACATGCAAATATACTATCCATGACGCTCTCAAGCTATTGTCAAGCTTTTGTCCAATGAAATCGAAAGACTAAAAGAATGCCTCTAGGACAACAACACACACAAGCATGGATGACATTCTTATCTCAACCTTCAAGCTTTTGTTGTTGTGGCATAGGAGTTTTTGACTCCCATGGTAACATGATTGCTGCAAGGGTTTAGGGTTACACTTGAGAATTTTTTTCACAACATAGGCTCCATCTGTGTGAGTCTTTGGACTCAAAAGAAGACTCCAATGTGGAATGCACCCACCAGAGTCTAGTAACAAATGCACACACACACACACCTTTAGACATGTGGTTCCCTGGAACGCTTGAATTGCTCAGTAGTGGCTCTCTCCTCTGACTTCAAACCTTGAGAGGTTTTGAGATGTTGCTCTAGAAAAGACCAGAGACTTTGTGCACTGCACCAATCTTGCTCTCCGTTTTAGCCGCTTGTGAAATTTTTGCATGTGCTCAGATTGGTGAGGCAATATCAGTTGATTGATGATTGCTGCATTTCATTTCATTTCCGAAGAATGTTGCTGTGTGTGTGTTGTTGATTCCTAGCACTGATGCTCACTGGAGCTCTGCTGAACAAAGGGGTGAACTGAGATCATCTTCTTCCCCAGCCACCCATCACACGTACTACTGGTTGTTTGTCTTCTCTTGGAGGTAATTGCTGTATGTGGTGTGTTTCTGATGACATTGTGATGATATATTCAGAGGCAAACCCATTACAAGACTTGTAAGAACCTCTTCTTGCCCCACCAATGATGAAAGTTTGATTTGTTGTCTTCTTGTGAAGGTGGGGTTCTCAGTGTTTTTGTGCCATGCTTCTCTTGGAAGATCGATCACCCATTCAAGAATTGTGAACCTGCAGGTTCTTCTACTTTGGGTGCTGCTGAAAGGTATTATGCATACATGTAGGGTAAAGCCTGAGGATGAGGACATTACCCCGAATAAGGGCTTGAGCACATTCCAGTAACACCCATCTACTTGTTGGGTTTCTTCTCAAAATATGAATGTTGGGTAATGGATTTAATCATGCCTCTACATCATTTTTATTTTTATTTTTCGGGTTGTCACTTGTCTTTTCATATCAGAGATTTCGTATCACTACATAAATTGTATAAAAAAAAATTCGTATGACTAATTTTTTTTATATGAATTTTTTTGATGAACATACCAATAATTAGCTTCAATTCCTTTACATCTTATTAAAATGAGATTCTTTTAAAAAATGACTAAAAAATTATGCAAGAATTGATTAAAATAAAACACCATATCAATTTTAAAATAAATTAAAACTTTAATATATATAATTTGTTTTTGAGATATATATTATAAGTATTTTTAATCAATTTGATGTTATTTAAAAAACTTCAATAAGGCTTTGATGAAGATTTAACAACAAAAAATCACAATGAAATTAGTTTTTAATTGATTTTTTAAAAAAAAATTGGTATTGTTGTTGCCTTTTATGTTGTTATAAAATTACATTATTGCCTTAAGATAGTAGACATGCATGTATGATTTTAGGTTTTAGCAAGCATGTATGGGGCAAATAGAACTAGTTTTGTTCTTCTTTTTTTTTTTTGTTCTTTTGGGGGGAGGTGAGCTCTATGTGTTTTTTATGAAGTTCTTATGTACGAAAGAATGTGCCCTACTACCCTAGGGCACATTTTGCAAATCACTAGGGTACGTCAAGCCCGGAGGATGAACAAGGTGACAAAATCCACCCTAATGGCAAATTCCATGGCACAAAGGACTTTAGTTGCCATGTTTGCCTTTCCAATGGTGAAAAAGTGGATTATTTTGAATAATAAGTTACCTCTAAATTCATAAAAAAAGGCAATTGAAATTCATTATGTTGGGAGATCACTCATCATAAGCTTATTTTGACCTTAAGGCGTTTTATTTTGGGGTTCAAAAGGGATTCTATATATGGCCTAGTCGTCTTTTTAAAGTGTTATAGGAGAGTACCTTAATTTCATGGACTTCGTTTCATGTACATGGGAAGGTGTAAGGGAAAAAAGAGGTTTGTCAATGAAATCTCTCTACTTTGGTGGATTAGTATGAAGTGAGAGAAGGAAGGAACATGCATCTCTTCTTGTGTCACATAATATTCCTATTAGTACAACATTTATTATATTAAAACATATTGTATGAAGATTTTTCAAAGCGCTTTCATATATTCTCAAATTTCTCTATAAATGTTGTTGTAAATTATTGATATTATGGTAGAAGATTATAACCTTAAAAGATCAAAAGATGACTTAATAATGACATTTCATGTCATGATTATGAAGTTAAGGAGTTAAAGTTCAAAACTAAATCATGGAACATTTGCTTAGTCATTAATATCATCCCAATGTGGCAAGGAACCAAAGGTGATGCCCAAAAATATGGTTTTGGTGAGCTATTTTGATGACACATTTAAATTATGATTTATTTGCTCTGAGATAATCCATGTTATATTATCCCCATTTCCATTATAACATTATTTTGTAATTCATTAGGTCATTACATTAACTATTTTTAGATCTTTTTCTTGGAATCACCATATTCAACACATCATATTTGAAGATTTTTTGAATTTGTCATTATATATGAATTTTTATTGTTGTGTTGCATGTAGGTTTATCAAAATGTAGATACCATCACCATTAAAAGACATTGGTTTGATGGAGCTTCTCTTCCTTTTGAAGGTGTGATGCATTCCCTTGAAAAACAAATCCCATGATTTCCAAAATTTTGGCAAGGTGAATGTTTGTTGAATATCTATTGTATAGGAATCTTGTTTTCGTTTAATTTTTTGATTTGAAAAAATTGATATATATGTGATTCATTTAGTTAGAAAGTTATTTTAATACATTTTAAAACCTTTATAATTTTTTGTACTCATGTTGTAATTGTCATACAAATGAAAGCACATTGGGTGGAACAAAATGACGTTTCATAATTTTTTTGAAAATCCTTATCTCTTGTATTTTTGGTGTATTTTAAGCTTAATGAACTAGTTCAATTTTCAAATTGGTTCAAATGATGTTTTAATCATCATATATATTTTCATATTCAAGTTCAAACCACCATTTTAAATTTGATTAAAACATGTTTATTAAAGATTGGATTTGAGGAAAATTAAATTTAATATCATGTGGATTTTGTCATTTTAAAATTTTGTAAATATAATATGATTCAATATCTATCCAATTAGGAATTCTATATTTGATTTTTTGACCTTAAATCTTATCAATGTTTTTTAAACATTGTGAAATGAAAGATTATATTCAAATTAAATGGACTATGATGGTCCATATTAAAATTCATTTACGATTGCTTAATTATTATTATTATTTTAAAATCATTGCTTAAAGACTTGATATGTAACTTCACATAAATGATTTTTTTGTGATAATAAATAAGGTTTTTTAAAAATAATGCAATGATTATTGAAATGTTCTGCCAATGATAATTTTTTTAGTTCATCAAATAGTGGATTTTAAATAAAATATTTTAAAACTAACTTAATAAAATTAAGCAAAATCTCATTGATTCAAAAAAATTGTTTAAAACTTTTCAAGCATTTTAATTGAAATTGAACCTTGAGTTTTTTAAATAAAAATTTGTAATTGTAAAACAAGTTAAAGAACCTATTCCTCTTGAACTTCAATAAAGGTTGTTGGTCAAAATTTCAATGATCAACTTTCGAACAATAAGCCAAGAGAACTTTAATTTGGTAGCTTCAATGTAAAAGTTTCCTAGCAAAGGTTTCAAATTACTTTTGGGACCATTAAAATCCAAAATTTTACAATTAAAAAAAGAAATAACCTTTTCCATTGAAAAACAAATGGCAATATATAATTTGAAATTTTCAACACATACATTTCATGTTTTACATATTACATAACCATGGACTCATCATGACTCTATGCTAGTGGATTAAAACCTTTAAAAAATGAAGCAATAATTGGACCTAGTGATGTTGAAAAAGATTGATGGGATAAACAATGTAGCTGCAAATATGATAACCTAGTTGCAATTATTATCTCATACCCATGTTTTACTAACTATGTTATAGGTAATAATACTTAAATTTAATGATAATAATATATTAGCACATAATAATAATAATAATAATGTTATAGCAAGTAGCCTAGTTTAATTATAAGTTGTGTATAATAAATAGGCATATTAACTAGGTAACTTTGTTATATTAGCTTAAATGTATTAGGTATACTAACCCATGTGTATATCATTAATTGCATGTTAATTGCACACACAATCGTATAGCCCAAAAATATATACATCATCAATTATGTAACTATAGGCATGATTAATCTAGTTGTAAATGACAACTAGTTGCACATAATTGCAAAATGATTGATTGCATATCACAAGATTTCTTCTAATGAAATAGGCTAGGTAAATAGGTTATTTAACTTACGTAGGTGAGCTAGGTAATTAGCTTACCTACCTATTTAACCTACAAACTTAACACACTTATTAAAAGCCCACCTAGCCTAGGTACCTAGGTTAAGTACATGTATGCTAAGTAGGTGTGTATCCTAAGCTAGGTGGTTAGTTAGGTAGTTAAATTAATATATTAAGTAGGTAAAGTAGATTAATTAGCTTGAGGTACTTAAGGCCCCCTTTACACTATGGTGAGGGATTGTGACCATGGACATATTGAAAGATTTCAAAACACATTCAAAGATTGTCCCATGGAAATTCAAAAATCATTTTTGTGGGCTTTGGTTGTGAAATGTAATTTAAAGTGATAAAAACTTTGTTGAAATTCCTTAACATAGTCGTATATTGTGATTCGTATTAAATAGTTGCGAAAACCCCCAAAGTTTTTTAAAATTTTCTTTTATATGATGGGCATCTTTGTTTGGCCCATCAAAAAAAAAAAAAATCAAACTTTGGATAGTCTAAAAATAGATATCCTTTGGGTTGGATATATAGGTTTTCAAGAATTTACATTAAAGAATATGGGATAAAATGAAGAGGTATTGGGAACATGATGGGGAACATATTGGGATCTTGATAAACATGTTGGAATTTAATGGGAACTTGATGGGAAGAATACAATAGGAACAACAAAAATCTAACACCCCCACCTAACCCAAAAGACAAAAAACTTGGGCCTTTGCTGCATACTACTGACTTTTTTAGTTACAAGAATTTTTTTTGCATACTTATGTTCTTTGCCATTTTTGACCTAGGCTAATGGCTTGGAGAACTATGAGTGAATTTTATAAGGAAATAAAAATAATAATAACATTTTAAACCAATGGTGGTTTTTTGGGCTCGTTTAACGAACTTTGTGCTAGGCACACTTCAAATTAGGTACGTTTGGCATGAAGTCCATTAAACCATGAAACATTATCCATAAGATACCAATTAGGATTTTATGTCAAGTTTTCATCCACCTTTATTTCCTTGGTCCTTTAAGTTGTCAAGCTTTGTGTGAAACAACTTTATACCTTAACAAAAAATTTCCTTTGATCATGAATTTTCTAGTCAATGGTCACAAGCTTTTGAACTCTAATGCAAAGGGGGGTTAAACTGGCATCTTAAATAGGTTTTAAAAAATATTCATAACAATAAAATGACAAAATTTATTGTTTGTTAAAAATATGGTGCAATGGTCAAAAACTTGGTTTTTCAACATGGAAGTGACAAGCTCAAGTTTTCACATTTGTACCTTATCTAAGTCGGCTACTTAGTTAAGCTAAGGTACTTAGCATTTTAGCTAAGTTCCTAGTTTAAATGCCTAGTTTAGTTAAATTTTTGTTTTTTTCACCTTAGTCTAGGTTAGGTGACCTACCTACCTTGGCCCTTTGTTCATACTAAATCAAATTTTATTCATTTTGACTATCAATAATCAAAATGATAGTTGGTCAAATTGACTAATTCATATGAACAATAAAAAAATGAATAATAAAAAAACCCATCAATGTTGAAAAGACCATGAGTAAAAAAACACATGTTAATTTGATTAGGGTACAAACACAATAGAAACAACCACAAGGTGTGTGGATAATGCTTTAAACTTTGATTTTATATCTTTACAAATTCACAAAGAGAACATAATAAATTGGATTGTCAATTTTTTTTCCTTTTAAAGTTCCATTACTTGTTTTATGTTTCATTGTTCAAAACTTGATGCAAATTGATGATGTTTCAAAAGACTTCTTACATGTTCCAAACAATTATGCACAATGGATTTTGTTTTTTTCAAACATCCTTTTTCCTATTAAATGTGCACCATTCCTTCTCAAAATTGGAGAGGATGTTAACATTGATAATTATTAAAAAAACATTTAAAATTTGTAAATTTTATTTTGAAATGCATTTGAACATATTTGTTTCAAACATGTTTTTGATTTGAAAATTATGAATTTTGAAATGTGTTTTTAACAAAAGTTATTCATTTATGTGTTAATTAAAACATGGATACATTATATATAAACAAATATAGACCAATATAGTAAAAATATGTATATTCAACACACAATTATAAATTGGTTATGAAAGTCATGATTTCTTGTAGAGAATGGAAGAATTTACACAAACATGTGGTTCAAGCTATTTTGTGAGTCATATTTACATTCAAATTTATTTTGGCTACATTTTACATTTATTGGATTTATGGGTTTTTTGGCCGCTATGACCATACCAACACAACCATGTGCGGTAGTCTCAATTTTTCAAAAGTTGCATCAGGGTTATTTGAGTATGGTAAGGTTATTAGGGGCTTTTGGCGACTTCATAGGGAATGATGAATACGCTTGGTGCATGGGAGGGTTGTTTTCTTTTTTGAAATGCGTTCTTGGTGAATAATGAGTTGGGTTAGTTTTTTTCTTCAACAAAAGCTAATAACCATAGTTTTAAAAACTCCGTTGCGTAATTAAAGGTGACAAATCTCTAAAGGGTTGGGGGTAGAAGTAGACACAAAAATTGGCGGTGTTCAACATAACATTAGTCTTGTTATAGTATTTAGTGAATAGCAAGGATGTTAGAAATTCTTGAAGCAGTTGAAGGGATGTTAATGAAAGGTCCAATTGAAATAGAACAATCTTTAAGCCGTTGAACATAAGGGTAATTTTAACGATTAAATTAATAGTATAATAGTGTGCTAATGGCAACAAGAGTTTCATATTGAATTAAACATTTATTTAGTTTGTGAATAAACTTAACAAAGAGCTAGAAGTACATGTGAAATCCTAGGCTATGCCATAGTGATAGTTCATAACTGCAGGAAATCTAGGATGCGTTGGATGGTGCAAATTAAGTAGTCCACCTTGTTATTAGGAGGCAGTCGATGAATCTAATCGCGCAACCAATGATAGTTTCCAACGGTGGGAACTTAAGACCATGCGAAAATAAAAGTATCTTCAGTTTTGTAACAACCTTCACAAACGGTCTCAAGTTCATCACCATAAGCGGGTCGACTTGCAACAAGATCACCAGGGTGCAAAAATTCGGAAAAATACAATAGTACCAAGCTCAAGGGGGTTCAACTTCAAGACGAGCACGCACATCTCGAGGCTCAGGTTCTTCATCACAAGGATGTTATTTTAGGGTCAAATCTAGAGATGATTCTAGAGGTGGTTCTTGATTCACTTCTGTGACTTGGGCCTGTAAAATGTGACCATGCGCGACGCCATAATTTTTAAGGAGAGGAAAAAGGTCAAATCTTCAATCAAAATCAAATCGATAATGAAGGTGTGAAGGACTTGTTACATTGAGGTGCGTAGTTGTAATTTATAAATCGAAGAAAAAGAAAGAAAGGCATGAGTAATGGTTTAGAACCATGGTAAAGTAAAATCATAAGGTCAAAGCAAAAAATTAAAGGTTTACGTAAAGTTTGTTGGGGGAAAAATGGGAAGAAGTGAAAATGTGTTCGTTTTCACCTTCCATTAGCTACCAAACATGGAACCTTCCATTGGCTACCAAGCTTGGAACATTCCATTGGCCACCAAGCTTTGGATCTACTTTCACCTCCCTCCTCCTTCTCTTTAAAAAGACGAACTCGGATCATTGGGAACTCTTTTTTTTCCCCGCACATAATTTTCAATTCAATCTTGAATACTTGTTCCCATAAGCTTCTTGAGGAAAAAAAAGAATGATTAGTCTTGGTAGATGGGAAAAGGAAGGAAAGTAGAATGAAAATCTTGTAATAATTTTGAAAGAATGGAAATGGCTAGTGATAGTGTTGGGAGGTTGGAACTTTAGAGAAATCTCACAAACCCTCTCAAGTTTGGTAGCGTAATTTACTACTGGTTTAACTACATAGCTTAGGATTTCGTAGCAAGTTGCGCCTTGTAGTTAACTTTCTAATGAGCTAAGGCAAGTCAAATTTGAATAATGTATGTGTTAGAAAATGATGTTTCAAGTGACTGATGGTCTGCAATCAAGTTGAACCAATTGCCTTCGTAAAACCCTCTCGAGTTTGGTAGTATAACTCCTTACTAGTTTAATTGTAGATCTTAAAATTTGGTAGGATAGTGCGCCTTATAGTTAGCTTCCTAGTGAGCTAAAACGAGTCGGATTTGAATAACTTATGTGTTAGAAACAATATTTCAAGTGACTGGTGGTTTGCAACCAAGTTGAATTTACCACCTTCGTAAAACCCTCTTGGGTTTCAAATCATAACTTCTTGTTGCTTTAGTTATAGAGCTTAGGATTTGGTAGCAAGGTGCGCCTTGTAATTAGCTTTCTAATGAGCTAAAGCAAGCCAGATTTGGATAACCTATGTGTTAAAAACAATATTTCAAGTGACTAGTGATCTACAATTAAGTTAAACATGGTGTTGAGTCCTTAAACATTGGTTTAAATGAATGACAATTTGACATAAAGTTATAGGATATGCAATGTTTGAGCTTGGAAAATATATATATCAGTTTTAATTATAATCGGTGCATAAGAGGCAAACTATTTAGTTTCAACTACAAACGCAATTTAACATTTAGAAATACACTTGCATTTTTCCTTCACTAGTAGCATTTGTGCTTTCAAGTATAGTCACTTTGTAGAACTGGGGATAGAGGGACAGGAAATTGCTTCATAGCCGCATGATAATTTGAAATGAAGTGGGGGTGTACAAGGGGAAAGTTTTAGTGTTCGTTGTTGAATGGTGGGGATCTTTGTTGTTCATTATTGTTGGTTTTGGAGAGCTTATGAATTGATATTTTGAAATGTGTGAAAAAATGTTTAAAAAGTGTATGCATATTTGAATGGTGAATTAAGTGGCAAGGGTTGACATTGATGTGGGCAAGTTATTGATATTTTCATAATATTGCTAGGTAGGTTATTTTTATAAAAAAATTGGATATTAGTTAGGCTTTCAATATTCTTTTGGTAATTACTATCAATTATGCATAAGGGTAGGTTTTGAGATACTTGGTTGATAATTACCAATTTTACACTAAATATAAGGTTTAAAAAAAATTAATCTGAATTATAATTATAATTATTTTGTTTTCTATCACATAAAAAACTAGTGTTTTGATAACCTACTTTGATGATAATTAGTTCATTCAAGCATGTTATTAAAATTTGAAAATTCCATAACAAAATAATTAATGGGTTATCAAAAACTCAATAATTGGCTAATATATTATTGATATTTAGGTTGATAACTAGGTCAAAATTCAATAATTGACCAACATTGGTTGACACATGGGTTGAGGAGCATGAAAGGCCATCATGCTATTAAATGTGAAAACTAATTAAAATTTTGATCTTCAAGTTTTGAAGTCCAATAGGCTTGTAATCTAATATGTTCATATTTATTGTCTATTCATTGTATTTTATTTGTGTTGTTTATATGAAGATGAGGAATTTTCTCAAAGCCCAATGGATGTTTGTAAACCAATGTTTGTTGAATTTGTTAATTACAATTTGTATAACTAGTGCATGCAAAATTTGTTAATTATACATTACATTTTGACACGTTTTTTGTGTGAGTTTACTATTTAAACTAACCTTGTCTTTAATTCTTGTTGTTTTGTTTCTATTATTATTATTATTATTTTGTTTTGTGAATGTGAAAGTTCAATTTTGTGTTATGAAAGTTTGTTAAAACCTAGTTGTTTTTTCTTAATTTGTGTGCACCTAGCTTGTTAATTGTAGAGTGCCCTTTTAATGCTTTATTGATAACTTCACCTCACTTATTAGGGTGTTTTTGTTATGTTGTACATTTGTTTCCTCATGTGTTAATACCATCTTCTAATGTTTGATTTTCAAATTAACAAATGGAGGTCTATCATTAAATGCTAAAAATAAAGAGTGATTGAGATGAAAAAAATGCATGTGTTTAGAGGGAAATGTATGTGTATGTTGTGTTATGTATTTTATTTTTGGTCTAATTTCTTTGGAAATGTTTTTATGTTCTTGTCATGCCTGTGAGTCCTTTTGATCCATGGAATAAACATAACAATGCTTGTTATAAGCATGGAACAAATAGGTAGTTGTTGATTTTGTGCAAGGCTCAAGTCTTTGTATAACACAAATTCCATATAATTGTTCATCATGGAGCATATTTGTGGATGTAGATATAGCAAATGATTTTGGATGGACTTGTTTGATGTAGTTTTGCTATCTTTTCATTTCAATTTTTTCATTTTGTTTTTAGCAAGTTTTTCATGACAATATGACTTTATTGATTTGTTGATCTCATGGTTCTCATGATGTGTTTATCACCCTATTCTTATGGGCTTTTGTTAAAATGTTTATGTTTGCCTTGAATTGTAAAGCTAAATTTTATTACATTCTTAAATTTTGATATTGTTGTTATGTGACAAAATTATATTTACATACAAGAAGTTGTTTGTTGGTTTAAATCTGTTAGTAATTATGCAAAAATAATTTATTGAATGGCCAATTGTAAGCATCTAGATGATGCTTTATATGCATAACATGAATTGTGTAAAGAATGTCTTAGAAAATAATTTATTTCATCCAATTTTATTCCTTCACACTATTTTTTAAAATGTGTTTAAAGATTTTGCAATTTTTCGTTCAGCCTCTATATGTTGGTGTAAATCATGATCATACGTATTTGTTGTATTATAATCCTTTAATTGTGCCACACATTTAATTGTAAGCATCCAATTGATGTTTCATATATGTATTGCATAAATTGTACAATAATGATCATAGAAGTAAATTGTGTAATCCAATTTTTGTTCTTTTTCACCAATTTTCCAAAGGTGTTTGAATATTCTCCCATTATTTCTTTCAACTTGCATGTGTTTGTTTAAGTCATGGTCATCCATATGCATTTGATTGTAATTCAATGACATCCCTTCTCCATGCCCTTCAAACATTTTGGTCTGAATTAAGGTCATTTGTATAAACTTTCTTGTAATATGTTTTTCACACTTTTCAAATATTTTGCTATGTGGTGTACAATTAAATTGTGAACTATTTAATTTATGTGATATTCCAAGGTTTGATGTGTTTTGCAAGAGATGTGACAAAACTAATCAAAAGCCTTGATTAAAAGGAAGTTGGGTAATGTACATATTGTGATCATTGTGGGCATTGGGGAGATTTATTGGCATCATCAAGTTTTGCACTACATGAAAGGTCCATGTTACCCTAGATGATAAGTTGTTTGTGTTCATGTTTTAAGTTATATCTTTGAGAACATTTGAATTGGTGTATTTTAATGAGATAGTTTGACTATGTTTTGACATAAAGAGGTTATGAAAAAATTACAATTAGTTTTTTTTTTTGCTTTAAATTAGATATTTTCCTTAGGTACTTTGAATAAAAAAGTTCAAATGAAACAAATGTGGAGAAAGGATAGTTAAAACCAAACTAGTTATAAAATGTATCATTTAATGTGGCTCTTAACATGTTTTTTGGGCTAGTATAGATGTACAATGTGATTTTTTACATGTGACAAAAGGTCCTTGCATGTTTTTAAATTATTTGCATTGTCTTAACTATAAAGCCCATGCACCCAATTTGGTGGTGTTAATTTTGGAATGGAAAACTTAATCATTTCTTAGTCTTGACACAAGGTTAAAATTATAGTTATTCTAAAGTGGTATTTCATTGATGGCTCGGGCCCCCTTGGAAAAGGGCCTTATTCGCCTTCCACCTAAGCTGGGAGCAAAAGAAAAAATGTATGAAATAAATTATACATGAATTTTTTTATACACATAAAATCATGACATCTTTTTGTCACATCACATCATTTAAAAATGGAAATAGATATTGGTTATAGGGTTATAGTACATTATAAGGGACCCTTTAAATTGTGCATCATTGTATATATATGTGTGTGTGTGTGTGTTAGGCGGTGCATTTTAAAACTCCAAAATGTCATTTTATGAAAGAACTTCACAATGCTTTTGAATATTATGATAGTTCATCACATAAAGAAATCAACATATTATGTGATGTTAAAATATATTTGTTCAAAAATAAAAGGTATGTCATTTTGTATACATGACATTATTTAATTTTCAATTGAAAAAGATATTTACTATAATGGTTTTTAGTTTTTGGCTAAAGTCAGTTGGTTGGTAGAATTATAATGCTTCCATTTGTAGTTTTATTTTAAGGGTCATTATAATTTAGACTTTCAATTTTGGTTATAATACATGATTTTAGCTTACATATTTGAATTTAGGAATTTAAACCTATAAATTCAATTTGCATTTAAATTTTTTTATTGAGAATACAATTGTTAATTGATAATTACAGCTAGCTTGCATTTAAGGTTTCATTTTCAATTTCAAATGAAAGAAATATTTCTTAATGTTTTAGTGTGGCTTTTTAATTTCATTTTCATTTTAATGTTTCAATTACATAGTTGTAGGTTTCAAAGGGTTAGGATATCTAGTTAGTTTTCAAATTTTTGGTTTTTTAATATAAGGTTTAGTTTGGAATTTTGTGTTCAAATTTAAGCTTTTGAATCCTATTAGTTTAGAGTTTAAAATTTCAATTTCAAGTTAAGATTTAAAATTAAGTTTTAATTTAAAATTTCAATTTCAATTTATAAGTTTTTATTTTAATTTGTGATATAAATTTAAGTTTAAGTTTAAGATTTGAATTTAGGTTTTAAGTTTGTACCTTTGTTTTTTGACATTAATTTGGGGTTTGAGTTTTGATCAATTAATTTTTTTTTTAAATTTAAATTTATAATCTAAATATATCATATTATGGTTTTAAATCTAAGTTATAATTTCACCAAGCAAGGTTTTTATCAAATGTTAATTTAGGCTTAGGTTTAAGCTTTAGGTCATTTGTTGAAATTAGTTTCTTAATTTATGTTTTAATTTTACTTTTATTTGGATTTCAGGTGTTTAAACCCTAATGTTTGAAATTTTATTTTAGCTTCTAATTTCATATGAACATTTGAGGATTTTATTTCATTTTCAATTTAGGGTTTTGAATTCCATATTTATAAATTTCATAGGGTTACAAATTTGTTTTAAGTTTTATATTAAAGTTTAGCTTTTCAAATTTAGGTTTTAGTTTATGTATGACAATAAAATTATAAGTTCAAGTTTTAATATTTCAAATTTAGGGTTTAGAATTTTATTTTAGGCTTTTATGTTGTGGTTTTATGAGTATAGTTTAAGTTTAAATTTAAAATTTTAGATTTTATTTTATGGTTGGACTTTATGCTTCATGGTTTTAGTTGACATGATCAAACTTGTAATTTTGATTTGATATTGGAGTTATTTGTTGTGATGTTTGAGGTTCTAATAATGGCAAGGTTTGCAATTATGTTTTAATTATACATAAATATAATGTATTTGAAAACTATCATGCTTTTTGAATTTTGCATAATATTTGAATTTGTAATACATGTTTAGGTTTGAGGATCAAGGTCCATTTATGTTTATTTTCAAGTTGGCATTTTTAGTACTTTGTTTCAATTTGACATGTATAACTTTACAATCTTTCATGGCATGCATATGTCACAAATACAAGTAATATCATGTTAGAAATTTAATTGAACATTTTTAGATTTTAAATTCTAGGTCCAAATGTAGGGATTGAGGTTTTTATTTCAATTTTGGGTTTAAACTTTCCATTTTAGACTTAGATTTTCATTTATAATTTTACTTTACATTTTGTATTTAAGTTTAGGATTTCATGTTCCATTTTAAGGTTTCATTTAAGCATAATTAGGTTTTTGATTTATTTTAAATTAAGTTTAAGGTCTTTGTTTTAATATAGGGTGTTGATTCACTATGCCAACTTGCCCACATTTGCAATTGGTTAGTGCAATTGTCACATGATTACAAGCAACAAATTGCAATTACTTCCTAATTCTTGTAATGCCAAACCAACAAAATTGACAACAATAAGTTACAATAAGGACTAATTGCACTAGTCATACCAACTTAATTGTAATACCATTTCAATTGGTATAGTAGGTTTGTTGACATATATGTCTACAATGGTCTATCATCTATCTGTGGTCAAATTGTGAATCCAACTCTATCACAATTACTTTGGTTTTCATCTTTGTCATTTGATTGAATTGTTTATTATAATCAAGCTAGATAAAAAAGGCAATGGGACTTCATATAGTCCCATCACAAACTTGCCCTCTACAAGGTTTAATGATTTTACAACATTTTAACAATGTGTTCAAGTTTAAGTGCTAATTAAGTGTTCATGTTGATATGATGTTGTGATTGCAGTGTAATAGATTGTGATGATCAAACATTGTGTTATAATACCATGACAACATTATGTGAATATTTTATCAACACTTGACCTTGAACACATTGTTAAAATGTTGTAAAAGCACAAATACCTAAAAGGGGCAAGTTTGTGAAGGGGATGTCCTATGTTTACTAGATTTGATCATGACCATTCATTTTTCCCCTTCTAGATGGCCATCTAGCAACTAGGTTGGACATGTGGTGGTAATTAAACTTGATTTGTTCATCCAAGGTCAATTGAACTTGATCATAATCATTCAATTATTTATTTATTTTTGTTTTTTTGTTTGGTTTAGATGGTCATCCGAGAGTGATTGAGTTGGATAGGAAGGGGTGATAGGATTTAATTTTATCATTGTTGTTTGATTATAATTATTATTATCTATACTCAAATTGAATTGAATTTTTAGACAACCGTACAAAAGTGATTGGGTTGGACATGAGGGGTGATTGATTTGATTTGGGCCATCCAAGGCTAACTAGATTATATTATGCTTACTTGTTTTTTTTGGGGAAAGTTTTTTCATTCATCCAAGTCAAAATGTAAATGTTTCTTGTAAGATGAAATTCACTATTTTAATTGAAAGTTCAACTTAGGTGACAAACATGTCATTTGGAATCATTGAAATGTTGCACTAAATTGTAATGCAATTGCATAATTGTTGATGAAAAGAAAAGTTGAATATTCCACACGAAGATATAGTGAATGTTGATTTGACTCTAATGTAATTATAGTCATAATTAACTTAGTTAACCCTAATTGTTGATGTGGAGTTTTCAAAAAAATAAAAGATAATATAGGCATAAAAATTTAATGACATGCAACAACTATTTGCAATATGGATAATTGGAAAAAAGGCGTAATTGATGTAGTGATTCCATTTATGACTTAGAATTTTAACTTTAATTTTAAATTAGGGTTTATGTATAAGTTTTAGTGTCCTTTTAAAATTGTTCCAATTAATTTAAGATATTGTGTTATTTTCACAAGGTACATTTTATTGGTTTTATTTACTCATTAATACAAACATATGAATAATATTTCATATATATATATTGGATAAATATTGTTAATCGTCTAGTAATAGGGGTTGAATTATCAAAAGTTGGTTTGGGTTTACTAAAAAAATATTTGTAAAACGTAACATTTGTTAACCAAACAAAATCCTAAATACATTTTCAATTTATTTTTCTTTAGTATAACTATCAATACTCTAAAAATGAATTTTTTAAAAGTTCAAAATTATTAAGGTTAAATATTAAATATGCTACTATAAAATAAAATAATACCAAAAAATCCTTATATTTATTTTAAATATTTGAAACATTATAAAATCATATGATGTGAATTATTAATCACATTTTTTTATCTTTATTCTTAATGATTTATTTTACAATTAATAGGAGGTGAGGGTCGTCACATTCATCACACCTTGTTCTTCTATCAAATCCAATATTATTCATTTCCTTCATTTTCATTGACTTTTCTCTTATTTTGTTTGCATAGTTAACCAAAAGCACAAATAGGCAAATTCCATTATAAGAATCCAAACTATAAAAAAATAAAAATAAAATAATAAAATAAAAATAAAAATAATTAGAAAAACTAAAAAATAATAATAATTCTTTTTTAAAGGGGGAAAAACAAAGAGAGAGATGAAGAAGAATCCAGCAACAAGTCTATAAGATGTAGAGAGTTTTTTTTAATTGTTTTTTGGAATATAATAATTAAATACAAATTATGACCCTGGTTAGAACAACGTGGATGAAACCACAAGGATGTAAAAAAGTGGGAATTCGGTCGGTATCGTGTTCGAACCCGGCGAGATACAAAAACGGTTATGGGGTCACTTTCTTCTGCCCCCCTGACGATTCTGCCCGTTCGCCGTCTTCCTTCCCGCCGGAGTGCCGGAGCGGGCGACGCCGAAAACAACAAGCGAAGGGGGGCGGACGGGGTAGGCGCTCATCAGACCCTAGCGCTCTCTCTCCTCTCCTCTCCTCTCGTCCGGTGTTGTTGTTGCTGCTGTGTTGCAATTTCTTCTTTTTGTCAATTGTGCTACCCCAAATCCAGTTCGTTGTTTGCGATTCGCGTCGAGATTTCACGGGGGCCCCTTGTGCGTACAAAAAAAAACCAGGTGCCATTTGCTGCAAAATTGGCTCATATTTTGTGCCTTCTGTGTCCATCTATTGTTGTTGTTGTTGTTGTTGGTCGTGGGTGGTGTTTTGATTTTGTTGCTATTGTTGTTGTTGGGCTTTTTTTGCGGTCTTTCTATGTGCACACACACATTCCTTCATAGTCGTGATTTTACTAGTTTGGTTTCGCTTGTTTGCAGTTTCTTTCAGGATTGATAAGGTGGTCCGTCCGTGTTCCCTTTGCGGCAGTCAGGGTTTGATGACGGTGAGAGGTTCGCAAGGGAGGAGGGGGTGGTTGTTGTTGTTGGTTGGGATAAGCGGGTTGAGATTCTCTTGACTGTGGAACACACAGTGGAAAGCTTTCTTCAAGTTTCGAAAAGCTCTCGTTGTTGTTTTGTTCGAATGTACTCTTTGTAGATAGAAAAGGGGGTTTTCATCATGTTTTGTAATCAGTGTGTCCTCCGTGTTTGCTGAGAAGGGAGGGAGATGGGGTCTTCTAGATTTACGGCAATGACACTGTCTCGTTTTTGAATGCGTGCGCGCAACTGTTGTGTGTTTGGGTGTCTGTTCGTTTTTTGTTTTTTTGTGTGTTTGTGTTGGGTTTTCGGGTTTCGGAGTACTGCTACTGTTCGGAGTCGAGATTGAGCCTGGTGTTTGTGTCTGGGGCTTTTGACAAGTGATGGTTGTTCACTAGGGTGTATCTGTTCGTGGTTTCTTTGTACTTCCATGTGCAAATTTGATGTTCGGGGATCACCGATGAGTGTTTCTCAACTCTTGGGTTTCATTCAGAAAGCCGCCCTGTTCTGTCTTCTGTGTGACTCTTTTTTCTTTGTACTCATCATCAGTCAGTCTCTTCCATTCACACATTTTCTTTCGGGTTTTGATTGTTAGCCGGTTTTTCCATGCAATTGTTGGTGCTGTACTTTGTGCACAATGGTCAGACCCCCTAACCCTGAAGAAGAGAAGTTGTCTCCTCTGGACCCCAGTGCAACAAGTACTTTAACAAAAGAGTCTCAGTCTCTCCCTGTCTCTACCACTCTTCCCCTCTCTACAACCCATCTTGCAGGACAGCGGGATCCCCTTCTTCCTACTCTTGCAGAACTTGCTACTCCACGACAGTCGGACACATTGACGGCAGTGTCTCATGTGCCCACAGAGCCCTCTACAGAGCCCACTGAGCCCAAACCTACAATTGTTGTTGTGGAGCACGGAGATGGACAGACTCTGGATGTTGTGGTTGATGGTGGGCCAAGTGTAGGCCAGGCTTTGAGCACTGTTGTTGCTGAGCCAAGTGAAGAAGAGCCAGTTTCCTATGTTTTTGCAGGGAGTAGTAGTAGAGATGGGCAAGCTCCAAACTTGGTTGCTGCCTCTCCAAGTGAGTTTCACGTTTCATCCTTTGTTGCTGAAAGCACAAATGGGCAAGATCCCACTGTTAATATAGGCGGACCAGCTACAGTTGTTGCTGAATCCACAGACAAGCGAGTGCCTGACAAAGTTGTTGAGCTGAGTGAAGGACAGCCTTCAATTGATGAGAGAGGAGATGGTCAAGCTCCCAATGTTACTGCTGACTCAAGAGAAGGGGAAGAAGCTCCAGTTGTTATTTCTGACCTAATAGAAGGGCAAGCTCGAACTCTCATTGCAGAGTCCAGGGATGATGGGCAGCAACTGGAAGCTCTGGTTGATGTTTCTCAGCCAGCTGAAGGGGACATATCACCGCTTGTCACCATGAGGCTGAGAGATGAGCAAGCTCCAAATGTTACTTCTTATGGGTTACATGAAGGGCAAGCTCAAGTTATTGCTGCTGATAATATTAGAGACAGTGAAGCTTCTGTTTTTGCTGCAGAGAATAGAGAAGAGCAAGGTAAAACTATCGCAGTGGATACCAGAGATGGGCAGTTTCCAAATTCTGCTGTTGTGTTGGGTGAAAGGCAAGCTGAAATTGTGGCCAGGGGGCTTCAAGATGGGCAAGCTCCAGTTATTGCTGCCGAGAACAACAAAGGGCCAGCTGATATTGTTGCTGCAGTGTCTACACAAGGGCAAAATTCAATTGCTACAAGGCCAATTGAAGAACAAGCTTCACTTCTTGTTGTAGGAGAAGGCCAAGCTCCCATTAGTGCTGCCGGAAGCACAAATGTGCAGGTACCAGCTGTTGTTTCTGGGCTGGGAGAGGCACAACTCCCCATGGTTGCTACTGAGACTAAGGAAACAGAAGCTCCAATTGTTGTTATTGAGCCCAGGCAGATCCCAAAAACTGTTGCCGCAATCAGAAGAAGGCAAACTTCAAAGATGGTTGGTGGGAGGATACAAGACCCTCATGTTGTTGTTGATGGAAGGCAACTTCAAAATTTTGTTGCAGGGCGAAGAGGAAGGACAGCTCCAAATGCTGCTGCTGGGACCGGAGAAAGTCAAGCTCATAGTGCTCTTCTCGAGGCTGGAGGTACACAAGCTCCAAGCATTCTTGCAGGGCCTGGAGAAGAAGAGCAAGCTCAAAATAATGTTTCTGGTATCCAAGCTCCCTATGATGTTGTTGTTCAGGGCTTAGGTAAGCAAGCATCAAATATTGCTGCAGGCCCAAGAGAAGGGCAAGCTACAAATGTTGTTGCAGGGACCAGAGTTGTCGTTGAGGCTAAAGGTTTTGGGGAGCTCCAACCATCTGAAGCTAAAAAGCTTCCACTGACCAAGAGGAGGAAAATTACTGTGAGGGGCCAGTGGACCAATGACACACTGGAGGAGGCAATCTCAGCAGTGAGGAGTGGAGCCATGACCTTGCGCCAAGCAGGAAGGCACTACAACATCCCACCTTCCTCCCTCTCAGACCACATGACTGGAAGGATCACCAAGCGAAAATATGGGCCTCAAGGGGTGTTATCTCAAGAAGAAGAGGCATCAGTTGTAGAGTGGGTGAGGGAGACTTTAGCTGATGGCTGGCCTGTAGGAATCAAGCAGCTGAAGATGAAGGTGGCAGAGGTTACAAAAGGACGGCCAACACCTTTCACCAAAGGCATTCCAGGGAGCAGCTGGTTGAGGCTGTTTAAGAACCGACATCCTGATCTGAGGATAGGGATGCCTGAGGTTAGACAACATAAGACCTAAAGCCTTCCGACTCTATCAGGTTTTTGTTTATTTCAAGATTCATCAATGTCATGGTGACGAGTCTGGTTTCTCCTCCAGTTTAGTGTCATGTGTCTGTTAGATTCAAGCAAAGGAGTGTCTCAAAGGACTTGCATGCAGCAGGACTGGGGAGTTTTCATGAAGCATCCAACAGATAATTGCAATTTTAGATTGCCAAGTTTGTTCTGGAAAGATGGACAGATGCATGAAGTAAGAAGGATGGATAGTCCAGCTTACTTTCCTTTGTGAAGCTTCCAACAAAAAGGGTGAATTTTAGGTCAGCAAGTGCATCCTGGGAATATGAGCAGATGTATAGATGTACTAGGGCTGAAGAGATGCCTGTGTTTTTCAGTTCTTTTGCCAAAGTTGGGTATGATTCTGTCTGCTACTCATTGATTGTGTTGGGGTCTTCGTTGAGGACTGGTTGTGGTAGCTACCTTTCAGACTAGGGTTACCTGGATGTCAGTTAGGACCCATGAAGTAATATCAGTGGATCTGTGGTCATGGGTAGGAATTCGAGTGGTATTTCACACCCAGCTCTTTTATTTAGTTTTGGTGTTTCTGTTGTGCAAAACTTGTATGGCAAGGAAGTGATGTCTGATGGTGGTACCTGTTCAATTTTGAAGCCCATGTTCTATCAGTCTGTTTAGCTCTCCAGAGAATGATGTCATGTAGAGATGTTTGAGATCAAAATTTTGCAATTATAAACATATGTTAAGGTTTTAGAGCCAGATGATCTTTCACATTTTCACATGTACCAGGTATGTAATGGTTCCCTGTCTTTACAGGAGTGTGGTCATTTTAGGGCAGCTTATACCATTCAGGGAATGTGGTCATGTTTAGGGAAACTTTTTCTTGAGCTTGTGCCTTGTACTGCTCAGTGCAATTGGCAGGACTATTCTCTGGTCAATTGGTTGTAGGAACTTCTGATGGAATACTGATCTGAGAGATATTGTGGGCCTGTGGATAATGGTATCATTTGCTTTTAGGCTCTGGACATGATGTATAGCTATAACAGAAATGTGAAAGTAGTACTTTTTGTTAACAAAAATGGGCTTAGTTTTATCATGGTATTGATAGTGTATCTGTGTGGTGTTGACTTGGTGCAGGAGAGGTTGAGGCGGAAATCATCTGCCAGGTCCTCTTTTCCCTCTCTCCCTCCACTACATACTTCTGCAGATGTTGATGGGTTCAGGGATGCTGATGCATCTGCACCATCCCCTTTACCACTTGTTGTACACCCTGAAGATTCACAAACTGCAAGTGATGCTCAGCCTGAAGGTACTGATTTATCAATCATCTCTCAGCCAACAGATTCACAACCATCTGCAACAACCCATCCACAAGTACCCAGGAGAAAGAGATCCATTGAGAGGGGACAATGGACAAGTGATGCTTTGGAAAAGGCCATTGTAGCTGTTAATGGTGGTTACATGAGTATGCGCCGAGCTGCAAGGATTCACAACATCCCTCCTTCATCCCTTTCTGACCATATGAAGGGGAAGGTTGGGAAAAGGAAGCCTGGGCTTCAGGAGACGTTATCTGCAGAGGAGGAGGATTCAATTGTCCAATGGGCACTGAAGATGCAAGAGGAGGGCGAGGCTTTAACTATCCAGCAATTAAAGTTGAAGGTTGCAGAGATGACAAAAGCAAGGGGCACCACTGCTTTTGCCAGTCATGTTCCAGGAGCTGCTTGGTGGAAGCTGTTCAGAGCCAGGCATCCAGAGTTGGCAATAGAAAGGACTGAGGTTAGATAGACTTATATCTAATGTTTTCTCCTCCCTCTTGGGTTTCTGGTGCAAGATTGCTGAGTGATATCTGAGTGAGGATATGGGGCTGCTCACAGAGGGATACCTGTGACTCAAATATGTTTTTCTCTAGTTTGCAGTCCCTTTGAATGCAGTGTCATGCTCAGGGTTCTGAGAAGGAAGTCAAGGAGGTGATAAATTGAGGTGAATGTTTTTGGACTGATTGGGTAGCAATTGTTCTTTGCCAAGTGTGCCCCAGTTGGATGGACCCTGGTGTTTTGGTTGCATGGGAATGGCAGCACATGGAGACAGGGACTAATTGAGAGATGTTCATTGCATTAAACTTGTGGTTATCCTCATTTTAATTTGGCTGTCTTGATTTCATGCAGAGGGCATCAATCCAAAACCCCTTGGTATCTCTACTTCCTGCTCCAGAAGCTCCTCCTGAAGATGATGAGCAACCTGCAGGTTCCCAACTGCCTACACCATCTTCTCAAAATGTTGCTCAACTTAGGGATTCCCAACCTCTGGATGTTGTTGCTGAGGCTGGAGATATGCAACCCCCTGATGTTGCATTGGTCATAGAGTCTCAACCATCTGTAACTCCAAAGCTTCGAGTGAGCAAGAGGAGGAAAATGACTGGACGTGGTCAGCGGATGAGTGATTCTCTGGAAGAGGCAATTGGAGTTGTTAGAAGTGGAGGCATGAGTTTGGACCAAGCAGCAGAATTTTATAATATTCCTGCTTCATCACTTCTTGATCACATGACAGGCAGGATAACCAAGCGGAAGTATGGTCCCCAAGAGGTGTTATCAGAGGAGGAAGAGGCATCAGTTGTTGAGTGGGTACTCAAGATGAGAGAGGATGGACAGTCTGTGTCAATCCAGCAACTGAAGTCAAAGCTAGCTGAGGTTACACAATCAAGACCTACACCTTTCACTGGAGACAGTTGGTGGAATCTCTTTATACACAGGCATCCTGATTTGTCAATAGGAGTTACCGAGGTCAGACACACCAAGATCTAAACCCTTTCACTTTGATGTTCATATCTTGGTACTGTGATTCTTCCAGTCCCATATGTGCCAATAGTCAAAGAATGTCCACACTTTACTTCATATCAATTGTGTACCTGCCAGGGTTAAGGAGACAAGGAATCTGTGTTGGGTCGGTCTCCTAGGAAATTCCTGTGTGTTTGATTGATCACTTGAAGCAGTAGTCTACTGTGACCAGTGCGAAATGTTATGGGTGTTTTATAGTCATGTATGCAAACGGTAAGTCACATCCTGGAATTTAGCACAATGGATGTGGAAGCTGCCATCAAGGAGTAAATCCTGATTGCTGGGTTCAATGAGGCATTCTTGTTTGGTAAAATGATAGTGTGTGGGTCTGGTGCAGGGAATGTCAAATCCAGATCTTTCATCATCCAGCCTTCCCAATGAAATGGATACCCCTCTTGATGGACCCCAGCCCTTGGATTCACAATTCCCTGATGATGAGAATCCAACATATTTTCAGCAAAGTATTGAGTATTCCACATTTCCCCAACCATCAGAACCATGTTCTTCTCCAAGTGGTTTTCAGCTCACAACTTTCCAACCGGCTGCAGTGACTAAAAGCCAACAGCCCAAGAGGAAGAGAACTGCTGAGAGGGGGCAATGGACAAATGATGCTTTAGCACAGGCCATTGCAGCTGTGAAACAAGGAGCGATGAATATGCGGCAAGCAGCAAGGTTCCACAACATTCCTCCCTCATCTCTTTCTGACCACTTGAAGGGCAAGATTACAAAGCGAAAGTATGGGCCTCAAGGTGTGTTATCTCAGGAGGAAGAGAACATAGTTGTTGAATGGTTGCTCAAGAAGCAAGAGGAAGGAGAGTCTGTGTCTATCCGGCAACTGAAGTTGAAGGTAGCAGAGATTACACAAACAAGGCAAACACCTTTCACCAAAGGCATTCCTGGACCTACTTGGTGGAAGCTATTTAAAGCCAGGCATCCTGATCTGTCAATATGCTCTTCTGAGGTTAGGCACACTGAGAGCTTCAAGCCTGTTGCTGTCAGTTTGCTGTGGTCTAGAGGAATCAGAGAGGTTTGAAGCTTGTGGATAAGAACTTAGCTTAAGACCAATATGCCCTCTGAAGTTACTGTGTGGCTAGTGGATGTAGCATAGATTAAATGCATAGACTTCATGAGAGTCTCACCTGCTGGATGTGAAGTTGGACAAGTTGTTTCTGGGAAGCTGTCTCTTGTTTTTATGTCAAACAATGATATTCTCAAACAGAAATTTGGAACCTGAAGTTGAACTGGTTTTTTCAAATATTCATGTTTGGTAATGTGAGTTGTGTTGATCTGGTGCAGGGAAGGTCCAACCCAAAACCGTACATCTGCATCACTCCCCCCCTTCCTGCTTCACCATCTCATTCTGCTGAGCATGCCTCAGGTTCTCAACTTCTAGACCTTCAGCATGCCACAGATTCCCATCCATTTCAACCATCTCCTGTAAATGTTTCTGAGCCTGCAGTTTCACATCTCTCTGCTCCTAGCAGTCCAAATTTCTTTCAGCTGACAGATCCCCAAACTTCAAATGATGAGCAGCCTATGGATGTTGAACCATTTGTACCTACTAATGGTCAAGTAGCAAAGAGAAAGGGAATGACTAAGACAGGACAGTGGACAAGTGACTCTTTGGCAAAGGCCATCACAGCAGTGAAAAGGGGAAATATGGGTTTGCGACAAGCAGCAAGAGCTTACAACATTCCTCCATCATCTCTATACGATCACTTAACTGGGAAGATAAAGAAGCGGAAGCGTGGGCCTCAAGGAGTGTTATCTCAGGAGGAGGAGGCATTAGTTGTGGAATGGATACTCAAGACACAAGAGGAGGGGCGTTCTGTGACTATCCAGCAACTGAAATTAAAGGTAGCAGAGATTACACGAACAAGGCAAACACCTTTCACGAAAGGCATACCAGGACCCACTTGGTGGAAGCTGTTCAAAGCCAGACACCCTGATTTGGTAATTGTACCTGAGGTTAGGGTGTACAAGAGCTAATACTGCTCCTGTCCTGTTCTGTTTTATAAGATTTATGCATTCTTTGGGTGAGGATGCTAGACTGGTTGCAGAGGGTATCAAACATGGCAAGTCTTACTTCTCCATCTCTGCAGTGTGCATTTCAAAGTCCTGTATTTCCTCTGAAATCACTTGGGTGTCATGCCAAGACTACTCACATGAAACACACTGTTATATCTCAACAGGCAAGTGCAGTTCTTGGTCACCTACTGTATTCTGGTAGCCTGGTGGCGGTTTCTACCAAAACCTAGGGCCAGAGCTATGTGCCCAAATTGTGCTTGCGCTTCATCTCTATGAGCAAAGGCAGACCAATTCTGTCTGTTGCTCAATTCATTTCCTTGGCTTTGCCTTAGGACTCTGGTGTGCAGTAGCTAGATTTACAAAATGGGATCAGCTTAATGGGACTGATGCGTTTCAGAGAAAGTTTGAGTGATACGGTGGGTGCTCAATTGGTGGTATATTCTGCCCTTGGGTTTATTGCTTCACAGCCACTGCCGTGATTACAGGTTTTACTTCAGCTGTGGAAAGCTCCAGTTATTGGGGAAAGACTTTTGTTACAAATTTGGATGCATATCAATTTTAGTTTGTCTGCAGAGCAGCAGGTGTTTTTGCTGGCCTTTCTCGATTTCCATGTTGTAATGTCAGTGATACAGGTCTGATGTGATTAGAAAGTTCTTTTCTCCTCCCATGTTTGTGTGCTTTTTCTGTTTTTATTTCTTGTTGTTTTGTTCTTTTGTCTTTGGGGCCTTTTTTAGGTCAAGAGCAGAGTCCCAGTTTGTCATGAGGCATTCTTTGGCTTTGTTGGGGGTGACTCTCTGCAAGTGCCGGCACTGTGATCTTTGAGTCGTAACAAGCAATGCCTTTTTAGGCTTCCCTACTGCTTGGGAGCAGCCCTCCTGCACAAAAGGGGGCTTCTTGAGTCCTTATCAAGATCGGGGACCTTTGCTTGAGCTGGCAATTGTCCCTTAAATTGAGAGCTTGCTAATTTCCATTATGCTATTTGGTCTGCTCAGTTTGATAGATTCTCTTTTTTGGCTCGGTGTAACTTAAATAAACTCCATACATTTGGAAATGGAAACATAAAATGGGGCCCAGTTAAGAAGGTAATTGCCGATACTCATTTTTCTGTCTTCAACATTAAGTCTCTCAACAGACTTAGAAGGCTTAGGCAAAAATGCCTTAATTCTTCAACTAGCCTCTGTCCATTTTCAGATAAGGGGGTAATTTATGTTATTTACAGTGTCAATAATAGTAGAATGCTCTATGTTGGTCAAACATGTGAGTCTGCCTTTGAGAGATTCCAAGAGCATATAAGAGAAGCTAAAAGATTGTCTAAGCTTGCAAGTTCGTCTTTTGATTGTAAGCCACTATATGCTGCCATTTCCAAAGAGGGTTTCCATTCCTTCAGAGTTCTTCCTATTGAAAAAGTAGAGGGAAATTTCTTAGATTCTGAAGGCCGTTTTGCTCTGAACTTGTTTAAGGTTGTCGCCTCTCAATTGGAAAGAAAATGGATGAGTATTTTGCACACTTTCTTTCCAAGAGGTTACAACCTAGAAGGCAAGTCAAACAATAGACGTTCTCCTAGGGTACATAAAGTTTCTGCAATGTTGTGGAGAAAGGGCAGCAAACCTTCATTTGCTCGTCCTAATAACAAAGTCTGGGTTCCTGTCAATGTTCTTCCTAATGTTGCTATAAGTTTACCTCCTCCTACTTTGCCAGTTTCTGAAGAGACTGGTTCACCTCTGATGATGTGCAACCAAATCATAGTGGGTCCCTCACCTTTCTCCTCACAGAATTTTTGGCTACAGAGATTACAAAAGAAGGCTGGTATTCCTTTCTTCTCTTATGTCTCAAGGTAAGTTTTCTATTGTTTTTCTCTCCAAGTATAAGA
>Ga0116231_10001521_pt1 | contig 47438 bp, 32 predicted proteins | sample S1TSphgellanicum_2_FD_89695 | JGI IMG/M metagenome (GOLD analysis project Ga0116231, IMG submission 89695) | Host-associated microbial communities from peat moss isolated from Minnesota, USA - S1T2_Fd - Sphagnum magellanicum MG | ecosystem: Host-associated > Plants > Peat moss > Unclassified...
AAAAAAAAAAAAAAAAAAAAAAAAAACACAAAAAAAAAATAAAAAATTAAATAAAAAAAAAAAAAACAACAACAACAAAAAAAAAAAAAAAAAAAAAAAAAAAAACGCTACTGCCCACTCTGCCAAAAATCTGAAAGAAACTCTCAATCAAACTAGTTTCATTTAGTTAGTATAATGCTGAATTATAATTTATTGATTTATTAATTGCCGCACATAAATGAAAAAAAAATTCCGAAATTAGGTAATAGGCACCTTGCTGTTGAACTAGGCTAGGTACTTGTGTAATAATACTCTTTGAGGTGCGGAACAAGTCTACGTAGTAGGTCCTACAATAATAATAATGATAATAATAATAATAATAATATTCCTTGAGGTGGGTGGGTGTGGGTGAAAATTCACTAAAAGGTATCCAATTCCATAACTTTTTATCCCTTATTTTATTATTGGCCTTGCCTTTGGTCCCCAAAGGCAAGGAATATTATGTTTAGGTTCATTATTTTCAGCATAATAAGGCATCAAATGCTTTAACTGGGAATGACATTTTACAAAACAAAATAACTGGGACCCAAACTAGTAGCTTAAGGGATTTTGGTCATCAGATAATAGGTCTAATTTTATATGAGGATTTTTGGAAAAATCATATTTTGGCTTGCGTTGGAAACTTGAGATTAATCAATAGAGTTATGATATCTGGAAGGATTTTGGTTTTTTTTTTGGGGAGGATTTTTTTGGAAGATTATATTTTTGCATGGTGAAATATTTGAGTTTCCATAATTCTTGTTTTTGCCTTAAGATACTTTTCAATGTAAATGGCATGGCCACAGTGTGACAGACGTGACACACCCAACTCGTTATAATACTACGGTGTACCTAGCTTGGTTAGGCATCAATTAATTATTTGTTGAAATTGTCAAAAATTCTGAAAAAAAATACTTGCTGGACATTGCCCGAAAATATGAAAGAAACTTTCAATTACACTAGAACTTCATTAGTTAGTATAATGTCGAATTATAAAAAAAATATTATTAATTTTTAGTGCCAAACTTTAATGACCAAAAAACTATATATTAGGCACTGTGCTGCTAAACCAGGCTAGGTAATAGCATAATAATACTCCTTTAGGTGGGTGTTCGTGGGTAATACATATCCGAAGAAGCCTTTTATTCCGTTATTTTATTACCATAGCACATAGCATGGTTAGGTATTAATGTTTTTTAGAATTACCACAAATTAGGAAAAATACTTCCTTGCTAATTTCATAGAAACTTTCAAGCCAGGGTTTCTTTTTTAATTAATTAATTAATTAATATTTTTCTTTTCAATTTTTTGATGTAGCTGAAGTGACGATCATCCATAAGATGATTTAACTAGATTTGGCTACATACTAGATATATGAAAGTAAAAAAAAAACCTAATTTTTTAATATATTCTTGACTACCTCCTAAAAATTATCTAGTGATTTGGATTATGTTTTATCTTGAAATCTGGTTAATTTGAGTCATTTTTTTCATGAAAAATACTTTTTATTGGTAGAAATTATATTTTTCAGGCGAAAATTTGGGGAAATTTCACCCCTCATAAAAGCACTGTTTCAAACAAACTAGCTTCATTATTTAGTGTAATGTTGATTTGTATTTTTTTTAATTGTTGAATGTAAATGAAAAAATAATAACTATTATTAGGCACCTTGTTGCCAAATAAGGCTAGGTACTAGCTAGTTACAAACTTTCCCCAAAAAAATTCCCAAAAAACAAACATGATAACCAAAATCATTTATCAAAAAAAAGGAAGGATGAAGAGAAACAAACTTCATATTATTGATTTTTTTAGTTTACTAGACCATATTTAGTTAGCTATTTAAAAAAGCTTTCAAAAGTTCAAAATGAATTAATACCATTCATTTCAACTTTGAGGTGGGTCTACTTGGGTAATAGGGTATCCAATTATGAAAACAAGTATGCTTTATTAGGTATCAAATTTTTGCTTTTACAAATCAGGTTTTGTTTTATGTAATTTCTTCTCTTCATGCCAAAAAACGAAAAAAAAAAAAACAAAATAACTATTATTTTTACATTAAAAAGGAAATAGGTACCAAATTTGTGCTTTGTGCAAAAATCTTCTTGTCACCCTACCAAAACAACAAAAAGACAAAGAAAAATATTTTTGCTCATTATATTGCCAAAAATACCCCTAAAGGAAAAAAAAAAAACCTAAATTTTATTTTAAAAAAGGGAAGATGGGGGCTAGAAAAAGACTCCATGGATCATAATTTTGAGTTTTGTTGTAGGTTTACTAGACCATGTATAATTAGTTATTTAAAAAAAACACTTAAAAATGTTCTAAATGTATTTATAACACTCCTTGAGGTTGGTGTAGAAGCATTATCCCTTATTTTAGTTCCAATTTTCTAAACTTGGTAAAGATTTTTTTATTTTATATATTTTTTGGGGGTTGCCAAGGGGTTGGGGAGGGGAAGAGGAGAGGGCGAAAGGGGAGAGAAAGGCCTTGTTTGAGCTGCTTCTAATGCGTTAAGAGTCTTTTCCAAGATATACAACCCACCCTTGTTGGGGTGTGGGCTCTATTATGTTCGAAACCAAATATAAAAGGTGCTTTGCCGTTTGGTGGGTATCTAGCCTCCATAAAAGGGGCTTGAGAATTATTTCAACTGTCAGAGAAAGCATCCCAAAACCCTAGTCTCCGAAATGTCTCCAAGTGCTTTTATATTTTTGGAAATGAAAATGAAACTTTGTGACTCAATTTTGCTATTAAGAAAAAAAACCCAACACAAGTTAAGTGAGAGGCTCTCTTGTGGGTTGCTTTTTCCCAAGTCTAACTAATCTCCATGACCACATTATCAATTAAATTTTTCATAATTAAAGAATGGACTCATGAATGATTAATTCAGCATATTATTTGTCAAAGAAACATTTTTGTGTACTTATAAGTAAAGCATCCTTTCAATCCATAGTAATTGGGGTTTCCTTCCCTAAAAGTCTTTAAAATGACATTCTTGAACCATTCTTGGGCGAAGTTGGGTTTTTCCCATCTTCTACGAGCAAACGTCATATTCATTAAGGGTTTTGGGTTTCCATCTTGAAAGACAAATTGTTCAAGATCAAAGTCCCATGTTTGTTGTTTCTTACAAATTAGGGTTTCATAAAATTAGAACACCACCACCCATTTTAAGGCCAATTAGTGAAAAGTGTCTTCGACATGAATGACACATATATAGTGCAAGTGTTAGTTTCAATACATACAAAGTGGTGTTGTTTTGTTTTTGATTCAAAACAGAACGTTCAATCCCAGTTCTAACTCCTTGTTTTTTTCCAATGAAACCTTTGGTTTGCTCTTGAGATTGTTTTGTTCTTGATTTACAAAAGAACCTTCAATTTGAATTCTAACTCCTTGTATTTTCCAATGAAACCTTTAGTTTGGTCTTCAAATTGGTTCTTCAAATTTCTAAAACCTTCAATTTCACTCATTTTCATGAAGAATTTAAAAACCAAGTCGGTTTAAAGATAGGTCTAATTTCGCATTCATGACACACAACTAAAAAAATATGTTCACATACTCATATAACTGAGAATAAAATATAGCACAAAGTGGTTGCAAGGACATTTGGGGTGGAAGCTTACAATGAAGAATAAACTCAAGGGTGCATTCTGTGGATTTTTGAGAAATCATGTTCAAAACTATGAAGTATCCATAGTATTGTTTGAATTCTAAATGTGTTATATAGGTTTATATAGTTTATATACTCTATTCAAGTTCCAAAATGTCTACAAGTTCCAATTTACAAAACTATTTCCATGTAAGTAAAGGGTGAACAAGTTATATTAATATTGTTATAATTAAAATCATGTTTTTGAATATCATACTAAGTACTTTGTTGTTATAAAAATTATTCATTGATCATGAAATGTACTTAACAACTATTAATTGAACTGTGAAATTATAAAGTTGCATTGGACTTTTTAGCTAATAAAACTAAATGCAAGCAAATGGATTCATGGACCTCCAAATGTCTAACAACTAATTACTAATAACATAGACGAGAAGACATGGTCTCCACAAATGTTGATTAATACATGCATGCAAATGCCATAGCCTCATTGACAACCATTGACCAATTGATTCAAATTTGCTAAGATTGTTACAACATACATCTGTTTTTCAAATGGCACACGATGTGAAAGTTTTTAATTACCACCATCAAAACAATTTACCAAAAGAATCATGTTGCAATTTATAAAAAACAATTTCAAGGTGTTATGTACATTACCAAATAGAATGCACCTCACATAAACACAGAACTACATTACTCAGAGTCTTTGGAAGTCACCTTTTCATTACCGATAGTTAATAATCTTATTGATAGTTTTATCAATAGTTAATAAAATTCATTGACAAAAAAATTCCAAATTCCAAAAGATCCATCTTAATAATCTAGTTGCATTTAATACTTTGCATTCAACTGTAAAGTTTCATCCTATTTGTTTACAAATTACAACAATTACAAAATTTTCAAATGTCTTTGATAAAGATGTGGTTCTGCAATAGTCATGTATAATAAAATTTCTTGAAAAATCTTCATCAAGTAGCATCATCAACAATCGATCTACATGCCTCTAATGATAAACACAACAACTCAACCAATCTCACCAAGTGGGGGTTATAACACCATCAAACAATGTTACAAGTGTTGTTCAAACAAGTATGAACTTGAAGTCCCTTGAATCCATTGAATATTTTCCTACATGCAAACATAAAAACATGATCAAGCCATGTTAGTTTTTTGAATACAATGGGAAAGATAAATTGAAAGGTGTAATGTAAAGGAATGGTTACTTAATTTTTGTAAAGACCATCAACCTTAATGATGATAGTGCAAAAACTTTAGGTCCATCTTGAAAAAATAAAAGAAAATGGAAAGTTGTCACAGATTCAAATTTCATTGAAATCAAATCTAGAAAACCAAGATAATCAAACTAGGAAAATGCTAAAATATTGGCATTCATCAAGGGAAAAAAAATGGAACACAAGGCTAACTTGATAATTGTTGATTCCAGAGACATCATGGAAACATCCATCATAAAATCAAAACACATTTCCATTCATGTCATGGTCAATTGTAATTTTGAACATTGTTGCAATGGAACAAGTGGGGATTTTTTTATGGAGATTATAAGAAGATAATTAATTACATGGGCATTATTGGTCACAATGAAGATTATTGGGAAATGTCCATAGAAGACATGGTCATTCAAGGATTACGTAGTTCATACGTAAACCACGCTTCAACCTTCCACATTGTCGAGAGTCCATGAACCCCGAAGATGACATCTATCATGTGCCGCCTCACCTATAAGAGCCTTCATATAACAATTTGGACATCAATGAAAAACAAATGACTGAAGATGCCATTGAAGGAGATTCATCTCCTCATGCACCTTTTGATCCCATCCTAGATTGTGCAGAAGCATTTAAAGAAGGTATAGTTGGGTCGTGCTTCCCAATTTTCACATAATTAATTAGAATAGACCAATGAGTTGTACACCCCCCCCACTAAGTGGACAAAAAACCTCAATTTTAGCACAAAATAGTCCCACATTTCAGCCCACTTCAAATCTAGGTGCATAACCAATTTAGTTTCCAAAAAAAAAGGGTCCCAACATTCTTTTACCATGCAAATGCACAATGAATATCACAAAAACATGTGCACTAGATACTTCTATTGAACATCATTGACATCATGTTGGAAGCATTAAAGTGAAAAGGAAAACATCAATAGCTCACATGAATTCAATTGAAGTGACCTATAAGAAGGGGATTGTTGCTCTAGTTGAATCTATTAATTGTATTCGTGAGTTAAACCTTCTAAATTGAGGAAAATCACACAAGGGCACAAGAAAGGTAGTTGGAATGTTTCAAATTGTGAGACATAAAATTGGATCAAACACAACAAGGTATGGTCCAAGCAATATTTAGGCTTGTAGAAGCCATGGAGTTAACATTCTAAAAAGACACACATAACTTTGTGCTACCAACACTTGCACCAAATGTAAAGCCTAGGAATTGAACTCCTAACATTGAAAACAATACACATGTTAATGGATTGGAATACTTATAGGCATTAACATACTTTTTTCTTTCATAATTCCATGTTTAAATGGATTTGAATTGAAAAAGATATTTTCACTACATTCAACTAAAAGGAAATTTAATACAAGATTCATTACTCATAGATGTAATTTTCAAATTTTGGTGATTTTCAATAGCATTGAACAACAAGGGATACCTCTAAGTTGTGATGATGTTGCTCCATTAAGAGAAAATACCTTTAGTGTAAACATTGTTTTCATTTTGTTGTAATCCATTTGCATTTAATGCATTCTTTTGCATGGCTTCAATTTGGATAACTTGCATGAGCTTTTCAACATCCACCTCTTTCCTCCCAAGGATCAAATTATGGAGAAGACAACAAACATTGAACACATTAAGGATAATCATTATATGCAATTTCATTTTCTTCAAAAGCTCTTTGAAGGTTTATTCCTTTATTCCAAAAACACTTTCCATAACTAACCTCTTTCACTTATGTTTTTAGTTATACATAAATTTCATAATTGAGTGATGTTCGTTGTCTTTTTTGTGCAATGTCATGAACCGAGGTAGAAATGGATAGCCCTTATCTTCGAGCAAATAAGAAGGTAATCCATCTAATGAACCAACAACCATATAAATCATCCCCCTTGCATTACATGTTTGTACAGCCAAAAAATTTTCACAACAGAAGAATTATTCACATCCCCGAACAGTCCCACATACACATTAGTGAATATCTTGTGGCTGTCAACCATTGCCTATGCAACATTTCAAGGAGCTCCTAATTTTTTTTTGATTTGTTTGATTTTTTTTCGAGTAGATAAAAAAAAATTGGTCGTTGACTATGGCAATCGAAAATGGGCAACTGAAAATTTTTGGTCGCCATTGTGGCAACCAAAAGTTGTCAGGATCATTTTTTTTTAATTGTTAATCATGTGGTGACTAAATCCACTTTTGGTCACCATGCATAAGGGCAATTCGAATGTAATGAAAATTTTCCTTGCATCAATCTTGATGGATAGACTCTATTGTGAGGCTTTACACAAAATGGTCGTGTCATGTTTGTTTTGACAACCCTGGTTGATTAAAGTTTGACTCAATGGCCAAGCTCTTCATCGATCATTAACAAGGTATAAAACATCTTGTAACCATGTAATGTGACTAACATCCACAATTTTTATTTTTTGCAAATTTACACCCAACTCTTTAATTAACAAGCTTGAAGTAATAGTGTATTTTGCTATTTCATGTAAGATTTTGATTAATAGTGCAAAACTACCCAATAGTAGTGACCAATTAAGGAGGTCCATTTTTCTCAAATGCTCACAAATAAGCTTACAACATTTTTAAAATAAAACTTCAAAAGCTTCATATAAAGGATTAAAAATTATTTTCAACAATAATAGAATACATAAGGAGCATGACAAAGTTTCACATCTATAGTTTTAATTAATTGGTTTAGTTTACACAACTTTCACATGAAGAACAAAACCTAAATGAAAACAAGAAAAAAAGAAAGAGGATACACACCTCAAAAATGTGAAAAGTCAATTTTATTTTGAAAATATTGGAAATGCCAAAGAGTCTAGATGCTCGGACTTCACAACATCACACCATATTAGCATTGTTATTTTTTTTACTACAGGGACATGGGGAAAACATTTTTTCTTTGAACTTCACATCATTGTGTAAAATAATATTGCCATTAACTACACTAAAACACAAGTTCATACTTTCACAAGAAGAATAAAACCAAAATGAAACATAAAGAGAGGGGATACATACATCTTGTGTGCAAGTCTAAATATGTTGGTATTTTTGCAATGATGATGCTTTGGTGATGACTATTGTTGAAATGTTAATGTGGATATTTAAAAACTATGTTAAAAAAAGTGGTGTATGTTTCATGATGGCAACATCAACATATCTAAATTACTAAACCTTAAATTTAATGTTAAAATAATTTAAAGGTAAGGTGTTAACATTAAGTGTGGCCCTACTTTCATTTTAATAAAAGTCTATTTGTTCTACAATCACACCAATAGGAACCACAACCAGTGTAACCAATGCTTAGTTTTTCACGTTTAGAAGTGGTAATTTAATTTGGTGTTCAAAGTATAAGATTTTTTTATATAGTAATGTTCATAATATATCATCGGAACATGTGAATTAACTTGAAAAATATTTGATGAATAATAAGCTTTCAAAAACATTCATTAAGCATTGTAACACGTGATTTGTAGCATTAAAAGGATTTATAAATAGAATTCAAAACTTTTGAAAATTTCATATATTTTGAATTTTTTAACATAAACCTTGACATAATGACATAAAAAAATTTGAAGAAAAAATTGAAAATTTTAAAAAATTTCCAAATTAATTTTTTTTCCGAAAGCTGTCCCAAAAGCAAGTGAGTGTGGTTCATGCTATCCCATTTGCACCCTATAAAAAAAACTATTAACATTTTAAAACTACAAAATTTCTTGGAACATAATCATTTTGAAATAAACCTACAACCAAAGTTTGACATTCAATGTAAATATTTTTGAATTATAGTTCAAATAAAAACCTTAAAATCTATGTTCAAATAAAAAAATTTAAATGATTGTAAACTTGGGGAGGTCACTTTCATTTAATTACAAATGAAGTGCAAAAAAAAGGGTACACTTTATTGAATAATTAATTAATTAATTAAAATATAAATAAAGTGTCGATAATTTATTGTGAAAATATTTTGAAAATATACTTATAATATATTTAGAATATGTTAAAGATATGCCATAACATATGTTAAGATATTTCATAACATATTAAAAAATTATATGACCTCCCCAAGTTTAAAATATGATTTAAAGTGAAAAAATTACCTTGTTTTAATTAGAATGTTTAGTTTTTCTGGATGGATATTAGAATCTTCACAAGCCTTGTTCCATTCTTGTTTGTTTTTTTAAAGCTTTTTAGGCCAAGTTATACAATTCTTCAAATCTAATTGAATAGATTTAATGGATTGCAAACTGAATAGAAACATACATGAAATTTTGACACATTTTTTCATTTGTTGTTGCATATTGAAAAGTTTTTAAAAAAACGTAGCCAAAACAAGGACCTTGAAAGTTTTCCATTAAACCCAAACATTCACCACTCAGAATAGACTTTAAAGTAGGTGTAATAACATTCAAATTTGACCCATCATCTTTTACAATAAACAAAAATTTCTTCCTCAACCCATATTTATCTAACAATTTTATCAAATTTATTGTTAAAACTTGATTAATAATTTATGTTGCTTTAAAAAAGCCAATAGTGAAGTGCTTTGGTTGCCAATTAACCTCTAAAATGTTTATCACAAGAGGATAAATGTCATATGCACCTTGAAACATCCATACATCAAAATTTGTCGCAATATTACATTTTTCTAATTTTGGCAAAACATATTTTGGTGTTTCTCCACCAAGATAAGCAACACATCTTGAGAAAGTTATTTTCTTGAAAGAGAGACCACTTGGAACATAAATGCAAGGTCAAACATTTCATCCAAATACTTTCCACAATCTACATTGGTGAGTGATTTTTGATAATCAAAAGGCCTAAGTTTTGTAAATTTTTTTGTTATTCACCATATTTTTGAAAGGCTATTTTTCAATAAATGTTTTTGAAATTTTTTTGCCAAATAAATTAGGCCTTTTTTTTGCTAGTAGCTTTTGAACAATTTTTTTTAATGGACGGTTTACTCCTTCAATGTTTTTGCAATATTGGCATGGTATGTAGTCACATGTTTGTTGAAAATTGTTATAATACCATTTGTTTTGTAATATGAAATTAATTTTTTTCTTGCTTGAGTTTTGGGATTAGATGCATTGATAGGAGTGTTGCAACAAATACAACACATCATTTGAAGATTGTTATGATCAACTTTTTTGTTATCATTAACATGGGGAAAAACCGAACAATGTGCATTTTTCCCATGAGGTTTCATTTATTTTTTGAGCATGCAATTTTTGAAGGTTCATTTTCAAAAACGTTGTTGGGTGCCAACAAGATAACATAAGCCACATCTACCTATTTTTTGACTGCTTTTGTGACTGCTTTTGGGGAAAATTCTTAAACTATTCTTGGAATATTTTTGAAAAAGTCTTTTAAGTTTTTAATTATTTTTTTCATACTATTTTATTAAGGTTCATGTTAAAAATTCAGTAAAAGTTTTTCATTTTCAAAAAGATTGAAATCCATTTGTAAGTTTTTTTACTATTTAAAAACAAATGTTAAAATGTTTAATGAATGCTTTTGTTAATTTTTTCTTCATTGGATTAATTTCAAATTAATTCACATGTTCCCATGATATATTAAAAGTACAACTATATAAACAAATTTTATAGTCTCAACATCAAATTAAATTACAATTCCAAAACATGAAAAAACCAATTACGCATTACACTCACTATGGTATGTGTTATTGTGATTGCACCTTGTTTTTTGATTCCAAACTAGGATAATTTTCAAGTTTTTTTCCATAGGAACATCATTGAGAAAAAATTCACATGTTTCATTTTTAGTGGAAATGATGTTTTCATTTTCATTTGATTGCTCCATTTTTCAACAAGTTTTCAAGAGTGTTATTGAACAAAAATGTAAAAACTGAAACAAGAGATTGTTCTACCAAAGTGTGGTTTTAATTTTTACTTTCAAATTGATTTAATTATCTAAAGCTTACAATATAGCTCAAAACGTTTCCCAACATTTACAAGGTCAAAATAATTCATTTATCCCTTCTTTCTTCATGTAAAAAATGAGTATGCAAAATGAAATGTAATGTAAGGCAAAAAAAAATGTATGAATCTTACAAACAACAAACATATTTACTCATGTTAAAATGCTACCAAGTTTAATAACAAACAAAGATTGAATTTGAAACATAAAAAATGTTTCACCAAAATAAATTAAGAGATAAACATTAACATCCAAACATAAAAACAAAAACATACAACAAGCATAATTTGAAAGCCATACCAAAAAAAAACCTCAATGGTGGATTTAAGGTTTTCACTCCCAAATTTACACATGGTAGGTGGGGGGGAATACTAAATTGATCATAAACAACAGTAAAAATAGTTGAACAACAACACAAGAGGAATCAAATAACACACATGAAAACTTGGCTCATGTGTGTTATTTAAAAACTATATTAAAAAACCACATGTTTAAAGTAGGTTTGTTTTTATTCATCAAAATCAAGTAGATGTAACAACTTGCAAAGTAGATTAAAATTCAAGTACAATACATTAAATATTGAATTTATTTTATTTTTAAGTCAATGACATGTTAAATATACTAGTGAACTTTGAAAATTTTCATAGTATAATCAAAAAAATAAAAATAAACATTTATATAATGTTTAATGTAGAAGTAAAAATGAACATAATATTAACATGTTAGTTTCATTTTTTTTTGTCACTTACTTTTGTTGTACTAAAGTTTTCAAATCTTGTATTCAATTCATAAAAAATCAATGGAAACATGGAGGTTTCCATATTGAGAGTTAAAAAATTTTGAATTTATTTTCTTATGTTTATGTTGAAAAATTACCATATTTAATATTTGGATTTGGGCAAACGTACTTTTTGGTCCACTTTACCATGTTTGGACCTGATAGTAAAATTAACTTCACATTTGGTGGTAAGGCCTTTTGTGTTAATGTTTGTAGCACTAAACTAAATGTTGTTAAAATGACATGTAACATAAAAAAACCTAAAATTACCATGACACCGACCTTTGGATTCACACATGATGGTGAACACCACCTATGTTTAAAAAATTATTGTACTTATATCCATGATGATCCACACATAAAATCATTATCTATTATGGAGATATTTTGTCCCCATTTTTTAACATCATTGTAACATCATGTGACATGTGTCATCTCTTCTTGCACCATTGTTCCACCACCATCATTTTTCTTCAACACAATTCATCATTCCATCATTCCGTTTCTTTGTGTTACCCAAGTCTACACATTGTTCTCTCTCTTCGTTATTTTCCCCTCTACTCATTATTTTTTTAATTTTATATTCCTTTTCACTACCACTTCTTTTTCCTTTTTTCTTTATTCATTTTCATCACCTTCATCTATTCATTTCAATGTGTTACAAACATCACCATCACCCATCGCTTGCATCATTGTTTATGCCAACATAATCGCTTACAACATCGATTGTATCATCGTTTGCACCAACATAGTCGCTTATAACATCGTTTGCATCATCATTAATTATTAGTTAATTTTTAGTTCACTGTTAGTTAGAAAGTTTTTCAAGAAATTTCTTTGGTTGGTGCACACATGGAAGCCTCTATGGAAGTTTTTTTGAGTTAGGTGCCTAATGGGATATAAATGGGGGTTGGACCTCCCATTATTTTTAATTTGTTCTACAGTAGTTTTGGGTATGTTTTTTTGTCATAACCTTTGTTTCATATGTTATCAGAATAAAGTTATGTTTGAATCATCTTCTAGCATATACCGTGTTTTTGTTTTACGTCTCTATGTTTTTAATCTTGGATTAAATTTAGGCTTGCATTTCTTATAATTTGTTTTTTTTGTTGTGTCTTTGGTTTAGTTCCTATTCTTGTAATTTTTTGCGCTTGTGACACAATGTTAATTTTGTTCATCATCGTTAACATCTTTTACATTTTTGATTGGAGATGACACAAAAAACTGGAGGTGCAAACATTGTGATGGAAATGGTGAGCTACAAAATGAATGAAATGAGAGATGATGCTAGCCATGGAATTCTTTCAATGATTATTTGAGAACATTTAAAACTAATAGGGAAGTTTGAAAAAACAACAAGACATTTTTTTTTCATATGGAACAAACATAGTTTTACACAACATTGAGTTAAAACACCCTTTTTGGGAAAGCTACAAAATATGGTAGTGTTATTTTGAAATCTAAGAATTTTGTGGATTTAATGATTTTTTAGCATTGGCCTACTATTAGCCTACCACCAACACAACAATATTTGCCACATAAAATGCCATGTAAATTTTAGTGTTAGTTAACATTGCTAACGTGATTCAACATTTTTAAAAAAAGTTATATTTCTTAACATTAGTGTAAAATTCAAAAGGTGTTTACCACCATGTGTGATTGTTATTTAAGAAGAATTAAACAACAATAAAAAAAACCAAATAATAACAAAAAAAAAGGTCAAGCAAAAACAATAAAAACCGAACATCACAACAAAAAGAATTAAACAATTGTAAAAAAAAGCCAAATAACAAGAAGTGGAATAAAACATCACATCAAGAAAAGTTGAATATCACAACAAGAGAAAAAATGAAGAACAATAAAAAAAAAAAAAAAAAAAAAATAAAAAATAAAAAAAAAAAACAAAAAAAAAAAAAAAAAAAAAAAAAAAAAAAACCAAAAAAAAAAAAAAAAAAAAAAAAAAAAATAAAAAAAAAAAAAAAAAAAAAAAAAAAAAAAAAAAAAAAAAAAAAAAAAAAAAAAAAAAGTTGAATATTAGCAAAAGAAGCCAACCAACATTTTAAAAAATCAAATAATATCAAGACGAACTAAGTAATAATAAAAGGACCCAAATAACGACAAGAGTTGAACAACACAACAAAAAGAGCCAATTGTGCTTTGTTCTATTTAAATACCTTGTCAACATATCCTTCTTTTTGAGATTTGATAAAATGACAAGGTTTCAAGGGTTAGTGAGACCTCGCAGGTCGGATATCAATTCAAATATCAATGTAAATGATATTTGAGGATTTTGGTAGGTTTGTGAGAATTTTAGAGGACCAAATGGAAATGTGAGGAAGGGATTATTATTATTTTTAATGTTCAGCAAAATAGGGTTAGGTGTAGGCTTGAAGATTTTTTTTTTCAGGCCAATGAGATTGCTGGATTTGGTAGTCTGAAATTTGTTTCCTTAGTTATCTTGAGTGAAGTATTAGGCAATTCTAATATCAGCTATTTACAGACATGGTTCTAGCACATTACTTGTGTGCACTTTGCTTTAAAAAAATGATTGAAAAGTTTTGGCCCAAACAATTTGCCAACAAAACAAGGGGGTGTGTCACACTTTGGCCTTGCCATTTACACTAAAAAAAAAGGTATCTTAAGGCAAAAGAAGAATTATGAAAAATCAAGTATTTCACCATGCAAAAATATAATATAATGTTTGAAGAATCCTCCAAAGGAAACCAAATTCCTTCAAGATATTATTATAACTCTATCTATTATAACTAATCTCAAGTTTGAACACAACCCAAAATATCATCTTTCAAACAATCCTCATATAAAAAGAGACCTATTATTACCTAGGGACCAAAATCCCTTAAGCTACTATACTCTATAATGACTCTAGACTTGGGACTCTTGGTAGGGAAGGCCAAGAATAAGGGGCGGGGTAAATTGGGGATGCCTGTTGCCCTAATTCACAAAACGGGTGATGGCCGCCATCGCCACCTACCTGAGCTTCCTTCCTCTTCTCTACATAACACTTCTTTTGCGCTAAGGAAGTACACTGCTACTTGAAGAAGATCGCGAAAGAAAGCGAAGAAGAAGAAGAAGAAGAAGAAGAAGAAAGTGGTTGTGGTTGTGGTGGTGGAAGTGTAGTTTGTAGTTGGGGTGTTTTGTGTGGTGTTGAAGAGTGTTTTGCGAGTTTTATTACTTGGGCGATTTTTTTTTGGGGAGGTCTGTGGGGTTTAGCTCTGTAATCTAGTTGAGGTCATGGAGAACGGGGAGAGGATGGAGAAGGATGGAGGAACGTGTGGAACGAAAAAGAAGGAAGAGTCATGGAGGTTGAGGGAGAGAGGTGAATCGGAAGAAGATTGTGCGTCTGGGCGACGGGAGTGGAAGAAGCATCGAAGAATGGAAAAAGATGGCGGTGGTGTTGGGAACATCAACAACAACAATATTCGTGGAAGAAAGGCAACGGGGTACAACAACAACCAAGAAGGGACCACAAGGAGCAAGAGGTATCAGAGTTTCGGCAGTTCGAAAAAGGATGGGAGCCAGAGAACCGTAGATGAGAAAGAGAAGCAGAGGTGTACCATATTTGTAGGTGATTTGGATTCTGCCACAACTCCACATGACCTCACATCCCTGTTTGAGAAATTTGGAAAGGTGTTAAGCTCCAAGATTAAGGATGGTCTTTGCTACGGCTTCGTTACTTTTGACACACGTGAATGCGCCGAGGCTGCTGTTGCTGCAGGCCAGAGGGAAGGTGGTATCACCTTGCCCAACAACAACACCAAGCAAGTAAGCATTCAGCATTTGCTATTGTATATCTACCTTAGAGGGTTTTAGGTTTAGCTGTAAAATGGCTTCAAGCAGTTTTAATGTGCTAGATTACAGAATGTGCTGGCTTTTTCTCTGTTGTCAAGCTTCGAGAATTGATGCAATCCTTTTTGATGCAGATACATGTGTCCTGGGCATTAGGGGCATTGCCAGATTGGAAGAAGGGAATTGGAGGTTTTGTTATCTCACCCAGTAAATCCCAACCTCATCCTCGATCTCGCAAAGGTGTGGTTAAATCTTCAGTGTTGGCAGCAGCAACTGCAGCCGCAGCTGCAAAAGCCCATTCAGTTCTTGCAGGTGTTGATATTCCACCTCCAACTCTGGACCAAGCTGTCTTCAGGGGTCGAGAAATTGTTGCATATGACGATTTGTTATAGCATTACTGACACTATTCTCCTTAGTATTATTGGTTATAGGACTATCTTCCTTCAGGAGCCGAGAAATCGATACTCTGCTTGAATTATAGCATTACTGACCATCCTACTTGGTTTTAGGGGTATCTTCCTTCCAGATTTTTTCACACATGACAATTTGTTATGGCATTAATGACACCAATTTTCTTAGTATTGTGGGTTTTATGGTTTGGTCCAGTATAATTTCACCGCTAGTTTGCTGGTGGATGCTGGCATTGCAATCCACTAAGTAGGGTTTTTGTAGAGTCAGAATGATGTTTTAACAATCTATTAAGAATTCTGTTTACGACTGAGTGTAACTGCTCATGCAGTAGAGTTTTTTACTCAATTTTCCACAAGCATTCTCAAAATGCATCCTTGGACATGTCTGTGTTGACCACAAGTTGCATTCTTGAAATGCATCATGGAACATATCTGTTTCCAATGCAACTTGCAAATTATGACACTTTTAGAGCAGGTTGCGACTTGAAAGCACGACTGAGTGATGTGCAAGTGCAACAGTTGAGATTATACCACATGCTATGCAGTAGGTTGCTTGCACAGTAGCTATTGGATTTCTCAGATTCTGCTATAGGACAAACCATAGAAAATCTGCAGAACATCACAGTAGAGTTCTTTGATCTTCTGTGCAAGAAGGCAAAACCACATCTACAGGAGAGTTGTTCTCTGTGATCTTCTGTACAAGAAGAGAAACCCAAATTTTCTCTTGCCCCAGAAATCACTGTGTACAAGAAGACGATCTCACATCATCTCACCACATCGGTGGACAAATCTCTGTTCTTCTCAAGGCAATTATCTCTTCTCTAACAATCTTCTATTTCATGATTTCACCTGCAGTGAATTGGGTCCTTACATATTTTAGCAGCTGAGTAGCTGTTGCCTCTTCCATCATCACTAAATACCTGGTGTGATCCATTTTGCTCCCAATGTGATCAATTTTGTGACAACTTTTGGTTTTGATAGTATTAATTTGAAATTTGTAAGGCAATTAATTCTGCAACATGAGAGTCAAGTTTGTAGTTGAAACAACTGAGAGTACAAATTTGTGAAAACTTTTGGTGTGAACTTTTTCGTAGTTGAGTATGTAGGTCTATGAGGAGGCCCAATGAAGATTGTGATGTGAGTATCAAGTTCATGATTGATTTGCATTTTGTTTTTGTAACAAAGTTTGTATCTTTTTAGGAAAAAATGTGTTCTTGGAAAACACATTGCCTCTCATGAGGGTAAAATTAGCATAATTAAAGCAATTATTTGGATTGTCATAGTCACAATGTTTTTAGATTATAGATGAACTTCAAATGTAAAACCGTATTCAATATTAACATTATCAAAATTTTAATTATCCATGTTCTAATAGATTTCACTACGAATCATATTAAAAAATATGGACAAATTTTATAAAAACAAATGCAAAATGAATTTTTGAATTGATGACGTTATGATTATCACACAATTAAATTAGAAATGTGAACTTAAAAAATCCGTAGTAATTTCAAAAACTAAAACTAAAAATAAAATTAAAAATAGTTCAGCATCAAATGAACTTTTAAAGAGTGCTACACATAAAAACTGATTCAATGTAAACATTATGATTTATTTATTTTAAATGCCATGATTTTCGTCATTTTCAAGTATTCAAAAGTCATATGAAATTTTGAACCAATCACATGTCTAGTGATGTTTAAAAGGGTGGTCTACCAATGCTTTTGATTATTATTATAATTGCAAAAAAATTAACTAGTGTAAAATGTGGGCACTTCAAAATGTCGAAAGTGAGTCACCTAACAATGATTTTACCCTTGCAAAAATTGCAAGATTGATATAATTTTTTTGTTTATTTGATCCTTGCCATGATTGCATTGCAAAATGCACATAACATTGATAGTTATTCTTTTCTAGAAAACATTGATGAACATGTTGTAACCATATCAAGTGGACAACTTGTGCACACAATTTGTTTTGTTAAATCACAGAGTTTCTTTTATCTTAATAATTTTTAATCAAAAGCTACCCAGGCATTGGGTGCCATGCAGTATAGGGTTTTCAATTTTTTAATTGATGAAATATGATGACAATGTTAGAGGCAAAACTTTAGCATGTCCAAGTCCATATTTTTTGAAATTGAAAATTAGTCGAAACCATTGATACAAAAACATGACATAAAATATATAATGGTAATCCTTATGGATGTTGGTGTAGCATGCACTTTATATAAATTGGCATAAAGTGCTAATATGTTAATTTTACTTTGAGATGGATGTGATTGGACATTTGACAATGCCAGTAATTGTTGTGCACAAAATTATCATAATTGTCAACATAATTTTTACGAAGATGATATCTTGACCCACTAGAACAAAAATGGATGAGGCAATGGTTAGTTTAAAGTTATGGTGTGGAATCCCAAGTATCCATGGAACAATATATCGGACACATAATAATTTCAAAATCTTAATGTCAATTTGCAAAAGATTGTATTTTTGGAATAAGAAAAGGAGGATATTCAGTCATTGTTCAAGCTATTGTTATCATAAGAATAGGTTCATTTATGCAGGTGCAATGGGTTCAATGCATGATGTTTGGGTCTTACATAAGTTTAGTTTCTATAGGCAACCTCAATATTATGATCTTTTCAATCCACATAAAGATTGAAAATATTGTAATATGCCACCACATCTTCTAAGGACAAGCGTATCCACTATTTATTGTCTTGTATTTCAACTCTCCATCATAATAAATAGACCATTCTAGACAATAGTATAATTGGAAACACAAACAAGGAATGTATGGAAAAATGCCTTTGGCAAGTGAAAAAAACCAATTAAGAGATTCTTGACAAAAGACAAATGCACATCATGACAACAATGCTTGACTTAGTAACATGATGTGGCTGGTTACACAAAATCCCCCTTCCATGAAATGAAATAGTGAAAGGATAATTTCAACCTTGGAGGAGGAAGTTGAAGTCAGGAGGAGGAAATAATTAAGGCACAAAATGACAAAAAATCAAGAAGGAATTGTAAAAGCAAACATCATCGAGGAAATCCACTAGATGCCAATCAAGTTGTTGAAGGACAATAAATGTCAAGGAAAATTCTTATGTAGTTGGAAGTTCACCTAGGTTATGCTAGAAACACTCATCAAGCTCATGAATCTTCATGCAATTCAACTCCTAGTTCTATGATGAAAACCCAATAGACACAAACCATGTTCAATTTATTGTCTCATAAATTTGCCTCATATTAATAGCAAAAACCTTTAATAAGGACTTGCATTGTAATTTTTTTTATTGTTATCAAAATTTGAATACTAAAATATCTGTATTGAAATGTTTGTACTGAAATTTATGCATGGAAGCTTTTTTTGAAAAATGTTATCAAAATTATTTTATCGAAACCTTTTTACTGAAATGGATTACCAAAACAGCTAGATTTATTTTTAGAATTGAAAATTAGTCTGACTTCAGTTAGGAGGATAAGATTATGATGTTTCAATTATCTTTGTAGTTAAAAAAAATATGAAAATTCCCTTGATTTTTGAGGTATCCACTATTTTTTCATTGCTTCAAAGGAGGTTCCCATGGGAGAAATTGGCATGAGAGGAGTGTATCTTATATTTTTTTGTGCAATGATTTTTTGATTATGCTATGAAACAAAGTAAACTTTTTTGAGCATGGTGGATTTCTTTTAGTATGTTTTTCTCCTTCCTTATTAAAGTTGTACGTTGTTTTGGGCAAGTTTAAAGTTTGTTTGCATGATAAAAATCTGCAAACTTTTTGGACTACTGGTTTCATAAACTTATTATGATGATTTGTCACTTATGTTGCAGAGTTAAAATATTCAATTCATGCTCATATTTTATTTAAGTTCACAAAACTTGAGATTTCACCAGCTAGCCTTAACATTTGGCAACATCTTGCAAATATAGAATCAAGATTTCTAGTTCAATGATTCTATTTTTGTTAGAGTTTCGTATTGAGCTATTTGTTTTTTTTTTAGGGAAGAGGATTTTTAAGTTTTAAAATAATTTTTGTTGTATTGTTCATTTTGTTGGTGTTACCAATAGCATAGAATTATTTCAGTCCCAAACAAAAGAAATCATTAAAAAGAATGTTTTTTTATTTAATCATATGATGACTAAAAAGGAGTATGGATAAACAAGTGAAGAAGTTTAATAGGAAGACATGCAAGGTAGACTATTAGGAGGCTAGGAAGGAGTTGAGCTACTGAAGATGAACATCAAAGAGATTACTCGTAGTGATGAATAAGAAGAATTGGAAACACCAACTGAAAACATAAAACCTTAAATTTGACATAATACTAGAAATCAACTATCAAAATGAGCTATTGTCATCACAAAATCGAAGCCCTCACAAAGATCAATTTGGGATCATATCAAAAAAAAAAAAAAGATTTTCAATACAATGAAACTGTTTTATTGAATCTCTATACTTGGGAGTCAAGATTCTTCACCTCCATAGGCAAATTGACAACAAAGAAGGGTAGCCAAACATTTTCACCGTACTTGATATGACTTTGTTAAAGTTTTTATCTTACAAATTCACCATAGTTTTAGGGAAAAAAATTGAAATTGTCATGTTTAATTAACAGAGTTCTAACATGTCATCAACACATAATAGAAATCTCAAATATTTCTAATATTCTCTCTGACTTGTACACAACCAAAAACCAAAAGTTGTGGAAGATTGCCAACCCACCTACCTCACAAAACTGGGAAGAAAAAACCTTGACAACAACTTATATTACTTTATAGAACACTACACTTGCAACTAAACCAAAAACCAAAAATTAAGCAAGAATGAAATAATTTGGAATATCTACCAAATTTATTAGAATAAATCTTTCCGATAAATTAGGTATCACATCATTTTGCCTTGTGTGACATGCTAAAGCATTAAGTTCTAACCTTTTAAGCTAGTTTTAAATTACTATGTACTTTTTATTGTTGTGCTTGAAGATTACCCTATTTCTCACTATGAAGTCCAAAACTAACTCTAGCTTTCAGGTTTTGAAGACCCAAGTGAATACAAAGGCTTTGCCAAAAGGCAAGCCCCATTAAACATGCTTTTGGTGAGAAGGTGCTCATGGCATGTGTATCTTTCTGAATAGGTGTAAAGATTAGATATGACCTGAGGTGTGAAACTCCCAACCTTGCCTTTAAGTTTCCTTGATTATGGAATTTACTTTTTTAACATTTTTTTTTCATGGAGCCAATAGCTTCATCCAGGGGAGCTGCCAATTCTTTCATTGAAAAAAGGGTTTCCCTATCTCCCACTTGCAATACAAAATCAATCTATATTCATTTTGATTTATTGCTTTCCTAATATTTTGTGGGCACATATGATTGGGGTTGATAAATTTTTGTTAGACTCTAGAATTGTTATAGTTGAATATCACTTAGAGAGTCAATGCATACTCTTGTTTGATCAAAACCTCACCCAAATCCAAGTGGAACTTCTTGGTCAGCAAACCGGCATTTTTTATTGTGGCAAAAATTTTGCCATTTTGTGAAAAGAGAAGGCCCAGGAACAACAACAAAGGATTTTTTTGGAAAAGAAAAAAAGAATTTGAAAAAAAAATTGCAAAGTTTCTATGGTAGGCTATAGGATAGATGAACCGTGTGCAAAACACTTAAGAACTCAAAAACCAAGTCAAATCCTTACACATTGTTCTCTGATTCTGAAGCTTAAAGAACATTTTTCACCCTGCACCTAGCACTTCCAACAACCCAAAAAACTCTTAATTTGATGAAAGAATGGGCAAAATTTGGAATGTTTGGTGTTAGGGGGGTTCATTGTTCGATAATGGGTGAGTAAAAACAGATTAAGATTTCAAGCTTAAGATTTTGGATCATTGTATCTCTGTCTCTGGAATACAAAGAAGTTTTGTAAAGACCTTGTTGGGGCACCCATCACCTTTTAAATCACTCAAATTGAACTAAAAATGATGAAGGTATAAGACTGAAAATAGAGAGGGATCAAAAGCTGTTTTTTCAAAAAATTTAAAGCAAACTATCACTCATTCTCTTTTTGTATATTCTGCGTTTCTCTTTTACTTCTGACGTTCAAAAAACATTTGTAGATGTTCAATTTGCAAGTCCAATCATACAAAAATTGCACAATTTGGTTAAGGAATGAGGAAAATATTGAAAACGATAAACAAATGTTTGATGATCAGTCGTTCTACCCTAGTAGATAGGCACTACAAAAATAGACTCACGTTATTAATGATCACCACCCTGGCAACATCAAAGACTGAGAAAAAAGCACTGCAACCGACCATCTAAAAGCTCTCAAAAAGCCCTGGATAATTTTTTATTATTAAGGAAAAAAAATCTTTGTCCACATCCATTTGAAATTCCCCCCCAAAAAAAATCATATTTGACAGACTTATTATCAGACTATGAGGAGTTAAAAAGTCAAGACTCAAGAGACTCTCCTCTTCCCAACATATCATTTAAAACACTTAAAATAGTTGCAGGGTCAAAAGAAATTGTGCTTTTAGCATGTAAACAGCATGGGTTGCGGGCTCACATGTTTGTGATAAAATATTGTGGGTCAGAGGGACAAAGAAGAAGCCAGCACGTCTTTCATGTGATATAAGTTTCAAAGCTCATCACATTGACTTTATATGTTGTGGGTACTTGGACTTCCCGGGGGGCATATGGGCATTTTAGATATATAGAATCATAAAACACATCGCACTCAAACTCAAAGTTTGGCCACCATATTTGAGGACCCACCATTAGAAACAACTTCTGCAATTTAGGGCGACATTTGTGTTTGGTGAGAGAAATGTGTTCTAATTTATGATGAACAGATCGACTTTAGTCAATATTTTGGCACCTTCCCTGAAGGTGGGCCGTGTAATAGGGGGGCCCAAAGTTGAGCTGTTTGGCACTCTCTTCAAAAGCACAATTGGAGTGATTAGTTAAAAACAAAGCTTAAAGTTTGGTATTCCATTCAAATGCACAGAGTTAGGTAGTGACTCAAATCAAGACAACTATTAACAACAATTTACATAGATTGTGTTCTGCTGAAGTTACAATCCTCCAAAAATGGTATATATATATATATATATATAATAATTTATTTATTTCCTCTGATTAATTGTGTTTCACATGGACATGGAAAAGATTGGTCTAAATTGTATGCATCTATCCTAATTTCAATCTTGTCCAATTTTCAAAATATTCCAATCCAAACTCCTTAATTGTAATAAGTCAACAGGTAGTAGTGGGTTGGGGTTGGCTGAATGGGGCTGAGTCCTCATCTCATCTGTATTTTTTGTGAACAGAATTACCTCATGATCTCATCCTGACTTTCACCCTTTTAGTGTCCCACCTCCCATTCTCACTTCTGATCATGGATTTTATTTTTTCAACAAAATAAAATTTATCTCTTTTTTTAACCAAAAAAAACTTGGGAAACTTTTGTGTTTTGGGTGGGTGAAAATTTGACTAATTTTTCTAAAATCTTGGAATTATTAGCTATGTACCAACCAGCCACATGTATACCTACCTAGTAGGTAGCCACCAAGTGCTTTACCTACTATCTACCTACCTACTAGTAGCCACAAAGTGCCTTACCTACTTAGCCAGTAATCACTTTAAATTCCCTACCTACTGACTCAAAATGTCACTTAATTAATTATTCCCCACCAAACAAATGTAAAGATCTAGAAGCCCACAAATTTAGATCGGCAAGTAGATAAGTTAGAGAAACTAAAGGCGTAATGGGCACCATCTCCTTTCTTCACACGAAAAGACACTCACTTGCTTCCATATTGTGCCGCCGTTGTTTTTTTTGGTGTTGTTGTCGTTGGTTTGTTGTTGTTGTTGTTTACAGTGTGAGTTATCTCGAGCTTCACTAGCGAACTATGGCAGCCAGTTCCGGCCGCGTCTGCTCCACGAGATCTGTATCACTCTTCCTTCAGACTCTGCTCTGCTCCTGTATGATCTGCACCTGGCTTTGCACAGCTCGTGCGCTGGCTACACCGGCAGCTGCTGGATCAGGTACTGATCTCGTGTACAGCTACTGCTTAATCTAGCTACGAGCCTCGTCTAGGGGTCCATCTTTGAGCTTAGATCATCAGAGGTTTGCGAAGAAGCTGAAAAATTTTCAGTCTATCTGCTTCAGTAGGCCTGCAGGACATGGGAAACGCATCACAGTACTAGTACTATTTTACTAAGATAATTTTTCGGCGATTGTGTTTGTGTAGGAATGCGGGAATACCATCTTCGTGGGAACCATATGGTAAGTCTATTGAACTCTCTCGATCGCCGGCCTCAGTTACAGTAGGTTGATTCTATACGCTGCTCAGACACACATGAGAGAGATATATTATTTATATGAGTTCCTCGTCCTGAACTAACATATGATGCTGCTGAGCATGTCACAAGTTTTGGTTGATCTGGGAAGTCATATAATAGTGTGTTAATTGAAAGATTTCTCTGCGAGCTTCACACATGGAAATTGTGCAACTGTCGGAATTAGTGTAGGAGTAGTATAGACATGTATTTCTGCTCATGTATGCCTACTGCCTGGGAGCTCGCACATGACTGTGTGCATGGACAGTACGCTATTAGTATCCTGAACAAATGGACTTGCAAATGAACGTGGGATGATTTCTGCAGAAATCTGCGTACGATCAGCTGGAGTTGGAAGGTCGGACGATGCAGCAAGGGCAAGTAGTAGCAAACGACACTGAGGAGGAGCTGTCAGACCATGAAAGGAGAGAGCTAACGGTCTACAGCTTGAATGACTATTGCACAGGGGCTAACTTCAAGCACGATCCGACCCCACCCAGATGCCCATAGGCCTGAGGTTCCATATCTAGATTCTCAAGGAAATAAGAGATTCGATAAAAAGGGCCGAATAAGAGAAAGTCGAAGTATGTCTTGATATGCAACATTTTGAAAATCAATGATTCTGATTTAGGTTTCGAGTTAGATTCAGATGCAACAGAAGCAGCTCGTTCTGGAGTGTTTGGAGCAGTAGTAGTGAAAGTTACTCTACTGATGCATGATCTGAGAAATTCAGATGTGATATCGACTGGGTGTCCCATTAGTCTAGTAGCGACACTGAACGTTGCCGTAGAGCGGCTAGCTTGTGAGTTTGCAATGCTGCAGACAATTTGAAGGTGTTCCAGTAGCTGCTCTGATCAAGACCAGAGGCTAGTCTGAATGCAATGGACATATGTACGGTAGTGCAGGTGCACAGGAATGTACTAACACTCAAACTTCCTGTTGACCATATTCATAGATGTAAAAATTCATTCATAATCCTTTTTCGAAGCAGAAAATATAACGTCGGCCTTGGAAGTCGTTTGAATTCTCAGATTGTCGACGTTAGTTCATGTCAAAGTTCACGTCTCATGTGCGAATTGCAATTGGGTTTGCCAACACTTTCCAACGATGTTTTGAGCGTTCTATATATATGCTAGCCTCCCATTATAAAAGAATCAAAACTCTTAACTACAGGCCTGCACGGGGAAGGCATGCAACTAGCTGTGAATAAATGCAACATTAAGAATTCAGGGTTCCTGACATCCTGAAGATTTGAAGGACTGAGAAGTAAAACAGATCTGCACATACATGTAAAAACCGAGAATGTTTGAGAATCTACAGATTCAAAGAAAAACGTCATTCTGCAAGCTTGGAGCGTACACTGTGGTCGCGTGTTGCTCAAACGACCAGTTTCCACAGGCAGATATGCTGTGTTCTACCCTGAAACCATAAGATCTGCACCCCGTGAACTCTGCCACTCCCGAAATCTACCTAAATTTGCAGCCACACCCAAGTCCCCGATTGAAATATTATCGCCGCGCGCACACTTGATCTGATACTAGTCCTAGGATAGTAACTTTCAAACAAGTTGTTGTTGCCGAAAAAAGCTCCACCATGAAAAAGCTCGATCTTCTTCGCAGGCTCCGGAGCATAATGAATAATAGCAAGCACAATAGTATATCAAAGGTCGTCAAACTTTTTTGACTACCAGTTGAAGCATTAACGTAGGATGATTCTATATATGGTGGGTTGCAGAGCGATGGCGGGTGGGTATTTTATTTTATTTTTTCAATCCCGGGAGAGAAGAAAAACGACAGGACTAATTTTAGCCACTTCCAGTTGACTCTTGGAAGACTAGTTGTTCGCAAATGGACGAGCTAGGAGCCGCCGCTACTTAATTATTAGTCTCCTAGCTTTCAGGCATGTTCATAATGTGGGAGATATTGATTTTGAAGTGATTTCTACCGCCTGAAAATTCAAATAAATTTCAACAAACCAGGTTTTGGAAAGAAAAATCAGTTGAGGACGTGGTAACACTTGGGCCAACGGCACGGCACATCCGCTAAAAATATTATTAATTTTCAATTCACTATATATCTGTGCATTCCACTCTTTCTTCGCCCAGTTCAAGTAGACAGACTATGACGGGACAAATGGATGATCGAATGGATGGACGAATGAATGACAGAACAGATGGATGAAATGATGCTTCACAACGTCCTTTACTATATGTAATGTTTCACTATGATAGCCATGAATTAATTAACTTCCAGCAAACAAAAGAAATTTTTTTCTCAATTTCTAGATTACAGCAGCCTGCATGCCTGCAGGTGATGATGCTCGTATGGCGATCTAAATGATGTCTCTCAGTGCATCGTTGATCCTTACTGCCACAGCACTCATCAATCTTTTGATGAGTCGTTGTCAACGATGCAGCATGCATCTGAGTTCGCGAGCCTCGTTAATTACGCCAGTCTAGCAATCTGCGCATAAATAGCTCCCGCTTTTATTGGCCTTGCCTTGGTAGGCAAGGATATTATGTTTCGATTCATTATAGAGTATAGTAGCTTAAGGGATTTTGGCCCCTAAGTAATAATAATAGGTCTATTTTTATATGAGGATTTTTGAAAGATTATATTTTGGCTTGTGTTGAAACTTGAGATCAGTTTGAGTTATGATAGCTTGAAGGATTTTGGTTTTTTTTGGAAGATTTTTGAAGATTATGTTTTTGCATGGTGAACTTGGGGGGTCTTCTCAACTAATTAATATGAGCCAAACTAGGGTACCCCTACTCTTGGAGGGGGAGTATCAGGCTAGGCAAAAATAAGTGACAAACACAATTAAGAATAGAAATTTTGTTTAAACAATGAGGTGTTACAACATACACCCAAGGGACCCAATTTTATTTTTCTATGGGGGAAGGGTCTAAGGTGGGTGTTGGATTTTTTTGGTTTTTGTTGTTCTTAATGTGAATCACAATATACTGCCACATGTTGTGAAGGTGGCCAAAGGGAAGCATGAATAAGTTCATTCCCTTGCCATTAGCCTAGGCCAAAAATGACAAAGAACATATAGGTAGACAAGGAATTTCTTGCAACCAATGAGGGAGGTTGCATGCACCTTTCAAAAAACAAGTAAGTTTAACCACTTCACTAAGGCAAGATGCCACTTTATACAACAGACCTTGTATTTCATATTGTTTTCAAATCTATTTTTGCAACATGTACAAGTAGTGTGACTCTCACTTTGTCCCATATGCCTTGCCCCAAGTTCTACTCTTTCAACCTATAGAAGCAATCCAAAGGAGGAGACTACAGTATATCTATTTTGGGACTATCCAAAACCTTGAATAAATGTATTTTGTGATTCCCAAATCAAAGATGCCCATCAAAACAAAAAGAAGTTTAAACTTTTGCAGACTTCAAAAGTGATGAATTTGAATCACAATAGTTCTAACATAGATTTGTTGGCTTCTTAAGAGGCTTTAAGGGAACAATAGAGAGTGGGCATAGGGGTTGGAGAGAAGAGTTTAATGGATATAAGTTCACCATTTATTAATCAATCATATTTAATATATATATATATATATGGATATGGATGAAGGATGCATGAGTGAATGATGGATGATGAATCAATGATCAATGAAAGAGAGATGGATGGATTGAAGATGGATATTAATTAATAATTAGTTAGTTAATATTTATTGGATTCTAATTTAATAGATATAAAAATTAAATATGTGGTTAGATCGATAATTAGCTAACACCTCTGACCAAATTTGGCCCTCACCAAAGTTTTTCTTTTCAAATTTGTGAAGTAGGTGGGTTGGTGATCCCCCACAATAGGACCAACTCACCTACTTCACAAATTTGAAAAGAAAAACTTTACTTTAAAACTAATAATTAAAATATTATAAAAATTATAGAATAAAAACATATAATCTTAAATCAATATTATCTTCATTCATGTGATGTCATCTTAGAATTTTTTAATTTTTTATAAAAGAGAGAGCCTCCTGTGGTAAAGCCACTTGTTATCTTTCTTTGTATACACTACCATCTAAATAGGGTGTACTCCATAAAGGAGTTCAGGTTCATTATTCTAAGTGGTGCAGAATTTAAACAATCCACCAAAATGGATAATACCAAGCAAGAAGGGGGCACCCAATGTGCCATACCAAACGTACTTGCCACCCATGCCTCAAAGAAGGGTCTAACATCTCCTTGGTTGAAAATTTGACATTTGAAATTTTTGCTTGTGAATATGCAGCTAATCCAAAGTTAAAGCTTTAGAACATAATCAAAATTTCATGGATCTGATCCCCAAAAACTAAATTCAACATCTGAAAAGGGGATTTGTTTTCAATTTTTGGGTTGCACACCATTTCAGGATATTTTCAGCCCATCGAAGATTTGTAGGTGAGAGTTTAATTATATGGAACACATTGCATCTGTTGATACGGTTCAATTCAAATGCATACTCTAGGACATCACAAAGCACACGAGTCATTTCATCCAACATAGCATCATATTATCCTTGTAAGTAAAAATCTTATATGAAAAAATTATCTTTGATGTGCAAGTTTGTCATCGGAAGCTAATTTATATGTGTGCAAAGATGTCAAAGGGATTATGAGTTGAGGTGAAATTACAATGGGAACCATCGATGTTAGTGTGACGATGAACCTATTTTTTGCTCATACTACTAGAAGAATCGCCTCATCAAAATTCAAGGAAAAGTGGATCCAGTTTAATGTTATTAAAGAAATTTAATTTAATTTTTATTTTATGTTTTTTTACTGATTTGCGTTAATGAGCTTTGTTTTTTTTTCTTATCTATACATTATAGAAAATATATAAACATTTACATAGGTTACACAACTAAAGAGTTGTGCTCTTAAAATGTTTTTGACATGTGTTTCTAAATTTTTTGATCCTTTATCACTAAATATCAAGTTACACCTTTGTTAAATAAAAAATTCATTTATTACCTATAATCACTAGGGTATTGTCAAAAAATATTATCGAAACAAATATATGAAAATTATTATAATTTTATAAACATGAATGCAATAACTTTTCAAAATCTCCCAATCGTGAAAATTGTTCAAAAAATTGTGATTGTCTCAATCCACTATTTATTTATTTTCAAATTAATTATTTTAAATTCCCATAAAACTTAGAATCATGAAAAGATAATTATGTTTTTAAAAAAATCAAATCAAATGTTACTTTCTTGAAACTTCTTTTCTTATCATTTATTTGGAATATTAAAATTATTACTTTTAATTCAATCGAAGTTTCAAATTTTACACAATTAAAATAATTTTTTCAGACTTGATTGAAAGGCAAGAGAGACCACATTAAAAAATGACAAACAATAATTCATAAGGAGCCTGCAAGGCAGTTTAGAGCAACAGAAATGTTCAAAGTGAGGAGGGTTCAGTTGTGGAAATGAGAACGTTTGGTAATATAATTCTTGAAGGCAAACAATTTGAAAGAATCGAGCAAGAGAATGAAGGATTGAAAGTGGACATGATCAACTTTTGTAAAAGTTCGTTGCATGAGATTCTAATGTTCCAATGAATGAAACATTCAGAAAGTGCTATCACCACGTTGCCTCTTCCATTTTTGTTTACTATTGTGGATCCAGTACTTGAGAGTCTTGGGCTCAATTCCTGCACATGAAGCAGCTCCACCAATTTTATGAAAACGTCAAGAAACTCTCTCATTTATGCCTGATACATTCACTAAAAGACGGGCATCGTGTTGGGTTTTCTTCATTGGCCTCTTCAATTACGCAGAATTGGCTTGGGTGGCCAAGCAGATTCTGCAAAATTTGGTAGTAAATGAGTAGCACCAGCCTTAGTCCATTTTGCAAAAACCTGAGTGGATGGTGGGCGGGTTCACCTCTGGCCCATAGAGAGTAAGGGGCAGTCTAGGCCCAAAAAAGTCCTAAAATGATGTGCATTTTCCTTGAACCGATGCACAAACACACAAGGAAAAGTTGCATTTAGGGGAGGTGGAGGAGATTCACCTATGTCTTGGCATGCTGCTTCGATGGTCTCTTTGCGCTGGCCTACAACTGTCCACCCAGCTCTCTCTGCAAAGGCATTCAACTTCTCTCGTTGTTCCATGCTGATGCACGTTCTTGTCCTCTTGGATTTGTGGTTTCCCAGACGTCGCTCTGCAACTTTTCGAGAAATGGCTATGGAGTTGTGGAGTTGTGTGCCACATGATCCGCCATTCAGTTTTGGGCCACCTGCAGCACCATCATCCCAAGGCTGCAGTGACAAAGGGGGTGGCAACGAAACAGCTCGTTTCTCTACTGTGCTCACTGGGCTTACATCCGACGAAAGTGGACCTTCGTAAGATGTTGCAGCAGTTGTGCGAAGGGGAGATGCCCCGCCTGCATGATTATACTTGTTCTCTCTCTCTCTCTCACGCGAGCTCGCAGTTTGGCGCGAATTTGAAGGCTTTTGGAGCATTGCCAGGCACTCAGCAGTCGAAAACATCATCTGTATAAGAGAATGATGCAACGCCAATGCGTGTGTTATTCCTTGATCTGCATGTAGGAAGTACCATAGTACCTAGCCTGGTTAGGCGCTAATTAATTATTTTTTGGAATTGCCAAAATCTGAATGAAGCTCTCAAGCACACCAGCTAAGTCATTGAAGACGTTGCATGCCTTCCTATACACAGAGAACACTGCAACATTCGTCCGTTGAAGCCAAAGTTGCTGCTGAAGATGCTTGCATATATCTCTATATATACTACACACCTACTTGTCAACCAATTTTCATGCCAAGACAGTTTAACGCATGCTTCTTCAAAACACAAAAAGATAATGGTCAAGATATATTGGGCCTCAAGAAGTTACAACATCTTCCAACAACTTTGCCCCCTGCTTAGAATTCCCACAAAAAAATGGAGAAAGAATGAGACAATAATACCTTGGCAATGTGATCCAGATTCTCGATGAAGATCTTTGCCATTGTCTTCCGTTCCTTCAAGGAGAGATCCCTGACACAATTTAAATGTCCTTTTGGATGGCCAAGCTGGAAGTCTTGAGAGAGAGAAGGGATCGCACGGCTTGCCGCAGCCATGAGTTCGTGGGCGACGTGCTCAATGCTGCATAAAGAGCTGTGATGATAGTTAATCCCCCCTCCCTCTTCCTTCTCTCTCTTCTCTTCTCTTTCGTCCTCCTCCTCTCCTGAAAGCATAATTCGGCGGTGGAAATTTCTGTGGCACCCACATGCCGCACATACTAGAGCGTTCTTACCTTCCTTCCCTGCAGTTCAATTCTGAGCACTCAGGCTGTCTTGATCATACATTGATCTGTCGACAATGGGCAAATGTCTGCATTACATGTTAACATTGGCTTGAACAGACAATGCAATGCAGAAATTATGTTGTAGGCGAGGTTCCAATACAAGTGGGTTCTCCTGAGGGAGGGTCACCCCGGGCAGTAGCCTGAGGGTGTTCTGAACCGATGGGGAACACACAAGTTTGGAAACCTCCACTTATGTAAACAACTTCTTTTTCTTTTTTCCTCGAGTCTTTCCTCCTTGTTTTTCTTGAATTTTCCTGATCTGTTTAGTCACTTCAGGGTGGCTTCTTCGAGTTCCATGGGAACAAGGGAACCTAGAAAATTAGGAGGATCTCCCAAGGCATAATTCCCTAGGGATCTTCTGCTGGGGGAGATCCCTCAAAATACCATGAGAAATGAAAAAGGAAGTTGTTTACAACAAGGAAATGCATAGCAAGAAAGACTGTGCAGGGCAAAATCACCTGCAGGCATGAATTCACCACAACCATCAAGGGAAGTGGTTCCTCTATCGGCACATTGATTCTTCTGGCACTCTCCATATGTGGCATGGCCTCCTCCTCCTCCTCCATTAACAGGCCACGCCAGTGATCCCTTCCCATTCTTTCCACCAACAGTAATAGTAGTAGCAGTAGTAATTGGCTCCCATCTATGATCTTCTTGACCAGGCTCTCTTTCGCCAGTGTACAAGTCCCAGTGTTCTGCAGGACCCTTGAGTCTGCCAGCACGCTGTCGTTTGTGTATGCTCCAATCGACTTGATCATCTCCAGCTTCCCCTTGCTGAATGGATCCTCGATCTTCCCCCATTGCTGTAGGGTTCCACCTGTAGATCATTACATATTCAACCATGCACATGAAGTGTCTTGACACTGTAGTGCACATGTATGGCAAGAATATAAGCTACACAGAAGTTCAAGGAAACAATTGCATGGGTCGACAAATTACCTGTCGTCGTCACCTGTGTTTCCTCCAGCGCCCATGTCTTCGATCTCTGAATCTCCTGCAGCTTTTGGTATCTTATCCCCTCCTCCTCCTCGTGCTGTCCCCCTGTCTGGGATCATACCATTTGCTCCTGGAACCTGGATATCATTATTCCTTCCTTGAAGAGCAATAGGAGACATATGATCTTGATCATCAAATCCTGATCCATTTTCCTTGCTATGGTCAACAAGGATTGGCCAACTTTTGGATCCCTCTGAAATTACTCTTCCTCCTCTTGGTATCAGTATTGGGGCAGTCAGATCCCCATATGTAACCTCCCTTGCATTGAGCTTGACTCGCAGGGGCTTGGTAGCTTCAAGAGTACTGCAGCTGGATGTCCAATACTCCTGAGGCCGTGAATCTCCTCCATGATGATCCAAGCCTTCTCCTACTCCTGCTCCTCGTCCTTTGTCTATGAAATCGTCATGCAGCTCATCTCCCCTTCGCCCCATGATTTCATAGCTTGAACTTCCCATTTGTTACGTAGGAGATCAAATGCGGCCTGTATCTTCTTTACACATCCAGCGTCTCAAATAAGATTTACCAAACACTGAGACTATAAAACATAAGCATCAATATTAATAAGTCTCATGCAAAGATTGTCAAGGTCTAAAGATTCAAATTTTCGAGTGTGTTGCCAACCTCCCAATACGCACACTAACTAAGAATCTCTACTTTGCGATCTGCTGTAGCAGGCTATGAAGTCCAGGTGGTCGTACATAGATGCATGTCAAGAAAGAGCAGAAGAGAATCACAACATTTGCCGAACTACCGGTTACCATTGTAAACATCAAACATCAAGCTCTCAGCAAATGAGATTAAGGTGAAACTCAGACATTGATCATTGCTGACTCCCCAGAGGCTCCATCTTCATGCTCCTCTGCATGAGACTCAGGTCTTGATTTGGTAGACATAGTAAAGTAGAAGGCATTTCCATTGTTACCCAGATCCTATAGCATCATTGTGCCCTTGATGCTTTTGATCACGATAATTTCCACACTGACAATGTTATGCATTGTCCCTGAAAATGTGAATGTCTGATTCTCAGGGCTGAGTAGAAGCTAGTCCTTCAATGAATCATCTTCACAAACAATCTCTTTGCTGGAGATCTAACTCATGTCGTATATGAGTTCCCACCTTTCCCACTCCGAGAAGAGAAAGTCATGTAATGCTCTTCTCTTATATACATGTGCTCAATGTTGCACAAAATTATGATCTCTCTAGAGCTTCAAGGATGCCCCTCACTACTCCCAGGAGCCTGTAAGAACTGCAATTATTGGACAAACGTGAGCTGCTGGTGAACCTCAGCCACTGCCCTACAGAAATTTTGTTGATCTCTGAAAATCTGATGCCAGTGAAGAGATGATGTAATTCCTGGAGGGGAGGAAAGAAAACAAACCTTTTCTGGACCAATCCAAGGTGGTAGTCAGCCTGGTTCTTTGCACACAAATTGCGTATCCTGGAGCTTCACGGTCTATTGCTTCCCCTGTGCTTTGATGCACCATCCTGCAGTTTCCATTTCTAGGAATCAGTGCAGCTTCATTACAATCTTCTTCCAGTTACTTTTAGCTTAAGCTCCTTAAGGCCTTGCCTGGGTCCATGCTATGTTATGGACATTAACATAACTGACAACATTGAAGGAAATCTGAATTTAAATTCAAGTTGCATGCAATGCCAGTCAATATTTTCATCGGAATGGAACTTAGTTTCCACAAAATTGATTCATTTTTTCATCAATTGATCAGTTGATCGTCACCGGTAGTGGACATCAGTGTGGAGCCCAAGTAATGGATATTAATGTAACCCAACAACATTGAATTGACAAGACTTCTATGATTGTCACTCTGGAACTTGCAAATGTCTTGCAATGGTGTGCTGATGGGGAAGCAATGGATCCACCCTGCAATTTGTGTCTCAATTGCCAGAGAATTGCAATCCAATCACGTGTGCACCTGCACAAGATTAGCCTTCCAAGTTGGCTTCAAGTATTTGGTTGCTGCAAGGGCTCTCAGACTCGTTCCTGTTTCAGCAAGAACGCCTGCACTGCAATCCTTGTACTAAAAGCGGAATTTGGTGAAAAAAAACTGATCAGGGAACTGCATGCCAATCAGCAACTTTAGACTGCTTCTGAACTTGGAGAGTGCACAGGAAGAATTGAGGCCACTACAAAATCTTGGATCAGGTGCATCCGCTCGCAAACATCTCCAACCAGTCACCGTGTTGCCGAGAAAACAGTGGGAACGCCATTTCCACCAAATTTAGGAATCGGTACAAATCAATCGCCTTCGAAGCGACAAACAGGGCGCCGGATTCTTGTGATTCCGAGAGCGCAGGTGATGAATTGCGGAAGTGGAACCCCAATCGGAAGGGCCCAAACAACAGGTTAGCATTTCAGCATTTGGATCCATGCAGGAGGATCCCCTTTCTACATTCTCAGACGAACAAGAGTGAAAATTCGGAATTGAATTCTCGCATGATCAATCTCTAGGTGTACATCTGTGCAACAAACAATCACGGATCCATATTTTGGATTGTTGAAGAGATGCAGGATTCCTTCAAATTTGATGCAAGACAGGTCTGTGTGCTGCTGTTGCAACACAGAAAAGTTTTGAAGGTATTGTAATTTTACACCTATTTGGGGCTTTGGCAAAGAAACCTTATTTGAGCATGGCGACAAGAAGGGACGGGACGACGACGACGACAAACGCACTGGCAATCACTCTCGCGCTCTGAGCTTGGCAGGCTCAGGACAGCTCAGGAGAATCTCTCTCCAAGCCGTGGGAATTTGGCTCCCTAGCCGTAGTAGCCATCCGCCTGCCGCTTTCTTGAGTGTGTGAGACCGTCTCTAGCGCCACGACGAATCCACACAACCGCCGGCCGGCCGGCCAGCCAGCCGCGTTTGTAAGTCCGGCCGAACTAACGCAACTGCCGCGCGAACTGACACAACTGTCAACACCCCTTTCTTTGCTCTCGTCTCTTTCGTCTTCGTCTCTTACCTGCTCGTAACAAGACCCTGCAGGCAAGCATGATTGCTCTACTACTAATGCAATCACAAAGGACTACACTGTGCCCGTTAATTCTATTTTCGTTTCTAATTATGACTTCAGATTGCTGGAGTGTGTCCCAGCAGATCATGGCCTGGACAGTACTACTCTCGAGAAATTGAGAAATGGCAGGGGCCGGTTTTCAAAAGGAAAGTTCTTTTAGATACAAGTCTATTATAGTAACTTCCAATCTGTGCCATTCTTTTCCACAGGACCCCAAATCGTCAGGCAATGTCATCTAGGATGTGCATTGCTGAATGATCAGCTACACACACACACACACGACTTCTGCCACAATCCGCTAACAGTTCTTTTCGCCAGCAACAGGCGAGCAGATGCCAGTTCATCAAAATACATAACACCACTTCATGAAGGCAGATAGCGGAATTCCTTGTTATTCCCAACTGCGATGTGGAAAGGACTCAGCAGCGCCAGCTTCTTTCATGTTCAAATTTCTAAACAGATACAAATTGCATTCAGTGCTCATGGAATTGGTGATGGACTCCCAGGAGCAATTGCTGCTGCTGCTGTTGTTGTTGTTCCAAAGGCGAATGTAACAATGACAACAACATTGTCTTGATGTCCCTGCTCTTGTCACTGGGCCTGCTGCTCTTCCCTAAATTACTGAATTCTTCTTCTTCTGGCTGCCTCTCAGGGTGCCATCCTCATCGCCTTGCACGTTCTCCGATTGCATAAAGAACCCTGTCTTTTGGACCTGCTGCCTTCGCACTCCCATGCCGAGTTTTGAGCTATCTATAAACACACCCATAGCCAGATTTCACCAAATCTGGCTAAATCATCTTATGGGTGATCGCCACCGCAGCTACTTCACAAATTTGTTTTTTTTCTTAAAAATTAAGATTTTAAAAAAAGGGGCGTTACCCTACCTGCAAGTAACATCCAGTCCTTGTGACCCTGGCCTTATTCCATTGTGTATAAGCAAAGGTGACAGCCACTAAAGCTAAAGAAGGAGATTAGGTCTTTTTAGTCCTTAAGGGGGAAAAAGAAGAAGCAGAAATGCCAAGCAAAGTGGATGATGAGATCACAGCTGCTGCCACAATGTTCGTTCATCCACGAAGCAACGATTCTCCGACTAATTAGGAGCCTCAGGTGTGGATGATTCATCCACGATGCCAGTTATGGGCTCTAGTAATGTTACCGGATGGATGGCGCGCAACCAAGTATGCACAGCACGGTGTGTGCGAGAAGAAGAAGAAGAAGAAGCGGAGTCAGTCGGAGAGAGAAGAGACGAGAGGAAGAGCGAGCGAGTGAGGCAAGGGTTTATGAGAACGTCATAGCCATCATCCCCAGGATCGGCACAACCATCCCTCTCACGCGCACCAAGTCACGGCGAGAGTGCAGCCGGGCTTTGTGGAGTTTTCCTCGGAAGACGGGGCAAGAAAACAGTAGAGACGAATAACAAGTAACGAAGAAGAAGAAGAAGAAGAAGAAGAAGAAGAAGCAGCAGCAGCAGCAGCAGCAGGAGAACCAGGAGGAGGAGAAGAAGAAAGCTATGATACCTTGAGAGTTTAATGGGAGAGTGAAGGAAGAGGTGGGAGTCGTATGTCGATGTACGCTTCATTGTCTTCGGCGGATGGGAATAGATCGTGTTAGGACTTCAACTAGAAGAAGACTGAAGAAAGGGGGGGATTGTATTGGCAAGGTTGGGGAAGGGGGAAGGGGGTTTGTTTTGTGTATGTGAAGGCCAAAAAAAAAAAAAAAACAAACAGGCTGATACAGTTACGTGCGGAGGGGGCCTGTTTTGGGGGCGTTTGTACAGTAGTTGAATGTATCTCGGAAACTAGTTTGTACATTTGCTGGCTTTTGTGGAGAAGGACGTAACTGGGTGCCCCAAAAAAATTAGGGTACGGCGAGTGTAAACCAGAAAGGACTTTGCAAAGGGGTATTATTATCGGTGGGATTCTTTCCACTTTGGTGGATACGAGAAAGCAACTACTCTGTGAAAGAACAAGAGTTCAGGGGGGAAAAAAAAACCATACAAACATAGTTTTTCTTTGGTTGTCTATAAGGGTTTGATGGAACCACGTGTGGGGAACAAATACAGGCTCGGGCGCAAAATCGGAAGCGGCTCATTCGGCGAGATCTACCTAGGTGCGTTTTTCTTGCAGATGGTATTAGGTCTGATTCCTTCTGCCACTATGAGAGGATGAAGATCATGATTTGTGCTGAGGAGACCTCCGTCAATCACATGCCTTCCCATTCTCTGTGTGGTTTGTACGGGATCACGATGGATCCCTGATTTCATATCATGTGATACGGTCTGTGCAGTATTAAGAAAGTGGAGGTTTGTTCCTTTTTCTGCAGGGGCTAATGTACAGACCAATGAGGAAGTTGCAATTAAGCTGGTAAATGGATGCCCACTTTGGATGCCATTAGCAGTCTTAGATGTCAGGGTTGCATGTCCATGTGCAAGAGATGCTGTTGTGAAGTCCTAGTAGGGATGTTTGGCCTGCAATAATAATATTTGTAAAATTTATTATAACACATCTAAGAGCTGCATTCTAAAGTTCCAAATGTTGCAGCAAAAAAAGGTGCAACACAGTTAGTTAGTCTGCAGGATTTCTTAACATCAGATCTACAATTTACAATTTTCACACTCCAAAACAGCTTAGTCTGAATGTCCTATCAAACAATTAATCCAAATTGTGTCCACTAGCTAATAAAAGGTTGAATCTTGTTGTGGATTGGCTCTGAATATGTCCTAGGGTCTTATCTGTACAGTTGATCAAATTGGCAGAGTGAGGTAACAGTAAGAGGCTCATTTATCTTGTGCTGGTTCATAGGCTTCACTGGGATTCCTGATATACATTCTGCTTTTGCAGGAGAGCATCAAAACAAAGCACCCACAATTGCTATATGAGTCCAAGCTGTACAGGATCCTTCAGGGAGGAAGTGAGCACTCCATCTTGTTCACAACAGCAATGACTGGTCTTTAGTGTTCTGTTTTCTTTGTGTTTGTGATTGTGCCATAGGAGATGTTCTTGACCACCCTACTGTGCTGCTGCAGCCGGAATTCCAAACATCAGGTGGTTTGGGATAGAGGGTGACTACAATGTTTTGGTTCTTGATTTGTTGGGGCCAAGTCTTGAAGACCTGTTCAACTTTTGTAGCCGGAAATTCTCCTTGAAAACTGTGCTTATGCTGGCAGACCAGCTGGTATGTTCCTTGCAGTGAACTTGTTTGGACTAATCTCTTCAGCTTACTTCTATCCTGATCTCGCCATGTGTATTCCTTTGTTGCATTTGTTGTTGCTTTGCTGTTTCAAAACTGTTTGGCATTTTTCTTTGCTGTCCATGAGGGTGGTAAGTTCCCTTTGTCCACTTGTATGTCAATGGCTAGTGCAAATCTGAGGGCTTTTTCAGCATCTGAATCATAGGAATAGGTAGGTCTAAAGTGCATTGTCTGTTGCAGATCAACAGGGTGGAGTATGTCCACTCAAAAAGTTTCCTCCACAGAGATATCAAGCCTGATAACTTTCTTATGGGCCTTGGAAGGCGAGCAAATCAGGTGTGCTGTTTCACTGGCCTAAGTAATAAATACGAGCATATTCCATGGTTGTACCAAGTGCTGCACTTTGCAAGTGTTAGAATAGGAGCTGTGGGCAGCTACAAGATTTTCAGGGGCCGTGTTGCCCATAGTTGTTGAGAACTGAATGTTTTGCAGGTTTACATCATTGACTTTGGTCTTGCCAAAAAGTATCGGGATCCAACAACTCATCAACACATTCCTTACAGGTTAGGTTTCTTTCTGGACTGAATTGGAAAGTGCTCTTTCCTCATGGCTTGTCTTTTGTCTGACTTCACCAAGGATATATGCATTTTGCACTTTTGGATTCAGCTGCATCTGAATTTGTGCACACATTCTGTTTGTTGGCAGCTAGCATTGCTTGCTGATCTTTAGTATGGGTGATGCTTCCTTCTCTTCCTGGTATCTTGGGCACATCAATTAAGTCTAGTTGCATGCTTGCAGGGAAAACAAGAACCTAACAGGCACAGCCCGCTATGCCAGCATCAACACACATCTGGGGATTGGTCAGTTGGATCATTTTTTCTTTGTTCTGTATTTTTTCTTCTAAAATTAAATGTTTACTTTTACTGTCTTTATGGACTTCTATGTGCATCCTGTACTTGTGGCTGAGCTCCATGTTATTTTGACTTAAACATCTCCATAATTGATGCTTCTATATTTCTCAGAACAAAGCAGGAGGGATGACTTGGAGTCTTTGGGCTATGTGCTGATGTACTTCTTGAGGGGCAGGTTAGTGTATTCCAAGTTTTCTTCCTCTGATTTCACTTGAAGATGTTGTATTTTTTGTGATGATGCACGTGTTCTCTGATATCTTTCTCTGCTGTTGGTCATGCTAGCCTACCATGGCAAGGATTGAAGGCAGGGACAAAGAAACAGAAGTATGAGAAGATCAGTGAGAAGAAAATGTCAACTCCAATTGAGGTGAAATACCTGTTAGTGGTGTAGTATTCTATGTTCATTTTTTATCTGTATTTTCATTGAACCTTCCTTTTAGTGGCCAGCCATATTTGGTTGGGAGTAAAAGAATTTATGCCACTCTATTCAAGAGGAGTTGCATTAATGGGATTACCAGTCATGCAGGTGCTTTGCAAAGCATACCCATCAGAGTTTGCTTCCTACTTCCATTACTGCCGCTCCTTGCGCTTTGATGACAAACCAGACTATGCATACTTGAAGAGAATTTTTCGAGATCTCTTCATTCGTGAAGGTATTTTGCATGTCAAGAAATTTGTGATACTGTCAGTGATCTGGCTTCAGGATGAAGTTCCTTGTTCCTTGTTAGATGAGTCTCCAACTGCTCAAGAAGGGAGTGTTTAGGAACTAAGGATATTAAGATGTCTGGTTGTTTTATTGATTTCTTGACCTTCTGCTGTTAAATGGTAGACTACCCCTGGATCAGATGTATATCGAAAAATATCATGCTACATAATTTCTGGAACTGATTGCTTGTTGTGTGTAAACCTTTTGGAGTTCCTACATGAGTGACCTCATGCCCTGGTTTATATGGATTCTAATGTCTGGTATCTCAGCTCTGTGGACTGCTGTATTTCTAAACAGGGTTTCAGTTTGATTATGTATTCGACTGGACCATTCTGAAATATCAACAATCACAGATTGCACCCACAGGTCCTCCACAGCGAGCAATTGTAAGTTTGTTACAAATGTTCAAGCCTGGATGGAGTACTGTCCTTTTGTAATGTTTCTTGATGTGTGAGTATGTGTCAGTGGTAGGTGTACTGGAAAATTCATAGCCACTAGTTTAGCATTGCTGACGACATTTTTCTTTGTGGACATGTGACTTCTGTCAGCCTGGAGCTGGAGGCACAAGTAGTGGTGTGGCTGGAGCTGGTGGTGCACTGGCAGGTGTGTGGTTTTATGTTCTGCACATAAGTTTTCAGAGTTATTGTGGGTAGCATACTAGTTTGTCCTTTTTCTCAGTCTTCATTACAGTGGCATAAATTTAGTATGCTGGTTTTTTCAATCAGTTTATGGCCACAAACATCTGAAGCCAATGTTTTTCAGGAATCTTAATGTAGACTGATTGTTGCAGGAGGCCAAGACACAAGAGAGGTCCAGCGGAATGCTGAGGCTCCTGATGGTAACCGCCGCAGGCTCTCGACAGGAGTTTTGCCTTCAGGATCAATGGAAGCACCAAAGCACAAGAGTCCAGGACTTGATGATACAACTGCAAAAGAGGTATGTTTCTCACTGTTTATTAATTTTGTGTTGGACCTGTGAGTTGTTCAGTTAATTGTTACCATTGCTCTGTGTGAAACAAATGCAATACCATCCAACATGGGAGAGACTGTGATTCTTTCAGTCAGATTTAAGTAACATTTTCAGAGATTTTTCACAATTAGGTTGCTTTGGTTGCTTACACTTTGAACTCAGAGGAAGAGGAGCCCTTGATATTGGTTCCATCTGCAGGGGGGCCTACCTGGTATGACAGAGCCTGAGCGTGTGCACTCATCATCATATGTGCGAGGTGGAAGTTCCTCCAGGAGAGCAGTCATTTCAAGCAGCAGGCCAGCAGGTTCAACTGAAGTTATGGACTCTTCACGGAGTTTGTCCAGCAAGGTGGGCCCAATCAGCTTGCGCTCATCAGGAGTGCAGCGCAGCTCGCCAGTGGCTTCAGCTGAGCCAAAGAGGACAGTAACTAGTCGTCATCAGTCGTCTAACATGAGAAATTATGAAGCTGCCCTCAAAGGAGTTGAATCTCTCTCTGTTGAGGTGGAGCAGAGGCAATAATTTAGGCCAGTTTTGTGGTTGAAGGTGGGCATGTTGCCAGTGTCCCTCTCACCAATTGTAGGGCTCCTCCTGGCACACAGTCTGGTGGAGATTTGGTTGATGGGTAAATCAACCCTTTGTGTTCATTTCTGGCACATGAGCCTTTTGTCTTACTCCTATTAGCTTTTCTTAGTTGTATTATTGTTGTGTATTGTCTGTTTTTAATTATGTGACTGAGTATGTCTATTTCAATGTCCATTGCCTAGCAAGAAAGGCAAGTCCATAGTTGAAGCTTCCTGTAGAAGTTCTTGAGGTGGTAGTTTCTCAGTGAATAGCTGAGAATGGAGGTAAGGGGAGGGAAGGGGAGTAATTATCCCAATTTGTCTGCAGTAAGTCCTCAGCTAGTTTAGTGCTCAAAACTGTTCTGCTAATCTCAATGACAGTTTTTTAAAGTAGTCTATTGTGCATATGGAACTTATTATTTCCATCAAATTATGCATACAAGGTTGTTTTGGATGGAGAATGTAATCATAGAGTTTCAGCCAGGTAATTTGGTTCTTGTTGGCTACTGCCAAAGCCTAGGTATTTTGAAACTTGAACTTAGTTGATTCACTTACTGGTTGTGTGTGTGAAAATCAGCTGTTATTGCTGTTTGTCCATCAGCTAATGTTTGTTTGAGATTCATGTATTCTGAAATGTGAGCTCTTTTGTCATGATCATAGTTTAGATTTTTCATGCATAGGATAACAATAATGGGCAGCTATACCATTGTTATATTGTTCATAGGATACATTATCAAGGTATCATTAGCAGGCCTCTGAGATTCACAGCCAATCAGCTACTCGAGTCACTGGCATACCTGTATCTGACCTCCCATGTATGGTAGTAGGTGTTTCGAGCTTTGCATTTATCTGAAGGGGAGTCCGGAGTCACTTTCTGGGTTGGTACTACAATTTGCACAGCTTGGTGGAGCAAGGTGGTATTACATGCTTCTCTGTTCTAACTTCAACAGTGTGCCAATTAGTTATTTGTAGGACTTGCAAAATGGAGCTGATGTGTTGATGGTGATGCAGTGGATTCTCTTGTATTCTTCCTAGTGTAGCACCCCAATTGCTCACAGTGTTATGCCTTGTTTTGAGTTCTTAATTCCTAGTTGAACTGTTTGGTAGTTTTGGTTTGCAATGGCGTTCACATGATAAGCTTAGTTCTCAGGTTTAGGCTCAATGTCCAAATTGCAGTATCATAAGCTGTCTCCCATCCATGTCATTCAGAAGTGGATGCTGGCAACAAAAGTAAAAATTTTATGTACAAATTGTGGGAACTGGATTGTGTTGGCCTTGGCTCTTTTGGGGCGGCTTCTTGGTAGAGTATGAAATGAGTCATATGGATCAGATGATATTATGGATTCCTTCTGCCTAATTGTGTTATGTGTTTGTCTGCTGATAAAAGCAGACTCATGATTGCCAAGGAACGTTTGCTGGGCCTGCTGGTTGAGAAGTGGTGTGGAAGACAAGTTATGTTGCAGGGTGTGGTGTGACTTCACATGCAGCTGTGAATTCCTGTGAGCTGCACAGAGCTGAATTCACATCTTTGGGTTATATTTGCACTTGTAAATCATTTGATGCTTTGTTATTCAAATTGTTGTACCTCTGAAGCTACCTTGCTTAATAGTAGTCACAGTTTAAACCCTAAATCTTTTGATCACACAATTTTGTGATGGTTTTGGCCACTCCTGCAAACTTGTGCATTCTAAATCTCATGATGGGGTTACATGACTATGCAATGTGCACACAACTGATGTGAAGCAACTCTGTGGAAGTTGGGAAGCATGTTTTTGGCATCTTATAGCATGTTGAAGCAGGATCAAGCAGGTATGAAGGCTTTGATGTTTGTATGTCTGGGCTGTGGTGTACAGTTTGAGAATGCATATGAAATCTTCAGGAAGATGACTACGAGGAAACAACAGGGCAGTGGTACCTTGCAGGCATGAAGGAAGGAAACAGGCATCTCATGAAATGATGTTGCAGTACGGGCTATGGAGGCAGTGTTTGTATCTCCTACTTTTGCCAAGCCCTTCTCACATTGTACCAGCTTTTGCCTTCTTGGGTGGAAGGTATATGCTAATGCAGAGAAGAAAATTTAAAGCAAGGAATTCTGAGGACCATGCAAATGTCACCACCAACAGGGCTCCCAAACAAGTTCTACTGAAATTAAATCATGAACCAAACCTTTTGCTCATGCTTCCTTTACAAATGTTTCTGAATGAAAGAGATTCTGGCACAAGGGCACTGCAGCTATTACTTTTACAGTGAAGCTATAGGTGTCTTGCTACAGATTCATGCCACTAGTTGAGTTTCCTGTCCAGAAGTTCTAGGATATTTCTTTTCTTGTAGAGTTCTGCTACAGGAATGTGCCTGAAGAAGGAAGTTTACCTCACATAGTGTGACTTCTGCATATGGAAGTTCATTTGCAAGGATGAGATAGTTTGCTGGAGTTCTCTTTTCATTGTACAGACCTCTGCTGCCTGCCTGCCTGACTGTTGAACTGGTGAACTTGACACTTCCACATCCCTCAGACGACTGTGGATGTGGGATCAAGGTGCATGCTAATCTCTTAACCTTCCTACTTGCGGGTGATGCTCCCAGAGTCCAAAGATTGTTTTCTTTGCATTGTTGAAATCCGCTTTATCCACATTAGTCATCAGATTTGTGCTTAAGGGATATTGTGTATGGGTGGGAGGAGATGCCAAATACTTTAACCCTCTACAGAGGCATCTCTGTGCCTTGGATGTTTTGCTTGCACACAAGCTAATGAGAATGAAAATGAAGCTTACCCTCTCGCAAGCTTGTTGCAGCTTGAAGGACAATCCTATTGAATTTTTTTATTTATTAGCTATGTCTCTCAAGTGCTAGCCAAAATTATGACTGAATCTCGAACAAACACAATGATTACCTCAAATGTATTTGAATGCAATTTCAGAGAGATGTCAAATTCGAGCTCCGGAACTCTGCAAAAGTATCACAAGTTCCCATTAAGGTCTTGGGTGGGCAGATTACATCATTCTCTAGACCACATTATATGACATAATCTTCCACTGATGATCATACAGTCACACAATAATGATCAAAATGTGTCTGATGAACATGATTTTTTTTTCAATAATGATTGAATCTGCCACCCCCAGACCGTTATGTCATGGAATGGCATCAGCCCTGCCCCATTACATGAGAATCTAGCTTCACCCTAATTGGCTTGCCTGGTAGCCTTATTCAAACATAAACCATCCCTCATGAGAATGAAGATGCCCTCTTTTCATCCAGCAGAGAGCAGTTATGAACTCTTCATCCAAGCAGTGAAGGGTTATGAAATCGCTGGGTCGATGAAAGGCCAGGGTGGTGGGGTTACCTTGTGCTAACTAGTAGGTCGCTAATGAAACCGTGGTCGAAGGTTATGGGTTGTAACTCACTACCCGGAAAACCAATCAGAGTGTTGAGAATTCTCACAAGGGGTGGTTATGTATAGCCATATTTGAAACCAGTTGGGCATTGACGGATGGATGGATGGATGGATGGATATCATTCACAACAACAGCACCTCAATGAGACAATCCCTATTGTATTTTTCACAATCTGATGGATGGGATCCATTCATGACAATGCAGCTTTTTTGGATGAATGTGATTGAAATCCTTGATGAAGGTCATTGGGACCACACAATTCATGGAAGGCTGAGGGAACATGCCCTTCCCAAGTATACTGCACATTGAGGTCTTTGGAAAATGATGGACCTTTTGAGTAGCCATATTGAGCCAACACCAAGTGATGCATGATAGTGAATAAAAGTTTAAAAATAAGTCATTTTGAAACCGTCCCATTTGGAAACATGGTTAGTTTTTTATTTTATTTTTTTAATGGGTTTTTAATTTATTTTATTTTATTTTTAATCGTTGCATCTTTGTGGAACATACTTCGTCCATATTTTGTCTTCTAATGTGAGTATTGCATAAGATGGTGCACCATTGAATATATTGTTGTGTGAAGTTAAGTGATGATGCTTTTGAGTCTATTTGTTACAAATGTATTGTTTTAACAAATGGTCTTTTAAAATTACAATCATGAACATTGGCAATATTGTCATTGCTTTTTTTAGGCACTTTCTCCTTGATGGCATGTCACATTGTTGATTGGGATTTGGATGAAAGAGAACAACATCCACCTTTTTCATCAATCTAGATCAATTCAATCAATCCATGTTTAATCATATATCTTGATTCTTGTTCTTTGATAGTTAATTTATTCCAATTTATTCTACCATTTGAATCAAATCCATGTGTTGCAAGGTTGTTTAGCCAAATTATGTTAATTTTATACGTATTCCCTAATGTAATCAACATGTGGCAATCTTTAAGTTGGGCACATGACAAACTCTTGAGAATGACAAAACCATGTCATTTTTGGGATGAAGGAATTCTTGATAAGGAATTAGGTTAAACACAAGTAAAAGACATGGCATTAACCAAGGAGAATGCAACACTCACAAGACAAATAGGAAGTATTTGAGATACTCAAAAGGAAACTCCTAAAATTCTCAACATATTTTTTCACTTTGAATGTCATGAATTGAATGATTTTGTGATTGTTTGAAAGATTTCAAAGTAAATGATAAGAGAGAGGGTTCATGTTCCCAAAACAAAATTGTGTACCCAAAGTTTTGAAGTTTTACAAGGTTGCGACTTGCTACGCAAGTTGCTAAAAATAATTATGACCACACATATCTCAATTTGGGAGGGGTAAATGATGTCTACTTAAAGAGCTTATATACATTTTGAAATTTGTTGATCACAGCTACAAGATGTTATGCTTGCATGTTCAATTTGATAAAGTTTCCCATGAATTATAATGCTCCAAAATTGTAGGACACAAAAAATGTGCCTATTTAAGAAATAATGGAACTTTGAAGGTCCCAGAAACATTTTGGCCATTTTTATTTAATCCTCATGCAAAGCTTTACAATATATTGTAAAAAGAATACTAAGGGAATATTGTTTCTATAGTGGTTGAGGCCATGGTCCTCTTGAACCAATGATGAATTTGTGACCTAATTTTAGTGATAATTACATTCAATGCCCTCCTTGTCTATTTTGTGTTGTGTGCTAAACTATAACTAGTTTGAACCCCGTGCCTAATGCCCGTGTGTGTGTATTTGATGGTACATATTACAAAATTACAATTACAAACTACACTTCCAAAACCTCTTTATATACGACATTTCGCATGTATCCATCGGGACCTTGGCCACTGAAAAACTTGATGTTTGCACTGCTTGTGACCCGTGAGATAGCAACATACATCTGACCATGGGAATAGACCGGAGACAGCAAATATATCCCAGCTTTGTTCAACTTGTAAATAAGTAGTAAGTTACTTATTTAGTAGGTATCAATCTGTTGAAAATTATTTCCTTGTTTTTGTATGTTGATAAGTTCCAGTATCCAGACCCCTCCCTGTTCATAATGGTTAGGGTTTCTGGTGCAGTCAATTTTCACATGCATCATAGTAATACCTTTGACATCCAGCATATTATTATTATTGGCAAAATTGTTTTTCTGGGCAATCTGATCATTGCAATTACCAATATATCTATTAAGTTTGTGTGCTAAAATGGCAACTGACATCCATT
>Ga0116231_10001523_pt1 | contig 47403 bp, 37 predicted proteins | sample S1TSphgellanicum_2_FD_89695 | JGI IMG/M metagenome (GOLD analysis project Ga0116231, IMG submission 89695) | Host-associated microbial communities from peat moss isolated from Minnesota, USA - S1T2_Fd - Sphagnum magellanicum MG | ecosystem: Host-associated > Plants > Peat moss > Unclassified...
AACCACTTAATAGCCTGAAACTTTCCCCTTTCCGCCTGATCAACCACCTGAACACAAACCTCCAGCTCCCCCCCCCCCCCCCCCCGGTAGGTGAAGAACTTCTTCATCAGAAAGAAGTGTTGCTGCAGAAGAAAAATGTCAAATCAATTGCAAGAAATTCAGGCTATAGCAGATACATGGAGGCAAGATGTTTGTGCAAGCAGAAGAATCTTCAAGAAGCAGGTTGAGCACGAACAAGTGAAGGAGGTTGGAAGGCTGTCAAGAAACATGAGAAACAACAGCAGGAACGTGAAGAACAGCAGACAGAAAGAAAGAAAGAAAGGAACTACCGGTTGCAGAAATCCACCAAATCTATGCAAGAAAGGCTATAGCAACAGCAGCAGCTGATAATGGAGAGATTAATCAAGGAGAATGTTCAAGCTGGTAATCCATTTTGAGCTCAAGCGGACAGGAACAACATCCATGCTGCGGACTATATACAATGGAAGGAAAACAACAAAATCGCCCCTTGAGTGTGCGATACGTCTGTTGTGTTAATGTTCTCCACGATGTCCGCTTGTTGAAGAGCTTCGTCGCAACAACGATTGTCACAACGTCTTTAGGTTTTGCTGTTTTCTCATCAGTCGTTGCTGTTTGATCTCTCTTCTTTCGCATACCACTTCGTGTTTTTGAACAGCGATGGATGTCGCAGCAGCGCAGCAACAGATAGACTAGAACTTTGTTGTAAGAAGTAGTAAAACAAAAGAAATGGCGACTAGGTATGCTGCAGTGAGCCAGGATGAGCCACAGACGAAGAAGAATCAGACTAGGAGTGGAGATCAGCAGCAGCAGCAGCGGGTGGAGAAGGAAGAAGTCATGCAAGGGGGAGGGAAGCTGTCTATGAGCGCGATTGCAGAAAGTGTGGATCGATTGCTAGACGAATCTCATCGCTACAAGTCCGCTGTGCAAGCAGCTTTTGTTAGGTTTCAGCTGCCGCCACCATCGCCTGCATCTCCTCCTCATCTTCCCATCGACAGCCTACTCTCGGCCCTACAGTACTTTATCGAGGTAAGTACACCGTTGCAGCAGCATTTTCCACCGGCGTGTTTTGTTTTGCATCGGAGGAAAGCAGCAACCTTGATGATACCTTCAGTGCTACTTCAGTGATTCCTTTGTTGGCAACATTGGCTAGGGTTAGAAGAGAAGATCTCTCTCTGCAAGTGTTTTGGCTGGCTGCTGTGGTGTTGTTGGTATTTGTCAAGGATTAGTTTGTGTTTTCCTTGCCTGGGTTCTTTTGTTTTGTGTTCTCCTCGTGATCAGCAGCACCAGAGCTTTCACATAGTCTTTCTTGGTATAACTCTAGCTCTTGATCTCTTATTGTCCAGCAAAGGGGTGGCACCCACGCACCTGCCTTCTGTTTAGAATTTCCCATCTGCTGGAATTGTCTTTAGGCTTTTAGGGTTTTAGGGAACACAGGTCTGTTCAGACCAAGCAAGTGATTGATTGCCTTGAATCTGCTTGCAAAACTCGAGAGATCACAAATAATATATATGTGCTTTGTGTCCTGGCAATATCTGTATGATTGATTGATTGATCAATTACAATTGGGCGTCAAAGTCTGAAAGGATTCCTCATGTTAAGATTGTTGCTGACCAAGAATTGGGTTTTGTGTTGTGCATGACTCTGATGAATTGTTGTTTGTATGTCTTTATGGATTGATGATGGGTTTGTGGACTGGAACTATCAAGTCCTTCACAGACATCATCCAGATGGCTTTTGGTCCAACAACAAACATCCTTGTGGGTGGTGTGTGGTGGGGGGGTTTTGTGGGTGTTTCAGAGGATCATGGAGAAGTTGGATGCCAAGGCTGGGAAGCTTGTCCTACGAACAGTCACACAAGATGATATCAATACTGTGGTGCGAGCTGATCCAGCACTGTCCCTTGATCATCAAACCCTCAATTATGAACAATTTGAAAGGTTTGCAAGAGAGACTCTGAAACACGTTGCACTTGATCGTGGAAAACGACTCGGTCTTTTCATGATTGGTGGTATGTTGGTGGTCCACATGACCAAGAATGCAGTGAAAAAAATTCCTCTACTTGGAGCTCCTCTTGGTGCCTTCATCAATGTAATGGTGCCAACTACATTGGTTGGACCTGCTGTTGGTGTTGCAGGGGCAATGTATTTGTAGCTATGAGACTCTTTGAAGTGTCTTCTGTTTTCTGAAGGAAGTTTAGTTGCTTGTGAGTCAAAAGGCTTATATGCAGAAACACGAAGTAAAATAGTTCTATATGCTTGCTTGCAGAAGTGCATCACTAGAACTCGTAGTAGTAGTGGAAAAACTTTAGAAGCTTGCTTTCTGTTCTGAAATTGCTTTTAAGCTTTGTTTTGTATATTCCTCTGGCAGCTAGCTTCTTATGTGAGAGGAGGAAATCCAAGCTGCTGTGATAATATTGAAGCTTTAAAAGTTGAGGCTTGTATGTTGGAAGAACCAAGAGAGATATGTATGTATGTATGCTACAGTGATGCAATTGCACCACTGTGTTGCTGCAACAGGGTGCAACACAGACAGCACATGTCAAGAGAATCTGCCATTGCTGCTGGACCTCTTCTATAGATACTTCAGCAAATTATTTTTTTGTGAACAACATGCTCAAGTTTGTAATATGTGGAAATGCATATTCTGCCATTGAATTTCTTTTTCCTGCTTGTGTGCCTTGCCTGCTTGCTTGCTTGCTTGCTTCCTTCCTCCTTCCTGCACACATGGGCTTGGTTGTGTAGTTTCCTGCTTGCTTGCCCTGCTTCCTTCCTTCCTTCATTCCTGCACACATGGGCTTGGTTGTGTAGCAAAGTCTGGTTTGTGCCTTTATTGCATGCTGTGCTGGATACCCATCGGACAGGGCAAATGAACTTGCCCAATTGCTGCTAAGCTTGTGCAGGTTGTCACCATGGAAGGAGTCTGAGCTGCTGCCAATCCAAATGTGATGGCTTTGCATGCATACATGCAAAAATTGATGATGAAGATGTGATCTAAGCTCTGGTAAGATAGTATAGAGAGACAGAGACAGAGAGGGGAGAGAAACGTGAGAGGGATGTTGTCGCCATGAATGGGCATGACCGAGATGGTGTCTCTTTGATCAGTGAAGGCAGAGCGACTAAAGAAAGGAGTGGGGAAAGGTTTAGGGTTTAGGGTTTTCTGCACTGGGGGAGGCAAGGGAGCAGAGTGGCGATGGTTTCCTTGTGTTTCACAGGGGTTCGATGCTCTGGAAGTAGTAGAAGCAGTGCGCTAGGGTTCTTGCAAGTTCGAGCTCTGCCTGTAGTAGCTCAAAGGAAGGTTATTCTGCGCTGTTGCGCTTCTTCTTCTAGCCGGGGAGGAGGAGACGATGAAGAAGGAAGAAGGGATTTACAGAAGAGAGCTTCTTCTTATGATAGCAGAAGCAGCGGGAAGTGGAGGCCGATAGGAGAGGACAGGAGAGAAAGCAGCTCATCCTTCTCCTCCTCGCCGGACTCGTCGTCGTCGTCTCTACACAGGTTCTATGCTACCTGTTCTCCGGGGCTGGAGGAAGTGGTTCTTGCAGAGCTTCAATCCCCGTTGATCCAAGCGCAGCGAGCAGAAGCAGGAGCTGCTGGGGTCTCGTTTGTAGGCACTCTTAGCACGGGCTTCCGTGCCAATCTGTGGCTCCGCTCTGCAGTCCGTGTTCTGGTAGAGCTTGCTGCCGCACCCTTGAGAGGAAGCAGCAGCAGCCGCGGCGGACGCTTTGATCCTGTATATGAATTTGTCAGAGATGCCGCAGATTGGCCCTCTCTTCTTGTCAAGGATTCTCCACTGGTGCTGCAAGGCAGTCAAGAAGCGTCATCAGGGAGAAGAAGAGCATGGAGATTCCGGAACTTCGCAGTGCAAAGCAGGGTTTGGAACTGCACAGATGTGTCTAACTCCAACTACGCATCGATCAGAGCCAAGGATGCAATCTGTGATGCCATGCGTGATAGATGTGGAGGTCTTCGACCAGAGCCTCCTGCAGAAGGAGGTGCTACTGCGGATGTTCCTTTGTTTCTCTCTCTCTATCGTGATTCCGCCGTTCTTTACAGAGATATGAGCGGTGTCAGTTTGCATAAAAGGGGTTACAGGGATGTCATGCACCGGGCAAGCTTGAATGAAGGGATTGCTGCTGCGGTTCTTACCATTGCCGGTTGGAATCCGGCTGTCCTAGGGTTTGGAGAGGCAAACCAAAACCCTGGTTTCACAGCAGAAGGAGGAGTACTTCTGGATCCCATGTGTGGGTCAGGTACATTTTTGATTGAAGCTGCTCTTATGGCAACCAAAACTGCCCCCGGTTCTATGCGATCGCAGTGGCCCTTTCAGGTAATATCCCATTCCCCTCTTTCTAGTGTCAAAGGAATCGTTCCAGATCACACACTTGATTAGTTCTGTTCCTCTCAAAGAAGCTTTCCAGTACCCTTTTTTCTCATTTGCCCATGTGCTCCTCTAAAATGCACAATCTGGGTTGACCTCTAAAATGCACAATTTTGGGTTTATCTCTGAAATGCGCAATCTGGGTTTATCTCTATAATGGCAATCTGAGTTTATCTCTAAAATGCACAATGTGGGTTGATTCCATGTGCATTTGGTTGGTTGATTGATGATAGTTTCTCTGGATTCTGGCAGACATGGCATGACTTTGATGAACGAGCTTGGAAGAAATGTAAAGAGGATGCTGGGGCAGCACGTGTTCCATTATCAAGCAGGGTACAATTACTAGGGAATGATATTCATGAGGGGGCATTGTCACTCTGTGCTCGGGATGCAGCATCTGCAGGTGTTCTGGATCTGCTTGAGCTGAGTTGCCAGGACTGCCGGGTGTACAGCCCTCCTGCAATCCCTTCTCTGGTGGTTACCAATCCTCCCTGGGGATCACGGCTGACTGACTCCAGGTTGTTCTTTCATCTTGCCCCCTCTCTCTGACATGGATAATGTTGTAGTAACTTTGCCCTTGTCACTGCTACAGTCTTGGGAGATGAAATGCTCCTTTTGGTATGCAACTACGTATAGTCTGGAAGAATGTTTGTGTTGTGTTCTGAACCAGGAGTCTTGGTGCTTTGTGTATGTGCACATGCAGTGACTCTGAAGAACTTGAATGGTTGGGGACAACGTGGCAAGCCTTAGGAAAGTTTCTGAAATCTCACTGCAGCTGCTCAGATGTCTATGTGCTTAGTGGAAATTCTTCTGTTACCAAAGCTTTGCATATGAGAGCTGACAAAAAATGGCCAATTACTGTAGGTGGGCAAGAATGCCGACTACTCCACTACCATGTCTTACCTCCTAAATCTCAACCCAACACTGATACTAGTTTTGTAGGCAGCAGTCCCGTCAGTGGGTACAATGAAAGCTCAAAGCAGAGAGGAGAAAAGATTTTGCAGTAAAATTTTCATTCCACAAGTTTTTGTTTCAGGCTTGTACAGGTTTCTGAAGTAGGGTCCTTTGTATCTGAGTAACACTTGGTATTTGGTGACTCCTTTTGTTTTGGTCACTTGAGTGAGCATTTCTATTTCAGCTCGTGCAACCCTAGCCAGCCATGTCCAATAAACCATCCAAACAACTGGCAGACCCTGCAGCCCTTGTGGTGTGTTTGGTATGTACTGAGCTACCAAACACACACACACACACATGGAATTGGGAACTCAAAAAGTTACAGCAATCAAGGATGTTATGATGTGTTTTCATGGTGTGTTTGAATGATGTGGTTTGGGCCCCAGTAAAGCCATCCTTCCTGGCCTGTAGAAATGCAGTTTCAGCAGGCTTCCAGGTACTACTAGTAACACCTGGAATTCCTTCAAGGGCAACAGGCCATGAATGCTACTTAACAAGGCCGTCCATGCAATCTAGATGTGCCTGTGTAACTCACCTGTATACATTGGATATGATTTGATTGCAAAAACTCATGTTCCCCTACAAACATAGTATGTCGATATTTCTAAATATTCCAAGAAACTTTGTATGCATTTCTCAATGAATGTGATATGCAACAAGCATGCCCCATCCTATCACAAAACAGACATTTTCTCTTAGGAGAGTTCATTCCTCTCTGTGCATTAACTTGTTATTGAGGTGTAGTACATGTCCACATTTTCAACAAACTTATCTGTCACATTACAAAACACACCTTTGTTAGATTTTGACTCCTCCCAGTATGCCAACCTTCTATTGATGTTTGCTATGATGTTCAACAAACACAAGTCCTACTACAAAAGGCAACTTTTGTTAAGAGTGTCGATTTCCTTCCAGTTGCTATTGAGGTTTAGTGTGGGCATGGTAAGAGAGCTTGCTGATTCCACCAGAGATGTTACGTGCTATTGAAATTTTGAATGGACATGTTAAAGATGATTGCTCCAGTGCTGTAACTTGTTATTGACATTTGGTATGGACATCTTCATGCTTTACAAAAGAAACTTTCAGTACCATTGACCAGATCAATACAATATTAAACCTTGAATACAAGGCTCAACATTAACAAGGCAGCTGGTTGTTGATGGGCAAAACTCTCACAGGAAGAAAATTTGTGGGGCACAGGCAATTTTGAAAAAATGAACCTGATGCTGGAATCCTCAGTGATAAACACTTGCATTCTTCTTCATACTTGCTACAAACATGCACATCATGATCATCTACAAAAGGAGGGAAGTGGAGAGAGCCCATGATGAGCTGTTATTAATTATGTGAACTTGTAGTCACGAAGCTGACTAACATTGAGCCGGATGGAAGGCCCCATTGTGGTGCACACATGCGCTGTCTTCCAGTACACCCCTTTTGCTCCTGTTGGCTTATTTGCATCCACAGAATTCTGCCCCACCCAAAAACAAAAAAGTTGATAACAAACTCAAGTCAGTACCACAGAATAACACAAACTCAGTTGTGTTGCACACAATTACCAATTTGATCACTTGATGTTGCAAACACAATAGCCACCAGAATGGACACAAAACCCCCCTTATGATGTGCAACATTGCAGGTGAAAACTGAAGGCTTCCCACACTCTATAGGGCCACCAGAGTGAACCAACAGCCACTAGTGGAATGGATGGGGGATGGACAGGAGACACTTTTCATCGGGCTTGAGTTCACTATCTAACCATGGTGGTTAGCTCAGTCTCTGTTTTTACTACCTACCTATGAAAAACAAGTAGCCACCTGTTATCCCTACATACCTATCTAGAGGACCTATCTTTCATAGATAGGTTACAAAGGTGAAACCCGATGTGAACTTGGTTGGGGTTCATCCATAACTGAGTCACAAACAGCCTTCCAAGGGATGGTGCACCAGTGTCTGTTGGTTTACTCCGGCCCACACATGTTAGGAAGGGGTTCAAAAGCACGAGTGTGAATACGACAGAAAACATTGTGCAGCTCACAAACCTAAAGTCACATTGACGAGATTTTGTCACAATATCTCGCACAAAAACATCTGGGTCAGATATCTTGGTGATGGGAGTAGTTAGAATACATCCAGAGAAAAGGGAAGAAGAATTTACCGCAACTGCAACCAAGTTTACCAAAAGATCGTCAGGAGGAAAATCAGACTTTCCAAAAAGTACATGGACAATGCCTGTTTTGTCTGCCCGGTACTCAACTTTTCCTGCCTTGAATTCTCCAATAGCCTGTTGTGGTCAATCAAGACAGATTGTGAGGGGTAGACTAGCAACAGGAATTGTGAAAAATTCTCATCAAATCCAACCTCCTTCAACATCTTTGGACTGCAACCTGACACAGTCCCCTTCTGTCATTTATTGAAAGCTCATCTCCTGATGGCTATAGAACTCACCCCTCAACTAGCCCAATTTTGAATGCATACTAGTGGCTAGGAAAAATTGAAGAGAAATCTCCCCAACAACAATTCAAAAGGTAACACAACAATGAGTGCAGTCTTAATTTTTATGAAAGTTGCTCACAAAGTGTAAGACCGTCACTTTCCAAAATTGCTACAATCTGTTGTTCAATGATGCTTCCAAACCATCCTGCTTTTCTCATTCAAAAGAATCAACTACCATACTGATTGCAAATAGGAGCTGCTATTGGCATACCATAATGCTATGTGATCCAAAAGGTCCATACCTTGCTGAGATCCACAGTGACAGTGCCAGCTTTAGGATTTGGCATAAGCCCCCTGGGACCCAATAGTCTTCCAAGTTTTGCCACCTGAAGAGCACCTCTTTGCATGTCAGATGATACTTATGAATGCACTATTTCTAGAGTACTCTTATTTCTGCTACACACTATGAAATTGTGTATTGAAAAGGCACCAGAGTACAGTGCCCTAACAACCAAAAATCACAAAGTTTGGAGAGAAAATCAAAAGACACACACCTTAGGCATCATGTCTGGTGTGGCAATAAGTTTATCAAAGTCTATGAAACCACCTGCAATCTCCTCTATTAAATCTTCACCACCAACAAAATCTGCACCAGCTGTCTTTGCCTCTTGTTGCTTCTCACCTGTTTCCACAGAAATCCCACCTCAATCAGGGAAGGCACTGAAACTATAGGCAGCCCATTCGACAGGAACTCAATGATGGGCATTGAGACATTCCTTCCATGAGTTGGGTAGTAATTTGGCTGGACCGAATACCAATGCAAGAAACATGTGAATTTGTATCATTTTGAAAAAACGGATAGCTTACCTTGAGTGAGCACAGCCACTCTTATTGTCTGCCCAGTTCCCTTTGGCAGTGATACCTGCACCACACTCCACAGGAAGAGCAACTTCATGTAGGAATCTGCTACAAAAGACTGTACTCTCACATACAGAATTCTGAATAAGGAATTCAATCCACATTGCAAGCTCAAAACTTGGAATTCTCAAACCTAGAGTAGAGTGCCAACTGATGCAGTAACAAGCATTTTGATCCCAAAACAGGAATTCAGTTATTGACAAATGCATGATAGCCCTTAGTTACAATGCCACCTATTAGCAAACCTGGTAGCTGGCAAAATTTAGGGGCTGAAACCTATCTGTACACCTCTACAGAAGAGTGCAAATTTGTATGCCTACCGTGGCCCGGAGTTGTTGGTCTGTGTATTTAGGGTCAATGTTGAGACGGAAATGAGCCTCCACTGTTTCAACAAATTTGAGACTAGCTGTGTCTTTCAAAAGCCGGACAGCAGCATCTGGATCATACTCCTGCTTCCTTGCACGAAGCTTCTGGATCTCCAAAAACCTTTTGGAGCGGGTCTATCCACAACCAAACAACCCACAATTCAATCAAGGTTAAGGGACTGCATCACCCACCAGCAACCAACCAACTGTGACCAACCCTAAAACCCCACATATTGTAGCCATGACAAACAAAAAAAATTGAGTTCACAGGGCTCAAACAGATAAACCCTATTATCTCTGAAAATTGCAGAGAAATCTTCACAACAAAACAATTTGAAGAGAACATGACAATGAGTGCAGTCATGACCATATGAGAATCACTCACAAAGTATCAGACCCATCACCTTCTACATCACAAATAGCAGTGACAAGCTGCCATGAGTGACAAGCCACCATGACTGCATCAGCTCTCGATGATGATGGGTTGTAGATAAGTGCATAATAATCCATTTAACCACTCAAACTGATAAACCCTAATAGAAATGAGCTGAATTCCATCACTTGAATCAGTTATATCTCTCTTGAATTTTCTTGAGTTTTCTCTAATGCATCAGCATGCCTGTTATTGTTTCCCACTTCCAACAGCATTGAAAGTTGCCGGAGAATTACAATGCTTGTCTTCAAGCATTCTACAAGAAAAGTGCAGAATCACAACTGCAACTTTGATTTTTTTTCTTGAACTGATCATCTACAACTGCATCAGGTCTCAATTGCAAGGACCAGAGTTTCGAGTAGGGTTTAACAACCTATTCGGTGCCACAGAATAGATACAGTTTGCGGCAGGATGAGAGACACGGGAGAGAGACAGACGGACACAGAGAGAGAGAGAGAAGGCGTACAGACAGGATGGAAACACTTACTCTGTCACGCTTCAAAGGCAAAGCCGCTTTCCCTGTCTTGGGCTTCACAGCGGGAGCTTGAGGAGCAATTTCCTGCTCCCCGTCCTCCAAAACGTCAGATTCCAAAGAAGGAAAAAGCTCAGCAACTAGACAAACGCGCGCACTGCACGCAACTTCTCTCTTCAAATCCAGCCATGTCCTCACCACGCTCCTGGGCCTTCTGCTCTGCAATAATGACGGAAGCGAAACAAACCTAACACCGCCGGGAGCAGCAGCAGCAGCAGAAGAACATGGGGATGAAAGCTTGTGAGGAAAGGAGATACAGGGAGACAAATCCAGCAGCATTGAAGCTGCTGCAGGCGTCGTCATTTGTCGCAAATCTTTCGCGAGTGTTTCTTTCCTCCAGAACACCCACCCCCAGAAAACAAACAAAACTCGAAGTTCAAATGCCAAAACACTAAATTCAACCTCCCCAAAAAACAAAAAAAAAAAACAAACCCTTCCTTCACCAAAAAAAAAGGAGACTCAGGAGGCCCTCCGCCTCTCCTTACTTTCCAGACCCACCCAAAAAAAAACCCAACAACAAGAGCCAGGAAGCAAAAGGGTGCACTTGGGCGCAAGAGTGCATTTTGCAAGCGCGCACTGAAAGAGTGGATAGTATAGAGCGACCGTATGAGTCTCCGAGGAAGATAACGTATATCATCAGCTCTACAGTATAAAATACCGTATAAAATTGTTCCCATACATAATATAGCAACATCACAAGCTAACTAGCTATCTAGAATTGAGAGCTACATACCTACTAACTTAACTGTGGAGTTTGTGCCCAGTTTGTAAGTGATTGGGAGTTCAAATCCCTTCCATGTCCAAGTACTTTTCATGATAAGTATTAAAGCTATACTCAAAGTCACCCTGTCTTTGGGGCCTAGTTTGACCCTCTAAAATCCCTGTTTCATCCCCAATTTGAGTGTACCCAGCCATATATAACGTGAGGGAAATTGAGTACTTTTGTCTCATGAAACCGGGTATAATCAGTTTCCAAGATTTTGCAACATTTTATTACAACAAGGCTTTCATGTAAACGGAAGATATAGAGCATGTCAATGAGGAGATGATGATCGACTTATGGGAGGATAAGCATTGGGAGTATCATAATAGGTAGCCCGTGGTTGCAAAGGATTGGAAAGAGCTTGTAGACAAAATTAATGTAACATTTCCAAATGAAGTGTTTCAAACTTGGAAGCACTGTCGAAACAAGATCACCAAAATGTGAGGAAAATATCATGAAAAACATGAAGCTTATAATGTCACAAGTGTCATTCCTTCTTCATGGTCATGATATGAACATTTTCAAGGTGGCACAACAAAAATGAATAATGCAATTGGTGGCATTGATCAAGGTGTTCAGTTGCTTCAACTTCAAATGGTAAGCCTAGATGATCTTTTTGAAACTATTCAAGAAACACAACAACATTGAACATGTAATTTGAACATCAAACTCCATTAAATAAACATGTGACACCATACCAAGCTTCAGAACAAGCATTTGATGTAGCATCACCTAGAGCAAAAGCTTGTAATTTGTCGAGTACTAAAGACAAACCAAACAAAAAAAGCTACAAATGAAAGAAGGCATCCATCTAGAAGGTCTCCATCCATTGCAAGAACCATTAAAAAAACATCAACTACGCAGAAAACAAAAATGTTGAAAATGGAAATGGCACGAACAACACAAAATAGATATTAGAAAATCAACAAGTAAGTAGGAAAATGCTTTTGGTAGGATAGTTGCAAATGGTTACTCTTTTTGTTGAAATATTTAAGCCTAAAGATCTTTACAAGCCTAGCTCTTCTATAGGTGGTAACATATGATAGTAGCATCATTTGATCATATTGTTGTCATGATTATGTGCACAATAATTGAAATAAAATATTTTTATTTCAAATATTTTTATGAAAGTACAATGTGGATGATCAAACCCTTAGGTGGTCTAGTAACCATTGTTTCAATAATTCTAGTGTCATCAACTCTCTTTATTGGTTTGCTTGTTTTCCATCTCTCAAAGTTGGTTAACCTATGATTAAGAAATATAATTAGGTTATATCTCCTTCTTATATCATTCACAATAGTTGTGTAATACACAACAAACTATAGAACTATATGAGCCCTATTAGCATTCGAATCAAAAAAATTCAAGATTTTCCAATGATTCTTCAAAGACTTAAAAACCCTTTTCAATTATCACATTCCCAAAACTCATACTATTATCATATTTTTTCTTATCTACATCATTTGAATTATGACAGTATTAATGTTTTTGTAAATAAGTATGTATGGGATAAGTAAAATCACCAATGAAATAAAGGGTCATCCTCATGCTTTGACTAATCACTTCAAGCTCTTACAAAATTTGTCAAATCTTCAATCCTTTTGATGATCTAGAACTTTTGAATTGAACCTCATCATAAACTCCTCCAATCTATCTAGCACAAACATTCCAAAAAATATTTTTTACATCATATATAACTTGTACAACAAAGTTATGAAATTTCTTCAATTATAGTATTCTAACATTGGAGGAATGTATCTTCTACCTAGTTTTTCAATTAATGATATGTGAGTACCATCAATGACATCACATATGTTTGGCAAACTTGTGAACTCTTGATATTGATGAATGATCCCCAATGGTCGTTCTTTAAAAGGCATGTTTATATACTTGCCAAAAAGCTTGTTTTTGTCACAAAGAACATCATAACATATATCCACATATTTTCGAACAATAGGTGCACCAACATCAAACCTATTTGACATATGTTTAAAACTAAACCCATGAACAAACCTATATAACACAACTACAATAATCTTCCTAATCTCTAATTGCAGGTTCATTGGGTTCAAACACTTTGATTTTAAGAATGGAAACAGTTCTTCAACCGAATTATTGAAAGTATTAAAAGACATTATATAATGCATCAAATATTTCTTATCCCTCATCTCTAGTGTTGTATGTTATACAATGGCTTCAACTTCTCCCAATGAATTTTTTGTTTGGGTTCAATCCAAAACATGCAAGAAAAATATTTAAAAATTCTTTGACAAAACAAAAAAAATTAGATCGAAATTAATACATGATGACGCAATTCGATACAAAAACTTTGTAGCTTGTGAAGTATGGAAGAAATAATTCCCTAATGTAATTGAAAATAACATCCAAATCAATATAACTTCCAATGAACCTTTGATCCATATTGACAATGTATTTTGAAAGACTCTAAAACAACCATATAAAACACACTCACTAAGAAAATATTAAAAATTCAAACCAAAATAAAAGTCCAAGAATATGTTATGAGAGTTTCAACAAATTTATTTTTTGAAAAAGTAAAAAAACCCACCCAAATCAAGAAGAAAAAATAAATCCCTTCCTTTAGAACTACATGTTATATATGTTTTGAGTATCTAAACTTTCTAGAGGCTTTGTTGTCTTAGAGGATATTGGTTTCTACAAACAATAGTTGGTAAAAAATGCGATATACAAAAAAGTATTCCACTTGCAAAATATTTGGGTTTTAAACGATTTTGTTGAGACTCACCCATTATTGGTTGTTGGCTAATCAAGATGTTGATGAGCACCAAGGATCATCTTCATGTGCTCATGTTAGTATAAATCAACTATATGAATCTTCAAGAAAAATGATGTATATCGTCAACTCTATAATGCAAAATACCATATATAATTGTACCATGTTTATACCTAGATACCTAATTACTTAGCTATCTCACTTTGAAAGCTACATATTTAGTAAGTTAATTATGGAGTTTGTGCTCACTTTGTAAGTGGTTGGGAGTTCAAATCCCTTCCATGTCCAAATATTTTTCATGTTAAGTATTAAATTTATCTCAAAATCACCTTATCTTTGGGGCCTAGATTGACCCTTTAAAATCCTTGTTTCACCCCCAATTTGAATGTAGCCAACTATAACTCAAAGAAATTGGGTATCATAAGTTTCAAAGATTTTGCGAGATTTTATGATGACGACTTTCATATAACAAAAGATATGAACATAACAGCAATGAAAGCATAAGTAGGTAATCCCATTTATTGAGGATCAAACTTTGATGTAGACCAATTTATTCACAAAACCCTAACCCAATTTCTGTTGTGGTACATATTTTTCCTCATATTATCAAGTTTATTTTCTCCAATTTCCAAATCCAAGACCACTTTAGACAACAATTCAACTTTAAATCTTAAAAATAAATTGAACTTTTCAATTGGACGTGTTTATTAATAAATAGGAGATCAAATGTAAAATACAATTGGTTTTATTGCAAATGAGCTAAAGACATCAAACGCACCAAGATTCTTGCCATATTTAAAATATATAAACTTGAAACAATGAAAAGAGAGTTCCAAAACACCAACACCAAAAAATTTAATTGAGAAACCAAAGTCAAAAACTAGAACAATCACCAAACTAATCAAATTACTTTCTCAAGTAACTAATGAAAATCAATTAATTGAGTTTGGATTTTCAATCAACACTCTCCCCTTCCAAATCATGTGTGCAGATCTAACACATTAATCATGCTTTTAAATTTTACTAGTTTGCCTCTACCCAAAGCCTTTGCAAAAATGTAAACAACAAAGATCTCAATACTACTATGAACAAGAGCAATATGAAATAAGTAAACATCCCACACAAATGTTATCTCAAATTTATCAAGGTGAGAAGAACATCACATGCAATGACATGTTTTAAATCATAATTAACTAAAATATCTCATATCACCAAGTTAAATGCCAATTGAGCAAAAATATCAAGATATAAGAATAAATTGATAAGATGTTCATATTTAACTCTCCCCTCAACTTCCCACCACTCTTTAAAACACAACACAACTTATTGAAATTTATCAAAGATGTCAAGACCATGTAAGATGTTTCGGTTGAAAACAAAACAAGTTTGAAACGAAAACAACACACACCTAATTAGTGGAACTAATGGGTGACTACCTGTAATTCATATTAATTAGTTCAAGGTTGCTCTCACACTTTCTTTCTCTTTTTTGCTTTTTTTCTGGTGAGGAGCCACATTGATTGGCCCCATCACCACTTGTTTTAGAACATTGAACAACTCCACAAAAGAAGCACCCCCATTGCAAAACCAAAACAAATATGCTCCCCTAGGCTCACCTTTGGGAGTTGAACTTTGGCAAAACCATATGGGCTAGAACTGAGAAGCTATTGGGAACACCTGGGGAACATAAAACAGTTTAGCACAAGAAATAATACATTGGTACATAAAAAGCATTGCTTTAAAAGTTTTGCAAAAAATGTCAACCCAATGTTAGTTTACTCACTTCATTTGTACAAGTCAGTGTAACAGAGAGAGGCAATGGACATTGGCTCATTGTGAATAGCAGCACTTGAGTAACAGACATTGCACTTTGCTACTGCCTTACAGAAAGAAAACTATTGATTCAGATAGCTGCATGTAACAATCTTTCTGTAGTTAATAAAATCAGTTAATGAGATGAGTGTTAAATTAGACACATCCTACAACTCCTGCGGGGATATATAGAAAGGGAAATGGAACCAGATTCTAGTTGCCAAAACCACCCCATCTATCTACTTTGACCAATAATACTACTGAATCTACGCTCGTTAAAGGAGTGCATTGGGGTTGTATTCTCAGAACCTTGCAAGCGAGGATGAGGGCTGCTGGTAGGAGGAGATGTACCAGTCATTGACCTTTTTGCAAAACTTGAAGCCTTGTTATTGTTGCTTACTTGTAATCGGTTTCCTGAATCTTCCACATAAATTTGCTGTTGTGTTACAGACATGACAACTGGGGACAGAGGCTGCCGAAGGGCTGGTGCCTGCACTACCTGTTGCTGCTGCTGCCCACGCCCAACAGCAACAGCAGCTGCACTTCTCCCACCTATTTGAATTGCGCACACACACACACACACACCAGTCACACCACATTACTAACACCAATATCCAAGAATTGTCATTCATACTCTGGATACTCAGGATACGCACAGGAATGCACCATTCATACTCAGGTTGGCATATCAGGATGAGGTGGCATTCATACTCAGGCTGGCCATCATTTATGAGCTTATTATTGTAGGAATTTTTGCAGTTCACACAAGCAAGGTATCCAGATATAGGATAACAATGTTTACCTGTAGAGGTGAGTCCAGCCATCTCATCCTTGTTGAGGGCCACATAGTTGAGGGCAGCTGCAGGTCGTGAACATTCGCGCTTTGTGTCCTTGCCCATTGATGCACCCAAATGTGAATGTGTCGTTACTCCATTTGGTCGTGAGAATTCAGGAGTCACTGGCTGCATTAAGGCAGTGCCCAATGAGAGCCGCCGGTTAGGTTGTGATGCTGTTGTTCCCCCAAGACTTGGGCGTGATCCACCATAGGCCTTTTTGGAGCTGAGAGTTGTCTTGATGGGGCTAGGTTTTGACCCAAACAGTGTCTCCTGCTCTGTTATCAGTTGCTCCTGGATCTTCTTCTGGTCCTGCAGTAAGTTTTAAGAAAACTTGCAAAAAATCAACTTGTTGACCAATTCCACATTGCAAGCAGCAAGCTCCTTCCTGCAGTAGAATAAATTGGCTATAAACACTCTTGGAATGCAGGGTGGAATGTAGCATAGCTCCCACTGACTAACAGTGTTAAATGGTGAAACATATGTTTCTTACCCTAAGTCTACGCTTCTCCTCATCTTTCTCTTGCCGGAGGTAGTTGTACTCATCCAGCATAGACAGCAATCTCACCTGCATACGGATACTCAAATGTAAGAGACAAGAAAGCTACCAGGATGCATGTAAGCAAGCTGTTATGCTCAAGCAGTAGCTGGCTTCCAGGAATAAAGTAAGGCAGTAGAAAAGGAAGTGAGTACTAGGGAAGAGATGCACCCCATCGAACATGAATGGAACACCCCTGTCATCCTCCCAAGCCTTTGTCTTCAAGATTAACATTTCCACCATAGCTGCATCCAGCACAACCATACACAGCACCCAAATTCAGTGACCATGGCAGGATTCCAACATCTTCTTTGGCATGTCTTGACCAATGACAAGTCCTCTGTTGACCTGTGGGAAGATATTTGCCTAAAATGTCACTTTTATCAAGGTACCCAACTCAGGGACAGAGTATCAAAATTCAACTGTAGAAACAATTTCTCCTTAATATTGTTGATGACAGATATTGGCATGCGAAATATACCAGGAAGTTTGTTGATTGCTGCCCGTGCACGTTCTGCACGTTTTAGGTTTAGATGAGCACCTTTACTGGCAAACCTGTTTTCATCCTGCATATAAAATTCACAGGAAGCCAGAGGATTAAACACTGAGCAATTCTCCTGCTGCTTCCTGGTGCTTGGGATGATGATTACAATGCATTTACTTCAAGATGCAATCCCAGAGAACAACCAACCTCTTTGAACAAAGTATGAACCTAGTAGATTCCATTTGCCTTGGGAGAAAGACAAATTTAAGCATATTTGTAACAAACCTTATTATAATCTTCAAGCCATCCCTCCTCTTCACAAGCTGACATCCACTTTTCCATTTTCTCAAGTATCTCTTTCCTGGTCAAAGCTTCCTGTTTTGCTTGCACTATCTGCTTCTCCATCTGGCTCAGAAGTTGTGTAGGGTCTACAATGCCTACAGCCAAGTAGATTCCTTAGGACCTCATTAGAGTGCCATTGAAAGCCAAGAGAACATCTTAAAACAGGTTATTGCTAATCCAAACAAATACTGCTACTCACCTGAATCCACCATGGCAATGAGCTTCTCTTCTGTTGTATTGGCATCAGGCTCCATGTGTGCACATCTGCATATGTCCTCCAGTTCCAATCTCCTTTTCACCACAAGTTCCTTCATTCTGCTGGCTTTCAGTGTGTCAAGTCTGTCAACTTCCATTTGAGCCTGCAATTCATCAAGAAAAAAATGCATAACCACATGGCTTTATTTTAGTAGACAAGGTTGAGATCAACACACTGCTGAGTAAAGGAAACAAAATTCATGCGAACTGAATTGCTGCTGCTGCACAACAAAGAAAAAGTCAAATAGCAAAATCAGGTGTTATTTACCTGTGCAATGGTGTCCGATGAAAGGGTTCCAGGTATGGTAATCTCATCTTGAGTTGCTGCAATATGCCTAGTGATGTGCTGAAGCAACTGTTGTTCTTCAACTGGTGTATCCATCAAGTTCCACAATTCTAAAAGCTTCGCACCAAGTTCTTGTAGCTGTCAGGGCATAAGAGCACATCAGTAAACACCTACCCACTACCTCTCAACCACCCACCAATTACTTAAACCGTGCATGGGACATGGCAATGGCTCAGCATTATTTGTAACTACAACATAAAGTTCAGTCTGTTGTGCAGCAGCAAAACACAGGATTCACTGTTACCTTTTGCAGCCGAACCCTTTTTTCCTCTTGAAGAGAATGGATGGTCTGGGCTAGTCCCTCAATTGTAACATTGCTTATGTTCTTGGTCTGCCCTGGTGTAGAGGAAACTAAACTGGGATGAACATCTGCAAGAATCTGAATGGAATCCATTCCCAGAACTGTACAGAGTTCATGCACCACATTCACATACTCCGAGACTCTGTGCAAACGTTGATTCTGCCAAGAATCCAAAATCACCCCCCACCCCACACACATGATGAAATATGGTTCATCATAAGATGGTTGTCTGCAGTCTGATGACAAAACCATCCAAGGTTTTCTCCAACCAGAAGAATGTGATATTTTTCACTTACCCTTTCCCTTTGAAGGGTTTGAAGCTGAGCATTACACTCCTCCAGTCTTCTTAAAGTCAGATCCTGATCTCCTCCACTCAGGAAGAACTCTGTAGTAGCTTGTGTTGCTGCAATTTCCCCACAAATGTGTGCAATCTGCCTTCTAACTTCCACAAACTGTTTAGCCCGATCCTCTTTCTTTCGCTGCAATGCTTCCAAGTGAGGCTTTATTGTAGCCAACTGTTCTTTCAGCGTCCCTGTGCACTTATCCTGCGATTTCCAATTCGCTTGTTACCTCTGTCAGATTGTGGAGAAGACATGACTGCATTGCTCGCACAGAATAATATCTAGCTAGCTGGCTGTCTGCAGGTTTTTGATGGACATGATCAGTGTTCATGCTGAATGCTCTGTTCTAAACTTCCCTCTTCCTTGAAATACTCTAACCAGCAAGCAAGAGGATACACACAAGTTGGGTGTGAGTGAGAACTCACACATAGAGAAATTGGGGATTCTCCCAGAGCAGAGAGAAGTGCTGAATACTCAGCCTCTGCATTTGCAAGGTCCTTATGGAGCTGTGCACGAGCATGGCTGGCGTGGTCCACCTTGCGTCTGTAGACCTCAAGACACTCCTGCTCCAACTGCAGCAACATCTTGTCTCTGTCTGAATCGCTTTCTCCCACCTCATCCCATATGTGCTGTGCATTTGCAACAAAAGCCCACAAAAAACAGTCCTTGGCATGCTACGCATTAGTCTGAAATATGTTCTGCAAACGGCTGCAAGGAATTTTGAGTTTTGGTACGCATGTATGCATGTAACAATTTTGGAGAGAACAGAGAATTGAAAGGCGCTGTTGTTGCATATATAAAAACACAAAATTTGCAAGGATCTATCTAATTCTTTGGAATAAACAAACAACAGGCTGCAGGCAGCACGACATTCATCTTGGGAACAGGAACACACACCTGCAACTCCCGGAGTAGAGAGCCGCATGTCGTATCCACCATGAGCTGCTGCTGCTGCATCATAATGATGCTGAACTATGCCTCATTCACTCTACAAAAATTCACAACCGAGAAAAATTCGTCAACCAATCAACGACGGCAACAGCAAGCAAACAAACAAACAATCAAACAAAAAAGAAGCAAAAAACAGGAACAAAATCCACCCGGAAAGCCACACGCAGTGTGTGATGAAACGACTACAATACTTCTTCGTCATAATAAGAAGTTTGGAAAGAAGCATCCACCCAAACCAAAGGGAAAAGAAATCCAGACCAGGAAAGCAGTAGCAAGGAGATAGGACGTAGCAGCGATTCAGACAAAGGAAGTAGCTAGTAGCAAAAGTACCTTGTGGTTGGAAGCGTTCTTGAAATCCGAAATCCAGAGAAATCAAAAGAAAATATTTATATAGCCTATTCTTGATCTTTCTTTCTCGTTCCGCACTGCATGGCCCCTCGGACTCATGAACAAAGGACAGAAACAAAAGCAGGTCTAGATAGCGATATACGGACTGCTGCAATGATAACAAAACCTGGCAAGGTTACCCCACGCACAATGCACATGGCACCAAAGAGAGAGAGAGAGAGAGAGAGAGAGAGAGGTAAGCGATTCTTCGTAGTGCTGCTGCTATGAAGAACCAAAAGCAAGTCTGAGAAGTCTATGAAGGTTGAGAATCTCAGAGCAAAAGGACGACGAAAACAGCGAGAACAGCGAGATCGATGAAGCGCATGGGAAATCGGAACATCAAGCCAAAGGAGAACACAAGAGTGTGCGCGTCCGAGCGTGCGTGCGTCCGTCCGCGCGAGAACGACAATCACGACGACGACGACGACGACGAGCTGCAGAATCGTACTTACAAAAAAGCTCTCTTTTCCCCCAAACGACTCTCCGAGACAACGGGAGCGCCATAATTTAATTATTTTTAAGCCTTACGACCAATGAGAAAACGCCACGTGCGAAAAAGCAAACCCCCGAAACCCCCCGTTCGCAAATACGAAGTTTGAATTTCCTTTTGGAGGACGAGTTTGGGGGTTTTGGGGGGGGGAGCGGGGGGTAATTAATTTTTCAGTGACCGTTGTGCGCCAGAAACCTAAAATATAAAATATATGCCATTTTAAGTAATTCATTTTTAAAAACATATAATATATTTGTCTATTGTCTAATACCTATTTTTTTGTCCCAAAAATAAAAACCTATTTTTAATTACATTATATCAATAATCACACACACACACACACACACACACACACACACACACACACACATTACATTAAATATATGTAATATGTGTCTTTTTATTTTGTGTGAAATTTTTCACAAATGTGAAAGCAAAAATATTTAGGTAGCATATTCTTTCTTTTTGGGGGGTGGGGAAAAATCAACATGTGAAAAAATAAATTGAATTTTTTTTGTCACATTTCGACTTGGATTTTGGTTTTTGTATCGTGTTTCTTAGCACCATTTTAGTGTTAAATCTCTCATGGGGATGCTCATTATTGATGCAATGTCAAGAAATTAGATCAAAAAAATTGGAAAGAAAAAACTAATAATAATAATAATAATAATAATATTTAAAATCTTCTATCTCTTCTTTTCTTCTCCCCTAGCTTTGGAATGTAAACATAGCTTGAGGAAATAAATTGGTGGCAAGAAAAATCATATTTGTGAATCCTAATCTACCACCAAATATTATCAAACACCATTTGGGGGGGGGTGGGAAGGGGCATTTAAGAAGGCGATTGGAAATTGTTTATAAAAAATTCCTAACCCTACATTGCCAAAATTTCAAGGAATTAAATTCAAGACCTTTCTCGTATAAATAATAATCTCGACCATTGAGATATCTCAATATCATGATTAAAAAATAGGAGAATTAGTGTACTTATCAAATTTGTCCAAATTATGAAATATTCACATTCAAGCTATTAGACTTTTTTTTTTAATAAAATAATAGTTTTGACAAAGATTTGCCAATTATTCATCATGGGTACAATATGAAAAAGGTGAATTGTTGAGAGAGGATTTCAACACTTATTAATTAAGAAATAAATCTAGACTTAGAGAAGGTTTAGGATTTCAATCACCCTAAAGAGCCAAACGAGCTCATGTCCTCCATCCATGGGCACAACACAATGGAATGTTGGGTCCTCACAACAATATTCAAGGGCTCAATGGATGTCACCACTTGAAATGTGTGTCAATCCATCAAGTAGATGTTAGAAGCAACAAATGTACCAAAATCACTCAATGGCAAAATTACTACATTCATCTCAAAATTTAAGAACTACCAACTTTCTAATAAGCAATTGAATACCCATCACCTTAAATAGGTAGTTGTGTATATAATCTCAACCAAGCTAGTAAGTAAGGAAAATCCAACAACATTTCTTTTGCAAAATTCATCCAAATCATATCAACTATGTTAAAAGAAGGCACATTATGGCACAAAATAAACAATGTTTATTTAGCATAAGAAGCAATACAATGGGCTATTGAAAGCAATCATAACTTGATTGTTCTAGTTGTAGATTTTGAAAGTGTGTATAAGAGAGTTGCAAGGAGCTTCATGTCCCCTTTGCTTAACAAGTTTGAAAAACTATGGATCAAATGGATATGTATCTAGGAAAATAGGGGAAGCGGTATACTTAACAATATATTGAAGCAAGAATATATCATTTTGGTAGCGCATGTGGTGGGATATATTTTATGCAACTCAAAATATGGTTTAGGAGGATTGGACATTCATGAACAAAACATTTGTATCAAATCAATCATTCATTATTGACATGGCTATTTAAATTGAAAACACCGTAGTCAATAATTGACATAGAAAAAGTTAGCTATGTTGTAAGGCTTTATTAAGGTTACCATCGAGGCAAAACTTCATTGGAAAACATTGGCAAGGAGGAGTTGCATGATGGCTTGCATTACATGAAAGAATCAACTTCAATGTTGAAAGATCATTAAACTCATGAAAAGAACCACACCTTTTATGTAGTACATAAGGCACTCCCTAGTGTTTGCATGCTAGATCCTTGTGAGCCTCTAGGGCGAGGCCAATAAGCCAAGTTTCATTTAAGATCAAAGGGAATGGAGTTTGAAACTGAATCCTATGTTGGGTTTGAGGATTATGCACAAATAGGGTTTGCAATTCCAGTGGGAAATAGGCAAGATTGGTCATGGTTGGATAATGAGCTTGAAAATGGACAAAATTGATCGTGGTTGAGTAATGAGCTTGAAAACTTGAGCTTTGAAGTTGAAAGATGAAGAGAATAAATCTGAAGTTTACAAGAACATAGTGCACCCTAATTTTAAGTTAAAGGTGAATAATGTCCACAACATTCATTAAAAAAAATTGCCTCAAGTCAATACCTCATTAAATCATGGCAACAATTGTTCTACAAGCACATCTACTATAATCATGGGGAAGATTAGACGCATCACAGTGTTACAACTCACAAAAGTCCTCATAAGTTATGTCGGGTAAGATCCTATTACATATCAATGAACAAAGGATTCACATGCAGAAGGTGACATGGGTGCACATGGTGACAATAGTTTCCTCCATTGTGAGAGACGTAAGTCCACAATAGAGAGAGAAACTCTATTTGCAACAATTACAGAACAAATCACACGACACAGGAACCTGAAAGTTTGGATGGATTTCCAGGAATCTGTGAAACTCTTAAGCTTTGTTCTAAAACCTAGAATTTCAGAGGCTCTGAAAGCAGCAAAATAAAATTTGGACCAGGCTCCTTATCCTTCTTCGGATCTCTTTCTCCTCTCCCCCTTCCCTCCAGCAAACACCATCTGGCATAATACAATCTGTTTCTCAGTGTCATGGGCATGCTCAGGTTACATACCTTCTATTACATTCCTTTTAAGATCAGAGCACAGGAAGAGTAAAATTCATAACAGGTCAGGACAACAAGACTTTGCATAGGAAATTTCTTCGATTCCCAATTCCTGCCTTTTTATTGGAAGGACTGATCATCTTCTGCAACTCATTAGGCACAACCTGACCTGCTTCAGTCAAAACTTTGATCAGCTCTTGAGCTCATGCCTGCAATGCAAAGACCACATTCACCTCCTTACTTGTGATTCTACATTCATTCTTTAACATTAAGCCATCTATAACCGAGCCTTGTACAACTGGAATTCAGATGACCCACCTGATAAGCTGGAGTGAAAAAAGTATGCACCATGCCCTTCCTTGCAGTTCTGCCAGCATGATTTAATTGAGCAGCATAGTCTTTGGCAGTGTATCGGAAGCTAAAGTTGATGACATAATCCACATTTGGAAATGCAAGCCCAGCACAGCCACATCTGTTGCTACCTGTGAAGCAAATATGAAAATGCAGGAATCTAGTGGGGAACACAAACGTACCATGAATACATTGAAGTCCACTTACAACATACAAAACCTCCAACCAACTATGGTTGTCATGAAACCCATACCAAGACCAAGTATTGGTCATTTCTGAAAGAGTTCTCATTTGGTCTTCATTATTCCACCATGCACAGCTGCAACTTTCCACCCTCTGCATCACAGCCAACATGGAAGTAGAGGTGCAGAAAGTACCCAAAAAAACATAAATATGTCCAGGTTTACAAGAGAAATGGTGCAGGATGGATACACCAAGGAAACAAAGACATAACCAAACAAGGACCAGTGATGAATGCTAGATGACTGCAAGTTGAGCTTTAACAAAAGAACTGGGTCACCCGATTCACTTATATACCCCTTATGAAGTTCAACCTTCATTTGTTCCAGGTTTGAAGTTGTACATCTGTTGAAACAGACAAGGAGCCTCCTCTTTGTAGAGAACAAAGATCCTGGTACACAGTTCGTGAAATCAACTCTTATGTTAGTCATCCAATTTTCAATAGATGCAATAGAGAGGCATGCTTCTGGGATATGTCTGGTATAAGACAAGCACTAATGAGTAAGGATGCATGTGCCTGTTTTCTGTACCCATAGCCTTGAATTGAATATTCTAAGAAACTTGATGGTGAGAATTAGAGATGAGAATTAGAGATAATCGCTTTTCACTTGTCTGGAATGTCCACAGCAGTGTATTGAGTTGTGCATCTCTGACAGTCACCTGCCATACACAAGATTTAGCAATCACCCTTCCTTGCAAGACTGCACAAAAACTATTTGCAAAGGTAGATTTCCCCAAAAAGGGTGGGTTGTATTCATATTAATCCTCCACATTTTTTAGCTCCATCTACATGCAGTTTGCCCCCTTCTTAAGCACATCCAGTCACAAGTTCAAACTTGACCAGAAAAACAAGTTTTCCATCAGCCTGGATATTACAGGTGATACAAGTGTCATTGTCAAATACAAGAAGTTCTCGCAAATACTCAGAACACATGGACAGTAGCAGTCTGTCTGTAGACTACTCGGTATAAACAAACATCAACATCTGAATCTGACTGCAATAAAGGAGAATTAGTGTGGTTTTGAATTAAGTTCAAGATAGATCAGCTGCAAAGACAGATAACAACATACTTGTTGGAATTTGCTCAGTATTTCCCGGATAGCTGGCTCATCATCAAGCATGGAATGTACTCCATCTAAAACCTCAACACCCACACAAAATGTACACAATGGATACTTTTACTGATGTAAAGTGGCATATGATGGATGGCCTCTATGACTTAAAGCTGTAAAATTATGCATGACATTCCAGCCACAATGAAAAGAATGTGATGATTGCTTGACACCAGCAGGATGACCAACAAGATATTTGCAAGAGGTTTGTCTTGTTGAGTTCCAGTGCAAGTAAAACGACCAGACAGAAATAGCCAAATATAACAATTTGAATGTCTCCAGTGGCAAACATCATAGAACTTCACATTCTACTTTTGGAATGCACACTGCACAACGGATGATGTTTTTGACAGCATTGTCAAGTTCAGAAGGTAATTGGAGACAGATATCTTACCTGCTGCATAAGGTCTGCAAATGAAGCAAGCAGAAGGCAGAGAGGTGATGGTCGCTTGCGCACATAGCTCTTCCTCTTCTTCAGCGACGGATGATCTTACCTGCTGCACAAGGATGTTACAGAGAGACTCTTGAATTCCTCGTGCGCACCATCTGGTCTCCAATTCGAAAATCCGATATCCTACAGATTCTTGTCAAGCTTATTAGAAATGACACGATTCTCGAAAAGCCTGCAAAAACAATGCTCCAAAATCAAACGCTAACATACAATTCGATCCCAACTTCTTCCTCTCTTACACACAAAGCAATCGCAGTGATCGCTCTAGCGAACAACTCAATGACGCCACACGCGTCCATTTGAAGCAAGAAAGAATACTGAGCAAACATCACACAGCACATAACATCCATAAAAAGATTGCAAAGAACGCAATCTCTGCACCAAAAAAAAAAAAAAAAAAACAACAACGCGTAGAAGGAAAGGCACCACGACAATGAGTGCGATCAGAAACATACATGAGAGAGTCGCTCTCCAAAGCAGTATCAAACCATCCTCACCTTCATCACAACAAAGAGACATGCACTTCCATGAACTCCTGACGCTGTAGAAAAACACCAAATCACACACACACACACACACAACACAACACAACACAACACGTTGCAGAAAATGCATCGTTATCTGATCAGAAACTGAGTTTCATCCTGTCTTTCCTTTTTCCTGAGCGCCTCCATTGCTGCTACATATTTTTTCCACTGCTCCACTCCTCCTAACTGTACAATTACTATACGTAGTCTCGAGCCTTGTGCATTAAATGCTGAGTTTCAGCATTTCATACTGAGATTTAATAAAATTGTCTTTTACTTTGCGGATACCACTGAAAGAGGGGATATGGGGTGAAAGGAGGCCCAAAGACAGGGTTACTTTACAGATAACTCTATAACTATGCAAGGAAAGTTTGTGTAAGTGCATTTAGGGGCCCTTGGCCACTATGTAGAAAGGGAAGGCATTAACAAAACTTTGTTCCCCTATACAACAACATTTGTATTATCATTTCTAAGTATAAAATTTTTTGCTACACCAGCACTTGATTAAAAAATCTGTGTTATGTTATTAAACCCATGTTTAGATCATCTTAAGGTCCGTTCACAATTTGTTCTTTATAAATTGCTAGTGTTTATGCATGTTTAGGGTGTCATGAAAAATCATCCATCCCTGTGCCTTATCATTAAAACCTACCCTAATTTTTTGTAGTGTATTTAAATGATCATTGTTGGCCATAAGAACTTGGCAATAATATTCTGCAATGGAAAAAAATTTCTTCCATGATGGAAGCTCACATTCTCTAAAAATTAGGGAAATTTTCTACTATGGAAAAAAAGAGGAAAAAGGTTGGGAACTCGATCTTTCCTTGTTTTTTGGTGCCCATCACTTGTGCTATTGCCCTGTGCCTAGGCACCTCAAAACAAGTAAGGGCCTCTATAGGTTTGGAGATAGAGTATCATCCATAATATTTTCATTTGATATCATGTGTAATGTACAAGTAAATGAATTTGTTAACAAAATTTGATTTCATAATGCTTTGGTTATTGATCAAATGTCAAGGGCTAGGTTTCTATGGGTTAGTTTGAGACAAAGTGTGTTGCAAACCAAGGTCACCACAAATAGAGTATGATGTTTTTTCAAAATATTTTGAAATGGAAAATAAAAACTTGCTTCAAAATGGAGGTCCACAAATATGTCAACAGTAAAAATACATGTATTATATTAAAATTCATTAAAATATTTTTTGTTAAATATAAAAATCTAAAATATGTTTCTTCCTGTCAATCATTTTTGGCATTCAACCAATCTACAAATTCTTTTTAATGTTTAAGGTTGAATATTTTTTCCTTGAGTCATAAAGGGTTAAATTGCAAGTTCATTTCGAAGTCAGTCTATATCATCATTTGCTATGAAATCAAATGTACTCAAATTCCTTTCACATGCAAAAAGTCCAATGACTTGATTTAATGTTTTAATTGTAATTTTTTTGCAATTTAGGAGTTTCAAATCCAAAGAACTCCACCATGTATAATGTGCTACCATTTTTTTTGGCAACTAAAAAAAGAAATTAAGTCCATAAGAAAATATCCTTCTTATTTTTGTAAGAAGCCAACTATTTTTCAATATTAGTTTGCCCTTGAATATCACATTAAAAAAAATTGTTTCTCACTTTGCAAATACATGTCATTATTTCCTCATCTTTCTTTTGGCCCTTATTTTGATATTTGTAAAACTCAAGAAAACGAAAGCATTTGTAGTAGGGTTGTGAGACAAGAGTGCCATTTGTAAATAAAAAAACTCAAAAATGGTTGACGTGGGGACTTAGATTGTATGAGCACGATGAATTGGGAAATGATTAAATAACTATCAATCTTACAATATGTCATGAATTTTATTTTTTCTCTCTTATTAAACCATATGGTTCATTCAAATTTCAATTTGTTGGTCCATATGTTCATAGGACTTTCCCATATTAGGCTTACCTAAATCAACAAGATAAATTAAAGAACATATTACCATAGTATTTTGGCGGCTTCGGCAATGACTTGCCAATTTATTTATTTATTTTGAGAATTTTAATTCAGTAGTTTAGTTTTGATTTTGAAGATTTCGACAAGTATTATCTAAATCTAATAAAACTATTATCTCTATCAAAAGTTTTTAGTTGTGTTCCTAGTTGGACTATTTTCACAAACTTGTATGATACTAGAAAAGGCTAGGGTTGAAATCTAACTATAGTTTTGAATAATTCCACATAATAAATTAGTTTTCTTGAAAATTTTGATAAAATTAAAAATAATTAAATTTATGTTGAAGCCATAAAAGTACTATGGTAGTTCAATGACATAAGGGTGGTTGCAAATATGCAACACTTGAAATATTGCACAAATTCCATTGTTAAGGGATTTACTATGTTTTAGGCAAATAGGTCCTAGTTACAATAAGCAAATTAGTGTAAGGTAACTTGGAGTTAGTTCTAGAGTCTAAACACATGGTTCATTTTAATCCAAATATAGATACACTAGAATTGGACTTTCAAAAGGCATCTTGATTTGTTGTTTTTGATCCACATTAGCTAGTTTTGACCTTTAATTATTAAGGTTATAATTTTCCCCATTTCTCCAACTAAAAATTAACATTCCATAAATTGTTTCTCTATAAACCATGCCCATTTTTTCCATTTTGAACTTACATTCATTTGTTGAAGGGGAGTTTTCAAATTAATTTTTTTTAATAATAAAATTTGTTCCAAATCTTATCTCATTAAATTTTAATAACTTTTAACTTTTTTTGAAAAAAAATTAAACAAAGCTTGATTTTTACGATGATTTGTAATAAATATTATGTTTCCTTTCACCTTTCTACGATCTTGTTTACCCAATCCAATTCTCCTATGTCTTCTTAAATAAGATCCAACACATGATGAATGCATCCACTATAAACAACATGAGGAATTTTTGCCTCTATAATTTGACATGCACACTTACAATAGGCATCATTGTTAGTCACAACTTGAACAACATTTTCTAGTCCAATTTCTTAAATTGCTTTATTTGATTGAAAAGTAATGTGTTATTTTTTCCTAACCACTTCTATGAATTACTTTTTTGTTTAATTCCTTTCAAACAAATGCTTAGATTGTCGAACAAAAGTCTATTAGTTATGTTTGTTCATCCATTGCAAATAATAATACAACCTATATTATCTAGCCACTTGATGATTTTCCAAGTCTTAAATTAAATTACTTTTGATGTCAATTTAGAATTTTTTTTTGCTTTTAACTTTTCATAACCAAGAATTGCAGATTTTAGGCCATAATATGCAATAGGTAATAACATATTATAAAAATTAAAAGATTTTGTAACATTAAAAAGAATCCACATCCATAACAGAATTTGGCAACATATTTGTTCAATTTTTCTCTATTTTGCATACATGAATTCCAACTTGATTCAAATGTGGGTTGTGAAACATCCTTTTTCTTTGCAATAATTTCAAAAAAAATTACCAATTTGTTTCTTTTTTCATTTTTGTTGTATTTGACATGCAAAAAAGTGTCTTTTGGAATATTACTACACATTTCAATATTATTTGATCTAGGCAAAATGCACATTTAAGTGGATAGTTTGGATTATCATGATTGTAATATTTATGGATTGCATATGAACTTTTAATGTAAAACCATATTTAACATTAACATTGTCAAATTTTTGATTATTCATGTTGAATAGACTTTAGTGAGAATCATATTAAATACCATGAATAAATTTTAAGAAAAGAATGGATTCATAATGAACTTTTGAAATGATGACATTATGTTTGTCACACAAAGAAAATGAAAAATGTGAACTCACTTTACAATGTGTCTTTGTAATGTAAAAGTAAAAATAAAAAATAGGGCATTATCAAATGAAGAATTTAAGAATAAGATGCATTGAAAGTTTTCAAATATGTATCTTGTGATTTTTATCAATTTTTTAAAATCCATTTCACATTGAAATCTTCAAGTTTTCACATCAGTTTTTTCACAAATCACATGTCTATCAATATTTATAAAATGGCATATCAATATTTGTGACCAACAATATATGGAAAATTATAAGATTTATAATTCAATAATTATTATAATTACATGAATTTTAACTAGTGTAAATTGCGAATCCTTGGAATTTTCAAAAGTGTGCCACTTAACCATGCTACACCTAAGTAATGTTCCTTTACTTTTGTTGCAAAAGAAGTTTTAAATTCTTTGGCACAAAATTTGGACTTTAATTTGCATGTTCTTTCATGTTTTTGTGGAGGTTAACACAATTTACTAAATTTCCATTTAAGGGCTTTATTAAGAGGCCAAACATGTGACAAGACATTTGAATATAATTAAAAAGACATTCCAAAATTCATTAACATGATTATGTGCATAAAATTTACAAAAACAAAAAATAGATTACATTATAATGTATAAACCAAAATTTGTGTTAATAGAAAAGAAAAAAACAATTTCACATTAAAAAAATTCATAAATTACAATCCCTACCACTCAATGGAGACTCACAAATAAACTTGTGGTTTGCCACACCCAAGAAAAAATTTCCTTTCTAATTGCCACTTCACAATTGGTAAAAATTCAAATTAAAAATTTGGGGGAAAAATGCAAAGGGGTGGTGGACAAGAGAGAAAATGGGTATGATACTTTATAATGAAAAGGCAAATGGCCAATAAAACTTTGAAAACCCATAGAAGTGGGTAACAACTTATGATGGAAATGCAAATGAAAACAAAAGTTAAAACTAATTTAGAAAACCAAAAGAAAAATGGGCAACAATTTATAATGGAGAGGCAAATGGACAATTGAACTTTAAAAAATCAAAAGAAAGGGGACAATAGCTCATAATGGAAATGCAAATGGAAAATAAAAGCTAGAAGTTTAGAAAACCAAAAATAATAAGGAGCTTATAAGGAGCTTTTTTGGAAACTTATAAGATGTCAAATCCTACTACATAAATAGTATGAAGACAAAACTTTTGACTCAAAAAGGTTGTGACAAAACTATAATTTGCAAGTTTGTGAATTCATATTGTCAAGTATTGTAGCATGTGGACCCACATAAAGCTCCACCATCTTGGAAAGTTGGAGGTGAACAAAGAAAACACAAAAAGATGTAAGACAACAAGACAAGACAAAAATCCAAAGACCATATAATGATAATTTTTGCAAATATAGGTTCAAAAGTAAAGAGATATACACCATACCAAACTTGTTTGCATCTAAGTAATCACATGCTTAAACAAAAACTCTAAAATCACAAGGAAGTAACAATGCAATGTAATGTCCAAAAAGAAAAGTAACATAATGTGAGAAAAAACAAAATTGTGTATCATTTTAAACCTAGAAAAAATGCATCTTTCCTTTTAAAATCATCTCTTATAAGCTTTTTTCCTTCACAAGGAAATATATTCATCTGTCACATATGTTTGCCTCAACAATAACTTTTAATGCCAACATAGGGTTACATAGGGTGTACATAGGGCCTATGAGCCAACCCTAGGTAGTTTTTTAGGATGACCCTTATGTAATCCCTAGGTAGCCCCTTAGGTAATCCTCAAGTAGGCCCCTATGTGGACACTATGAGCCCCCTCTTACTTTATGTATCCACTTTAGATACCTAGTTAAATATCCTAACTAGGTATCCTTTAACCTAACATAAAAACCTCATAAATAGGCTTTTTGTAGTCCCTTGAATAGCCTTTCAATATCCCATCACTTAGGTATGTCCCTAGGTGTTTTCTTAAGTTGTCCAATGTTAAATAATCTTTAGGTATCCCTTAACTTAAGAAATCCTTAGATAACCCCATTAATAGTTTATTGTAGCCTTTAAATAGCCCTTTGATCTCCCATAACCTAAATAGGCCTTTAGGTGTCTCCTTAAATAATCCTTAGGTTACCCCTTAGCCATGTTTTAGGTATCTCCTTGTGGGATTGTGAACCAACATTAAATAGTCCTTTAAATAATCACAGGTTTTGTGTAATTTTTTAACTCCCCCTTAGGTATCTCATAAGTTAGGTAGGCCACTAGGTAGACACAAGCAAAACAAAGGAGGCTGGAAAAAACTTAAATCATCGTGGGTTATTTTCTTTTGGCATTATTTCATCCTACATTTGATTGTCACCTTAAGTTTCATTGAAACCCATGGCTTTATTCTTACAAATTCTACTATCTTTGTGGATAATTTTATTGTATCGCATTGTTGGTTTGTTAAAAGTTTTTTTTCACAAATGAATTAAAAATGATTTCAACATCTTTCAAAGTTTTTGATTCCAAATTCCTTGTATAATCACAAAACTTCAGCTTCACATTTTTTATTGCTTACGTCATCAACAAATGTTGAATTGGGATTATATTATTCACTATCATCATATTTTCTTTTATAAAACAATGATATAAAAGTGTTATTGTTTTGAAAAAATATATATGTGAGAATATTTTTCATTTATTTTTTTAAAAAATCACATAGTTGATTTTTATGCATAATATTCTATTCAAAAGTTTTCATTTCAAATTTAATTTGCGTGTGTGTGTGTGTGTGTGATATCGATGTTTGAGGTTCATCCATTGTTGATGACAAATTAACTATTTTAATTTAAAAATCCAATTCCAAACATTGGCCACAAGATTGATATTTAATTATCAATTTATTATCTTATTTTTATTTCAATATATACTAATAATGTTATTTGGGACAATGATTTTAGTAAAAAACAAATTTCAATTGGTTGAAAAGAACCAAATCCTATTTGAAGAGGGTTCATATTATGTTTTACACCATGTTAACACATTATTTTTCCATTACAATGGGTTCCATGCATAAACTGGTTTTTAGAGATGATTACATATTTGTGAAATTGCAAAATAATCTCCCCATAAATAAGTTGAAAGATTCCATCATTATTCAAATTCATTTATGACCAAAACAATTTTTAATTTTTGAACAAAAAATTGGATTCCATTCATTAAAGTATTACATTTTTATTGTTTAATAATCAACATTTATTTAAATTTTCCACAATATTTTGCATAAATTATTTTGAACTAGTAATATATTGCAACAAATATGTTATTGAATAAAAAAGGCAATTACGAACATTATAACAATATGAAATTGTTTTTTCATTTGAAATGTTGCTAATTTTACATCAATGAATTCAAATGGTGAATTTCCATATGTTTGTTCGATATTATTCAAGATTTATCAATGCTTAAATTTTTAATAATTTATTGATGAATAAATTATTATATACCATTAGGATAACATAGAAAATATTCAAATTGGAAATTTATGTTACATCAAATTGTTAAACAACAAATCTTCCCTTGAAAAAAAAAGTCTAATTCTTTATAATCATTTAAAATTTTATTAAAATTTCAGAAATCATCTTAAATTTTTGACAATATGATATGAAACAAAACAATGTATCAAAGAGAACCAAATTGCAAAAGTGCCAAATTGATGGTGGGGACATCTCCAAGGATGACAAAATGGTAATAGAGACAATGGGGATGAAGAAAATGATGAGGACTAGCATAGATACAAAAACTGCCACAACCAAATATAAATTATTGAGTTCTTAAATAACTAAATTTGGCCAAAACCTAAGTCGAATCACCCCTAAAATATAAATAAAACAAGGTCACAAAATTAATATGAAAAAAACATACTCAAGCACAACATTAATCAAAACATGAAAATTTTGGAAACATGAAACAAAATTATTAGAATTTGTACTTGGGGTCATTGAGGTTTGAAAACCAATTTAATGAATATATCATACTACATTGGAAAATGTAATGGACGTTTCAAAGCACATAAACAATTTTTGTACATGTTTTAGTCCAAATGATTGAATTCGAAAGTTCATAACATTATAAACATGAATTTTGCATATTGGCCAAAAGGAAACAAAATCACAAAGGTAATAAAGTATCATTATTTGGATATTAAATTCACAGTCCAATTTAATAAACAATGATCTAATTTTTAAAAAAATAATCATGTAGAGTTCACCATGAAAAATAGGGATAATACATCAAAATTATATGATGTGCAATTTTTCTTAATTATGGAAATTTCAAACATTCAAAATAGGTAATGTCAACATTAGAATTATGAATTCAATTGGTAACAATGTAAAATTAAAATGTTTTAAAAAACAAATGATGCAACCTATAATGTCGATAATTGTTGTAATATGCAACTTATTGAAATGGATAGGCAACAAATTGTACATATGTTTTGAAGGTTAAGAAATTTAAATGTTTCAAAGTTTAAAACATAGCCAAAGATTTTGTGACATGTCAATGTGAATCTAATGAATATTGAAGGCACTTTTGTGATTTTGGTTTGGACCCAAAGGGTTATTTGACCATTAGCAAATATGTGACAAATGTTAGGAAGATGTGAACTTGTGCTAACCAAAATATCCATTATCCTTAAGGAAGTAATCTTATACACAACTTTCAAACCAAATCTATCATTTGGCTTGTAATTGTTTTTTGAAAAAAACCTCAATTATAGTAATAACCACCCAAGTATTTTGTACAAATTTTTTAAGAACTTCAAAATAAGTTTTTTTTTCCAACATAGTAATTGATTTAGTGACCTTTGTTGAATTGAATTGACCACTAGGAACACATTTAGCAAAGAAAAGGTGATGAACATGTAACATGTGACAAACAATTTGAAGTTGGACTTTAAACCCATGACCTCCAAGATTCCATGTTTCATTAGTTCCTATGTTTAAGTCCCTTGTGAAAACATGATTCTCAGAACTTGGCTTCAATACGCCAATTTGAAATTGGTCAAATTTTTGGAACATTAATTTTGTGGAGACATAGTTTGCTTTTGGTCAATATTGTGATTTGGTGAAATTGGCAATCATCATAAGAAAATTTAGCAAAATTTTGGTTATAAACTAGACACTAAAGTCAAAAAGTTGAAGCATATATGTTTTTGGATGGCTAAACTTTTATTTTATTTTATTTTAAAAATCTATCAAATCCAAGCAATTCTTTCAATAAACATATTTGTACATGTCAAAATCAACAAATTCAAGTCAAAAAATGATGAAAATTTATGAGAAAATAAATTAGTACAAGGACCTTGTTAAGATTTTATGCTTAGCATAGTTACAAAATGTTCATTGTCCTTTTATCTTTCCTATTTTCAATTTTGTTTTATAGTTTTGGTGTATTGCATTCTTTACACATATGCACCAATCGCCCTTTTTTTCCTTACAATTTATTTTAATCCTTTTTCTTTTGTTTTTTTGTTCATTGCTAGTAGTGAAGGTAGTTTAACTTAGAATTAAAAGAAAAATTATTCCAAACAAATAACCCAATTTTGTGCAATAATAATAAATTGTTTAAAAAAGGTGTCTAATAAATAATATTAATCATATAAAAATAAGCACATGTGGGGTTACCTCAAGGTCTTGATTATATATCATAATAGTGACTTTATTTCATCCTTTTCATTTCCATACTACATTCATGGAAAATAGGAATTAAACAAGTGAAACCAAATATATATATACACAAGAAAAGATATACCTATATGTAAATGTGGAGAGAGGGGCAAATTATGGAATCATGCAACATATTGTAGTACCTTGGCCACTTCAACACATGTTTGCCAATTAATTTAATTGATTAATTAATTATTAAAATTCCATTTTTGACAAATGACATATTCCCAAATATTCTATTAAAATTTCCAAATTTCAACATTTTGAAAATTCAATGCCCATTTGTTGAAAATTCCCTTTAGGAGTTTAGCTTTACCCTTTGAATGCTTGTTTGCTTCAATTCCTTGTTCTTTGAGTGTCTTCCATTGATGCTATTGAAATGTTTCAAACATGCTTTGTGGAAGTGCATGTAATTTCTGCAAGTCCAACAATTTAAAAATTTAATTGGGATGGATGTGGCTTAAACAATTTAAACAAATATATCGTATCAAAATTTCAATTAAAATTGGACAAAACTAAGCCAAAATTAGTCCAAAAATTGGATGGTTAAAACTCTAGTAAAGAATTAACTTGGTCTTATTAAAATCCATTTGAAACCATTTTTTAAATGGATCAAAACCTAACCATGATTGACCTAGCCTTAAAAATTGACATCGACTTGACCTCATTAAAAATCCATTTGGATGTGTATGGGATTGAATTGAACTACATCTTGACCAAGAATCGACTTGGATGAACATACAAGATGGATGTGATTGGCCTAAATCTATTCAACATTAGTCCAAAAATGGTTCGACATCTACTTGGGATGGAATTGGCTTAAACAAATGAAATAAATTAGATGAAAAATTCAATTGGAATTGAACAACATTGAGCTAAAGTTAACATATATTGGACCATATTGAATTATATATAATAATAATAATAATAGAGGTGTTATATTTGAAATATTTGAAATATTTTTTATTATCTTATCACACCATTTTAGGAGCTACCCCCTCCTTAGGAACTTATACCCCTTTGGTGGACCTCTTGAATTTTGAACATTGTTCCCGAATGTTCCCGACCACATCACTATTTTAAGTCCAAGTTGGTCCCATTTACGTTCCCCAAAAGGTTTGCCCAAAAAAAGTGTTCCCATGGAAGTGCCCAATCTCAAGTCCCTTGCATGTGCCATTTAATTGTGTCCCCATTGAAAAAGTCGGAAAGAAATGTCCATTCCCAATGGCCTACATCTTTTTATAGGAAAAGAAAAGGGCAAAAATGATGGTCAAAGCAAGGATGATAGCATGTAACTAACTACTCTCTCTTTTAAAAGAAATGGAATGGAAAGATATAAAAAGACAAGGAGCCAAGAAAGATACTTGTTCCCATACATGTATGTATGTATGTATGGATGTGTGTGTGTGTGTGTGTATGTATATAAAATGTATTATAGAACGGACACTTAGGGCCCTGACCCACCTAGAAATGCGACAAGCCTGATTGGGTGAGCCACCATTCCGATAGGTGGGAAGGGGGTCGAGGAGGGGCCCTATTCCAAAGTGCACTGGGTCTTTCCGCATTGTCGATTCACACTCTCAAGCATGTTCTCAACCGTCAATTCACATTATACAATTGAAATGACCACACCGTCCCTCTTAACAAAAAAGCTTGCAAAAGTGCCCGGGCCTTGAATATTATATATATATATATATATATGACCTTTGTAAAGCTAGTGTTGCAACTAACTAATAAATTATTATATTTGGATGTTTACCCAATGCAAAAGTCATGCTACACTTCCTTTAAAAATTAGTCTTTAGAAACCCCACCCCACACCCCTACCCCCCTTTCCCATTGTGTGAAACTCATATGTTAACACATATCAATATGTCGGTGACGATTCTTCGATAAAGGATATTCTCTTGAGTTTTGACTCCACACTATGTTTCAAGAATGAAGTTCACATAAGTGTTAATGACTCAATAATGGGGGCAATTTCGCCAATTGTCGAGCATACGCGTTTGTAATGAGAATCAAAACATCCTCCTTTCATCCACAAAGAGAGCACCTATGACATTTTCATCCGAGAAGCGAAGCACTATGGATTGAATCATTGGGCCAATGCATCTCACTTTCCATAATGCCCTTTGTGCAAGCCAAAAGAACGGTCTCTATGAGATCGGGTCTAATTACTGAAAATAAAGGTGCATTTGCTTACATTAAAAAATTTCTTAAATTTATTATTATTATTTTTTAAATCTTCGCAATGAATTCTTTTCATTTGTGCCTTAAAAAAAAAAGAAAAAACTAGGTGAGCTTTTGGTTTCACAATACCTTTACATCGTTTTTTTTCCATGCATAACTCCGAGAGGTGGGGGATGGTGGACATCCACAAAAAAAAAATTGCAGGGCCTCACTTGATTACAACCCTTTGTCCTAGGCCCCCCTGATTTTGGGAAGGCCACCGTCCGACTTGGGGGCTACACACAAGTAAAGCCCAAGAGTCGACAAAATAGATAAGGTCTCAATGTCAAAGGGTGGCAAGTTTGAGTGGGTTGATTGTGGTGATTGTATGGTATTATTATTTTATTTCATTTTATATGTGTGTGTGTGTGTGTGTGTTTCGTGTTTTCTTATTTAATTTTTTTTTCCAACAAATGTAGTGACACAATTTTGGCAAATTTTGATATTTTAGTGAAAATTTGAATAAAATATCAATTTGTTTATATCGGCAAATTTGAAAAAAATTTACCCCAACTTGTGATATACGTGTAACATTTTTATCATATATATATTTTTGTTTAATATGCAAAAAAAGAAGTTAATGCTTGCATACATATTGTAGTGTTTTTATTTGCCATATAGAAAAAGAATTCGCTAATGCCGCCATCAACTTACAACTTTGGTGATTTCTTCTGAACCATTGAAGGGGGAGTGTTTTGTTGCATGTAAGTTTGTTTACTCATTTATTCATGAAACTCATGCTTCGGTAATGATAATTTTTACATTTATTTTATATTTCAAAAAAAGGAATGGAAAAATCAATCCTTCAAATAGAGTGAAAGGAAAAAGAAGGCATTTGTTCATGTGGGTAATAAATCATTAATGAATTCACAAGCAAGGCTTACAATAACATCAGTAGTTTAGCCACTTCTAGCCCAATCTCCTTCTTGGATTTCTAGGAGAAAATTTTTAATAGTGAAAGAGTAGTCATATTTCTGAATTCAATGATAAGATATCAATTATGGTGATATATATATATACACACACACACATGAAATACCTTTATAATTATTTTAGTGTACATGGAAGTCAAGTTCTCAAGTGGAATCTATCCTTCACGAATGAAGAGGCGTTTTGAAAAATGAAACACCCACTTCAACAAACATTTCACTTTTCAAAACGCCTTCTTTAATTTTTCACCTTCTCTAATTTTTAGTTTTTTTTTCCTCAATAGTATTACATGGGGAAAAGAAAATTTAATCATGTTGGTGTTTTACACATGGTACTACCTAAAGAGTAATACATTCTCAAAATAAAAATTCACCCAAAGCAAGGGGAGCCAAGTTGTGCTTGTTTTCATAATGCTTTTAGGGCATTGAGAGTAATATATATGATAAATGCAAAAATATGAAAAATTAGATAAGAAAATGGTGATCATCATAAGGCACCAATACGAAAAGACCAATTATATTTAAGGGTGTATAACAACTAGGATGACTTTGTATAGAATCTAGACTCCTTCCATTTGAACTACTTCCTTTGATCATCCATTCAACAATAGGCAAGGCCATGTCTTCCAACCCACTCTTTATGGGATCACAATCCAATAAAGGTGATGCTAGGTCAAGATGTTTGGCACAAATGCCAATAGTTTAGGTCATTTTCTCAAAATAAAAATCTTAGGTTGAGATAATAGGCAAATTTCTAAATCACATTTCAAGAATGGATCTCACAATGTGAGCTTTAATTTGTCATAAAGCATGCGACGAAAGTTATCATGAACATAAACATATGTAGTTCATAAGATGAGGAGGGTTCTTATGTCTAGCCCTTCAAAGTAAGGTTAGGCTTTACAATTGAACACATTAGCAAATTTGAGCTCTACACTATTGCACACTATTAATGACGATCAATTATTCTAATTTTTTCTTATGTTTTCATATATTTATATCAATGTCAAATCATTGTTTTAAAAATACAATTGGATTTACTTGATAGATGATAGGAAATGGTCGAAATCATTGATGATCCAAATTCTTTGAAGACCTTGTAGACCAAAAAGTTTAGCAAAATACCTAGACATGATCTCGAATTTTATAGTTATAGTGACCATCAACTTGTTATTTGTACCATCGTTGGACCTTTTGTAATTATGAAATGAACTCACATCAGATGTCAAATATTTTTTCAATAAGATCTTTTAAAGTTAGATTTGTTCCCACCAATTGTTTTTCGAAATAAGTTCAATATTTTTATTGATTTTAAAATGTCCTATAGGTGGAAAATCATGATGTACTTAAAGGATGTGTAGTTGTGTGAGCCTTTGTTGAACATAAATAAATCCTTAATAAATGAAGCCATTAATTTTTTTAGAGTTGCCAATGTTATCGTGATAAATTTGTGATGTAAGCATTGTTTCAAGCCCTTTATAAAAGAATCGTTTTAAAGGCTACCAATCCATTATTTTTTTAAGGAACTTCATGTCAATGAGTTTTATTTATTTTATTGACATAAGATGCAATTGTTTCAATTTTAAAAGGATGGACTTCTATTGGTTGAAAGTAGTGTTTATTTGTTTTTGAGCAAGAAATCAATGGTGTGGTGATGCATTTTGAATTTGATTGTTAGCTTCTTGGGAAATAAGCGATTATGAGGTGAAAATGGCTAAGAAACATGTTCCATGTTTCTAGGTGGTGATTAAATAGTCAAACATTCATTAAGTATTCAAGGTTCTTTTGGTTGGCATGTAAACTATGACTATTTGTTGAACTCCTTGAAACAAATGTTACCATTATTCAAAAGGATACCCAAATTTTTTTGGGGATGGAATCCAATAGTTTTCCATCATTCACATGCTAAGATGACACAACCATGAGAGCAAAATTAAAGCCTTTTTTTAAAGAAAAAAATGTTTGGATGGGTGTGCATCAATTGGAATGGGAGCTATGGTGAAAGCAATTTTCAACAATTTGAAAGTTTTTGTGGCATATTTGTCACACTTGTCCCACTTGTAAGTCAAGTCAAATGTGTAACAATCTTTGAATAATTTTCATAATAATTTGATACAATTTTTCAAATCTTATAAACATTAAATGTCACAAACTAAAGATGGGGTTTGCCAATTGATGATGGTTTAAGTTTTCTTTGGATTTGTTAAGAAGTCGCAATTGGAGATGATGTAGCCCAAAAACTCCACTTTTGATTGGTGAAAAGACATTTTTCCAATTTGGTATATAACCTTTTTTTTCAAAGTTTGTTAAGGACAAGATGTACACATTTATCATACCCTATGAGTTTCCATAAAATATAAAGATGTCATCCAAGTAAATGATCATATAGTTATTTTTAAATTATTTACTATGTTGTTCATGTGTTGGAAAATTGTAAAGGCATTTGTGAGACCAAAAGGCGTAACATTATATTTGAAATGTCCATACCTTGTGCAAAATGTTGTTTTCCACTCATTTCTTTCCTTTATGTATTCAAGATTGTAGGTATTTCTCAAGTTAATGAATAATTTTTTGATCAAGTTGCTCGAAAAGTCTTGAAATCGACAATAAGGGCTAATGATTATTTACGGTGATTTCATAGGAATCGCAATAATCCAACAAATCTGAAAGATCCATCTTTCTTTTTCACAAAGAATATTATTATTTTAATAGGTGATTTTGAATCTTGTGTGAAGTTATTCAAAATATTTTCATCAATTTAATTTTGTAGTTTACCCTCATTTTGAAAAAGGTTGTAAATGGGTTTAAATGGTGGTTGCATTTCTTCTTATATTCAAATGCATAATTGCACAATTGCATGGTCCATGTTCCAATATTATTTAATATGTCAACATTCTTATTTTTTCAAACGTCTTTGAAATCTTGATATATTGATGGAATCACATTTCCATTTGTATTTTTTTAATTTTTTTTCTATGGTAACTTTTACCACAAAAGGTGTGCCAATCCTTGTTGTTAGCAAAAAGGCTTTTGGTATGATAAATATACATTGAGTGGATCTTCACTTTGGGTGGTGATTAGTCATGGAATAATTTTTCTTCACCAATTGGTCAATTGATAGTTTGGTTATGTAACATGAACCACAAAAGTCCCCATATTATTAGATTCGAGGGCAACATTGATGATTATGAACACAATGTTTGAGACAAATTCATTAATGCATACCTTGAGAGATTGATTATCATGAGTCACATTTATGGAGGCAAGGGTACATTTGTTGATTACTTTGCAAGGCATTTGGCTTGATTTTTGTATAGTTGTAGATGTTTTTGTTGAACAAAATTTTCATGAATAAAACCTGTTATTGCATTGCTATCTACTAATGCTTTGACATGTATGACACTGTGAAACAATATATTGAATGTAGAGGTGAAATAATTTGTTAACATTAAAGTCTTATAGTGTAGTTGTAAAACTTCATTAAGATTAGAAAAATTCATTTTTTGCTTTTATTTTTTTATTGTAGGGATTATGATTTGAACCTTGTATGTTTTATTGTTTGAGATTTTTTGGGGACATGTTTAATACAAGCAAAGCCTTAGTCGTCATGGATGTTGTTTATTTTTCAATGTGAAAGTCTTGAATCATACAACATCAACTTGCATCAATCATCACATAGTGTTCGGCTACGGGTCATAGGAAATGTATTTAAAGATGTATTTGTTAACAATAAAGTGTAAGATCCAAGCCACATTTCTTGTCATCTTTCAAATAAATGGTCATCACACAAGATAGATTAAATGTTAAATTCATTTAAGGTGTTCACCTTTGACATTATGATGATGAGGTCCTTTGCATCATTTCATAAACCCAATGGAATTGATTTTATTTTATTTTATTTGTTCTAAGTAAATTTAGTGAAAACACTTTATGATATCCCTTTTTATGTAGTCACATTGTAATGTTTCATTACAGAATGTTTTGGAATTTAAACCATGTTAACATTAAGGAAGTTCACAATGTTTTTGCATATTATGGTAAGAGCATAACTAATTTTTTTCTATGTATATCATGGTAGATTGGAATATATTTGTACGCAAATAATATATATAATTGTGTATTATAACATCCAAATATATTCCAAAAATAATTGAAATGATTTATAACTTTGATGATATTTGTAATTCACAACTAAAGATTTTTTAGGGCAAAAAAATTTCATAGGACCTTTGTTTGTTGATAAAAATTTTGCAAAATAATTTTGAAATGGATGGTGACAAACATTATGAGTTAGGTTGATTCATAAAATTCATTTCAACATTTCTTTGAATGGTTAATAAAACCAAACACCTAATATAATTTAAATTTGAAATGGGTTCTATTATATTATGTACAACATAAATATAATCATGATTCCTTGAATTTTAATAATTAAATTTAAGGTCCAACCATGTTATAGGAGCCACATGTGCCCCCTTAGACCACCATTTTTTTGTTGTTTTTTTGAAAAATATTTTTAGAATCATTTAAATATGTATTTCATTTTTAAAAAAATCTTAATACTATTATGTTAATTTTTATATTAAAAAAAGCCCAAAACATGTCATAATGTTTTTTTCTAATTGTGCTTTTAATGTCAAAACTACTTTTAAATAGTGGTTACAAGTTTTTAGAAATATAGATTACGTATTTTTCACTCATTAAATTGATTCCAAATTTTCATGATATGTACATAATGTATTCATAATAACATTTTATAAAAAATATTCTATTTCTATTTTTTATTCAATCTAAAATTCAAAAAATTAAGTACTGGTTATGACTACTAATGGTACATGTTAGTATGATTACACCTTTTATTATTTTTTCAAATAATATTGGATAGCATTAGTTTGTGAAAATCATCATCCTAAGGCTTAAACAAAAAAATTTAAACTTAAAATTAAATGCACCATGTTTTGGATGGTATATATTATAATACTAAACCTAAAAAAATTGAACTTGCGGGTCCTTGCAATGTGTTATCACCTTAACATCACATGCTAGTTGTCAAAATTCCACGGTGGAAGTTGATTTAAAACAAGATCCTTGTTGTAGGTTCAAAATTTTTGTGTCCACAATCTTGTTACAATTAAGTTCATCATATGTTGCAACAAAGTTTTTAAGGAATGCATAAAAATCATACAACAATGGTGAATTTTTTTTCAAAATTTTGCATGAACCATGAAAATGTTATTATGAAAAGTAGCATCCTAATCAATTCAACTTGGGAAGCACTATCAAGGGATTACTTGGCTTGCAAATAGATGATGAAATGAACTTGGTGGATAAAACTTCAAAATTTTAGCCTTGTTCCATTGAACTTTTCAAACATATTAACTTTAATTCATTTTGCACATTATTGAAGTGGAATGATGTTTGAAGTTTCAAATTGATTACCATTGGCTTCATGAAAAACTTGGATTTGATGTTGAAGGTCATGTAAAATTGGAGTTAAAATTTAAGGTCAATATGTTTGTAATTGAATGTTTGTTTCATGAAGTTCATGAATTTATTATTAAGGATGCAATGTTGCAATAATAATGGAAATGGAGTATTCCATTGTGATTCATCAAGATGTTCGACAAAATAATAAGCAATCTTGTCAATTTGTTAAAAGACAAAATAAAAATACAACTTGCAAAAGATTATATGGACATGAAAAATAAATAAATCAATAATGAACAATAATTAGATGAGTTCATTGTTTGAACAAAACATAATGCAAGATGTGCATGAGATTGGCTAAACATATAAAAGACATAACCTGCATTAGTGAAATTGAGGCGTGTTACCTTTATAACTTTTACTTATATTATCCAATAGTTTTTAAAAAAAGTTCATTAATATTCTAAAAAGGTTTGCCAACTAAACTTTCTATATATTTGTGTTAAATCATATTAATATATATTTTTGAACCACATCTTTTAAAGCTTTTGCCACCCTTTTAAAATAAGTTTCCATTAACTATGTCTTTTAAAGGCTTTTGCTAATTAAATCGCTTAGACACGTTTTCGAAGGTTTTGTTAATTATATATTTTAAGGAAATTTTAAACATATTTCTCAAAGATTTTTTGTAAAAGTTTATTTTATTGCTTAATTTCTATGACATAGTGGTGGTAGGTGTAGGTTCAACACATGTTGGGCATCATATTAAAAAAAATTGCCAAGTCATCCATTTTGCATTTGGAAATGTGGATTCAACAAAAATGATTCTGAAAGATTCAATACCTGTTTTGAATCACAAAAATAATGAAGCATGATGATTAAGGATGTTTAATTTAGAAGTGATGTTTTTGAAACAAATTAACATTTTTACAAATCTTTTATGTTGTTGCAAATTGTTTTAGCATGTGTTTCAACTCAATGATTTGAAATTGTTCATGGTTATGTCTTTTTGCATTGCATGTTTTATTGCCACCTTCATAAAATAATAATCATCATCTTCAAATTTTATGGAATTTTTATTTGATTTTACATGCAATTCATTCATAACTTGTACATCCATAAAAATTATGCGATACAACTATAGTTGCTAAGAGGGACATGTTAATGTTGTTCTTAATGTCTCTAATAGTGGTAATGGAAAAAAAACATTTTTACCAAAAATTAGTTTTTTGGGTTCAAATTTACTTTATTGTTGGTGTCCCATGGCATTTCTCAGTGTTACATAACCATTTGTTGTTGTTGTTGTCGCCTAATGTTATTATGGCACTACTTAACATTTTTTGACATTTCCTTGGTGTTGCCCAACATTTTTTAACATTGTCTTGGAACTTTCAACAACTTTCAACAATATTTGGCAATATCTCAATGTTCATTGTTGCCCAACAAAAAATAGATGTCCTTCAAAGTTTTTTCAATGTTGCATGATGTCCCCCAACATTTCCTTGTTGTAGTCTTGGTGTTTCTCAACACTCACCTCATCCCTTATTGTCTTCTAGATGTCCTTTGTTGTTTAGAAATAAAACAAGAACAAAGTTTTGTTTCTTGACATCCCATAGTGTTTTTGCAATGTCACTTGACCTCCTTCAAAGTCTCTTAGGGCTACTCGATGTCCCCTCAACCTTGCCTTGATGCTACCTAGCATTCTTGCCATCTTCTTAGCATCTCCCAATCCCTTGTCCCTTCCTTTCCCAATGTGCCCTTTTCCTTGTCCCCCGTCATCCTTCAATGTTTTCTTGACATCTCTTCATAAACCTAGGAAAAAAATCTTGTCCTTGTCTTCCTTCACTTTTCCCTACCTATCCCAACATCTTGGCATCGACCTCATCATCCTTGGAGCTTGTCCCCATAATGCTCAAAACTCGAAACTTGGATAAAATGTTTTTGAATTGTAAAAATATGTAGAAACTAAAAAGTAGTAATATTGTTTTGTTCTAAATGACCTTAGAACATTTTAAGGACATCTTCATAAAAGGCGTGCTAGCAACCTTGTCTATAACCTTAACAAAAATGATAAAAAACTTTTCATTCAAACATCTTTATGTTCCAACATTATTTGTCACCATTTTTAACTTTAGATAGTATTGTAGCTTCGCATGGTGGGTGCCTATTGTGAAGGTAATTTACAATAGATAGGGATGCCTAAGTTCTATGTTAGTGATTTTCTCTAAGTTCTTTATGTGTAATGTAATGCTAAAGGAGTGGGGGCGTTCTTCAAGTACATGCCCATTTGAGGTGGAGCCAAGGGGCATTCACTTTGGGAACACACCCCCCTTCAAGGACTATATTATTGAACATGCAAACATCTTATATTTATTTTTATTTTTCCCACTAGGTATAGTTGGTTGAAATGAGAGGAGGAAAAAAGGTGAATACCCTCTCCTCCTCCATGAATGGGCATTTCACTTTTTGAGGTTTAGGGTTTAGGTTTAAAACCTAAACCCTAAACCTTGGCAAATATAAGATTGTGTTTTATGCCATGACCTCCAAATACACTAAATGTTTTGGCAAGTTTTAGGAGTGGGAGGATTCTTGCCAATGTGTTGTGGTTCTCAAGTTTCATAAAGAACCTCAATGAAATTGTAAAAAAATAACCTACCCGACTGTCATGAAAAAAACTCATTAATTGGCCAAAACATGGGTCCTAACCCACCAATCCAAATACCCGCCCAACACGGGTTCTTATATCTAGGTACTTATATGTAAGATCCGTCCCCATTTTGAATGAGTTGGTGTAATATATGACTCCGCCTTTTAGGAGGTATATAGGAATGGACCGATAAAAAGGTGCAACAATCCAAATAAACTTTCTCACATGAGAAATCTACTAAGTACTCCTTTCGGTTGGACAACTTAAAAAAAACCTTTCCCAACAAGCACATGAGCCTGTACTACACGAGCGGGTTTAGGACCGAAACTATGTATAATTACTACATAGTTATGAAGTCTATGTTTTTGGGTTGTAAAACTATCATCCCACCTTACTTTTGATTATGCAAACCTCACCATT
>Ga0116231_10001524_pt1 | contig 47400 bp, 34 predicted proteins | sample S1TSphgellanicum_2_FD_89695 | JGI IMG/M metagenome (GOLD analysis project Ga0116231, IMG submission 89695) | Host-associated microbial communities from peat moss isolated from Minnesota, USA - S1T2_Fd - Sphagnum magellanicum MG | ecosystem: Host-associated > Plants > Peat moss > Unclassified...
AAAATGATATTTTTTATGAAAATAGTAATTGGTGGTTAGGTAATAGGATTTTTTTAGTGATGTTGAAAATTTTGATTACCCTCTTATTAATTTCCAAATTATAATATTCTAATTTTTTTATCCCCAATTATAAATTATAATGGGTGCGATATATATGGTAGTTCTTGTAAGGAGGCAATGGGAGTTAAAATCATCATTTTTAATGACTAGGTAATTATTAAGGGGAAATTTTTTAAAATTTTTGACATGTTGCCATTTTAATCACAATCAAAGGAAACATCTAGTTTTGGCTAAACCAAATTAACATGATTTAAATTGGTGGCAACAATAAACCGTTCTTTTGCATACATCAAATCTTTTTTTTTTTTTTCCCCCTCATGTTGGTTTTCAAACCAAAGAGCCAACTTGTAGCCAAAGGATCCAATGGTTTTGCTTCAAAATTGGCCCATCCTCCGATCAACTTGAAAATTGTCCTCCATTAAAAACGTGTCGAATTATAGATATCATAAGTATATGATGTGATGTGTTTTCTTCATGGGTACTACATTGGATAGTGTGTACTTCATGTCAAAGGAGTGTGCCATATGTCGTGCACTATTAGATTGGCACCTAACACTATTGAATCTAGTAAGGTTGGATCACACCTAAACATTCATACAAGTTATGGAGAATTTAGAGACATTCCTAATACCTTAAACCACACAAACAAACAAATAATAATAATAATAATCATCATCATCATCATCATCATCATATTCACATTGAAATGAAATGTTTTAGCAAAAATAGAATTGAATATTTGCACCACTCACAAAAAAACAAAGAATAGGCTTCAAAGTTTTCACACCCAAGGCCTTCAAACATCTAAACAACTTCATTGAAAGCAACTCAATACTAAAGGCTTCTAAGCTACTCCTTCCTTCCATCAAACAAATAGATAGAAATGAATTGGATCCAAAAATAAATAAATAAATCTAACCAACTTAAATTACCACTATCGGTCAATGCTTTGTGTTTAAGATAATTGACAAAAGGAAATTGATTGTTGTAAAGAATGCATTGGATTTGCATTTTTCTTTAAAACTAAGAATCAATAACAAAAAATTTACCCTAAAACCATTTGACAAATCTATAGGTGTTTCACAAAATACAAATGTCATGAAAATGTACTACATGAAAAAAAAAAGTCATGAATAAGACAAAATAGAGTTTTTATGAAGAAGGAATGAATGTTAAAAACATGTTCATAGAAATGCAAAAAACATTGTCATGTGATATAGCAAATTTTCAAGCCACATTTTGCCCACTTTGCAATGAAATGTCCTTGTTTTAGTTCACAACATATTTAAGATTATTGTTATATCATTTTCAATTTCCGAGTCATATATGTGTATAACAATATGACATTTTGTTGGTTATTTTAATGTTAATCACACTTCCAAGAAAGTTGCAAAAATGCATTGTTAGGTGGGTTTGATGTTGAAATAATTTGAAGTAGTTTTTTTTTTAATTGTTTCATTACTACCAATTCAACTTTTACAATTTATTTTTTGAATAATTATTCAGCAATATGAATTGCAATATGCCATATGGTAAATCCTTGAGCATGGGAAATGTATTACCTAATGCTTGGGTTGAAAGAGGAAATTAGTTGAATGGTAAAATTGGGAAATTTTATGGAATTTTTCGTTTTCTTAATCTTCTTATACAAAATTAAGATTTTTATTCATATCTGGTTGAATAGCCAGATTTTTTTCAATATCCTCCTATAGATGATCACTAGTTTGGCTGCATCAAACAAATCCTAAAGAAATACTGGTTCCCAAACAAGCCAAGTAACCTTCACTTGCTCAAGCTATGTACCAAGTAAATTCACCATTTGTTTTACATTGAGTTTATTGAAGATTATGTAATCTACAAAAGCCATACAAATCTTGACTAAAATTAACCCAATTTTCTATAATGTTATCCACACTAAAAAAAACTTAAAATTAGTGATGAATTTTTTGACTAAAATTCACCCAATTTTCTATAAAGTTACCCACACTAAAAAATAAAAAAAATTAATGATGAATTTTTTGACTAAAATTAACCCAATTTCTATTAAGTTATCCAAACTAAAATTTAAAAAATTAGTGATGAATTTTGAAACAATCCAGAGATACAGCTAATTAGCGTGATCAAAGTTCAAACACCAAAAATATTGCAATTTTAGCATCATGCTAAAACAAATTTTCAAGTTCCGAAAATTGGACATTGTGAAGTGAAATAAAAGCAAACCAAAGATGATCAAACCCATCATACAAAACCTTTATGGTCTTGCAATAGTAATCAAAGAAATTGATGGCAACATTGCACTAGAAATGATTAGAGACAAATTGTGTTCACCTACAAATCTCCTAATTATTTTTATTTTGGCCCATTGTAGAATTGAATTTTCCATTGAATCTTTGACAATACCTCAACATTAGACTACCTAGTCTTTTGTTTTTAAGCACCAAAAAATCAATTCAGATGCCACCCACAAAATGTCATATACACAATCGTCAATAATTAAACAAAACCCATTTGTTGTCATATACACAATAGTCAATAATTAAACAAAACCCATTTGTTGTCACATGCACAATTGTCAATAATTAAACAAAAAAACCCATTTGGAGAGTGAAATAGAAGAGCATGGTGGATATTGAGAAATTGCACAACTCTTTTGGAACTTGACAAAAGGCTTGAACGGCCTTTATTCAAGTTTAAATGGAGACTCAATTAAAAAATTTAAGAAATAATACAAGGAGAGAGTGCACAACTTTGTCACGGGATACAATAGGGTAGAACGGATAACACATAAGAAATGAATGGAAGGGACTAAGGAGACTACTCACCCTATGAATTTCTAAACAAGCAATCCACATAAAGCAAGCAAGATGCCCCTTCACATGGTGCACAATTTTATGGCAAATGAGAAATTTGTGGCTTAAGGGAACAACTAATTAATTAATTAATTAATTAATTAGCTAACTAACTGTCTATGGATGCAGGAAAATAAAACAAAACTAAAATAAAAAGAAGAGAGATAGAAAAATAAAAGAAACCCCACAAGTGAGGATTTGGAAACCCAATTAAAATAAATAAAAAAATTGCACCATTGACAATGTAAACCTCTTCACTCAATTGACATGAACTTCTTCACTTGGAAAGGAGCTTCGGATGGTGGTGACCATATCTTTACCAATGTTGTTAACACTTTTTTGATATCCCGATGGATGGATGGATGGATGGATGGATGGACAGTCGGTCAATAGGTGGGCGCATCATTTTTGTGCTCATAACCAAAGGGCGACAAGAGCCAAGGTACTTGTGAAAACACCAGTCCATGCCTGTACACTCACCACCGCTCCAGCATTCTGTCCAATCACAAACAACAACAAAAAACCCACCAAAACACACATTGGGTCATAACCAAAAACACTACATAATAATAATACTTGTTTATTTATTTATTTATTTACTTATATAAAGACAATAATCCAAGCAATATGAGAAATGGCAAGATATAATTTTGTCACAAATTTATTCAAATTTAGATACTATTTTGCCTTACATAATATTCTAGATGTGAAATTAGGTTTTGATCAATTTGGGTTTTGATTGATTCTCGACCTACTAACCCTAATTTATGGTGCTTTGAGGCTAATCCTAATTATGAAGTTACAATGTTTTTAGCACCGTTCTCTCAACTCAATGTGGTAATAATGAACACTTATTATTTGGGTTATGATTGGATTTTTTGGTAACGTTTTCAACTCATTGTGGTAATGAACATTTTGTTACCATTGATTGCTTCAGAAATCCATTAACTCACTCTTTTTCAGTGCTGCTCAACACCATGTACCCACTTCAGAATTTTAGTGAAAATTTTGCTCTCTAATGTAGTCACCTTAGTTCGTGAGGAGAGTTGAAAGGTGGGTGTACCTTTAGTGAAAGTTTTGCTCTCAAATGTGACCATAGTTAGTGAGGAGAGTAGAAAGATGGGGTACCTTTAGTGAAACTTTTGCTCTTGAATGTGACCATAGTTAGTGAGGAGAGTAGAAAAAGATGGGGTACCTTTGCAGGTGCAGTGGCGGGTGCAGGAGGTGGTGCTGGAGGACTGGACACTGCTACTGTTGAGGTGGGTCCTGGAGTAGGAGCCAGTACTGGTGCAGCAACTGGAACTGGAAGAGCAGCAGGAACCGGGGCTCCCACAGGAACAGGAACTGGAGGAGAGATGGGAGCAATTGTGGGTGCAACTGCAAGACTTGCCATGATCATTGAACGAGCAAATCTCTGCTGCAAGTAATTCAGAGCTTCAGTCTCAGTTGTCAGACTTGTTGTAGTTGTTGCTGTTGTTGCTGCTTGTGTTGCTGCAGTCACTGTGATCACCAATTTCTGACCAGCTTCACAATGTGTACCTAGACCTTCAACAAGCTTGTTGCAGGAGAAATAGTATGTGCCCTCTTTGGTTGCCCTCCACTGCACACACACACACACCCACACACACACACACACACACACACACACATGCACAAAGAATTCAGCCCATTCACCAACTGAAATCTCTCACTTGGATTTTTTTTCACAAAATGTCATTCGAAAACTGAAATTCCTCGCTCGGGTTTTCTTTTCAATTTTTAGTTTCAGAACACCATTCAACAACTGAAATCTCTATCGCTCAGATTTGATTCTTCTCCAGAACACCCATTCAATAACCAACTGGAATCTCTATCACTTGGATTTGATTTTTTCTCTAGAACACCCATTCAACAACTGAGATCTTCTCTCACTTAGATTTTTATTTTTTCCACAATGTCCTGTCAGTTCTACCATTACAAGAAATATGGATGTTATGTAAGAACCACATACGGCATAAGTGCCAGCATTTCCTGCATCAAGTTCAATGGCTTGTGAGAAGTCGCAGCTGTCATGAGCTGATTTGGTTGGCATCAAATAGACATTCTGGAAACCCGCTGCAAATGTGAAAACTGGTCACAAAACAACAACAAAATGCCCCAATTTTTGTCAGAGATTTTATTCTTGTATCTTACAGAATAAAGCAGAAACCCAAGAGATCCAGGAGCTCAATCTTCAAAGAGTCTGCTTTCATCTTCTTTACAGAATCTGTCTGTTTTCAGAATCTGGTTTCCCATATTCTTCACAGAATCTGCTTTTCCATATTCTTCAAAGAATCCAGTTTCCATATTCTTCAAAGAATCTGTTTTCATGTTCTTCACAGAATCTGATTGTCTCCATATTCTTCAAAGAATCTATCTGTTTTCATGTTCTTCACAGAATCTGGTTGTTTCCATATTCTTCAAAGAATCTATCTGTTTTCATGTTCTTCACAGAATCTGGTTGTTTCCATATTCTTCAAAGAATCTATCTATCGATGTATCTATCTGTTTCCATGTTCTTCACAGAATCTGTTTTCTAGCTGGCTCTTTGTACTAATGTAAGGAAAAGAAAAAAGGAGGGGACTGAAGAGATGATGATGGGAGTTGTTGTTGCATTACTAACCTAAGACATCGCCGACGGCGATGATATGTTCAGAAGACCATGTCTGATAGTTGGGTGCAGCAGAGATGGCAGTATCAAAATCAGTCCATCCCAAAGCACCACCCACGTCCAGTGTTTTTGCACTTGATTGTTGCGCAACCAAGAGGATGATGCAGCTTGCAACAAGCATGCATATACCAAGCTGCACTACCACACTCGCAGCAGCAGTAGCAGCCATGACTGTCCTCTACCAACACCTACCTGCAAAAGAAGAGTCATTGCACAAGAAGAAGAAGAAGAGTTCCATCACAAAGAATTTCACAAAACCAGTACTTAGACTTTGATACATCAACAAAAGCTGTGAAAGAGAAGAGAACTACAGCAACAAAAAAACACTCACCCAAGATCAGACACTGAGAGTGCTGAGCTGAGATCTTGCTGCTGCAGCTACAGATCCTCAGCTGCTTCCAGCAAATCCTTCAATATGTAGATATACTCCACACCCAAAATAAGTTCTCGATTGATCTGCAAAACCCAACTCAAAAACAAACAACAAACCAAAAACCGTCACTAAAAACCCAAAAACAAAAACTCAAGCAGATGACCAAAGTAGAAGCTGTGATTTTTTTTTTGGGTGGGCGGGGGAGAGAAAAAAAAAGCCTGAGCTGCAACTTGGCAATGCAATGCAATGCTCACAGTCTTCCAAAGTAGTGTTTGTTGAAACAAGAAGAAGCAAGAAGCGGCAGCTGAAAGAGATGATGAACTGAGCTCAAAACAAAAAAACCAAAAAACAAAAGAGAAAAAGCAAACCCACCTCGGAGTCCAAAGAAGAAGTGATGCTACAAAATGGTTGAAACCCAGCCAACAACAGCGACAGGAGCTACTTGAGCTTCAGCTTCGTGAGCTGCTTTCTGTGTAGTAGACACAAAAAGCCAGCAAGGGGAAGCTGCAAACTTGCAGAGATGGAGAGAGATTGGGGGAGTAGAAAGAAAGATGAGAACATGCACATGAGCAAAACACTAGCTAATCTAGATTGTGAGTGGTAGGTACATATATAGGCAGGTAGGTAGGTAAATAGCTAACTAGATAAGTAGGTAGGTAGATAGCTAGATAGGTAAGTATGGAGGTAGTAACTAACACTACTGAAGATGGTGGTTGGTAAGTAAATATATAGGTAGGTAAGTAGATAGCTACATAGGTAGGCATGTAAGTAGGTAGTAACACTACTAGAGATGATGGTTGGAAAGTATATATAGGTAGGTAGGTAGGTAGGTAGGTAGGTAGCACAACTGGAGATGGTGGTGTTGGTGAGTAGGTAGTAGTAACACTACTAGAGATGATGGTTGGTAAGTATATATATATAGGTAGGTAGGTAGGTAGGTAGGTAAATAGATATTTGGGTAGGTAGGTAGCACAACTGGAGATGGTGGTGTTGGTGAGTAGGTAGTAGCACAAAGGGTAGGGTCAAGGAAAGGGATGGGGATGACTGGTTAGCACTAGTTGCCTGGCTTGGCTTGCTGGATGGATGCAGGAAGGATGAGCATGTGCCATGCACATGAGCAACACTACTGGACTGAAGAGGCTAGAAGGTAGGTAGGTACACTATTGGCCTGGAGAGGCTAGTAGGTAGGTAGATGAGTAGCTACACTACATGAGGCCCGGGTTTTTGTGGGAGAAAAATTACATTCTCTTGTAGTGGTAGTAGCACTACTTGGTATGGTGGAGGTGGGTAGGTAGTAGGACAGGGGGTCAAGGGAAGGTGGGGATTGGATGGATGGATGGAGCAAGGGAGGGAGGCAACCACATATATATATATATATAATTTACCATGGTGCCTTAGCATCTTCAACAGTAATTATATTATTTTCAGAAATGTTGAAATTTTTGAAAAAACATTTTTGTCCAAGAACAAAAAAATTTGTGAAGGAAACTAGAGAATCTTTTAGTATATTTGAGAGTATTTGATTTTTTGGGACATGAAGTCTTCACAATAAATGAATTGTTTGACATACATATGTTGAAGCTGCCCCTGTACTAGTGGTACTATAATGTGCAACTGAAGAGTTAATACATGCAATTGAAGTTGATACATGCACTTGAAAAAATATTTATAATTTGTGATTGAAAAGTTAATACACATGATTGAATATTATTCTAATGTGTGACCAAAAATGTAATATGTGCAATTGAAAGCTATCATATAAAAAAGATTAGGTTGTTTAAACTAGTGTTTTTAAAAATTCAAGAAAATTATGGGAATCTTATCATGGTACTATAAGTTCAATATTTGTCGAAGAATATACCAAAACTTTTTAGTATTGGGTTATGATTAATAAAAAATTAAAAAAACTTTCTTAAAATTGGATTAGTTTAATTTGATTTACTTAACTTGAGCTCTGCATTGCTCTACATTACCAATGATGATCAATTGAAATAAAGTTGAAATATTAATATATTTTCATTTGTTCCTCGGATCTTACAATATCAAAACAAAAATTTTGTGATCACATAAAATTTTCATGAAATCTTATCAATTTGTTATCGAATAGTTTAAAAGGATTAAAATTTATTCAATGCAATGTGACCTTTTGAATTTAAATGTGTTGTTGTTGTTGCTTGGGAAGACAAAACCACTCAATTTCCACAAGTGATGATTGAAAAATGATGCTATGAGAAAGCAAATATGAAAGGTAACAAGAATTGTCAAGTTGGAAACCATATAATACATAATTATGCAAAAAAACTCTCCCATGCCATCTTCAATATCTTGTCATTGGAATTTTAGTATTTGTTGAATGAGTCGTAGGAGAATGGCTTGATTGACAAAACATAGATTTTGACATTAAAAAAAAATTATAGTCTTGTGGATTCTTTAAATATGGTTTGTGTCACAACCCTAGTTTTGAGATTAAGACTAATGTTTCTTCAAGAACTATGTTATTGAGTTAAGAATGAAGTCAAGGTATAATATGATTTAAACACGTTCTCAAGGGGAATGAGATATGTGTGGGAATGTAGATGAGGAACTCTCATGATTTGAAATTGCATGTTCATTTTGGGAATCAAAACTCCATGGGGGACATTTGAGACAAAGTTTGGATATCAAAACTTGTCCAAATCTGATGATTTTTCAATCATTGAATTGAGATCTATGGTGTATTATCTTCACGTTGTCATATATTTATATATATATATATATATACACATGACAATGTGATGAAGCAATGGCTTTTGGGTTTAGGGCTTAAGGTTCGTATATGAAGCAATGTGATGATACTCACTCATTCACCCGAACCTTGTCTCCCTCCCATTGCTGCTAGTTTTTGTGGTTCATTTTTTTGGTGTGTTTAAGTTGTGTGTTTTTGATCGACCATGAGTTTAAAGTAAACCTCAGGTTACTCATCTAAGTTGTACTCAAGGGGGAGTTTTGGGACTAATTTGACACAACACTCACATGTTGGGTAGCATCTTTAGGGTACTTATTAGTATTATATTTCCATTAGTAGGTCTCCATTGATGACTACTATTAGTGTAGATGGGACATTTTTTAAGGCTATAATTTCACTGGATTTGCGAATTCTTGGCACCCAACATTTTCAGCAATATTTGATTATTTATCAAGACAAATGATCAGCCAAGCAGAATCCACACTCCAAAAGTGGACAAAAAAGCACACATTCTCACATAACATGCATTCTTCTGCCATGGATAAGATGGCAACTTTGACACCAACCAGGGGGGGGGGGGTGGTTTCATAATAAGCCTATGGAACTGGATAGTAATAACAAGCAGCTCACAATGTAATGGCTCTGTGTCCCTTACGTCAAGTTTTGACCCAGCAACAAGAGTTAAAATAGAAAATGTCCCATGGAGTTCTCCCACCCAAAAAAATGAGCCCATAGTTCATAATACCCTTATCACAAGAACCTCAAAAGTTCCATCAAGTTCTCAACAAAAAGGAACTCATAATTCACAACAACACCTTGTAAAGGAGCATTCCTCCAAATGTGGGATTTTGGGCTCTAGACTTTGACCAAAATAAAACTACATGGTTCCCATTACCGATTGTAAGGAGCGTCTTCTTCACCACTAATGTGGCAGCAACCATTGAACAAGAGCTCCCTAGTTATATTACACATGTTGCTGCCTACCTTCTGACAATTTGTGTACCACCTACCTACTTACTCAATACTTGGTTTTGTCGCATGTTCTTGGTTGTTGGTTGGTTGAACCTGATAACTCACCCTCTGTGACATAACACATAAGCAGCAACTCGACACTCACTCTTGTACAATTGGTTGGTTGAACCTGATAACTCACACTCTGTGACATAACCCATAAGCAGCAGCAGCAGCAGCTCGACACTCTTTGTACAATCGGTTGCCCAATAACGAGAGCTCCAGTGCAGCTGGTTAGCATGAAAACAGTCTCAACCCATGTGATTAACCCATTCATTCCTGGCAACCTGAGCCCTCAAAACTACTCTCATAGCCCATACTCTTCTACCACCACCGAGGGCTGCTAAATGTCTGCTGTGGATGAGGCACTTGTGCGTATATGGTACATCCATACATGGGTAGCTATATACTACACAGATACAACAGAAAAAAGTGTTTTCTGTCGGAATACCGTCCATCTTGAGTTAGTTAGTGAGTGAGTGAGTGGTGTGCTGGTGGGTGCTGGTTCACTCTGGCCATCTGAACTGGGACGGAATCAGTATGTTTGACAACTGGCTCTAGCTCAACAACCATTGCTCTCTCTGCAAGGGAGGGAGGGTGTTATATAATATTAACTTAGTTCTGTTGACAACTGGAACTGGCAAAAGGTTTCAAGTTTTTCTGTGCAAAATGTAAGTACTGGGGACTACCCAGATAACACACAACTGTCACTAAAGTTTTTTTTTTAAAATAAATATTTTAAATTAAAATTTATTTATTTATTTATTTAATTAAATTTCTGGCCTGCCAATTCAGTTTCCAGGTCTTCCATGAAGTTCCGAATTTCTTCTGCCAACTTCAAGACACCAAACCCTCAACTGACTAACTACTGCCAACTTGAAAAACAAACCCTAAATTTCAACCCCGAATCATCAATAATAGTTAAATCTATGCTTCCACATCCTCGTGCTACTTGGTTATGGATTTTGTGGTAGGAAACCACCCTCCTAGGGTGACTCACCATGGTTTCATCTTGGTAACCTATCCTCGAAACCCTCCTACTTCCCGCTTCACACTACCCTTCCTAGGTTAACTAAGTATGTAAATGGGTAAGCATCATAGGTGAGGAGGTAGGGAATGGACACATGGTTGCAATGTAGGTAAGCAAGTAGGTAAATGCACTTGGTTACTACTAGGGAGGTAGATGGATGTGGATGGTTAGTATATAGCTAATGACCGGGGTTAGCTATGGTACAGGAATCTGAATGAAAAAGTGTTTCCTGTTCACACATCATCCATCCTGCATGGGGGGCACACCTAGGTCATGGTTTAACAGGGGGCCCTTTGTCACCATCATGAGATACTTGTTCATCCATCTAACTAGGGGTAAACATGTGGTTTTTCATCAGAGTCACGGAGGCTCCATAATGGGCTCCTATCTACTAGGCTATCAACCAGCGTATTTTTTTAACTGGCGAGATTTTGCCAAAAAAACACACTTAAAAATCAAAATTTTGAGATGAAGTGTTTTTTAAAGGTTTTCAATTGCCAAAAGTGAGAAAAAAAAGAATTGTCAAATCCCTATATTTGGTTTTCAGTGTGTAGCCAAATATATAAAAGAATGGGTAAAGATTTATACTTCATATTTGGCTTATAGCCAGATTTGGCTAAATCTTCCTATCAAGGATCATCAGTTTTTCTAAATCTTTCCTAGGGACAGTGGCCATTGTGACTCCAAAAGAAAATTCCTAAAAAAAAACACCGATATTACCAACAAGAAAGAAACCAACAACAACAATAGTACATCCCAGGGCTTTGTGTACAGGACTTTCTGAAACCACACTTGAAAGCCTTCCAAAGCTCACCATCAAACAAATTAAGGCTAACACCACCAAGGTCCAAAAGACTTCGAGTACATACGGTCCCAAATGGAGAGGACACTGCAAAGTAAGTCCAAACACTTTCTTTCAGAAAAACATCTTGCCTCTATTCAGGTCCAAGTTCTAGGTTAGGTTAATTCTACATTAGGTTTTGGGGTATCTAGACTAGACTAGGTTAGGTTAGGGGTTCAGATCCAAGTTCTAGGTCAGGTTAGGGTTTGGGCTACCTAGACCAAAGGTTCAGAATTTTGTTGTTGAAACTGGATTTGAATCCAGAACTGGACCAGACCAGGCTAAATTAGGGTGTTGGATTAGTGCTGGTCGTCGGTTATGAGGTGTGGTCTAGTGTTGATCAGTCCTGGATTTTGAGTAGTTATGAGGTTTGGTCTAGTGTGTTGATCGATTATGGATTTTGGGTGGTTATGAGGTTTGGTCTGGTGTGTTGATGGTTATGGATTTTGGGCATGCATCTGGTTAAAAGAACTGGCTTCAGAATTGCACTGAAGGTTTTTTCCCAAGATTAAAACCTAGTAGGATCATAACCCAAGGTTCTCTTCAAAAGCAAGAACACCAGACAACAACACTAGTATGTGAATACACAATCCTATGTTTTTTCTTAGGATCATCATCTTCTTCTTCCTTCAAAGTTTGCTTCCAAATCTCACAATTCACCAATGTACCTGAATGTGGCATCAAATGTGTGTTATGAACAGATTGTTCTATTCAAAGTGAAGAATAATAATAATAATAATAACAACAACAACAAGGTGTCATTTGCTTTTGGACACTAGTTTTGCATACAAAGAAGATTGTGTGTGTGCTCTAACAACAAAAGTGGACACTATTATATCACGCCCCGTATTCAACTCTCAACCGTGTTTGAAACTTTGGAATTAATTCAGATATTCCTGCGGGTGATGGGTGGATAAAAACATTTTCAAATCTGAACAAAAAAAAAATGATGATGATGGCTTGTTGTCGGTCATTATTTCAGTATCTTTTTAAAATAGCCTGGGATGCAGAGATATGCTTGCAGCAAGCAAGAAGAGCCTGAGAAAAGATTATAATTGGGTCTGTCTGGTCTAATAGACTCTACTACTGCCAGCTCTCAAGTGAAGACAAATTGGGTAAAGAAAAAACTGAGTTAAAAATATCCGTTGTGAGTGTGCATTTATTCATTCAAACTCAAGAGATACATATACATTTGTGTGTGTCTGTGTGTGTGTGAAAACATTGTCATATGATCGTAATGAGTTTGAATTTTTTTTGTCATATGGTCCTAATGAGTTTCAAACACATTTGCCATATGATCCTAAAGAGTTATGAGCTCCCACATGCAAAGCAATCAAGTAAAGAGAAAATGCAGATGCAGTCTGCAACAGAGCAAACAGAGAGCACCTGACAAAATGGGTGCTTGAGCACATGGCTCTTTTCAGTGCATGAGCCAGAGAAAGAGAGAGACAGTGCGTGTGTGTTTTTGTGTGCTTTAATGTGTGTCGAGCCTGTTCATTGCCAGTCTGTTATACGAAAAATGGCAATTGGGAAATTTGAGTAGTGGCTTGTTGTAATCTATTTATGAACAACTGATCTTTTGTATGTGAGGTAATAAGTGAAACACCGACTGACCAGCTAAACGTTGCATTCGTTGTTAGCACAAATTCATCCCAATCTTGTTCTAATTTATTAACAACAAGCGATCTTTTATTTGTGAGGTAATAAGTGAAACATTTGCTGACCAGCTAAACTTTGCATCCATTGTCAGCACAAATGCATCCGAATCTTGTTGTAATTTGTTATGAACAAGTGGTCTTTTATTTATGAGGTAATAAGTAACATGTTGACCAACTCAATTTTGCATCCGTTACTAGCCAAAAACATTATCTACAAGTAAACACCTGCAAACCCTAACAACCCACATGGGTATACAATTAAAATTCATTGTTAATTCAGTGGAATTTTTTCATAAAGTTAGCATCTCCACCAATGATTTTATTTTATTTTGTGATTAATAGTCACTTTCCGATGGGCCAAGGGAGCTAGCAATTCTGTAATGCAATTTTTTTGGAAAATAAAGGCTCAAAATAGCCAAATCCAACAACAAAGTTTTATTGCTTTCGCCATCTCGCTCTTATTAGATTTAGGGTTGTAGCCATCTTGATGGCTGATTAGGAATACAAGATAGCCACATCCAACAGTGGATGTTATTCTTCTCGCCAACAAGCATTTGAGTTACGATAGGGGTTGCCATCATCGAGACAACTTTTTTTTGCTTTTGTCACCTCTTCTTTACCATATCACAAGCATTCACCAACATAGCATTTCATTTTAAGAGGCTGCTTACCTAACTCTTGCCTTCTAATCTTTGATTTTTCAATAGTCATTCTAGTTTCTGAGATTTATGGGCAATGGGTGACATGGCTTCAATTCTTACAAGTTACAACTTGCCATTGAAAGTTGTTGTTTTAGACTTCAATGCTTGTGTTTGCAATGTGCACAGTGCAAGAAATCAAGAGTTGAGACCATTAACAATTTGAGGTTTGGGATTTGGCACTTGAGAATCAAGATGTTAGTGGTCATTTGATGTTCATTGCTTGTTTGGTTTTGAAGCAACAAGTTGGACAATAAGATGTTGTATCATTTAGGGTTCAACAACAAGATTTGCAAATCTTGAGATGTGGCTTGTGTTGGCAAATCACAATTGTTGTCAATTGGTCTAGTTTCAAGAATTGAGATGTTGTAATTACACAATAATAATGGGCAATGTGTGTGCATCATGATTCATCACTGATAAAGTAAGTATTGATTTTCAATTCTTTGGAAAAAAAAATTCCTAAAATTTGCATTGTGCAACCTAGGTCCTATTGCAATGTTGCCTACATTATGCAATTAAGCAAAACTCCAAAGTCCAACATGCACTATGCACTATGTAGTCAAAAAATCTTCCAAGTCTTGGACTATAATCTTGAACTTGTCAATGGTCATTAGAGTTTGGATTTTGATGAACTTGTTGTTCAATGCCCATGTTTTGTGTTATTTGATCATGATTGTTGATTAGGGGTCTAGACTCTAAACATTGAACTTTTTTTTTTTTTTTAAGCTTGTGTTTTTTTCACCATTTTGTTGGTGGTAGACTATCTTAGCAATTCCAAGTTTCCATGGCTCTTCTTCAACTACCCACCAATTTCAAATACAAGTTTTTTTGGGAACTTCAATCCCTAAAAATTTTAACCTTGTGTCTTTTTTCTATGGTAATGTTGCTACTACAAACCATGTGCTTATGAGAGTGCTTCATGTTCAAGTGTCCAAGCAAAAAAAACGCCTCAAAGGAAAGAGTATGATGTTCATTGAACCTTTTAGGATGTTTGGTCTACTAAACTAGCATGGACTGAATTAGTGGTTGGAGATGGTGTGGTTAACCAGGTGTGTTGCAAAGTGTGCACAACCATTGAAAGGAAGGAAAGAATATTGGTAGTCAAGTTAGATTCCTTGTATAAACATGCAGGGAGAAAAAAGGCCAAGGCAAAGCACCTTGGGATGGCAGAAGGTACAATTTATTACTATATGAATTTTTATGCACCAAAGAAATGAAACCTTGTATGTTGCTAGTCTTTATAGCAATGTGGTTCATTGATTGGATTTAGGGGAGATTGGGGAGAAGAAAAATAAAAAGGTCCAATTTGTTGTTGTGTTTTATTTGTTGAAAGAAGGTCGCCCCTTGACAAACTATGAGTCCCTCAAAAATTTGTTTTGCTTTTTCAAAATCAAAAACATGTCTAGGAAGCATTGGTTTGATAACGTAGGTTGGGAGATGGTGGAAAGTATTCATGATGCGGTGTTGGAGTGCACAAAAGAAGTAATAAAAGAATCTCCTTTCCTTGCTCTTTTTGTTGATGAAGTCACTACATTTAACACTAAATCTTGGAATTATATCCATGGGTATGTTCTTGAAAATTCATAATAAATACTTGTTTTATTGAACTTGGAGAGGGTCACTAATGGTGTTACTATTGAAAACATCGACAATGTGATGTTACAAACTTTATCAATCCAAGGGGGGCTTATAGAAGCTAAGATTGGAAAAAAATTGATTTCCATTGGAACAAATGTTGGGTCTATGTTTGCTGGATGTAGAATTGGTGTGTTAGTGCAAATGAAAGAGAAATTGGCTCCTTATTTGGTGGCAATGCAATGTTGTGCACATTCTACAAATTTGGCCATTCAAACGTTTTCTTCTTTGTCCATAGTACACCGTTTGGAAGACTTGTTGCAATCCCTTCATTATTATTTTGCAAAAAGTCCCAAGAAAGTGCTTGAGTTGCACAAGGTTGCAACTCTCTTGAACATCAAAGGTAACAAAATCTTGCGGAGTGTTCAAACTCGCCAGTTATCTCCATGCAAGTAGGTTGTGGTTAAATACAAGACCCTCATTGCAAAGGTGTCAAAGGAATAGATTGAGAATGAAGCTACAAGATCCAATTTGCAAAAGCTATTGGATTTAGAACTCATTTTTGGGCTCCATTGCATCTTATCACTTCTTGAGTTGGTTCACAACTTGATCAAATACACTCAAGGGAAGGATGTATACATTTGTGATTTTGTTGAGGCAATCAAGATGTGCAGAGTTAAATTATATGAACTCTACATTGATCATGAATGTAAGTTCAAGGATGAAGTTTTCCATGCATTTCCATAGCCTTTTCGTTGGAAAACATGTTGGGTTGTTTTTGCTTTTCATTGAGTCCCCTACCATTTATGATGATTAGTGTGCAACAAAATTCAGTGGTCACACTACTTTGGTTCACTCTTGGGACTAAATAGTTGGGGTTGTTTTACTTGTGAACCCTACCTTATTTTTTTAACATTTGTGGTTCTGTTCAATTAAAGTGCTTGGAGCAATTCATGCATTTTCAAATGAACTAGACCGGCACTTCCCAAGTCAAGAGTTGATGAATACTTTGGGGGTGATCTATCCACACTATTGGGTTGTTGCAAATTTTGGGGCATCATTTCCTCTGCACTTGCAGGTCATCATGTCTTTCTACTATGTGCCACAAAAAACTTTCAATTTTGAATTGTTGGTGGTTGTTCCACTTGAAAGGTTGAAGGTTGAATCTCAAATTTCTTTGTTTAAAACAACCATGTTCCATAATGTTTCTGAAATCTTGAAAAAAGATGGTGCAACCATTTGAAGCACATGTGGTTGTTTATATCAAGCTTTAAGGTGTTCACTTTGGGCATATCTGAGTATGTGAAACTTGCCAAACTTGATATGTGTTAGGTTTTGGGATTTATTAAAGATGAACGTTGCTTCAACACTTCGTCTTTCATGAAGGGCAAACTTTGTAATTTTCTCACCACCCATTTTGATGTGTGTGTGAAAATGTTTTCACAAGATTTTTATAACCTTGAGTCTTTTCTTTATACCAAGGCCATAACTTCATGGTAGAAAAAGAAGACTTGTTATAATATTAATGCTTGAAGTTTACACTTCTAGCATTTTTGTGCATGTTTTGTTTGGAAATGGCAAATTAACAATATGGCATTAAAGGCAATTTTTGTTTCACAAATCAAACATCAATATTGAAAACATCAACTTGTGCACATTGTAATTACAATGTGTAACTAATAATTTTTCGATGCCTTTGGTGGTCTACCATTTTATTTGGGTTTTATAATTTTGGTAAGTTGATGAGGTATGTCACATGACTAATACTATTGTCTAGTTTTCATTTTTGTATGTTATGTGAAATTTGGACTTTAACTAACATTTTGTGTGTTTATTTAGACCAGCGGCTTCTATTACAAAGGGCAGGGCCATTTCACAGTGGGGTTCAATTCCCCCATAAGTCATTTATTTAACTTTTGTATCATGATTCATCATTGTTTAATGTAGGCTTGTATATGATTTTGATGTGTTATAACTTGTAAGTTAATGTTTAGGTAACAGAATCTCAATTCAAGATTCACAAATCGTCAATGCAATTAACACTTCATAAATGTTATCGCCAATATACCCATGATGAACTTTTTGAAATAGACAATAAAAGTTAAACATTTAAAAATTAATCACCAAACCTTTAGATGTCAATTTGCAAAAAATGGCCACAATCATTATTATAGTTTTAAGAAGGTGTCACTAGTTTTGACACCTATAACATGCAATAGCCATTTTGCCTCCACAGCCATATGAAGTAATGGCCATCTCACCCACATTTCTCAACCCAAAAAAGAAAATTTGATTTCCACTAACATTAATATACATAATGTAACTTTTAAATAGTGTGGAGTTGAATTTGGACTTGTAAACATGGCCAAACTCTATAATGATCTTCAAAAGCGCTAGTAAAAGGAAATGACTACTTTTGATTGACCATATGGCTGCCTCCAAAAACATTTCCTTAAAACCCAAATATGCATAATATTAAAACTCAACTATTGGCAACAAAGTTGGTGTGGATGGGTTATTTTCACATAAAGTGATATGGATATGGAACTTACCCAAAAGATGAACCCCCTTGTAAGTATTGAATTATGAGTTACTTAAAAGGACTACAAGTTAACTATTTAAATGAACTACAAGTTAATTACAAGTGGACTATGATTGGATTACAAATTCATGGATGAAAATTCATGTGAATGAATTTTATTTATCATGTGACCATATCCAATATTGGTGTTTGTGACACAACCTAGGTTAATCTTATTTCCCTACCCCTTCAGCATAAAATTGTCAAGTTGAAATGGATATGTAAAAAGACTCACTTTGATGATGATACTATAAGGCATTCTTTGTGGCTAAAGGCTACACCCAACATTATAACATTGATTATTATCAAACTTATTATCCAATGTTCAAGCACAATTCCATATAAGCAATTTTTGCTTAGGCTACTACTGATGACATGAATTGACATTTATATGTATGGTGATTTGTAGGAGGAAATTTTCATGGAACAACCGAAAGGTTATGTTATACCCAAGACAAAACAACTTGTTTATCATCTAGGCAATGAAACCTCAAGTTTAATGATTTCTTAAACAATATAACCTTATAGTGTAAATTATATAAATGATTTCATGTATATAACAACAAACATGTTGAAACTATTATGAAGGTTTTTGTTGCTAATGGAATCACATGTTCTATCCATGAGTCAAGGCATAATATGGACATGTTGCACTATATTTGTCAACATTTTGACATCAATTAAAGATTTGGTGAATACAATGTTGGATTCTAATTCAATGTTAAAAAGGTGTTAGGACAATTTTTTTGAACCAAAGTTTTTACGTCAAAGAAATTTTCAATTCTTTCCAAATGGAGGATTGTCATTTTCTAACAACACCAACTAACCTTCATAGTCACCTTAACTACCACATATGCAGAATAAATTATGGACGTACCTTATAAAAAGGTTATAAAGTCATGTGTGTATTGTTGTACATGTTATGATTTTGACTCACCCAAACATTGATTATGTAACATTAGTTGCGTGGAAAAAATTGCTAAGCAACCCATTACAACACATTGGATGTAATTCATTAAACAAATCTTTCACTATTTGTAATGCGCAACTAATTATGTTCTCCTCTATGCTAATAACATGATGGACAATATAATTTTGATAGATTATTATGATTGGACAATTGTGCAATTGACCAAGATGATTGCAAAACTTGTACATGATATGTATTTACAATTGCAAAATTGGCCATTGTTTGTTATACCTAACATCAAATTTGCAAATTTTCATTGATTGAAAGCATTCATTACATTACAATGTATGTATCCACCAAGGATTTGGCATCTAGTTGTGTTGATTTATTGGAAACATGGGTATATCATAGACTCTACCAACACCTTTGCATTGTGATAACCAAAATGCCATTCAATTAGTCAAAAACCTTGAAGTTCATCACGAGATCGATTAGCATATCAAATTGTAGTGCCATTTTTATTCATGAGTAATATGTTGCTAATGAGATTGATTTGATCTACATTGCGATCTATGAACCAATTAGATGACGTGATTATTAAAACATTTATTATTGATAAAACACAACATGGACTCAACACTTCCATTGCAACCTCATGAAAATTGTTTCTTAATCTTTTGTGCCTTAATGGTGGATTTTAAAGGTAGAAATTCCTTTTGCCTAACTAGTCCTATTGGCCTCCTACTAACTAGTTACGTATTAATGACAAGGAAAACTTCCCATTTGTTAGTTTAATTACGAGGTGAAGTTAATAGGTTAGATAGCCCATGAGAATGGGTGATTGGTATTTGTTGACTAATCAATTAGGGGGTTTTGGTGGAAAGATTAAATAAGGGTTTATTTTCTAAGGAAAGATGTGGGCCTTGTGTGGTCCATGAGGATAAGGGGTGTAGGAGGAAAAGTCTCTTTATTCCTTTCATTTTTTAATTCTTGAATGGAACTTGGGAGGAATGTAAGAGAAAATGTTGTATGACATTTGAATATGTATAATGTATTATGTGGCATTTTGTTGTTGTTTTTTCCCCCTTCTTCTTCCTCTTTTACTTTCCCTTTAGTATGATAATAGTTTAGTATAACTTCATATAAAATGTTGCAATTTTTATCTTAGTTTATTCTATTTAAAACTAGTTTTTTGCAGTATGGAGTTTTTTGGAAGGTAATTGTTGTTGGACATTAGTGTAATTTGCAAGTAGTTTGGTGGAAGGTAGCATCATTGTATTGTAAGCAAGTAGCAAGGTGGAAGACATTGGATGGTTGGTTTGTTGGATTAGTATCTTTCAAAGGGATTCCAATATAGGGTGGATAGCTGAGAATTCCAAAATAAAATAAAATTTATTGTAATTTTAAAAAAATATGTTGGAAGGTAGAAATGCTTTCCCCATGGCAATCATTGAATACTACCTTTTCTCTTGTAATTTTTGAATGTTTTACCTAACATCTTTTCCCAAGTTTCATTTTTTGGGTTGTTAGGTACATAATCTTACAATGGAATTTACTTGCCATCTACATTTATGAATTTTTTCTTCAATGTCCCTCCCTGGAAGGAGTCATTCCCTATCCTTATTATATGTATTGGCTTATTGTTTTGCATAATAGACCTAGGCACACATTTTATGCATTCATTCTATTTCATGTATAAATGAGTGGGAGAGTTGTCAATGCATTCATCCATGAGGATGTATCATAAAATTAAAGTTGATGTATTAATCAAATTTTTTAAATTGTTAAGTAGACACTTTACAATATGTTATCTTGTATATTTTTTCAATTACAAATTTTTGTAATGTTTAATCATTTTTTTTTGGTTATGATCTTCAATTCCAAAAATTCACAAAACCTTTAATTTTGTGTTGTTTGAATTTCAAGCTAAAATAACCATTAGTTTTGAGTTTTAAAAAAATCCAAAGATTTTTTGGGTTTCCAAAAAGATTAACAAAAAAACCAATTCTTTTTGGGTAGGTTCTTTGACTAATTTTTTGGTTTTCTAACAACCATGGTTATAGGTCAAAATTATTTCTTTGATGTTTTTTGAAGACTATTGGTCAAGGATCCATAAACCGTGGCCCTCACCCACCAAAAAATCCAACAAATTGCTTATTTTCACATGTGATTAACCTTTTTGTGGCAAAATTAATAATTTAGCCCCATCTCTTTTGGTAAAGGAAATCTTTAGAAAAAGTGAAATTTTAGTCACCTAAAATTCATCTTGTTGTTTGTTGGAGGTGTTAGCAAGCATTTAAAGTGGCTTCCCTATTATTTCATTAATTTCTTTCTCACTCTTTCATCATTTGATTATTTCCTTTTGTGCACTTGAATATTTATGGATGGCAAGGCTTACTTTATCATAAATTAATGCAAGGGTTGCTCTATATTTGGGCATGTGTTGTCCTTTTATTTTTAATTGGAAAAAAAATGATTTCCATTTTTTATGCATCATTGCACTATTGGGAGTGATCTTAGAACATTTTATTTAAAACTTAAAAAAAACATTGCACATGACTAATCAGGGAGGTAAAAGGAGATGTATAAATAACCTTTTCCTACACTAGTCATGGAAGTAATAAGTAGTAAATTTCATGTTAGAATGTCATAAAAGATGATATGTATCAATTTCATTTGTCATTTATATATTAATATATGTGTTTGTTTGTTTTGTGACCACACCTTAACCCTCCCAAACCATTGGGACCTTTGTTGTAATTTTGGTATTGTCGAAAAGCCCTTGATGAGGTAGTGTGCATGTTATCATTTTACAAATTTTGGATCAATAGAGGAAAAGTTGTTGAATTTAAAATGATTTTTGTAATTGAAAATTAATTAAAAAATAAAAAATGGATTTTTTTCAACCAAACAATGATTTTCATTGTATTGGTTTTTTTTTTTTGCCTTTTCACATTCTAAACCTTAACACTTGAATAAATAAAACTTAAGTTCACACTCAGGTCAATAAAGGTCTTATTCACACCTACTTAAAAGTTTCACTAATAACAATTGAGCCATTTCAACCAATCAATGCCTCTTCAACATATTGGCCTTTTGTTTGCCCTTTCATATTGCGGGGGAAATACATGAAAAATTACCAATTGATCATCATTTTTGCCATTTTGTATTATCACCTTTCACATAAGATGGGGGAATGCAATGAACTTTCCCATTGGTCAACCTATTTGCCCTATCAAATACATCACCTTTCACATGACATGAAAAATGCATGGGGTTTTTCCACAATTGAGTTTCTTGAGAATGTGGAGACTTGAGAGAGAGTTTCTGAAAAGTTAAGTTCTATCCCATAGAGCTTTTGAAGATGATCACACAAGCGGCCTATACTATCTTAAATGCAGGTGAGATTGTTGCCTGCAAAAGCCCATGAGTGAGCAAGCTTTAATAAGTGAATGATTGAATCGCATTAAAAATTCTACAAGGGATTGAATGGAGCTTCTACCACCTAGTGTAGTTGTTGGCATTCCTTATTGAGTTCTTTGGGTGGAAAGGACACCAAAACTCCCTTGTGCAGAAGAAGCCAGCCTTTTTGTAGGCTAGGCCAGCCAGTACTTAGGCCCACTTTAGACGAGGGTCCAGGGTTCAATTTCATAGGAACCAATTTGGATTGATTTGAAGCAAATTGAATCCTTGAGTTGGACTAGAGTACCTTGGTCCCTAGCCTGATTCTTGGTTCTCCAAATCAGGAGCTCTCCTTTTAGCACTGTTTTTTGGTCTGAACCAATCGATTTTCCCTCCAAAACAGGTGCCATGTAGGTTTAGTCTCAATTTGCCTCTTTTTAGTCTTCGACCCTCGTCTAAAGCCCTTGAGACCAATTTAAAGCTTTTGACCAATAAGATTGTTTGAATTCATTGGTCCCTGGACCTGGGACCCTTGTCTAAAGTCGCCCTTAGTTCATCAAAAGCAGCAGCAGCTGGGTACCTAGTGTCCAGCCCACATCTATATTACAAAAGGTAAGAAGAATGCTCCTTTGAAAGAAGGCTGACTTCTTCTTTACAAAATGCTGGGGCCCTTGTTTGGTTAAATTTGGCTAAACTTGATTAGTAATATTTACCAGTGTTAAATGAATGTCATTATAGTTGGATATGTGAAAGTGATTTTTTAATTAAAACATCATAAAATGAAAAAATATTTAATTATTAATGCCTGTGAAAAACAAACCTTAAACTCTGACCCAAAACTCTGAAAACTGTGGATTCTCAGGCCCGGGTGCCAGATACCCAAGCCCCATTGGTGCTGCTCCACCCGTAGTTCAAACCAGTGGTTATTTGCCAAGGTTACCTACCCCGGATGGGATACCTGAGAAAAAAACAGCCCCCAGAACTGCTGGGTCTGGTGAGAAAAGTGATAAATATTTTAATACATATTTAAATAAATAAATAAATAAATAAATAATACTCAATTGAAAATCCAATTTTCTGAATGAAAATGCTTGGTTTGAAGTTTGAATTTGGAATGCAAAATATGTGAAGAAGTGGAAAAACCAAGCACAAACAAACAAACAAACAAACTGATCACTTTCAATGAGCCAGGCAATGAATGGGTCAGGGTAAATTTAAAATGGAACCAGCAAACACATGATGATGCAGTTACAGAACATCAATAATTGAAAGACAACAGACATGAAAGCAAAATATATGCTGCTCATGCCAAAACTGGCACAAGATTGTTGTATCATTGCCACCAGATTGTGAAGAGAGAGAGAGAGAGAGAGAGAGAGAGAAAGAAAAGTTAACAACAACACAACCACAACCCATCTGTATGTTTTACTAGAGTTAAATATTATATGCTAAACTCTAGCAAAATATAGAATAAACCCTAAAAAACTCTAGTAAAATATTTAACAAACCCTAAACCCACCCTCCTCTCCCAATATGGTTTTAAAATTCCCCCCCTTTTTTCCTGCACTTCTTTTCAAATTTAATACATATATATATATATATAGTTTAGGGTTTATGGTTTAATATATATGGTTAATTTTATATGGTTAAAGTCGGGCAAAGCCAGCCAGCACCGAAACTCCATGTTTCCTCATATGGGTTGAGATCACAAAGTCTAAATTATAAGAGGTGAGTCTAATGCCCATCTCTCTCTCTCATCAGTTCAAGAGAAAGAAAGAGAGATGGAGTTCATAGATTTTTTTCTTCCTACTTGACAGATTTCTGATTTCAAATGCATCCATCCAAAAAAAAAAAATTGAGAAAAAATAAAAATAAAAATAAAATCTCAGCATGGCACACCAGAAGATCAGATCAGACTGATGAATGTGCATAAATTTTCATTAGTGGCTAAATGATCAAAATCATCACTTCTTTGTTGGCGGGAGTGTGGGCAGGTCCTGCTCTGGGTTCATGTGAAAGAAGTTGTAATAGGCTAGGATGATGGGCTTCTTTAAAAAGTTTTGAAATGAAACTCCTCCTCCTCCTCATCACAGCAAATGATTTTTTGAACTAATAAAAAATAAAATAATAATAATAAATCAGAGTTTAAGTTTCACAAATTTTTTATTATTTCTACAAATAATTTTGAACTAAATTCACAAATTCAATTATTTATTTGTACATGATTTTACACTAAGTCAAACTTTCACAATTTTATTATTATTTGTAGACTCAACACCAACAATGTGTGGGAGTCAGGTCCTTACACACATATTAATAGCCTTTCATTAGGTAGGCAGGTAGGTACATAGGTACATAGGTACCCTCTCCTGGCAAGGCATTGTGAGAGAGAGAGACACACACAGACTCACACCCTTTTTGTACTTCTTTGTCATTCTGACTCAATGATTCTTTTGCAGCTTATTATTATTATTATTTTAGAAAATTATTATTATCATTTATTGTTTTTTTTTCCTTCTCTTGCTTTTGAATCCTCCACTTCCAACTGTCAAATGCATTGGAAAACTTGAATCACATCTGTCATTCCCTCCATTTATTGAGCTTCTTAACAATAGGTGCAACAAGAAAAGGAGTCATTTGTTTTGAAAGAGAGAGAGAGAGAGAGAGAGAGAGAGAGAGAGAGAGTGTGTGTGTGTATCTCTTATGGTAGAATTTTAGTAGAACGAGTAGAATTTTTGTGGTGTAAGGTAAAGCCGTAGGGTGGAAAGCATTTTGAATATAAGGCGTTGAGGATGAGGCACACAAAATGAACATCATCCTATTTGCCCTTTTCCCTCTATTTATTGAGCTTCTTAACAATAGGTGCAACAAGAAAAGGAGTCATTTGTTTTGAGAGAGAGAGAGAGAGTGTGTGTGTGAGAGTGTGTATCTCTTATGGTAGAATTTTAGTAGAATGAGTAGAATTTTTGTGGTGTAAGGTAAAGCCCTAGGGTGGAAAGCATTCCCAAATAAGGCGTTGAGGATGAGGCGCACATAATGAACATCATCCTATTTGCCCTTTTCGTACTATCACTTTTCACATTAGTCATGTATTTTTAGCCTTGAAGAGGTTTTCATGCTCCCTTAGCACCTTGAAGATGATTGTGCTCAGGTCAATGACACAAAGGGTCCACTAGTATTCATGGATATAAGAGCTCTCCACATATGATCTAGGAAATGTCTTGAATTATGAGGAGGTAGGATTGCATACATGTTCTCCTAAATACACAAGATCCCCTTGAATTGTTAGATGTTTTCGATACATGGAGAAATGTCGTAACATATTTGGAAAACACCATATATCTTTAAATATCTTTCCTTGAAAAGAGTAAGGGTGGTTTGGTACACAAGGTCCTTCTTATTCTTAAAGTGTAGGCATATGAACCTTCACCCCCCCCCTCCTTGTGTTTTGTGAATATTTGATCTTACCTATTTTTAGGTTCATGATAATTGTTGCCTCATGTTTTATTAGTGAAACTTGTGTTGTTGGCCCAAGTGCAATCCCTTTCAATTCTTTAAGGGATACAAGTTTTCAAAAAACTTTTTCAAATCTTTAAGGAACATAACTTTCCCAAAAAAACCCATTTGTGAAAGAACTTTGAAAAGTGACACTCTTGTTTGAATTTACAAAATGAAAAAATAAAAATATAGGATCCCATATATTGGTTGATGGGTAAAATTTATAGTTTAATTAATAATAATAATAATAATAATAATAATATAAATGAAATTATATAAATAATATATAGCATGCATTAATTGATTCCCCATTATTATTATTTATAAAGAAAGAGGTAGTAAATTTTTGGAATATTAATTGTTAGCATGTTGAATTAATAGATTGGCAAATGAACTAGTAATAATAAATAAAATAATATTCAAACATGGAGGAACATGAGGTGAAAAATCGTTTCAAACTGTTGACAATTGAAGCATTTTGAAAAGACTTACACTTTAGATGACTATTTTTTTTTGCCATTTCATAATTTTTTATAATTGGAGGATATGTTAAAGACATATGATATGTCGAAAAATTTATAATTTTATCACTTATTTTACAATGTTCAATTGCATTTTCATCTTTTTTCACACCTTCAATTGTAGTTATTACATGACATCAGTATTAGCCATGTCTTTTCATGTATTTTTTGGATATTCGAAAAATATCCAAATATATTCAAGAATATTACAAAATATTTTGTGAATTTTAACAATATATTATTGAAATAATGATGTAAAATGATGTTATGATGTTACATGACAAATGATGCAAAAGCCCCATGTTAGATCATTTTTGACAACCCTAACTTCAAGTACTAAAATTAAAATTTTAAATAAACATAGGTTATCAAAATTTGATGCAAATAAAAAATTATAATTGAATTTGAGGTGGTTTAAATATGTGCATATTATAAGAATAAAGTAATAATAAAGTAAGAAACAAAATTCTTCACATAATATTTCCCAAAAAAATCTTGTTTGACACATGTAATGTAATTTTAATGCTTAATGTCCTTTCTTAGAAAAAATCATTTTTGTAGTTTTTGTATGAAAGGACAAATAGAATATCCAATGAACAATTCCCCATGCATTTCCCCATGTGATGTGAAAAGGCAAATATAAAGGCCAACATGAGAAAGAAACATTGATTGGTTGAAATGGCTCAAATATCAATGCATAATGTGAAGAAATTATGAACATGAACTTTCATTGGCCCAAATGTGACCTCTATATCATAGGCCCAAATGTTAAAGTTTGAGATGTGAAAGGGCAAATAGAAGGACCAATATGATGAAAAAACATTGATTGGTTGAAAAATAAATTTCTAAATATTTAACTTATTTTTAATGATGAAAATCATTTAAATTCAATAAAAGCCTTGTTGGTCCAAAAATTGTGAAATGGAACATGCACACCACCTTGCTGAGGACTTTTTGACAATACCAAAAGTACAACAAGGGGCCCCACGGTTTGGGAGGGTTAAGATTTGATCACGAAACAACTAAGGCACCATATGTTAATGTATAGATGATGGGAAAAGCCCAATGGGTGAGGGACATTTTCAAAATGCACAACTTGAATCATCTACTACCTTGTCCTAAACCCCTTATATTGGGAAGGTTGGCACCTTGGGGCTTTACTCTACACTTGAAACATGGTTGATATTGGTTTGCTATGGATGCCAATTGTTGGCCCTTTTGTATATAAACCATATTTGAATATTGAATTTTTCGTTAGAAAACAATTATTTGGAAAATCAAGTTCAACACCACTCTTTTAAAATGTGGCTTTATAAGCAAAGTTTGAAGGCATTTAACAATCATGGATTAACATGGTATTTGTGATACCCATTTTGATGATGGACTCGTAGTGATCATGTGCATATTGTATTCCTTTTTTTCATTTAATGCAATTATCTCTAAACCCCAAATTTTGAACACAAAACACCATGATCTTCTGAGGTGTGAAAGAAGCTTTGTTAGTTGCTTTATATTGTTTGATCACAATTTCAAGTGATTTTAAATATTCAACATCAAACTAATCGACTGGCAAGCATGGTGGGTTGGTTGCAATTTGCAATATGCAATTGAAAACACATTTGTTCCCTGTGATGAAAATTGAACAAAATGAAGGAACAAGCCACATAGATTATGAGCATGATTTCTCTTGGGACTATATCTTGTTGTCAAGGAAGACCATTCTCCTTATGTACCAATTTGATGACTCATATTATAAATCAAATGGTTTTGTCAAGTGAAACTCACTTAACTTTGATGTCCTTGTTCATGATAGTTTCCACGGAAAGTGCATGAGCTACATCTCTTGGTCATATGGATATTCTAGTGTAAAGTGGGATTACTTGAAGTTGAATCCATCAATGTTCTCAATATATTCTCTTTTACTTTGCTCCTTATCAAATATTTATCATAGGACATTTTATTATTATTTTTTCCCAATGTGAACAAGGTTTTTTTTACTTCATGTTTGGAAAATTATCCTGTGGAGTGAGAATGAGATTTCATTTATTGTGTTATGAGATTTTGGAGCACGCAATGAAAACAAGGCACATTGAAGCAACAAGGTTCATGTTTTCATAATGTTTCAATATTGAATTCCCATATTATGGGTGGGTTAGATTTTTGATAGTGGTGGGTGCTAACCTGATATCGCACAACATACTAAACCATGCCATTTGCTTCTTCTTCATCTCACAAAAGGACGAAATACATGGATTCCTATTTAGTTTTCCTAACTAGTATTGTTTTTTCATTTTTTTGCAATATTTTGGCACAAATTCTTGCAGGCATTTGAAAGGCATCTAAATTCTATTAAACATTCTCAAAAAGTCATTTGATTTTATCTTGTGACAAATTGTACAAGGTCATTCCTTTGTTAAGAAGACTTCGTGACATGTGTTTCTTGTACTTCTTTCGTTCCATTTTATTTACACATTTGTTGCCCTTTTCATGTTCACTAGTTTACAATATAGCCATTTCTCCCTACTAGTTTTTTGTAATTCAATAAAATGGAACAAAAGAAGTACAAGAAACTACTAGGGAGAAAAATTCAACAAGCATTTCTTCAACCTTTAGTCATTGTCCAATCTAAGATCTTAACATTGGTTCTATAAGTTTTGGGAATGTTGGTCAAAACAATTAAATGTTAATGCCAAAGATGCAATATATCCACTAAACGAACATTTGCAAAGGTTGCCCTTGCCATTCTCCAATTAGATTCCAAGATGATTGGGAAGCAAGTACCCTTATCAACTTTGTTGCAATTAACTTGTCAATACAAAGATGAACACTCTTCAACCTTTGATTCTAATCTCATGACATTGTTTACATTTTCATAATACTTATCAATGAGCGCTTGATTGAGACGACAAAATAGTCCTTTGCAAGTCATGAAAGGAGGAAAACATTTGTTGCATGTGCATATGTTGAATTCACACAATTTGTTGAATACTTGAGCAGAACCATCATACTTGATCATCCCCATGTAATGCATTGGGCAGAGTTTCTGGATTTGCTCACAAGCAAACTTAGGCAAGAGAGGATGGCAAGCCTGTCACAAGAAGCAAAGCTATGGGTGTGGCCATGAAATGAAGCAATTGCATTTGGACTTGGGAGCCCAAAAGAGATCCAAGCTCACAAGAGAAAGTATGGAGAAATACACCTTGTTTTGATGTTCAATGTGAACAATTTCTAAAAGAAGATACATGTGTCGGTCAGCATTTGACAACCCAACAAAAGAATTCTTGACTCCATGGAAGGGAGACTATCAATGAACAAAGAGCTCTACATCTACATGCTACTCTTAGAGACCATTAAATTTCAACGTTTGATAAGGGGTGGCCATTCTATTTCATGTAGGTTCAGTTTCACCTGGAGTGAGCCTGATTGCACAGTAATCTCCTTCCTGTCCTGTCGAACTTGAATCACCTTAGCAGCTCGCCCAAGCTTAGGTATAAACACAGTTTCCCCAATAGTTGGAACATCACCTCCAGTACCTGTAATTAACCATGAACTCAGGGGACTAAAAGAGATTTGAAATTGAAGAAAGAGTATGTAGAGCAGAATCATCAGATGTTCCTCACCTCCTGAAGTAACCTTTTCTCCATCCCTAATGGAGGTGGAACCAAATGACAACTCCTCCCACCTCTTGGAAGCCTGTGAGCCAGTTGTAACGCCACTAGCTTTGTAAGCAGAACTTTCCCAAGACGATCTGACGCTCCCTGTCCCTTGCACATTCCGTGCCAGTACATTAAGATGGGACCTTGCAGCAGCAGCAGCTGCAGCAGCTCGATCACTTTTCTCAAGCGCAAGTAGCCTCCCATGCTCTTTAAGCCGTAGTGAAGCTGCTGCCAATTCCGCATAATATGCCTTTGCTTCCCTGTTCAAATGCCCACAAATCAGACTCCAAACTGCCTTAGATTCCACTAGCTTAAAATATGAGAATGCAATAAAAATGCTCAGCATAAACACAAGGTCACAAAGATACTCTCGCCAAGTTCAGTTCACCCACAATAAGAGTGACTCTGCCTTCATCAGACCATGATCATGATCCCGTCTTGCTTCTTCAAGCTCCATGATGACCTGAAATTAGCAGACCATCCAAATCAGTGAAAGCCCCATAGGACATGACCAAAAAACACACAATTCTCTATAAATACTCCCAAAGGCACACAATATTTACATATGCAAGATAATCTAGAATACACACAAAAGTAGTATAGGCAGATAACCAAGATTTACCTCACTTATCTCTGCACTGGCCACACCATAAAGACTACGAGCAGTTGCCAGAATTTCAGTTGGCAGACCCAACCTTTCTGCAATGTTCAATGCATTTGATCTTCCTGCAGAAGAACATGAGCCTCAACATCTTCAATTTGCACAACCTGAGCTTTATCCATAAAGGGTTCAAGTTTTTTCTTAGGTTCATGAGAGTATACTTCCTGGCAATGCTCCAATGCCTCGTGTTCTCAAACAGCTGATCCCCTTGCAACTGTCAACAAGTTCTTGTGTTTTATGTGCTTCAGCCACTGTTCATAGCTAGCTTTTCAAGAATTGGGTATAGTTGAAAAGATAAAGCTCACCAGGGATGCCCCAAAGCAGCCTATAAGTTGGCCTCAACTTTTCTTCATCAAATTCGACAGACGCGTTTTCAAACCTTGAATCACTGTATCCCAAAAGCCAGAGCATAAGAACAAAGGTAACAAAGTTGTAGATTTTGTTTTACATCCCAGTAAGAGACTGAATGGCAAGTGCAGCGAAGACTAAACTGAGTTGTTGTACGACCTATATTTGAGAGTTTTGAGTTCCCCATGATGTGTAGTTGCCATTGTCAGAAAAGAACCGCCTGCTCCATTTTGGGCAAAAGATTCAAGTAATGCCATCCCCAGTGCTGCACCTTCTGTTGGATCTGTTCCTGCGCCTACCTGAGTCCAAAACAGTATGACTGAAGAATACTTGAAACTTTCCCCAAAAAGAGATTCCTGGTGCAAATGATTCAAGCACAAGTCTTGAAACTCCATTTGACTCTTCACACCCAGTTGCACTTCTAGCTCACTCTATGATTTTCAGTGACAAGGAGACTCTCATGGCAATCACATTCTCCCTCAAGGCATTAATCCTTCATAACCTTAGTGTTCCCTTGGGTGTAAGAGGGATCCCAAATATTTGTCTTGCAGAAAATTCTACTAGCTACCCAAGGTCAGAAATTCATATTGCCAAAAGATTCCAAATGGCACAATGAGAAGGAAGGGGAAAAATGACCAGAAGGGTATGAAAGCCTCAACAGAACATGCGAGGAGCACACAAAAGAAAAGGGAGGGACTTGCAGAAAATGTCTACTTACCTCATCAAGCAATACCAAAGAATGACCGGTTGACTCCATCTTTATCCGCTGTACTTTTACCACAAGCAGAGAGATTTAGAGTGGGATTAGAGCATCACCATTTTGCAGTAGTGTCTAAGTACAGGCCAGAAAGTTTCCCACAAGAGGTTTACTGGCAAATCTCAGATTTGTAAAATGTTGATGAGAATAGGATGCAGTTAAAGAGATCTTTAGGTGCTGAAAGTGTGGAATCTATAGGAATGCAAAGCTTGCCTTAATGCGCTGAAGATGCCCAGAAAATGTGGACAGGGATTGGCTCAAAGACTGCTCATCCCCAATATCAGCCAATATTGCATCAAACCATGGCAGCAGCACTGGTTCTGCAGCCAAAATATAAAGCCCTGTTCCATCCATACACCCAGAAGATGTATTAGAGGATTGCTCTCATTTGCAGATCCAAACATCTATTACTTCCTGGTTACTCCTATCTGGAGTAATTATCAAGCACCATGAAAACAGATCTCACTGATGATTTTCACACACCAGATTTTGCCATGAGCGCAGCAAGTCCCACAGTCTTTATTGTTGCTGTTTTTCCTCCCATGTTAGGGCCTGTTATTGCAACCACCTTTGTTCCTTGGCTCACTCTCACATCAATAGGTACAGGTGCATTTTCCTCCAATTCTGCCACCTAGAAACCAGCATACTCAGTCAAGGCCACCTTCATTATCCTTCATCAAATGAAGAAAAAAATAAATAAATGGGAGAGTGACAAACTCTCAAACCAGCTGATAACAAGCAAAGGTACCACAAGAATTGAAAAACAATACCATGGCTTCTGCTTCTGAAAATGAAGCTTGCATTTCTTCTAGAGCTGCCATTGTGACGCCCGCCCTTGCCCTAAGTCTGCCCAACATCTGAACCAGCCAAAGTTGGATTCTTTCATGAGACTCAAGGACTTGATAATGGAAAAGAAACTAGTGGATGGGTGCCCTTCAATACATAAAGAGTAAAGAGTGTATACACATGTACCCTCTTTGAACAATTCTCTCATCCAGATTGACTTTGAAGCTGACAATGTATTGATTTACAGATCCGGATTCTGTAGCCCTGTGTTGATCAACATACCCTGGTTTTTGACTTGAGTTTGGTCTTGGCCTCTTTGAGCAGCTGACGGTGCTGCTGTACAAGTAAAGGATGGCGAGCTCTCAGCAGTTGCAATGCCACAGGATGGTTTCCATCATCATCAATGAATGTGGGTTTTGTTGATCCCATCCAGGTGCTGTACCTCACCCGTGCCATCACCTTGCAAATGGGAAATGAAAATGATGAGGAGTAGAAGCTCCACTTCTTGTGTATGCTGGTCTGAGTCTACTACCACATCAAACTTCTAAAGAACAGGGAGATCGGCTGCAGCAACAAGCAGATGCAAAGGCAAGAAAATAAAACTATCCCATAACTGACCGATATGACTTGGGAAAATGCAAATAGGTACCACAGTGTCCTGCTTAAGTGTAAAACTATCCCGTGTCCAAGTTGGGAATGTTTAAGATTAGTCAGTTGCATTTAGTTGGACTGCAGTTTCCTTTGACAGCTCCACAGCTAAGTCCTGATGAGTATTTCAATACCTATGAGATTGCAGATACATCTCCAAAACCACACTTTGAAGATAATACAACAGTCATAACCTTATGAGAATCACCCACAAAGCATCAGACCTTCACCTGATGGTAAGTATTTCATGAGCAATTTGAAAACAGATGAACCCAGAGAAGGAAAGTCCATGAAAGAGAATCTGGGAAAAAAGGGTTTCTCAGATACAAGTACCACATCAATGCCAACAATAATATTGAGGGCAGATTGAATGTCATCTAGAAATGGCCTCAGCTGCACACACACATACACATGAAAGACAGTGGTTTAAACATCTCATCATGCATAGTTTCTTAGTTCCTATGGGTGAACTTTCAATTTAAAAAGATGCCAAACTGGACCAGAAAATGAGGTCAATTCTTCAATGTCAAAACTACAGGATGGGTGTCATAGAAGTTCACATGAAAATAATAGAACTAAGCTTATTGGTACCTGGTCTGTGAGTTTTAAAAGCACACTGTATTCTGCTGCAAGTACATCTGCTCGAGCTTCCGCAAGCTTGTTATTCAACGGTACAGCAACAGCTGGCTCAACATAAGCTGTAATTCCGCTACTACTGCTTCAGACAATTCGACCACTTTCAGAACTGGTTATAGTTCGTGGATTCTTTAACACTAAAGAAGTTGCAAACTCTGCATATTGCACCTACCAGCTGAGATATTCCTAGACATGGTGGTACTTTTTCCAAACAGGTGTGATGGGTTTTGAGGTTTAGAGTCATCAACCATGTTTAGTTTCGTGAAAAATTTACCTCCGGAGAAGAAGGCCGGAAACTTGGTTACAACTGTCAGCAGGCACTGCCAAACAAAATCTTCCATCAACGTTCACTGCTTCCTGTCAAAGTGAACATAGCTGAAGTCAAAAAGAAACGTGACTACAAATTATGCTTTGGATCAACAAAACAATGTTCAGGGAGCTCAGGACATTCACCTGCCCTTGGCTGTCTGGGAAACTGTCTCGTCCAACCTTGTTCAAAAGCTCCAAGAGCTGCAAGCCATAATCATGAAGGACTTAGAATAGAAATTCCCATACCCTACCAGCCACACCATTTCACATCTGCCTGTTATTGGGATCATTGATCTCACTGTAAAGAAAAAAGCTCAATGCAACCAGCTGTGTCTAGAAATGCACAAAGTTATAGGATGCTTGAGAGCTGACTGCTAACATCCTTCTATGGAAAAACTCTGACAAACATGTTGGATCCACAAAACATTTGTATCCCATTGTTGCAAATGGAATTTGTTAAATTTGCAATACCCTCTGCTCAAGTGTTCGTTCCTGTATTCGTGCTCGTCGGAGCTCTGGGCTCTGGGTGCAGGCAACACCACAAGCATTAGAGAAAACATTAGAGCTCTGCCTGTCCCAGGGAATGTTTTACAGAGAAGAAGTTCTCAGCCACACCAGCTCCAGCTCATAACCCAAATCAACACACATGATGGAAACCTAATTGAATAATTTGGATGCTAACATTCTTTCAACATCAAATTGAACTTTCTACAGTGTTAGAGCATCTCCAGCGGTGCTCAGTATGTCACCCTGCAAAAATATTTCTTACATCCAAGTTTAGTTATTTACCTTCTTCCAACCCCACCCATAAAAATAAAACTGGGACTGCAAATAGGTGGGAGACTACTAATAACAAACCACCAGGACCAATCATTATGATTGGCCAATCACAAACAGGGAGTGGCAGTCAAATCATATATATTACTGCAAATAGGTGGGAGACTACTAATAACAAACCACCAGGACCAATCATTATGATTAGCCAATCATAAACAGGGAGTGGCAGTCAAATCATATATATTACTGCAAATAGGTGGGAGACTACTAATAACAAACCACCAGGACCAATCATTATGATTGGCCAATCATAAACAGGGAGTGGCAGTCAAATCATATATATTACCCTTTTTTTCTGGCGAGGGTTAGACTTTGCTGTGCCTTTTACAAGCCTCAGCAAGTTGTGCAAAAGTGTTTGGCCAAAACCATTTTGCTGAGCCAACCCAGCATGTTTTGACTTTTCTTCATCCAATTTTAATTTGCAGGGTCACGTACTGAGCACTGGTGGAGTTGCTCTTATGCTACCTAAAAGTTCTGCAAACATATCTATGAGATTGCCAAGAAAATTTCACAATGGAACTGAGAAGGTTGTTGTGGACTTCACAAACAAAAACAAAGACCTACCGCTGAATCCTTCACAGAGCCATCTTCGTCCACAACAGTCCATACCGCTTTTACAAGCTCCGGATGTGTCACCATTGGACTGACCTGCAAAAGACCATTAGACATTGTGTCCTCAAGGTGTTTTTGAAGATACAATCTATATACTAGTCTTTACAAGTGACCCAAAAAGACACATGTGTTTTTGAAACCACCTCAAAAGTTTGAGCAGCAAACTGGGTATCTGACTTGGCTCTGTAAATGTTGAACAGCTATGGCAGAGAGTAGTGTCTATTTGCAGACAATCAGAACAGAAATTCCTTGAAATACAAGGTTTCAACAGCCTAAACCTTACTTACTCCCCAAAAACTAGAGATTGAAAGTGTTGCAGGAAGGAGTTTTGGATTGTTTTGTAGCTGCTGCAGGAGGATGAGCTGGACTCTCTCACCATTTCCAGCAGAGGTTGCATCAAAAGCTGTCGGTCCGGATGCTCTTGTACTGTTGCGTTGACAGAGCGGCGCACAGAATGACCCGTTTGCAACAATGTCACAACTGATACCACTTCTGGCCCACTCACAACAGCTCCCTTGCGCACCCTCTCCACACACAGTTTCACCTGCCATCATCCCTCATATAATTTACAGCTGAATTTCATCAAAAGTACAAGAAACTCTTCAATAGTCCAAGAGTACTCCGAGAGAGAGAGAGAGACAGACAGACAGAGACAGAGACAGAGTTCTTCCAAGCAAACATGATACTGGGTTCACAAATCCTTGAACAAGATGATGGAAGAAGAATCAAGGAGATGAGTTTTGCAATTTCAAGAGGATGATGCAAGAAGAAGAATGAAAGGAGAAGAAGAACAAGAAGATGGGGTTTTGCAACCCTTACCACATCTGTTTTCAGAGCTCCAAATTCAAAAGCACCTCCCAGTAAGGAAACTATCTCTACACCTGCACTAGTTTGCTGCATCAGAGCTTCACTCTCTTCCCTGGTTTTGCTCATTTCCAACAACACCTAGCGAACAAACACCCCCATGCAAACACAAAATTAAAAAAAAAAACACAAAGATTACACAAAGATTCTTTCATGAACAAAACTACTGGAATTCACTACAATGAGTACACGAGAAACCATGCTGCAAAACTTCACAGACATGGATTTCATGGCGAAGAAACAAAGAGGGAAGCAAAGCAATGCACCTCGAGAAGCTCCTTCTTGCCCAAATCTGTGGCACAAAAATCTGCCACTGATTGACATACTCGAGGCCATTCCAGAAGCTCCATGGTCTCAGCTTCCGCACTTCTTCCAACTCCATTTGTTCTCACAGCATCACTAGCACCACATACCACCATCATCCCATCTCGACGCTGCCAGACATTCTTATGATCTTCCAGCAGCAATAGCTTGCTACAATTTCTAGAATTCCATGAATTCCTGAGAAGAAACTGTGGGTCTTCTCCATTAGAAGACAAGCTTCTGCCTCTGCTTCTGCTTCTACTTCTTGTTGGAAACATAAACTGTGGGCATGATGCAGCAGGAATGCTCAGTGATCTAGCATTCCCTCTACTGGGACTTAACCTCCATTCTTCTGGAAGAACAAAATGGCGATTGCTGCTGAGGAGCATCATGATGAGAAGATTCTCAGAAGATTGGCACGATGCGCTTTGAGATGTGCGAGGGTGAGAATTAATGTGAGTCAGGAGGCTTGATCTCCATCATCTCCATTGTGAGAAGAAACTGAGAAGAAGAGGGAGATCTGTAACCATCCAGAGAGGAAGAGGAGGAGGAGGAGGAGGAGGGGTGTTTGACGTGCAATCTTTAGAAGTCGATGTGGATGAGTGATGGGTGGGTTATTTTCTTTCTTTTTTCATTCAGTGTGCTAGCAGCTTTCAAACTGCTGCAACAACACACACGCTACTGCTGGCTCTGCATCAAGAAGCAACGACCCATTCCCAAAACCACCACAAGCATCCAGCAATTGGGTACCAGATTTTCTGGAGTTTTGAATGCAAACAGAACAGGTTTCCAGTCCGGAGATACGCAAGCAGTGAATGGATTGTGCGAGAGAAGCTCAAGTTCTTAGGGTTTGTGCAAACCCTAAAGTGAGCGCCAAACCCTAATCCGACCCGAGTCGTCGGCAGGAAGGGGATGGGGATGATGTTGCCCTTCTTTAGAAGGAAGGAAAACGCGAATGCTCTCTGTAACAGTAGCAGGTGTGGGGGAATCGGAGCGTCGTTCTGTTTGTAGTGGGGAAGAAGCATGGCGATGGAGCTGGGCCATGGGGATGTTTTGAAGTATTCGTTGTGGCCGCCCAGCGACTATACGAGGGCAAAACTTGTGGAGCGGATGGCCAATAATTTGGCATCGTTGTCATTCTTCTCGCAAACGTATGGACGCATCCAATCCCCGGAGGCTGCACAACATGCCAAGAGAATCGAGGAGGCGGCGTTCGTGGCTGCTCAAAAGGAAGAGGATAACAAAAACAGCAACAACAACGATGGTGTCGAATCTGGTGTAGGCACTGTCATAGTGCGGTTTTATACCACACATGCCAGCAATCTCATGTTTGAGACTCTCAAGTCCAACAAAAACTCGTTCTCGGATGCCATTGAAGGTGATTGCCCATGTTCTTTTGGTTTGTCTTGTGGTTGATGTGGTTTTGGGTTTGTTTCTGTTTCTTGAGAGGCTCTGTGAATAAGAAATGTGCATCAATTCTCTTACTGTAACCTTATGTCAGTAGGTGTGTCTGAGGGGAAGGACTTGATACCGGAACAGAAGCAAGAGGTTGTTGCAATTTCAGAGGGGACAGAGATATCTGAAGCGGACAGAGTGTTTGATATATCGGGTGGGACAAGGGCCTTTCTCTCGAAGGAGAAGGCTGAGGAGCTTTTCACACCTCTACTAGACTCTGGAAGTATGGTCACGGATGTTCGTTTGAGCAACTGGAGTTTTAGTGTTGAGGCAGCAGAAGTGGCTGCTCGAGCCTTGAAAACCAAGAAAGACAATTTAGTCAATGTAAACCTCTCGGATATTGTTGCTGGTCGGCCGGAATCGGATGCATTGAAAGTTATGGAGATTTTTTCTTTTGCTCTTGAAGGGAGTCGCCTCAAGTCATTGAACTTGTCGGACAATGCATTGGGTGAGAAAGGGGTGCGAGCATTTTCTGCTGTTCTGAAGTCACAAGACTCTCTGAAGGCTTTGTACTTCATGAACAATGGGATCTCTGAAGAAGCAGCACGAGCAATTCGGGAGCTTCTTCCATCATCAGAAAACCTTGAAACACTTCACTTCCACAACAACATGAGTGGTGATTCAGGAGCGAAAGCGCTTTCTGAGGTTGTCCAGCATGCTCATAGTCTTGAAGACTTCCAATTCTCTTCAACAAGGGTGGGAAGTGATGGTGGAATTGCATTGGCTGAAGCTCTTCGAAGTGGCAAAAGCTTACGAAGAATTGACCTTCGTGACAATATGTTTGGACTTGAACCAGGATTGGTACTAGCCCAAACATTACAATTGCATACAAATCTCAGGGAGGTTTACTTAAGTTATTTGGGCCTAGAAGATGTGGGTGCTCGTGCTATAATCAATGCCCTCGCAGGTCGAGCATTGCAATTACAGGTTCTTGAACTTAGTGGCAATGACCTCTCACCAGCAATTGCTCCTACTCTTGCAATTTGCATTCGGTCTCTGCAACACCTGAGGATTTTGAACTTATCTGAGAATGAACTAAGAGACAAAGGCACGGTGACAGTAAGCCAAGCATTATTGCTGGACCATGAAAACCTAGAGGAGCTTGATTTGAGCGATAACAAGATAACTCGAATTGGGGCCCTTGCAGCAGCACAAGCAGTGGCAGACAAGGTGAGGTTCAAGTCTCTAAACTTAAATAGTAACTTCATATCTGAGGCAGGAATTGTAGCTGTGCAGGAGGTACTCTCAAGGGGCACTGCAGGGTTGGAAGTGCTGTGTTCCATGGATGAAAATGAAGAAGAAGAAGAAGAAGAAGAAGAAGAAGAGGAAGATCTTGAAGAAGAAGAGCAAGAGACTGAAGAAGAGAGATCAGAAGCCAGTGAGGAAGCTGATGCTACAGGTTTGTCCAATCTGCAAATTTCATAATGATCCATATCTGCTGTCAAGTGAGTGTTGAAATTTGAACTACAGTGGAGAAACATCCTATACAAGCTTTTTGGTCTTTGTTTCCATGAGAAAGAAGGTGGAGTGCATAAAGCTGATGTTAATCCAAGGTCACCTTTACCCCAAGTCCAGAGATCGTATTCAGGCTATGTTGTAGTTCTCTTTTGGTGCTATGAATTGATGCATGAGAAGTTATAAACACAAGTAATTGTTGGTCTCTCTGAAAGTGTCAGGTAAAGAGTAACACCTACTTCAGGATGATTATGTCCATGGCAGATTCAAAGAGTACAGGATAATCATACGCTTCTTGGGTATTCATGAGTTCAGTATGGTTCTCATTGTTGACTAAGTGCCAACAATCGAATCACCATGGTCATCTCTTGTAAGAAAGCTGTTGTAGTCTTAGTGCACCAAGACAGTTAAGACTTTTATTGCATTGTTGATTACAAACAGTGTTATCCTAGTGGAAAAATTGTGCTCTTAAAATCCACACATAATAATGATATCTGCTATTTGATGCAATCAATGTAAGTGCTTACTTCATGTTCTTTTAGATACAGCCTGTGTCTCATCAATCTCTGGGTCCATTGCCTGTAAATTGAAACCTGATCTTTCTGCTAGCCATGCCTTGTTTCTTCTCCAAGAGGTTGATTAGCAGTGGCCATGTTTTTGTTGCTGCAAGTGTTGTTCACTGCTGCTGCTGATGATGTGCTGATTAAAGATTTGTCTTTCTGTATTCATAAGTGCCAGAATTATTGTCACTGATAGTGGGGGTTTTAAAGAATTGATTGCTCAACAAAAATTCAGGATGAATGCAACAATGATGATGATACACACACATACACATGAACACATACGCACACATATCTCTCTCTTTGTAAGCACTGAGTTTTTCAAGATGTATGATTGAAGTGAACCTGAAGCAAATTGAACTATGAACCATAAATGACTATATGACAATGCAACCACTATGTTTGTTTTTGCTAAATTTTGTCACTTAACGAAAAGCTTGTGCGACTTCAATGAAGGATTTTTTGGGGAAAAATTGGGTCCAAGGTTGTCAGATTGAAGGGGGAAAAAAAACCTGAAATCATGAGATTTAGACAATCGGTTATAGCATGTTGCAAAATATAGTAGAACTCTTAAAATTTTCTACTTTCTTCTATGACCCAATTTGGCTCTATTGTGGATGATGGCCAGACCACCTAACTTTACTCCCAAAATTGAAAAAAAGAAAAAGAAAACCCTTGATCAAATAGAGCAACAAATGAGCAAGCATGAAATAAAGGGGATAAAACCCTAAAGAAAAAAAGAATGTCTATCAAATAATTAATTAATTTTGGAGATTCCATTTTAAATAAATAAAATTCTCAACTATTCCAAAAGATTCTTCATTTTACTTCACAATAATGGGTTGAAACTTGTTTCATGGATCCCAATATCTAAAGGCAAGTTGGAGGATTGTATTTTTGAGAATTAAAGAGTTGATAAATGGGTTAAAAGGATGTCACATAAGCCATTGCACGTGTAAGCATTACTTATCTTTAAGGTAATAAACTAAGTGAATGTTGAAAATGTTTGATGTATTTGCAAAATGTAATGTTGGCTTATTATGTCATTGTAACATTAGGGGTAAATTAGAAATGAATATGACAAATATGGAGCATCAAAAATGTGTTTTGAAATTAATTTAATTAGTGCTTAAAATCATTATTTATTGTTTTCAAACCATGATAGAAAGTTATGAAGATGAAAATATTGATGAGAATAAGAGAACTTTGTGATTTTTTTTTAAACACATAAATTTTTTTTGCTCACTTAACATCTCATATTGCCAAATATTTTACTTTCTTTTATCATGCTTCAAGGTCATTTGCATTCTTGAATTCTTATCATTCGCTTAAACATGAATTTGTCCTCAAACCAAACCAAAAAAAAAGTTGACTAGAGTCCATGGGTATCAAAGCACAATATATGATTGATAAATGTTTAAAACAACCTAAGATCTCACCTAATTGAATTCATAACAAATTTTAACGATGGATGTTCATAAGAATCCAATGTGTAAATGACAACAATCATTTTAACCATGAGAGTTAACTACTAAAAGCAATTGCTATTATCTCATCATTTTACAATTACTTCCAAAAAGTTGCATCATTTCTGGAAACAATAAATCATATTCATTCAAGGTTTGCCTTTCATTTTAAAAATCATATAGCAAAATCTTGGAAAAATGGTTCGACCTTGGATTACATGCACATTAATCAACACATATAAATAATTATAATATTTCAATGGACAAATTTGAAAATGTTTAAAATAATTTCATCAATTCTCATCACTCATTACATTGAAGTCAAACACTAAGTTTGATGCAAGTTTCACCTAAATCCTTAGCTTGGACATTTAAATTAGCAATTCACATTGTTGTAGTTTGCAAATTCATTTTGACTATTCTTTTATTTGCATTTCAAAAACTAAATCAAGTTTTCCCACCTTTTATTCCATAACTACATTGGGTGTCTTGAATGTAGATGTTCTCAAATAGCATCCTTTAGAGAGAGCACAATTATTCTTTTTCATATTTGTAAACAAAACTTGGGTTCCATGTTGCTTTGCAATACTAGCGAAGATCAATTATTGCTTTTCCTTTTCTTATGTTCGCATATGGTTTTCAATAGTTCATTATTATTATTATTATTAGAAAATAAAATTATCACATTTTGTTATGGATAAATGAATATGAGTTCCAATTTTGTTTACATGATCACACAAAACACATTTGTATCAAGACGTGGTGCACAATCATAAGAACAAATTTTATCTTAGTCCAATACCCAGATTCAATAGGTTTTTTGTGAAATGGGATAAAATTGATCAATATGCAACTTGTGGTTTTTATTTATTTTAAAGAGGACTAGTTGAATAAACATTATTAGTGAAATATTTTTTAGTCGTTTTGGATAGTCACATGTTGCACTAGATAATTTTTAATTTTTAATATTATGACATGGATATATGAGGTTTCAAGTTAATATGACATGGAATAAAATGCCACATCATCATACAACTTTTTATTTATTTATTTATTTCTAGATCATGGAGTCACTGGTTTTATTTTTCACAGCACACCGCAACAAACCTAAACGCCATGAAATTAATTTTTTTTCCCCAATTTTATTGAAAACAAATTTTGACATCATTCTCCATCATGTACATGTTTGTACATTGCATTTATACCATATACATTGATGCAAACAATCATCAAGGTTTCAACCTTAGACCCCATGGAGGCACACTAAGATCATAACCATCAAACCACTTCAAAACTTTATTAACAAAGAAGGAAAAAAATTAAATTTATTATGTTTGACATGGAATTGTTTAACAAATTCAAACTTTAACATATGTTTTCTTTTTCAAAATGTATTCAAATGCTACAAATGAAAACATGGTCTGAAGCTTATTCAATAATGTATTAAATTTATTATTATTATTTATAAATATTAAATGTAAATTTTTCATAAAAAAATAAAAATAGCATGTCATGAATAAACTTATAATTTTTTTGGTTTAAATCAACCTATAATATTTATGAATTCAATGTGAATTTAAAAATACATTCATAAAGTCCTTAACAATGTTATTTTTATTTTCCCAAATATGATTAGGTACAAAGTTTTTTTATTTATGTTTGCAATGTTGTTAAAATGACAATCATCCATAAGAAGATTTAGCTACATTTGGTTATAAACAAGTTGTGGAGTTGGAATTGTTTGAATCCTTCAATGTTATGGTTACTTACTATAATTTATTGTGAAAAATTGATGATATGTATTTTTAATTTGACATAATTGGAATTGTTTTCTTTCAAAAAAAATATTTTGTTGATGTTGTTGCCCTTTTAAATTGGCAAACATTGGCCATAAAAATGAAAAAAAATTAAGTAGTCACTATAGCCATTTAATTCTCAATACCATATTTGTTTAACAACATGAATCATACATTAATAAAAATGATTAATTACACAACTTGAAAAAATCACTATATATATATATCATTATATTTATGATGTAAAAATATATTTTATTTTTATTTCCTTTGTCAAAGTAAAAGTAACATAATTTGGGGAAATTTTGGCATTGAATAATTGGATTAAACCCCCCCCCCCCCCCCCAAGCAACATGTTTTTTTTGGTTTGAAATTTTCCTAATTTGGCAATTATTGTTGGAAAAAAATGGACAAAATAGTGAAAATTGAAAGGAAGACGTAAACAACAAAAAAATTACCAAAAGTTTGAGAAAGAATTTGGAAAAGAAGAAGTTATTCCTAATGAATAAAAAATGAAAAATAATTATAATAATTCCAACCTTAAACACAAAAACAATTCCAACATCAAATCAGTTCCCCTATTTCTATGGTGCACATACATATTCTTAAGAACTAACCTCTTGTAAAACAAATTCTATTGGTTCTAAAGTTTGTTTTAATGCATATGTCTTATTAGTAGCTTCCCTCTGAGGGCTATTTTTCCCTCTTTTGAGATCTCTTGGTTCCTTTTCTATTTTTTTCATACATAATGGTCTTGCACCACGAGTATTTCCCCTATTGTTTTTTTCGTCTAAAGTTTCTAGTTCTGAAGAGAAAACTAAAACTTCATATTCAAATGATGGTATGACCTTTTCAATCTAAAATATCCTATGCATGTACAACCTTTCATTTCTCTCATACCTTTTACAAACCTTTCTAATATCTTTTTGGACAATATCCTACACTACATCCCACCATAGATCTACATATTTTTCCTCCATTGATAATGCCTTGAGTTTTACTTGAAGCAAAGTATGTTGCTTCTTGAATTCATTTTTTTTTTCTGAAAACACTATCATAATTGAAAGGTGTTATTTCATGGGCTTTTTTTAGAAGTTTCTGCAACTTTTATTAAAGGCCATCTCCTTTTACAAATGTCTATCCATATGTGCGTGCCTTTGGTCAAATTGCCTTTGTATGTCATTCTTGGCTTGATATACATTAAATGTCCAATTTGAGCTTCTCTAATTCCTTCTACTGCTTCAAGAGAATCTATTCCATATTCTTGTAATCTTTTTAAAATTTGTTATGTTCTACATTCAAAATATCCTTCTCTGCCTTCAAGTTTTAGTAATTAGCATATGTCTCTTTTAGAATAATTATGTACAAATAATCATTTTCCACTATGATGTTCTCCAGATCCTTATTATGCTTCTACATGTTAATCTTCTATCTTGTTGTTTGCAAGTATGCTAAGACATGACTATTTACATTGTTCTTATCCTATAATTGTTCTTTGAGCTTTTGCTCCTTCTCCAAAGCCCCTTGTAGATTATGGATAGATTTGTCCTTTTCCTCTATGATTTGCTTATTTTTAATTTCCATATCTGAAAGTTTAAGCAAAATATTGGTCATTTTTACATTGTAGTATGTTGCTTGTTGAAACATATTTACAATTCTTCTATGTTCATCGAAGTCTGCTTCTAGCCTTTGCACAAACCTTGGTGTATGAAACCTAGGAGTCTAACTTCTAGAACTTGTATTTGAAGAACCTAAACTTTTGTGTGCAGTCTAAATTTTTCCAAATACATTTGTGCATGTTGAAGAGCTTGGTCTTGAAGGTAGCATACCTTCATTATTCTATGGTACTGGAACAAATTATTATACTTTTGGTGAATCCAAGTCTAGGTTTTATATATGCTCCTTTACTGGCTACTGAGCTTGAGATTTTGGCTCCTTCTTGGGCCTTCTCTAATGTTTCGACCCATTTGATGTTTACTCCTACTTGGAAGGGATCTATGGTCTTGGATAAGACTTAGGAGATATGGATTTCTCCTTTTGCTCTTGATGTTGTTGGTGTTTTTTCAACAAGTCTACTTCCTATTGAAGATTAATACTATCCCTCATTATAGTATCCTCTTATCTTTTCTACCTCTTTTGTAAAGTCTCCCTCTCCTCATCATCATCATACTGAAACATCGGATCTGTTCTTTTGGTTGTCCTAGTTTCTGGTTGTTTTTCCTTTTTTAAGAGAAATGTTTCTAGGGTTTAGAGGTCATTTATTTTTGATAAACCTCTTCCTCATACTCTCCTTTCTTCTCTTTTCCTCCTATGGCTGCTCTACTTGCTTCTTCTTCTTTTGTGGTTCTATTCCTTCTAGTGGAAACCACTTTTGAAACAAAACTTTTAGGACTATGGCAAAATGACATACGTCCTTTTTTGGTTCTCTTTTGGTTGTTCCCTTAATCATGTTTTTTTGACAGTTTTCCCATTTGATCAATTCCTTGACCAATTGAGAATACATAACTACTGCCTAGTTGATAAACTTTCCATGATCTGCTTTGGAGATCATCATGGTAGACTTGTTGCTAAAATATTACACCTTATTTTTCTAGTAGATAATGGACAAACTTGCAACAATTCTATTGCCATACTTTGACCTCATCTTATTTACAACCCAACCTTCATTGGTGTTGTACGTATTTGGGACTCTATTAGCTATTTCTACCAATGCTACTCTGGCATCTAATATCTCTGCATGGTCTGCCTCTATTTCTCATGTATGGCTGATTTCTAAAACCTCTGCCAATAGATGTTTGTCTATAATTATCCGCTCTTCCCCCAACATAATCTTGATTTGTTATGTTTAAAATCCAACTTCCAATTGTTCAAAAATTCAACTAGAATGTTATGACAGGGAGTCTTCCATTCAACCTCAAACAGACCTATTAATCTAGTTTTGTTTGCCCAAGCTTTCTCTTCCTTTCCAAAACTTGTCCGAAGCAAAATATTCTTCAATATTATAACTCTACTTTGTAGGAGTGAAAATGTACCTAACTTCATCATCATGGTGAGTCTGCACCTTCTTCCCACACAAATTTGCAACCATTGCTTGTCGATTTGTTTTCTTCATGTGCTTCTTGTTGGGAATGTGGACTTATTCTAGAATCTACTTCTAGGTAGACTCCTCTTTATGTAATGGCGCTTTTTGATCTTGTTGCAAATTATCCTTCCGCTTCTCTTCTTCAGAGTTAGAAATAGAAATGGAATCGACTTGCTTGCTAGGACCTGCCTCTCTTCTAGGCTTCCTAAAACTATATCTCCTCAAAGTTTCCTTGCAATCTCTTTCGTTTTTTCTAATTCATTCAAAAGTTTTCTCAAATTTGGATATTGAAAAAGATCTCTGAGAGGAAAGAAGAAGAATAAATAGAAAAAGGAAATCACAAACCGCTTTATGGAGACCTGTGTTGCACAAGCAAAACATTTGCAAATTTCTATTGTTCTCTTTGTCTCTCTTATTTCTCTTCTCTCAACTTTTGTAATTTCTCTTTGGATTATCTTTGCAATTTCTCCACAAAACTTTCTTTTGCATTCATTCTGGAGACAAAAAACCATACAAACTTATTTGTAGAAAACAAAAATGAAGAGGTGTATGTTTAACTGTGACACATGGCTCATGTCAAGATCTCTGAAATGTCAAATACAATTTGTTTGCATGTTAAACTGAGATGTTGGGCTTCTGTTCCATTCTTGATGTGACATTCTTATATTGCTGGTTCTGAAATCTCTAAAAACATATTATCAGGTATTTCTAAATTCTATTCAAGTTGATTTTTTTTCATGTATGG